>Ga0207422_1000091_pt1 | contig 359753 bp, 291 predicted proteins | sample MarCyaLeptolynsp_FD_187757 | JGI IMG/M metagenome (GOLD analysis project Ga0207422, IMG submission 187757) | Marine cyanobacterial communities from Panama - species 1 Leptolyngbya sp. (SPAdes) | ecosystem: Environmental > Aquatic > Marine > Unclassified | place: Panama: Panama City | collected...
ACTTTGGTACGTACAGCGGTGCAGACTTTGACCGGAGCGACACCATGAAGTTTGGTACTCCGGTTGATCAATCGGATGCCGACGCGATCGTGACGGACACGGTGTACCACGATTCGGGCAACGTGCTCGAGACCATCGATCCCGAGGACATCAAGACCCGATTCGAGTACGACAACCTCAACCGGACGACCCGCGTTATCAGCAATTATGTCGATGGCACGCCGGCCGGCACGAGCCCGGCGAATCTCACGGCCGATGACGATCTGAGCACCTGGTACGAATATTTGGATGGCAACCTCATCACGATGACCGCCGACGCGGACGCCGATGGGAACAAGGACGGCAAGGGCACCGACCAGGTGACGCGGTGGATCTACGGGGTCGATGGGGGAGGTGTCAGCGGCGGGGACAGCGAGGTGGCCTCGGGCCGGCTCGTGCTCGCGATCGTGTATCCCGATTCCACCAACTCCGCCACCAGCCCTGCGGGGATCACGACGAGCGACGACGACGTGGTGACATTCCGCTACAACGCCCAGGGCCAGATCCGGTGGCGCAAGGACCAAGCCGGCAACGTGATCGAGACGACCTACGACGATCTGGGGCGCCGCTCCGAGGCCGAGGCCACGACAATCGTGGGCGACTTCGATACCGCCGTGGGCAAGATCGGCTATGGCTACACCAGCCGCGGCTTCCTCGAGACGGTCACCCAGTACGACTCGATCAACGCGGTCCTCGACGAGGTCAAGTGGACCCACGACGGCTGGGGCAACATCACCAACATCGCCCAGGACCATAACTCGGTAGTTGCCGCGATGGGCGACCAGCACGATGTCGCCTTCGCGTATGCCAAGTCGGCCCCGAGCGGCGGCCGGGCGACGATTCGTCGGAGCAGCATGACCTTCCCGACGGGGTATCAGGCGAAGTACCTGCCGACCAACGCGACAATCCCTTCCAGCTTGGCTCGGACCGAGCAGGTCCAACTCGGGGCGGGCAACAGCTTCGTGACGGTCGCGACGTACGACTACCTGGGTATGGCCAGTGTGGTGGGCACGACGCTGCCCGAGCCGGACGTGTACTCCAACCGATTCAATTCGTCTGGAACGTACACGGAGCTCGACGACTGGAACCGGTACTCTTCGTGGACGTGGACCAAGGATCTGAACGTCAGTGACAAGGTGTTCTACGACGTGTCGATCGACTACAACGATCGGAGCGACATCACCTCGACGGTCGACAGCATCATGCAGACCGCCGGCACGACCACCGGCGAGTTTGATTTGCTGTACGGCTTGGACGACATCGGCCGTCTTCTGAGCATGGATCGCGGCCATATCAGCGGCGGCTCGATCAGCTCTCCCGAGGAGGCGCGTGATTGGACCCTCGACATCGCCGGCAACTGGAGGACCCGGGAGGTCGATCTGAACGGCAACGGCACGCTGACCGACACGGGCGACCTCGACGAGCTGAACCCGCTGGCATCCGAAACGGGGCCGCACTTCAGCCTCGCCAACGCGTGGGAGGTGCGCGATGTGGATGGGAACGGCTCGGACGACTACGACCTGGACTACGACGACAACGGTAACCTGACCGACGATGACGAGAACTACACGTACAAGTACGACCCGTGGAACCGCCTCGTCTCGATCTCGACCACCGGCATGTCGCCAGCGCTGGTCGCCGAGTACCGCTACAACGGCCTGGGCCAGCGGATCAGCGAGGGCGACGGGACGGACGAGGAGTTCCTGATCTACGACGACTCGTGGCAGCTGATCTCACGGCATGACGGCACGAACTACACCGAAGAGATCCTGTACCACCACGCCGGGCTGGATGGTTACGGCGGCTCCAGTTCGATGGACTCGGTGATCCTGCGTCGGACGTACCTGACGACGGGCACGCCGCAGACCGAGGACGACCGTTGGTACGTCCTGCAGAACTGGCGGAACGACCCTGTGGTGACGGTGACGGACGCGGGCGTGCAGGTCGAGCGGGTGCGTTTCAGCCCGTACGGCGAAGCGTTCGGTGTTCCCGCGGGCGACATCGACTTCGACGGCGTGGCGAGCGTATCGGAAGAGAGCCAGATCAGCGGTTGGGCGACGGCGTATCAGGCGTACACGGACATCGATCTCGATGGTGACATCGACAGCGACGACGCTACGGCAGCCAGCGGCGAGACGCTGGGGCGTGGGGCGCTCAGTTGGGTCGGCTCGAAGATTGGCTACGCTGGGTACGTGCAGGACGCGTATATTCCAAGCGTGAATCATGTGCGGTACAGGGTGCTGAAGACCGATCTCGGCCGGTGGGTACAGCGTGATCCGGCTGGGTATGTGGACGGGCCGAGCTTGTACGAATATGCGATGAGCGCACCGGTAATTTACATTGATCCACTTGGGCTTGCGATTGACTGGGATGGGCCAAGCGGGCCCGGCAATGGCGGCAACCCTGAAGCCCATGGTTGTGGCATGCCTTCTGACTTGTTCTTTTTGCCACCATGGTTCTCTAAACTGATGAACTGTCTATCAGATTGTGCTGATGATCTAGTTAATACACTTGATGCGAAGTTGGACAAGTTAGATAAAGTTGAATATATACTACTCACCGAATGTGAGGTTGGTTTTAGCAAGGCAGATGCTGACTATCTAATTAGTATGAACGCATTAGCCGATGCTTCTCGTGCGTCAGGAGGAGCTCTATTCCAAGCCGCCGCAACTGAAGGCATTAAGGCAGGTATCGAGGATGTTGCGCCAGGTGTTATTGCTGGACAGATGGAAGAAATCATCCATTACAATCACACGGGCAAAATGACCAATCTACAGAAATTCCAACTGCTTAAGATGCTACGCACCCGAGCTTTGTTGATTGGCAGATCTCTTGGCCCACTTGGCGCTGGCGTTGAGGTTGTTCGCAAGTTAGAGCGCGGCGAGTTGGAAGGAGCAATAGGCGCTGGGCTGACTTGGGGCGCAGTGTCGGGCGGGATGTGGGCTGGTTCAAAGGCATGGGGCGCGAGGGGCGCATTAACTGGACCGAAGGGCGCATTGATCGGAGCTGGCATAGGCGCGGTTGCTGGAGGTACTACAGTTGTAGTATCAAGCCAGTGGGTACGGATTAAGAAGGTAAAACATGCCAAGAAAGCACATGAAGAGAGGTGCAAGCTTCTGAAGAAACTTCGGAAGGGGTATCTTGAGGATATTGAAGATGCGGCCACAGGGTATGACGAGTGTGTTGAGGATTGCTTTAAGAATCTCTGGTGACGAGTACGGCATCTTCTCAGGAATCAACAGTTCTATTTCATGACACAGCATCAAGAATTATTTATTACTCGAAATGTCTGTCCATTTGTTTGCGAACAACACAGCGCGGACGATGCGTTTGAGTTGCTGGAATATGATCGCATTACCTATAGAGTGTGGCGTGGTATGGGTATTGCTTTTGCGGTCTTAACAGTTATTCTCCTGATTGTAATTGTCATTGGAGTAGTAAATATCGGGTTCGGACTCATAGAATTAGTCGCAAGTGCAATCGCAGCTTTTGCAATTGTTGGTATGACATGGAGCTTCTGGGAAATGGTTCGCAGTATTCGTGTCATCAAGAAGTGCTTGGTGAATCCGGCGGCAAACTCAATCGAAATATTATCATGGAGCCGCAATTCTAAGAAGTGGATATCTGTCACATCGAGTATCGCTGACTCAAGCTGTATCATTTCCAGAGTTGAGATCATTTCGCCCGGAAGTGGACCAAAGTACTCTGGATACTGCGCAAGAGTGCATGTGAACGATGCTCAGTTTATCGCGTGTGTTCAGCCTCGAATTGACCAGGTACAACTGTGGGCGGAAAAGAGCCCCATCGACTTCTTGCCTTGGGTACAAGACGCCGATTTGATATTGCGTGGTACTGGATATTGTCGCATTACCAAGTAGTGTAGTGGTTGATTCTATGGAGGCGAGTACGTCCGAGGAGGCCAGTTCAGCGATTGGGCAACGGCGTACCAGGCGTACACGGCATCGATCTCGATGGCGACATCGACGACGGCCAGCGGGGAGACGCCGGGGCGTGGGGCGCTCAGCTGGGTCGACTACGCCCAACGCCGAGATGGAGCGTCTCCACCATCGGATGCCGTGCATCCTTGAGCCCGAGCAGATAGCCGGCTGGTGCGATCCTGAACTCGACAGTACCGATCGTATTGCCGCATATCTGCGGCCTGCCTGCGATGGAACGCTCGAGACCTGGCCGGTCTCGACTCGAGTAAACAACGCCCGGACGGCCGATGATCCTGGATTGATCGAGGCCGTCGCTACCACCTAGTGAATGACTTACAGCGTCGCGTCGCTTGGTGTGGCCTCGATGTACCACCTTCCATCGCGCCAGATGATTACGATCATCTCGAAAAGACGCGTACTACCGAGTACAACTCGATCGTCGAGTGCATCGCCATGCGTCCATCCTCGGTCTGAACGAGCAACTCTAGTTAGCTCACGGAACTCGTTGCGATCACGAAGGAGGCGTTCGAGAACGTCACTGTTCGATACAGCAAGATATTTTGCTAGCCGAACTCGGCCACGTGAATGTGACTTGGCAGCTTCGCCGGGATTCTTGTTCTCGTACTTCAACGCCTCATCGATCTGTGCCAGGAAGTCGGCCGGGACATCACGAAGCTGCTCCAGCGTCCGTTGAGGCCCAACAATGGGCATAGAGATCGGCTTGATGATTGGTTGCCGTAACGCGCCCATCGACTCCGATGCGTTGCCGGCGACAACGGGCGAGGTACCTGCTCTTGAGGGCTGGCTGCCTGCGGGATTCGCAGTCGCAGTGATCAGGGCGCCGAACACGACGAACACGCCACCAATCACCGTCGTGTTGTATGCGGTCGTCCGGTCTATGTTGGCCACAGGTGTCCTCCGTTCCATGTTGGGGTACTTAGCGAGCACAAACCGACGAACATCCCATTGTATTTCTATGGATCAAATTGTATCCCATAACGTCGTTTATGGGATACAATTAAGATGCTCCAATTCATCCCATGTTCGGGTCCAAATCCGTCCTTGACAAGCCTGCGGGGATATGAGAGAATAATCTAGACCATCTAGCCGATTAGTACTGAAAGGAGACTACCCATGGAATGGAAGCTCAGCGACGCGAAGAACCGGCTCAGCGAGCTGGTCAACCGCGTCATCACCGATGGTCCCCAGCTCATTCGCCGGCGGAACGACGCCTTCGTGGTCGTCTCCGAGGCCCAGTACCGCCAGCTCGTGGGCGAGCGGCCGTCGCTCAAGCGGCTGCTGCTGGACGCGCCGGACCTCTCAGGCATTGACTTGGAGCGTGACGGATCACCGATGCGTGATGCGGGCCTATGAGGACGCTTGTCGATACCAACGTCCTCTCGGAGGCCAGGCACCCCAAGGGCGATCCCAGGGTCCGCTTGAGTGTGCAGGCCATCCCCGAGGCCGACCTCTTCCTGAGCGTCGTGACGCTCGGGGAGTTGGTCCGTGGTGTGGCGAAGCTGCCAGATGGCAAACGCCGGCGTGAACTCGAGGATTGGGTGCGTGACATCGAGGAGCACCACGCCGACCGGATCTTGCCGATCGACATGCGCGTGGCTCATGTATGGGGCGAGCTCACCGCATCAGTTCCGCGCACACTGCCCGTGGCCGATGGGTTGATCGCAGCGACGGCGTTGCGGTACGACCTGGCCCTGATGACACGCAACACGAAGGACTTTACTGATACTGGTGTGCGGCTGATCGACCCGTGCACCGAGGAGCAGCTATGACGAACCAACCAACCACGCCACCTGTCAAGAAACCGATGTCAAGTGAGATTAAGGTAGCTCTCATCGCCGGAGCGTTCGCTCTTGCAGGAGCCGGAGCTGGCGCGATCTTTGGTCCGGTAGTTACCGCGACCTTGCGGCCGGGCCCAAATGCGGATATCTCCGTAAGCCGGCAAGCCCAAACGGCCGTCTATAGCTGGGCTGCCATGACATCATACTTCAAGACACAAATCCTCATCGATGCAGGAAAGTACCGTGAGAAGCTCGCCGAGTTGATGGACTGTGATGTTGATGGCCTCGAGCACGCGATTGATAGCGATCCAGATCGAGCTGCAAGCTGCCATGAAATTGTCTGGCGATCGTTTCAAGCTCATGGTGAGCAAGAGGCAACGCGGCAACAGATTTCGCCGATCGGGATTGTAGGCTTGATTCGGGTCAAGTTTGGAAATTTGCCTGTCAATGACAAGGACTATGACGACAAGCTGGAGTTTCTAACTGAGGAATACCAGAAACCCAAGAAAGTGCTGAACGATGTACTCAAACTCGGCTTCCCTATTTATCAATCGATGTATGACGCGATGCTTGAAGCGGCCCGAGCAGGAAAGAACCCCTTGAATGATGATGAGTTCATTCGGCGATATGACTCTTATCTGAATCGGTCGCTCTACGTATCAGGTCTGCTCACCACAAACCTTGCGAAGAATGAGAAGTGAGCGAGCTTGCAGTCCCCCAGACTTCCTTCCTACTGCCCGCCGCCATCACCGACATGGGCGACGCGGCCACCCGCGCGTTCATCGACTTCTTCACCGCCCAGATCCGCAACAAGAACACGCGCGCAGCTTACGGCCGTAACGTGTCCCGATTCCTCGCGTGGATCGACGAGCACCAGGTCGTGCTCCCGATGGTCGAGCCGCACCACGTCGCGCTGTACATCGAGGACCTCGGCCGTCCTGTTGAAGAAGGCGGCCAGGGTGCCGCGATCGCCACGGTCAAACAACACCTTGCGGCGATCCGGGTGCTCGGTGACTTTCTGGTCGTCCGCCAGATCCTGCCTCGGAATCCGGCCACGGAGGTTCGTGGGCCCAAGCACGTCGTGCGTACCGGCAGAACGCCCGTTCTGACTGGGGCCGAGGCCAGGGAGCTGTTCGCCTCGATCGACCCATCAACAGCGATCGGCCTTCGCGATCGAGCATTGCTCGCGGCGATGGTGTACACGTTCGGGCGGATCTCGGCCGTGCTGGCCCTGGACGTGGGCGACTACTACCAAGTCGGGCGTGGGATGCGTGTTCGGCTCCAGGAGAAGGGCGGCCGCGACCACGAGATGCCGGTGCACCACACGCTGGTCGAGCACCTGGACACCTACATCGAGGCGCTCGGTGAAGTCGAGGGGCCGCTGTTCCGCACGATCAACCGGCGACGCACGGGATATACCGCCAATCGGCTCGATCGCCGTGAAGCCCTGGCGATGGTCAAGCGGCGGACGAAGGCGGCTGGCCTTGGTGGGAAGTTCAGCAACCACACTTTCCGGGGGACGGGTATTACGGCCTATCTATCCAACGACGGTCAGCTCGAGCGGGCTCAGTACATGGCCGGGCATGCGAGTCCACGAACGACGAAGCTCTACGATCGGCGGGAACAAGAGGCGACGCTCGATGAAGTGGAGAGGATCATCTTGTGACTATAAAACCAAGGAGACTTATATGAAGAGGGACATCATTGTTGGCGCATTAAGTGGTCTTCTCGTCTCTAGCGTACTGTGGTTGGGGGGAGCGTTCAAACAGAAGGTCACTGAGAGCAATGAAGCCTCCATGGTCAAGTCGCTACTTGAAGAACCTGGTTTTTCCACAATGGTTGTTGATGCGATGGCATCGAAGCAGATCTTATTCAGGGGTGAAAAAGGTGACGCAGGCCCAGTTGGCCCAGTTGGCCCAGCTGGTAATGTTCCTATTGGAACGATCCTTGCTTGGGACAAGAACTTCGGTTCCTGCTCTGGCCTGATTGATACGTCTATCTGGGTCGAATGCAATGGTCAGCTTCTGATCGACAAGACCTACAGCCAGTCCCCATTGTTTGGATTGAGAATGCCAGAGCTCAATGAATCGGGTAGATTTCTGCGAGGAGCTCGCGTGTCACACGTTGAGCAAGCCGAAGCAACTCGTGAACATTGGCACTATGTCGCTCACAAAGTAGATCGTGAAGAACACAAGCGGCTGTCCGAAGAACCTAACCAAACGATCGTGCAGCGAGGTGATAATGATGGGGATGCCAACTATGCATTTAAGTCCGTGGATGAATATGCTGATGCAGGCCGAACGAGCACTGTTGGGATGGGTGATACTGAGACGCGTCCTCTAAACATGTCAGTTGTGTGGATCATGCGAGTCCAGTGAGTTTGTCATAGGCGATCGGTCATACCCGTCTATCTGTTGAGCTGCATGAGAATATGACCATCGTTATCAGAGGATCTCTTCTAGGCTAATGTGAGCGTGTCCACTGATTGGTCTTCACTGAGGCTAGCGAATGCGGTTGTTCCTCCGCTCGCGGAGGCGATCTGCCCAGTTTTGCAACGCAGATTCGAGCACGCCGGTTGGCGGCACGGGGTCACGCCCATAGAGGTGCACATATAGATACTCGGAGATGCTGCGTCGGATTTTGTGAAGCTTGATGAGCCCACACTTATACAACTCCTCCTCGTTCGTTCCGAGCAGCCACTGGCTGAGCTTGAGCTCGGATCGTTCATCCCACTGCTCGGTCTCGCGGCATTGTTCTAGGAGGCGCTCGATGTCTCTACGAACCTGCGGTTTCGCTTCGAACCACATCGCCACTCCAATCGCCGTCACGAGCGAGATGGCTGTTACCGCAGTCGTGCTGATGATGGTGAAAAACATGCTGCTCCGCGCGGGTCAGAGGGCGACCGAGATTTCTCGAGAATTTACGATCGGGCCAAGCAGTCGTGGCCAGGCATGCCTGTCCGATCGTAAATTCTCGAGAAATCTCGCTCGCCTGGCTTCCCTAGCGGATGTGTTCTTTGGTGCCAGCCTTCAACCAGACTGATCACGATCCGCCTCCATGCGTCGTGCAGGTCAATCTCACGGGGAGGTAAGTACAGAACGACGCGTCCGCGACAGCCTGACCGTGTCCTCATGTTTTCAACATTGAAGTCCGATTCGGCGACTTGGGCACGCATCGCTTCTGTGTGGAGCCAGTTCGTGTGCTCCCTGAGCAACGGGGAGACGCTGCACCACACCTTGTTTGCACCGTCATGGCATCTATAAGTGCCGTTTTGGCTCTAGCTACCAACGCACGCGCGAATGCGTCATTCCCCATCATACGACTGAACACCAGTGTCAACGGGTCGGCCAGGTGCTGGATGTCTGCTTCGCATCCTCCGTGCACATCACGATCACCATCGGAAATCAATCTGTGCAGCCTGCCGAGATTCCGCCACACTGGGGGCGGACTGGAATGACGTTCAACGCGGGACTGACCGACCGGGCGTGGCAGCGTCAGTTCGGAGCGCGCCAATACCAAGGCTTCGCGCTTCGCGTCCATAGCCGACATCCCTAATGCTCAATGCTAGACTAAACGGAGATTGAGATCACAATTAATGAGGATTCGCTATCAATGTCTGTAGATTCCAATCAGATCATCATCGACCGGCTAGACACGCTCTCCAATCAGGTGGAAGAGGCCTTCGATTGTGACGTCGTCGCGTTGTGCTCGCCCATCATGTACGGCGTCGAGGACCTGTTCCGAGATGCCATTGAGGCCATCGAGAACAAGAAGCCCAGGCTGGGAGTGGTCCTTGAGACCGTGGGTGGGTACATCGAGGTTGCCGAGCGGCTCGTCAACATCACGAGACACCATTATCAGGAAGTCGAATTCATCATCCCGAGCCATGCCCTCTCGGCAGGCACAGTTATCGCGATGTCTGGAGACGCGATCTGGATGGATTACTACTCCATCCTGGGCCCCATCGACCCCCAGATCCAAGGCTCGGAAGGCCGTCTTGTACCCGCCACCGGTTATCTGGACCGATACAAGCAACTGATTAAGCGTGCTGAGAGCGGGAAACTGACCTCGGCTGAGGGTATGTACTTAATTGAACGCTTTGATCCGGCAGAACTATTTAAATTTGAGCAGGAAACCGAGCTATCCGAGACTCTCTTGGTAGAGTGGTTGGTAAAATTCAAGTTCAAAGACTGGAACAAGACCCAAACGAAGGGCGAAGAAGTAACAGAGGAGCGAAAGAAAGATACGGCAAAACGGATCGCGAGGGACCTCGGAGACGCCTCGATCTGGCACTCTCACGGCAGGGGCATCACAATGGAAATGGCAAGATCGATGCTCAAGCTCATGATCGATGACTTTGGACAAGATGAGGCCCGCGCAGTCGCCATTAAGAACTACCACCGCCTACTGACTGATTTCCAACAGAGATTGAGTTACGCCGGTTGTGTTCATGCTAATGGAACGTTCATGCCAACGGGGATAATGAGATGAATAACACGGAAGCAGCGCCGCAAGTATCGATCGAAGAATTGGCCAAGAACAACCCCAAAATTAGTCTGCTGGACGCGGAGAAGATCGAAGAGGCAATCCGAAACGCACGGAGAACTGGTCTCGTCCAACGCCGCCAGTATCAACTTGCCTCCCCATTTTCGAGGCGTGAGCACGCGACCGTGGCACGTCGTTATGCAGGCCCGATCACGAACTGCGATTCATAGCCCCCATCGCTTCCAAACCCCGCGCACCCTCCATGAGGTGCACGGGTCGATCATGTAAGCTTGAGAACACCGCCCGATCCGGCACCAAGAGCCCGGACCTCGTCTTCACCGGCCGACCGAGATCCCCTTCCCTTTTAGCGCGAGAGATAGGACACAGGGTATTGGCAGGCGACATTCCGCTTAGCTGATCCCGCCAAATCCGGACGGATTCTCTTTGGATTGATAGCGGCGCCATCCGTGGACGCAGGCAATCAAATACGTACCAATGGCCACGATGTAGCCGTAATAGACCAGCCCCATGACGATGCCATCGTTCGTCATGTTGGTAGTGAGCACTAAACACGTCACTAAGACCAGGGCCGACGCCAGGAGCACCGCCCCAACGGTTTCGAGTCCCGTCCGCCCCCCCACCGCCCTTCCTCGGCTGGGGTGGTTCGATTGGAAGCCGAGCAGGTCCTCGCCGGCGAGCTGGTTGGCCCGCCTCTCGATCCATTCGATGCGGCGGAGCACGTCCTCAAACGATCGGGCGTGGTTGATCGTGGTGCGCACAAACCACATCAGGCTCGCGGGAATCACAACAAGCAGGATCCACTGTGAGCTCTCCGGCATCAACGGCAGAACCCCAAGGAAGGCCACGATCGCCGCCCCGGCCGCTGGCACCCGACGTTCGAGCGAGGCCATGCGAAACTCCACAAGTCTGTACATTTCCCTGTACTCGGCCAGCAGCACCTCGATCGAGGCTGCGGGATCAAGGTGGTTGGCGGGAGCGGGTTCTGCTGATGGCCTATCCATCCAAGACCGTTACCACACTCAGGCATTACTGTAAAGCCACTCGCTAGGTCTTGATGGCCGCGATCTCATCGGCCGGATCAACCCCGCAGGCGCGGCACCACTGAGCAAACTCCACCGGGTCGATCCGACGCTCGCCGTGCTCCACCTTGTAGACGTACGAGTGCTGTCTCTTCAGTATCTCGGCCAGGCCTCGCATGGTCAGATTGGCCTCTCGGCGCAGTTCGCCCAACCGGCGGCAGAGGCGGCGATATGCCAAGGTGTGGTGCGGCCTTGTCCCCATCTTGGGCGCACACTACAGTGCCCGATACCTGCGCCCAGTATGGGCGCAGATCAAGGAGATGGGCATGCAACATGTACTTGATCTTGACGGATTGGATCTAGGTGTATTGCGATCGGGGGAACCCTCAGGAGAGGCAGTCCTGAGGGCCATGCTCGGATTAGCACGGGAGGCTCTGAACCAACTCCGAGCTCGCTCGGCTCAACCCATGGCAGCCCTCGGGCGAGTCCGGGGCACTGGGCGCGGTGTCTCGTTCGGGCAGCTTGTTCAGCGGCTAGAAACAGACCGTCCGATCGAGCTGGTATCCCCATTCGAAGGAAGCGCGGACGTGGCCGGAGCGGTCTGGCGACCGGATAGCTCGGGCTACGAGGCCCTGGCCAAACTCCAATGGGGTGCGTGGGCGACCGACTTGCCGATGCACGCACACGAGCACTCGGATCGCTTCATCATCGTGCTCTCGGGACGTGGCTATTTCCATGTGACGGGTCAGTACCTTGAGCGCTTCGATGGCTCTGCCGTTCGCACCGTGCCAGCCCGGGAGCGTGACGTGTTTCTATTCACGCGCGACGTAGTACACACGTTCAGCACCCAGGATTCGCCGATGGTGTTGTTGTCGTGCCAGTTGCCGTACTTGTCGTTTGACGATCCGAAGCAGTACACCTTGCCCGGCGTTCGATGGACGGCTGCGACCCACCAGGATCGACTACCCACAGTTGGCTGCGACCCAGCGTGGACAGTGCTAACACGACGATCGCATTAATATGCAAGACGAACCTGCCCAACACACTAGGACGATTTGTATCCATGTGGAACAGCTATTCACCTGATGTCTATGCAAAGATGGATTAACAAGAGTCCCAGGGCTGGTTGAGGTTGAACTGCGTGGTGGTATCACTCACGAGTATTGAGAGTCGTGATCAAGCGCCGACGATTGCAGCTTCTGTCGAATCCACTCGATGAGCATCCTGTCTTCAGGTGCCACTGGACGCATGTAGACATCTGCAACTGCAGAGCTGGCTGCATGCCCCAGCCAGCCGCGCATATCACTGATCGAACAGCTATCACGGGAGCCAAACTCGGTTGCACCCAAATGACGTAGAACGTAAAAGCCACTCATCGTATCTTTGTTTTCACCAATGCGTTCTCGAAGCGCATGCCACCAACCTTGGACCCGGTTCACATGACCACTGACGAGAGGCAATCCAGATTGGGATTGAAAGATGCGGTCCCCTTGCGTTCGCTCTGCCTCATCGGTGTAGCGACCAATGTACGTCCATACAAGGCGTGGGGTGCTCCCATATCGCTGGATGCCGGTCTTTCCTCTCCTCAGGTCGTATCCGATCTCGTCAATTTGGCCAACACGCAACGCGGAGAGATCAGACGGACCGAATCCAAGGCCAATGGCGGTCCAGATCATGGTTTGGCCCCGCAGGTCTGTTGCTGCCAGTACTCGTTTTAGCTGGTCAAGTGTCGGGAGCTTGCGCGGTTGCTGTGGTCTGCCAGCATACCGATCACGCGATTCCCAATTCCATGAGAGTGTTTGTTGACCGTGTTCGGGGCGGCCGGCTCGGATAATCAGGTGACGAACCCCTTGCATGGCATGGGCAATGGCTGAAGAAGAGAGATTGTCCTCCATGAGCTTGCGGTTGTACCCTTCAACCTGCTGCATGGTCAGGTCATCCACTCGAGTCTTTCCCACTGCTCCTTTCCCATGCTGTTCGTTGATGTATTTGAGGAATGCGCGGACGTAATAGCAACGGTATCGAAAGACATCAGGATGGATAGTGCCGCGCGATCGAGGCTCGTCAGCATCCCTAACTCTGGATTGCTCGTAGTTGAGCAGGCCGTTTGCGACCTCGAGCAAACACCCGGGTCGCATAGCGGTAGGTATTTGTGGTGCTAGTCCGCCATTGATGTTGGACGATGCTTGCCGGGAGCCGTGGCGTGGCGTTGGTCTGCCGTGTAGATAGTCATCTAACCAATTTGCGTAGCGACGCTCAGCTTCGGCCTTGTCTATGGGGCTGACGAGATCGAATCTGTGCTTGGTCGGGGTACCGGTTCGGGGATCGCGGAACGACACATGCCAACCGACACCACGGTTGGTGGTGAAGGACAACTTCGGGATTCTGCGTTTGCGCTGATTGGGCATTCGGACAACCCTCGCTGAGGCGATGGGTTGATTGTAGTGCATGTTCGACCAATAAGTAGTGTCAATATAACGCAAAATGCTCTTAAGAGCGTATATTGGTACATCTTGAAGCTCTGCATGGTCACGCGGGCGGCGCGATCGCTCAGGCGTGTGTTGAGCTGGTCTTGCAGCGGCGCGAGCGGCTCGACCTCGCTGATGCCGGCGTAGCAGAGCGGTTGTGGGATGTTTTGGATGTGTACGACCGGTACACGGCCGGGCGAGGTGCGGTTGGGGCCCTCAGCCACCAACTCACCGTCAACGTACATCTGATGCCATGCGCCGCTGAAGATCTCCGTGACGCGCTCTGTGTCGAGCGTGCGACCGTGTCGGTCGTGCTCGTCGATCTGTGAGGTCTGCCGCGTGAAATCGATGGCATGGGCCTCGAGGCGGCGGTAGTCGCCGGCGTCGACGACGGGCACGCCGCGCGTCGGGTCGATGGCCTCGACGCGGATGGCCTCGGCGAGCACTTCGCCCGGCAGTTCCAGGAGAGTATCGAGGTCCGGCGCGAGCGCTGTGAGTCGCTCGATGTCGCAGCGGAGCAGCAGGTCGACGTGGCCGTAGACGTGACCAAGCAGGAGCGCGTCGTGGAGCAGGGCGAGCCCGCCCGAGGCTTCCCACACGGCGTCGAGTGCGGACTCGATGTTGCGGCGATGCTGGGGCTGGCCTGCCGTGCTGAGTAGCACGAGGGGCTCGGGCAGCATGAAGTCGACCATGGTGTGGATGCGCCACGCGATGTCGTTCTCGATGACGATCTCGTTTGCCGCGGTCTCGACCATGCGGTCATCGGACCACGGGTCCCACGCCCCTCGGAGGCGGGGCGGAAGGCCGGCGGCTTGCGGGAGTTCGCTACCAGGGCGGGTTGGCTCGTTTCGGAAGTAGCCCCAGAGCCAGCGGAGGCGCGGCGCCACGCCGCGCTCGTGCTCGGCCAGGATGATCTCGAGTGCCTGCGGTGACAGGGTGGTGTCGGTGAAGGGTGCGAGATTGAACGCCACGGGCGACCTCCCTTGGAAAAGGGCGTTTGGTACTGGCCCCGTGAACTCGGGGGCCTGTCACCTAACGGGCGGTCGGACGGGAGCGGGCGCGCGGACATGGAGCTGGGAGGGCCGCGAAGTGTGAGAGTGACCCAGAAAAATCAGGGTCTCGTGTGAGTTTGGATTTGTGGGCAAGAAGTGTGTGTTCACGGCGCGTTGTGCGCACGGATGTGGGGATCGAGCCGGTGCACACAAAAACCCACGCTCCTGGCGTGGGTCTGGTGCCTACCGATCAGTCGCGTCGGTAGTCGTTGCGATTGGAGCCGTCAAAAGCGTCCGGTGGCGAGGCAGCAGATCTTGAAACCGCTTGCCTGAACCGCAGGGGCACGGGTCGTTGCGGCCGAGCTTTTCCTCGAAGTGCTTGAAGCCCTCGGGGGTGGCGACGCCGCGATCGCCGTGTTTTACCTGTGTTTCGGATGGGAAGCCCTTGCGGCGCTTGCTCGTGGGTTCAAAAGCAGAGCTGGCTGTCGGTGTCGTACTCGAATTCGTGCGGGTCTTGGTTGTGGTTCTTGCGTGTCACGATGCACCTCCTGTTGGTTTGAGTTTGCCCGTCAAGCCGGTGGAGGTGGGAGGGTCGAGATACTTCGGACGATCCGCGTGTTTCAAACGCGGCTCGGAAGATGGGTCAGCCGGTGGTCTCGGCCTTGGGTTCTTCGATTACCTCAACAGCCGAGAATCGGTCGAGGTTGAGGACGACGAGCTCGCCGTCCTTCTTACGGAGTTCGACGCGGTCGATCCAGACCTTGTTGTCCCTGGTGTGGGCGAACCAGGAGCCGGACTTTTCCTGGCCGACGCGGACGAGGACGCCCTCGACGGTGGTGACCATCGTGCCGCTCATGCGGGGGAACTGCTGTGTGATACGCACGGTGGCGCCGGGGGTGAGGTTTTCCATGGCGGGCGATGGTAGGGGGGATTCCGGTAGCTGGGGCGGCTGGCATGGCGGGTTGGCAGCTTCTTCTCTCTGGGGGTGCCTAGTCGCGATCCGGGGTGTCTTCCAGCTTGCTGGCTCAGGACTGATCTCTCAGATCAACAACAAAGGTGCCGTGCCAGAGCAATCGAAGCCCTCGGCACGGCACCCTCCCCGTTATTGATGATGATCTCTGAAACAGAGACCTCCCAGCTAGACGCGGCGACGCCGGCCGAGGAGCAAGCTTCCGAGGCCGAGAACAGCGGCCGATGCGGGAGCCGGCACAATGGTGATGCGGCCGATGAGTTGATCCGGCTCGAACGGCCTGTTGATCAGCTCACCGGTCACGGTGCTGCTTCCGACAAAAGACGCGAGGTACAGGCGGTCCGGATCCAGGCTTGCACCCTCGAAGAAGTTGCGGATGACGACGTTCTCGTCGACGCTGATTCCGCCATTCGCGCTAAAGGCTGCGCCGCCGAATGCATCGTTGACCTCGGAGCCGTTGTCGTTGATGCTCCGGCCGAAGATGTCGATGGTGATCGGGCCGTTGAAGTTGCCCGCGGCATCGAAGACCTCGTGCGCCAGCGGGTTGCCGTTGGCCACGAAGAGATCGTTGGAAGGGATGATCATGGACGCGTAGCTGAAGTACCGGTTGATCGAGGAATCGCCTGGATCGAGCGTCAGGCTACCCGATTCGCCCGGGCCGAGCGTCGGGTGACCAACGGAGCCGGTCAGCGTGCCATCGACGCCCACGCCGCCGGTTGCGGCGGCAAACGCAGCGCTAATCGGGCCGGTGTCTCCATCTTCTGCAAGCGGCGTGAGGCCGGGCCAACCCGAGGCCAGGGTGCCACCGTCGTACGAGTCGAATGATCCGTCGTGGACACCGACCCACGCGGGCGTGAAGAAGAACCCACCATCGCTCTGTAAATTCTCGAAGGTAACCCTGATTTGACCGTTCGCCGAAGCGGCGGTACCGGCCACCACGACCGCCATGATCGAGGCAGTTCTCAGCATGATTTTCTCTCCGTATGACTCCCCTCTCGGGGGCTTTGGGTGTGCTGCCCGCACTGTCCGCGTGGGGCGTCGGGTCTTGAGTCGCAGTGACCCACAGGTTCCTTGCACACCGGCAGAAAAAATTCCGGGTGCGGTGCGGGAGATGTGTGGGGTGGAACTCGGTAGGTGGCTCGGCACAACTCGGCGGGATCGGTCAACGGATGGGATACGATTGGTCCTATGCCTATACCTCGGATCGCGATCGTGGGCCGGCCCAACGTGGGCAAGAGCTCGCTGATGAACATGCTGGCCCACTCGAAGGTGTCGATCGTGGACGATCTGCCGGGGGTGACGCGCGATCGCGTGACGACGATCATCGACCTGGCCCACAGCGACGGCAGACCCGAGCGTCCCGTCGAGATCACCGACACGGGCGGTTATGGGGTCTACGTGGCAGAGGGGCAACGCTTCGATGAGGTGGGGGCCGATCTGTCGACGCTGACCGACGACGTCGAGGGGCAGATCGAGGCGGCGGTGGCTGATGCCGACGTGATCCTGTTTTGCATCGACGTGCAGGCCGGGCTGACGCCACGGGACGAGGAGATCGCGAGGCTGCTGCGCGAGCAGAAGCTAGGTCGGACCGATCGCGCAAAGCTGGCCAAGCTGGACCCGAGCCTCGGCAAGCAAGCGCCCGTCCACATCGTGGCGACGAAGGTGGACGGGCCCAAGTGGGAAACGCACGCCTACGAGATGAGCGCGCTCGGTTTCGGGGAGCCGCTGATGTGCAGCGCGAAGAACAACTACATGCGGCGCGATCTGAGCGACCGGTTGTACGAGTTGTTGCCCGACGACGAAGAGACGGCGAGCACCCCGCCGGCGGACCTGTCGATTGCCGTCATCGGCAAGCGCAACGCGGGCAAGAGCACGCTGGTGAACGCGCTTGCGGGAGCCGAGCGTGTGATCGTCTCGGAGATTGCCGGCACGACGCGCGACGCGATCGACGTGCTGGTGGAGAAGGACGGCAAGCGGATCATCGTGATCGACACGGCCGGTATGCGCCGCAAGCGGAGCTTCCAGGGTAAGGTCGAGTGGTTCGCGTTCGACCGCGTGCAGCGGGCGATCGACCGGGCAGATGTGGCGCTCCTGATGGTCGACGCCACCGAGCCGACCAGCCAGGTCGACCAGCAGCTGGCGATGTTGTGCCAGAACGCGTTCAAGCCGACGATCATCGGCGTGAACAAGTGGGATCTGGCCGAGGGGCAGACCGACGACAAGGGCCGTCCCGTGACGCCCGAACGGTACGAGAAGTACGTGCGTGAGGGATTCAAGGGGCTGCCATTTGCGCCGATCGCGCTCTTGAGTGCGAAAGAGGGGCTGAACGTCGACGGTGTGTTGGAGCTGGCATTCGATCTGAAGAAGCAGGCGCACGAGCGGGTGTCGACCGGGGCGCTCAACCGCCTGGTGCGGAGCATCCTGGAGAAGCGGGGGCCGAGCAGCAAGCTGGGCACGCTGGCGCGGGTGTTCTATGTGGCGCAGGTGGGCACGGCCCCACCGACGATCGCGATGGTGGTCAACGAGCCAAAGCTATTTACGCCGAACTACATGCGATACCTGATGAACCGGCTGCGTGAGCAAGCGCCATTTGATGAGATCCCGTTCAGGGTCTTCGTGCGCAGCAGGAAGCAGTTCGATAAGCGGCGTGAGCAGGCCGAGAAACGCGACAAGCGCGGGCTGATCGACACGAGTGCGTTCGATCGGGGTGAGGATCTCGAGCTGACGCCCGAGGAGATCGAGAGCTTGTTCCGCATCCCTGGCGAGGGTGGTGGTGATGGCGAGCAGTTCGTCGACGAGAGAGGCATCGAGGGCGAGGTCTTCGAGGATGCCGAGGTGTTTGTGTTCGGCGATGATGAGGAAGAGGACACGCGGCGGTAAGTTCCGCGTTCGAGACTCCCACTGACGCAGAAAATGCCCCTACCTCCCCAGCTCGAAGTGGGAGGTAGCTTGCGCAAGTAAAAAGGCACGGCCAGGGGCCGGGGGATGAGTCCGGACGCTGGCCGTGCCTGGTGTGGTGTGGTGGTGCCTTTTACCCATTGGGGTGGGCCTGAGTTGGCCCGGGCGTTTTCTGTCACTGTCACGCTTCTATTCGTTCGGTGTTCGCGGCCGGTTTCATGGATTGGTGCGAATGCCGATTCCTTGCGTTCTGGCGGCTAGCAGCCCGCGTCGAATTCGTTCTGGAAGGCCAGGAAGTCGAAGATGGTGAGCACGCCGTCGCCGTCGAGGTCGGCCGCCAGATCACCGTCGTCGAAGGCGTTCTGGAAGGCCAGGAAGTCGAACAGATCGAGCTCGCCGTCGCGGTTGAAGTCCGCCACGCAGAACAGGCCAAGCCCCTGTGGGATATCGGCGGTGACGGCCCTGAGGGTGGTCAGGCCGGTCACGATGTCGATCTCCCAGAGGCGGCGGCCGTTCTCGGTCATGACGAGATCGCCATCGCGCTGGAAGGCGATGCTGCCCGGGGCGCTGCCGACGATTGTGGTGCTCAGGGGGATGGTGGCAACCAGCGCACCGGTCGAGGGGTTGATCTTGAGCAACTCAGGGATGGAGCCCGGGCTAGCGCTGGTGATGCCGTAGAAGAATCCATCTCGGGTGTTGTAGTCCAGGCCAAAGAGCCGCGGGAGTCGCGAGCCGCCGAGCAAGCGGACCGTGCCCGTGGACGAACTGACGGTGCCGAGGCGGCCACCGAGGTCGGTGCCATACAGCACGCCGCCGGGGCCGATGGCGATGGAGCCTCGGACATCGCCGCCGATGTGGGTGGCCAAGCCGGTGGTCGGGTCGACGCGGCTGAGCCCCTCGTCGCCAGCGGGGGAGTTGTTGATCACGAAGATCAGGCCGGAAGCCGTGACGGCCATGCTGATCGGCGTCACGTAGCGGGCGGGGTCGGGATTCAGCGGGCCGATGGTGCGGATGGTCGCTCCGGTGTCCGAATCGAAGATGTAGAGGCTGTCGACGCTGGCATCGACGGCGTACATCTGGTCGGCCCGGGCGGTGCCGGTGAGCATCGATACGCTGGTGGCGGCGAGGGCGGCGGCGAGGGTGAGGCGTTGCATCTGCGTTCTCCTTGTTATGCCAGGGGTCACAATGCCCGGCACAGGGGAGAGCGGCAAAGAAATGCACGAGTCACGGGGTTTTTGTCGGTGAGCCGTCGGATCTGTCCTCTGGATATTGGATCCACTCGAGGCAAAGGCCGTTGGGTGCGGCGGTGGGGCCAGCTTGGCGGCGATCGGTGCTGGCAAGGATGGCGGGGATGGCGCTCTGGGCAACCTTGCCGCGGCCGACTTCGTGCAGGGTGCCGGCGATGATGCGGACCATGTTGTAAAGGAAGCCCCCGCCAGTCACGGTGATTCGGACCCGGTGCTCGGAGGTGCGCTCGACGGCGAGGTCATGGATCGTGCGCACCGTGCTCTGGCGGTCGTGGTTGAGTTGGGTGAAGGCGGCAAAGTCGTGCTCGCCCACAAGGTGCTGGGCGGCGGCGTGCATGGCGTCGGCGTCGAGCGTGTGGTGCGTGTGCGTGACGAAGCCACGGTCGAAGAGCGGGCGCCGGTGGTAGTCGTGGAAGGTGTACGTGTAGGCCTTGCGCTCGGCATCGCCGATGGGGTTGAACTCGGCGTGCGTGGGCCGAGCATGCGTGACCAGTACGTCGGCAGGCAGGCGGCCGTTGATCGCGCGAGTCAGCGTGTCGAGGCCTCGCTCGACGGGCCAGCCGCCGCCGTGCCGTGCGGGGTCGGAGCCGTCGGAGCAACTGAAAGACGCGACCTGGCCGCGCGCGTGGACACCGGCGTCGGTGCGGCTGGCACCGGTGAGGACGACCGGCTCGCGTACGACCTGGCGGACAGCTTGCTCGGCCACCGCCTGCACCGTTCTGAGCGCCACCCGGCCGGGCGGGGCGGGCAGCGAAGGGTCGGCGTGGTGGATGGCCGAGCCGGTAGCCAGGGGTTCGCCGGCGGCCGGTGCGGGCGGCTCCTGCTTCTGCCAGCCGCAGAATTCGGTGCCGTCGTAGGCCAGGGTGAGGCGGTAGGTGGGCACAGGGTGGAGGGTACGACCCCGACGGAAGCGAATTTTGGGGTGCAGATGGCCAGAGGGGGCCGCAATAGGCCAATCCGTGCCTCGTTTGGTTGATCGGGGCGGCCATCTGGGCGGCCTCGCCAACGGAGTGACTCGAAGTCCGTTCGACGAAAAAGGAGCTTGATGATGACCAGGAATATCTCGATCTTGGCGGCCTTCATGGCCGTTCTCCTGTCCACCGCGACCACGTTCGGCCAGCGGAACCCGCCCGCCCCCGCCGACGTGGCGGCGCGGTGCGTGGCCGCCATGGAGCAGTCCGCCGACCGTTCGGTGGGCGCCATCGCGAGCACAACGGACGCCACGATCGATCGTGTCGCACGGCTCGACATGGCCGGCGCTCCGGACCGTGAGATCGTCCAGGCCGGCCAGGCTGGCATCAATCGCGTTCAGACGATTGGCCGCTTCGTCGCAGCGCGCATCACCCGTCTCGAGCGTCGCTGCGTCCAACTGCTGGTTCGCATGGGTGCCGAGCGTGACCTGATCATGCGCGTTCGCACCGCCGCCGAGGGATTCCGTGCGAACATCGGCGATGCCACTCAGCGTGGCACTAGCGCGATCCGACGGGCCGTCGCCGACGCGATCGGCTGATCTCGATCTGGCGTTTCGACATCAAGGGGAGGACACCCCGCCCCCGGGGAGGGCGGGGTGTTTTTTTGGGGGCGTCTCCGGGGTAGCGGCGCCGACGCCGGGCTTAAGTCGGCGTACTCATCAGTGTCGATGACGTCAATGACTGTCGCATCGATCTCGATGGCGACGGATTGCTCACGATCTTCGACTTCCTCCGATTCCATAACCTAATCGAGGTGGGGTACCAATAGAACGTCAGGCCTGGCGCGCTTCCGACGGATGGTCGAGCAGGGCGCATCCATCAAGAGGATTCCTATTCGAGATCTCGTGATGGAGCGTGCCATGCGACACGTAGTACTCGGGCTCGCCATTCTGTTCTTTTTTGCATCGACGGTGCTGGCCCAGCAGCCCACAGGTCAAGCCGAGCTTCGGGGTTCCGTCCCCCGCCAGCCATTTATCCGCTACGAGACGACCGATGAAATCGAACGCACGATCACCTTCTACATCAGCGAGGATGTGAGGAAGGACAAGAGCGAAGCGTTACCCCCGGCCGTGTGGGTGCAGGGCTCGGGCTTCGGCTGCGTGTTCCAAGAAATCGTCGGGCCGGATGGCGAGAGCCGGATCGCGGGTGTGACGGGGCACAGTGCCGCGCACGACGCCGGGCGCGGGCGGGTGCGCATGATCCTGGTCGACAAGCCCGGCGTGGATTACCTCGACAAGCCGGAGCATCCGGGCAGCGCGGTTGGCAGCCCCCTTGAGTTTCGCGAGCAGCACACGGTCGATCGCTGGGCGGCCGCCATCGAGGCGGCCATTCGTGCGGCGTGGACACTGGAGGGCGTGAGGAACGACCGTGTGCTCGTGATGGGGCACTCAGAAGGCGGCATCGTTGCCTGTCGCGTGGCGGCGCGCATGCCCGAGGTCAGCCATGTCGGCGTGCTGGCTGGTGAGGGACCGACGCAGTTGTACAGCCTGATCCGCCTGATCCGAGAGGGCGAATTCGGACGGGGCGACGCCACGCCCGAGCAACGCGAGCGTTGGCTGCTCGATGGCTGGGCCGCGGTCCTGGCGGATCCCGATTCGGCCGAGGCGATGTTCTTCGGCCATCCACACCGGCGCTGGAGCAGCTTCGTATCGACCTCACCAATGACCGAGCTGCGCAAGAGTGACGCGGCGGTCTTCATCGCCCAAGGCACGGCCGATCGCGCCGTCGATCCTTCATCGGCTGATGTGCTGTACGCCGACCTGCTCAGCCAGGGGCGGCGTGTCGAACTCTTACGCCTCGAAGGGGCCGACCACAGCTTCAACTACTTCGACGAGGATGGCGCTTTCCTGCGCTCCGATCTCGGGCTGGTGGCGGGGCGGGCGATCGACCTGCTGCTGGAGGATGTTGAAGAAGATCCCGTTCCGGCCGATCCATAAATGGAACTGGTGGAATAGGCTGGTGGGCATGACCGACAACGAGTTCATCGAGGCGTTCGAGGCGTGCACGCTCCCGTTCGATCAGTGGACGCACCGGGCCCATGTGCGGGTGGCGTACGTCTACCTAGATCGCTACGGGCTGGAAGCCGGCATCGATCGGATGCGAGTGGGCATCAAGGCGTACAACGCGGCCAATAGTGTGCCCGAGGGGCCACTCGTGGGGTACAACGAGACGACGACGGTGGCATTCGCGCACATCGTGTATGCTGTGATGCGGGCGTACGCGCAGAGCCACCCCGTTGACGGCAGCGAGGCGTTCTGCGATATGCATCCGCAGCTCATGAGCAGCCGGGTGTTGCGGCTGTTTTACTCGCCGCAGCGGCGGGGGTTGCCCGAGGCGAAGGCGGTATTCGTGGAGCCGGACCTGGCGCCACTGCCGCGCGTACAGGAAGGAGTAACGTGATGGCCATGCAGGGGCAGGTTCTGACACCGTGGTTGTATCGGCGCTGGCGGTTTGAGTTTCCCGCGGAGTTGTACCCCGCGGTCATCGAACGGCTGCGCGGGCTGCCGGCGCGGGCCGAGGCGCTCGCGGCGCGGCTGGCGCCGGGACAGGCAACCAAGACGCCGGACGAGGGGTGGTCGGTGCAGCGGCACCTTGGGCACCTGGCCGACCTCGAGCGGTTGCTGGCCGATCGGCTCGACGCGTACGAAGCCGGCGTGGCCGTGCTGCCCGCGGCCGACATGCAGAACGTGCGCACGGTGGAGGCCGACCACGACGCCGGGCCACTGGCCGACGTGCTGGCTGACGTTCGCCGCGTACGCGAGGCGTCGGTCGCGCGGCTGGAGGCCTACCCGCGCGACTTCTTCGCCCGCAGCGCGTGGCACGAGCGGCTAGGCGTGCAGAAGCGCGTGGTGGATACGTGCGTGTTCTTTGCGGATCATGACGACCATCATTTAGCGCTTGGGGAAATGGTGCGGCGGGAAATCTAGCTGTTTGCTGCTTCCGCAGATCTGATGTGAGCTTGGAGCGCGCCGGCGAGTTTTATGTCCAAGCCGTTGGGAAGAGTTGGTCGGTGTGGGCTTGTTATGAGGGACACGAGCGCATTGTGGTTGACCACCCAGATTGGTTGGTCCCATGGATTCTTGTCTGCCCGGACAAACCAACCCGGCAGGGCCACCGCAGGCTGGACAGGGCACTTTTGGCCTGCAAAGCGATCCAGAATGTGTACGAGATCGTCGGCGACGGCTCGCGCTTGCGGGATGGGATTTGATTGCAGCACGTGGCCGTCGATGCTCAGGCCTTGCTCATTGAATTCTATGGTGTGCTGGCTGCCGCGTTTGCGGATGGTCTTGGTTTCAATCGCGTAGATTCCGGTTGGCCCAATCACAACGTGATCAATGTTGGCTTCGTTGGGTCGCTTGAGTGATGGAACGTCGTGAAAAACTGAGTAGCCTTGGCGCTCGAGATCTCTAAGCACAAATGCCACCGCACGTTCGCCATGAAGCCCCACATGCATGGGCTCAACTAGGCGTCTGAAACGGCGAATAGCTACATAGCCCAACCCAATCGCCGCAATGAAACACAGTATTGTCACGAGCCAGAACGACTTGCCCCGACTGAGCAACACCGCAGAAGCTATTGCCAAAGCACACGAACCAACACCCGTTGCGACGCCAAAGAGCATCGCGAATGTCAGCGTGTGATCAAAGATCGCTTCTCGAAGCGTTGCGCCGGGTTCGCTGGGCAATTCATGTCGTACTGGCAGTCGAGAGTCGACTGCCTTACGCCGCACTCGTCTTCCTCGAGTTCATCACCCGTTCCGCATACTTATTCATCGCATCACGAAGCTGCTCGAAGCTCTCCAGGACGTAGAGGATCGGCTGGTAGTGGTCGATCTCGAACGGGGTGTCGCAGACGCGGTCCATGTCGAAGGGGCGGCGGTCGACGTTGGGGCTGCGAAGGGCGTGCTCGCTCTCGCCCAGGCTGCTGATGAGGCCGCTGCCGTAGAGCTTGGTCTTGCCTTCTTCCTTGATGAGGCCGAACTCGACAGTGAACCAGAAGAGGCGGCCGAGGCGTTCGATGTGGTACGGGTCCTCGCAGTGCAGGGCGGCCTTGCCGTAGGTGCGCAGGAACTCGGCGAAGACGGCGTCGGCGTGCAGGGGCACGTGGCCGAAGATGTCGTGGAAGACGTCCGGCTCGGGCAGGTAGTTGATGAGATGGCGCGGACGGATGGTGATAGTGGTGGGAAACTCGCCGTTGGCCAGGCACGCGAAGAAGGCCTTGGCGGGTAGATATCCCGGTACGGGGCGGCTCTGCCAGCCTGTCATCTGAGCGAGGTTGGCGTTGATGGCGGCGACCTCGGGCACGGCGTCGCTGGGCAGGCCGATCGCGCGCATGCCGTCGAGGAAGACCTTGGAGGCCTGCTGGTCGAGGGTCTTCATGCGCTCCTCGTACAGGATGCGCCAGACCTCGTGGTTCTCCTCGGTGTACCGCTCCATGCGCTGGGTGATGAAGAACTTGGAGGTGTCGATGTCGGCCGAGGCCTGGAACGGGGCCTTATCGGCGGCGGCCTGGGCATCTCTTGCCTCGTTGCTGTCGATGACCGCGCTGCTCTCGAGATTGGCTTGCATGGATCCTGAACCTCCGGTTGTAAAAGACGCCAAGAAGATGATACACGGCATCAGCCCGGGGCTTGAATGGCCCGATAACATATCTTGCTGGTATGACCCTTCGGAGGGTTGGGTTCGTTGTGCGGGCTGCCGGTAGGTAGGATTGGGGCCAGCCGATGGATGTTGGCCGGTGGCCGGCAGGAGTCGGTGGCCCGGCGCATCGCTGGGACGTGGTGGGGTGGTCGGCCCGACGAGGCTCCCAAGGGGAGGGCCCCGGGCAATGGCCAGATATTGGACGGACTTGAAGGAGGCATGAGGATGCTCGCTCGCAGAGGTCAATTCGTCCCGGCTGGTGGCTGGGTTTTTGCAGCCGCAGGCGCGGTGTCGGCGGTGGTGTGCATGGCCGCTCCCGCGTACGCGCAGGATGGCGAGGTGGCGCGGACGCGGCTCGAGGAGTCTCGCGAGGCCATCGGCAACCTGAAGACGCTCATGTACACCGGCAGTGTGGACGCCGAGGGTGGGCTCTTCGGCACCATCCAAGAACTCGACAGCGTGGTGTTCATGGAGCGTCAGGGCGAGGGCCAAGCCGGCGACTGGAACCACCGCCGCCAGGGCAAGATCGTGGCGCGCACCATGGACACGGACGAAGACGGCAACCCGAAGTTCGAGACGGTTGAGTTCGACGTGCTGCGCAAGGGTCCCAACGTGACCTACGTAGCGCACGACCTGCTGACGGTGTACGAGCGTTTCCACCGGGCGGCGCGGCATCGCAGCGTCACCGTGGCGCAGACCGGCTGGATCGCCGAGTTTGCCGACGACATGCCTTTCGAGCGCGAACTGACGCTGCCCGAGGTCAAGCTGTCGCTGGAGATTGGCGGCGACAAGGTCGGCGACGACGTGTGTGATGTGGTGGAGATCTCCTTCGGCGATCAGCGCCAGGTGGTCCGGTGGTCGATCAGCCAGGAGACCGACTTGCCCAGGCGGAAGGTGACCCGGTTGGGTGCCGACAACATGCAGATGTACACGATCTCGAACATCGCCATCAACGAGGATCTCCCTGAGGGAACGTGGGAGTACGTGACTCCGCCGGGGTATTCCAAGAACTCGACCGTGCGCCCGGCGCGAAGTCCGGGTCGACCCCAGAGCGCGAGCTACCCGAATGCCAAGAGGTTCGAGGTGACCATCGCCGAGGGCCCGGACAAGGGCGAGGCGGTGAGCCTACAGAGCCTGGAAGGCAACGTGGTGGTGCTGGACTTCTGGACCGGTTGGTCGGGCACCTCGAAGGACTCGCGCGAAGACATCCAGGCGATCAACGAGCAGTTCGCAGACGAGCCCGTGCGCGTGCTGAGCATGACCTGGCGCGAGCGCAACCGCGTGCAGGCGGGCATCGACGCCTGGCGCGAGAGCGGTGGCACCTACTCGCTGGCGACTGGTGCCGACGAGGTGGCGATGGCGTACGCCGTCAGCAGCTTCCCGACGGTGTTCGTGGTGACCCAAGACGGCAAGCTGGTGTTTACGCTCAACGAGTACAACGCCGAGACGTTCCGAAGCAGCATCACCGAGGCCGTGCAAAAGGCACTCGACGGCGAGTACAAGAGTGGGACGACGACCACGCTCCAGGGCGGTGGCAACCAGACCACGACCGAGGCCGGTGGTAACCAGACTGGCGGGAACCAGGGGGGTAATCAAGGCGGCGGCAACCAAGGTGGAAATCAAGGCGGCAACCAGGGTGGCGGCCAGCCGAGGTAAGTTCCACGAAATCTGAGTGATCAACAACGCCCGCGGCCTTGGAGGCCGCGGGCGTTCTAGTGTGTCGGAGTACCACTTGGCGGAGCGTACTTGAGCGCTATTGGTTGGCTGCCTTGGGAGCGCTCAAGCCCTTGCTATAGATGCCGGACCGATCGAAGCAGCAGGCCCTTCGCTTGCCACTCGCGAGCATCGAGCAGGCGGTGTCGATCCGACGGGCGCGGGTCTCGGCTTTCTTGGCGGAGACGATCCAGTGGATCCAGTCCCGGCGTGCGATGGCGGTGATGTCGGTCCATACCGCTCGTGCCTCTGGTGCGGCTGTCAGGGCCTTGCGGAGATCCGCTGGCACCTTCGGTTCGGGTTCGACCTCGACCGGCGTGATGTTGAGCGAGACCGTGTCGCCCGGTCCGGCACTCGCACCATCGAGCATCTTTCGGGTGACCTTGAGCCAGTGGCTCCCTTGGCCGTCCGGTTCGAGCGTGGCCTGGAAGGCGAAGCCATTGATGGTGCCATCAACGGACGCCATGCCGCGCGCTCGCAATTTCGCGCTGGCGCTCTTTGGGAGGATGAGGAACGCCCACGAACCGGGCTTGGAGATCTCCGCAGGCTCAAGGAGCTTCGCCCGGAAGCGGATAGGAGAAACAGCCCTCGCCCCCTTGTTCGAGGGCTTGGGCATGCTCTTCTTGATCACCTTGTTTTGAGCCATGCTTCGACTGGCCCTTGCGCTGCCTACTTCTTCTTGTCGTGCATCAGCGCGGCCTGGGCGGCTGCCAGGCGGGCGATGGGTACGCGGAAGGGCGAGCAGCTCACATAGTCGAGGCCCGCGGCGTGGCAGAAGTGCACGCTGGTGGGGTCGCCGCCGTGCTCGCCGCACACGCCGATCTTGAGCTGGTCGTTTGTATCACGGCCCTTTTCGATGGCCATCTTGACCAGCTCGCCCACGCCCTCGGCGTCGAGCTGCTGGAACGGATCGGCCGGGAGGATCTCCTGGCCCACGTACTCGGGCAGGAAGGTGGCCGAGTCGTCGCGGCTGTAGCCGAACGTCATCTGAGTGAGGTCGTTGGTACCAAAGCTGAAGAAGTCGGCGTGCTCGGCGACCTTGTCGGCGGTGATGGCGGCGCGGGGCACCTCGATCATCGTGCCGATCTTGATGTTGAGGGCGCTCTTGATGTCGTTCTCCGCGCGGACGTCGTGGATGGTTTGCTCGACGAGCTTGCGGAGGATGCCCAGCTCCTTGGCCACGCCGACCAGCGGGATCATGATCTCGGGCATGGCCTTGATCTTGTTGTGCTGGCAATTGATCATCGCCTCGACGATCGCCCGCACCTGCATGACCAGGATCTCGGGGTAGGTCACGGCTAGGCGGCAGCCGCGGTGACCAAGCATCGGGTTGCTCTCGTGCAATTGCGAGACGCGCTGCTCGACCTTCTTGGCCGGCACACCCAGGTTCTTGGCGACCTCCTTGATGGTGTCGCTCTCGTGCGGCAGGAACTCGTGCAGCGGGGGATCCAGCAGGCGGATGGTGACGGGCAGTCCCTTCATGGCCGTGAAGATGCCGATGAAGTCGTCGCGCTGGTAGGGCAGCAGCTTGTCGAGGGCGGCCTTGCGAGCCTCCTCGGTTTCGGCGAGGATCATCTCGCGCATGGCGGTGATGCGCTCGCCCTCGAAGAACATGTGCTCGGTGCGGCACAGGCCGATGCCCTGGGCGCCGAAGTCTCGGGCGCGGCGGGAATCGTCGGGCGTGTCGGCGTTGGTGCGCACCTGGAGGGTGCGGTACTTGTCGGCCCAGCGCATGACCTTGGCGAAGTCGCCGCTGAGCTTGGGCTCGACGGTGGGAATGGCGCCGGTCATGATCTCGCCGGTGGAGCCGTCGATGGAAATGGTGTCGGTGCGCTTGAAGGTCTTGCCGCCAACGGTGAACTGCCCCTTCTTGGCGTCGATGTGGACCTCGCCCGCGCCGGCGACGCAGCACTTGCCCCAGCCGCGGGCGACCACCGCCGCGTGGCTGGTCATGCCGCCGGTGCTAGTCAAGATACCCACGGCCGAGTGCATGCCGTCGACATCCTCGGGGCTGGTCTCCTTGCGAACCAGGATGACGTCTTCGTTGTGCGAGCGTTCGACGGCTTCTTCGGCGGTAAAGGCCGGCTTGCCGACGGCTGCGCCGGGCGAGGCCGGTAGGCCGCGCGTGAGCACCGATCCCTTGGGCTTGGCGCCCTCGTCGAAGCTGGGCAGCAGGAGCTGGATGAGGTCGGCCGCCGGGATGCGGAGGATGGCTTCTTCTTCGGTGATGAGGCGTTCACGCACCATGTCGCAGGCGATACGGACGGCCGCTGCGCCGGTGCGCTTGCCGGTTCGAGTCTGGAGCATGAACAGCTTGTTCCGCTCGATGGTGAACTCGATGTCCTGCATCTCCTTGTAGTGTTCTTCGAGCGTGCCCTTGATCTTGATGAGCTGGTCGTAGACCTTGCTGTTCCACTTGGGCATCTCGTCGACGGGCTGGGGCGTGCGGATGCCGGCGACCACGTCCTCGCCCTGGGCGTTGATGAGGAACTCGCCGTAGAACTTGTTCTCGCCCGTGCTGGGGTTGCGTGTGAAGGCGACGCCCGTGCCCGAGTCATCGCCCATGTTGCCGTAGACCATCGCCTGGATGTTGACGGCCGTGCCGGTGAGTCCGGTGATGCCGCTGAGGCGGCGGTAGCTGATGGCGCGGTCGGCGTTCCAGCTCTTGAAGACGGCCTCGATGGCCAGCTCGAGCTGCTTGCTTGGGTTCTGGGGGAACTCGTCGCCGACGGACTTGCGGTAGACGGTCTTGTACGCTTCGGCCAATTCGACGATGCCGTGCTCGGGCACGTCGTTGTCGGTCTTGGCGTCGTACTTGAGCTTGATCTTGTCGAAGGCCTTCTCGAAGACCTCGTGGCCGACGCCCATCACGACATCGCCGAACATGTTGATGAGGCGGCGGTACGCGTCGTAGGCAAAGCGACGGTTACCGGTGGTGTTGGCCAGGCCCTCGACGGCCTCGTCGTTCAGGCCGAGGTTCAGGATGGTGTCCATCATGCCCGGCATGCTGACGGCGGCGCCCGAGCGGACCGAGACCAGCAGCGGGTTGTCCTTGTTGCCGAACTCGCGGCCCATCTCCTTGGCGACGAGCGACATGTTCTGGTGGACCTCGTTCATGAGGCCGTGGGGCAGGCGCTTGCCGCCCTCGTAGTACTTAGCGCAGGTCTCGGTAGTGATGGTGAAGCCAGGGGGCACCGGCAGACCGATCGAGGTCATCTCCGAGAGGTTGGCGCCCTTGCCACCGACCAGCTGCTTCATGTCGCTGGTGGCCTCGGCCTTGGTCTTGCCGAAGTAGTACACCATCTTGGCATCTCGTGGCCTGCCGCCGACGTTGGGCCTGGTCTTCTTGACCGTGGGGGCCTTCTTGGTGGTCTTGGCGGCGTGACGCTTTGAGGTCTTTGCGGGTGGTGCCATCGGCGGCGCGTCCTGTTCGTTTTATGGTTGGATACTCGCCAGGCCCCATCGCACGATGCGGGCCTGCCTAGCGTGAAGGTTTGCCGCTGGTCAGCCGGGCGGCAGGTTTTCGATCGCTTGGAAGTGAATCTTAGAGGACCTTTTCGCTCTTGACGACCGCACCCAGCGAATCTGCCGGCCAGTTGCCAACGCGTCCGGACTTGATGAAAGGTCCGATAGCCGCGATCGTCCGAGGCGATCGGGCATCGATCTATCCGTGCGGCGCGTGGCAGGACGTGACCGCCGACATGTTGATTCCCTCGGGGGAGGGCGCGTTCATCGGATTCGTTTCGTACGAGGTCGGACACGAGCTCGAGCCCACCAGCACGGCGGCGCGCCCGGGCGAGACTCCGGGGGGAACGCGGCGGGATGAGGCCTGGGGGTTGGGAGGGTGGATGGCTCTCGACCCTACGAGCCCGTTGCGCAACGGGCTCGTGGAGGCGGGTTCATATCGATTGGGCGCGATGCGCAGTGTGTGTGGGCGCGCTCGGTACGTCGACGCGGTCGGGCGGGCGGTGGAACTCATCCACGCGGGTGATATGTACCAGGTGAACTTAACGCACGCGTTGGTCGGTGCGTTCCATGGATCGACGCGGGCGTTGTTCGCCGATCTGGCGCGAGCATCGTCGCCGGCTGTCGGGTGCTATCTCGAGTTGCCGTCTTTGCCCGACGGTCGGCGTCGGGCGGTGCTGAGCCTGAGCCCGGAGTTACTGCTCCGATACGACGCGACGACGCGCGTGCTGACGACCGAGCCCATGAAGGGCACGCGGCCGGGGACCGAACACGGCCTTGCCGACTTGCGCGAAGCCGAGAAGGACAAGGCCGAGCTGGCGATGATCGTCGACCTGATGCGCAACGATCTGGGGCGCGTGAGTTCCATCGGATCGGTGCGCGTCGACGAGCCGAGGATGCTCGTGCGTCACGGCCCCAACGCGGACGGAGTGTGGCAGGCGAGCGCGCGTGTGAGCGGTCGATTGCGCGATGATCTCACGCTCGAAGATGCGCTCCGGGCGATGCTGCCGGCCGGATCGATCACGGGTGCGCCGAAGGTGCGTGCGATGCAGGTGATCCACGAAATGGAGCCCGCGCCGCGTGGGCCCTATTGCGGGGCGATCGGCTTCATCGACGAGCATGGCAATGCCGAGCTGGCGGTGGGCATCCGCACGGCGGTCGTGGTGGGCGATGAGATCCGCTACTCAGTGGGCGCGGGCATCGTGGCCGAGAGTGATCCCGAGATGGAGTGGACCGAGACGCTTGCCAAGGCTGGTCCGTTGCGCGCCGTGGGTGCGATCATCGAGGACGACGCATAGTGCCCAGCATCCGCGCCGATCTTGTGGACGTGTACGTCGCACGCGAACGTGAGGGTGTCGTGGAGTTCTTGCAATTGCGGCGGACGGCCGAGCCAATGGCGGGTACATGGCAACCCGTGATGGGGCATATCGAGGCCGGTGAGAGCGCCGTGCAAGCCGCGGTGCGTGAGCTGAGCGAAGAGGTTGGTCTGCGCGTGGGCGATTCGGCGTGGCTCGGGTTCTGGCAGCTCGAGGAAGTGCATCCCTACTTCGTTGCCGCTCTCGATGCACTCGTGCTGTCGCCGAGGCTCCTGGTGCTTGTGGACGAGCTATGGGGGCCCGACTTGTCAGGCGACAACGCGCACGATGGGCATCGATGGGCGGGTGCGGCTGATGTCTGCGAGGCGTTCATGTGGCCCGGGCAACGCCGCGCGTGCGACGAGGCCGTGCAGGTGCTCGCTACGCGCGGATCACTGCTGGAGCGGGCGCTGCGTCTTCGGCCGGGCGGGTAGCGGCGTCGAGCAGGTCCGGCGCTTCGATCCATGGCGCGAGAGCCCGGTCCCCTTCGCCCGTTGCTCTCAGCTCGGCGAGCGCGTCGAGCATTGGTCCGGGCGACAGCGTGCCGATGACCAGGCGATCGGCCTCGTTCGCGTCGACGAGCCTGACGCCGGCTTCCGCGAGAGCGCGGCGCACCGCCCAGGCGTGCTTGCCCTCGTGCACGACGCAGGCCGTGTCGAAGCGAGTGCGTTGAATGGACTCTCGCGCGTGATAGAGACCAACGAAGCGTTCGTAGTGCGACTGGCTGAGCGGCTCCCGTTCTAGAGAATGCCGGATCGCTCGCAACTCGGCGAGCCCCTGGTGGAAGCCTTCGATCGCGTTCTCCTTGTTCGCGATCCACGCGCAGCGGCGGATGTGGTCGCGGCGCAGGAAGCCACGGTCGTAGGCGGGCGTCGTACGCTCGACGATGACACCCTGATTGCGGGTAAGCAGGCGTAACATGCGATTCAGGTCACGGTTGGTCGAGGTCTTGTGGTGTAGCACGCGGAACCACGGACTCGCTTCCACGTGCCAGCCATCGGCGATGATGCGGGCGCACAGATCCGGTTCTTCGGCTGCAAAGAAGAAGCTCGGGTCATAGCCGCCCGCGTCGAGGTAGGCCCGCTTGCGGACGGCCGCCCCGCAGCCGACAAGAACCTCGGGCAGCCCGCCCCGCTCGCGCGAGCCGTCGGGCAGGGTGATGTCGGCCGTGACAACGGCGGTCTGCGCGTCCGCGCGCGACAGCGCGTTGAGATGGCCAAGGTCCTTGGGCGCGCTGTCGTCATCGAGCATGACCAGCCAGTCGTACTGGGCTTCCTGCGCCGCATAGTTACGCGCGGCGGCGCCGATGTTCTCGGGCAGCCGGACGACGCGGATGGGGATGCTGCTCTCTGGTAGCGTACCGCCTATCGGGATGTCTGAATCGTTGTCGGCGATGACAAACTCGACCGGCTCGGGTCGGCCGTGGTGCAGATCGTCGAGTGTGCGGATGGTGCGAACCAGTTCGGCGGTGCGATTTCGCGTGCAGGTAACGTAGCTGATGGGTGTCACGAGGCGGCCTTCGAGAGCTGGCCGGGTTCGTAGTACACCAAGTGTGACGTATGCAGCCGTGCGAGCGTTGCTGAGAGCTGTTCGCGAGAGATCGTGGTGGAGCCCGGGCGCGAGACGGCCACAGATTCGGCGCACGCGCCGAATAGCGCGGCGATGGTGGCCGCGAGGGATGGATCGTGAGCTGACGCGCGAGCACCGACGAGGGCGAGCGTTGCTGCGGTGAGTATGGCGGCATCGGCGCCCGTGGCATCCAACGAAAGCGGGGCGAGGCTCGGCACCGGCTGGGCGCGCACGCGCGAGGGCCAGCCGTCGCCGGTGTCGATGGGCTCGGGCAGGCGGTCGAAGGCGAGTAGGCCCTCGGGCCCGAGGCCAACGATCGCGGCGCTCGCCTGCGCCGCATCCATGGCCGACCAGGCGGCCGAGGTCAGGCTGCCGCTGGGGTTGGCGACCGCGCGACGCAAGTCATGCTCGCTTGCGTACAGCAGGTCGGCGTGGCGGATCGCCAACGGGCTCGCGCTGCGGGCTTGCGCGCTGGTGGTAAGCACGCAGGTGCGTTTGCGCAAGAGCTCGCTTATGGTGCGCGCAACCGGGCCGAGGAGGAGTCCAAGGCCCTGATCGGCGATGCAGATCGCGTCGAATGCGCTAGCAATGTCGCGCACGCTCGTGATGACGGCCGATTGCAACGCGGTATCAGCGGCGATGGGCCGAGCATGATCGACGGTCATCAGCTTCTGCGCGCCGACAAGGTAGTGCTCGACGAGCAGGGGCTCACGCGTTGCCGGCAGCGGTACCAGCTCAACGCCCGAGAGCCTCAACCGATCAGCGAGGCGTGTGCCGTCTTCGCCTTCGGGTGGGCAGCTCAGCAGCGTGGGCCGCAGGCCCATCGCGGCGAACTGCAGCGCGACGCCGGCGGCCCCGGCGTCGAAGCGACGCTCGCCTGCGGGGCGGAGCATCATGACGGGATCGCGCGTGCCGATCTGCGGTGATTGGCAGACGCGGTACACCTCTTCGATTGTTTCACCCACGACGAGTACGCGCTTGTCTTGCGCAGCGTCGAGTACTGAGGCCAGGTCGTCGGCCGTCATGCCCGGGCGGCGCAGCAGTTGCGCGAGCGCTCCGGTGGGCGCGTCCACCCCCGTGTCACGGCCGCTCTCGAGCGCGGCAATAAGGGCCGATGAGCTGAACACGATGTCGCCCGATGAGAACACCACGCGCCCGCCCGCACGCTCGACGGCGGCACGTTCTGCGGCGAAACGTGGGTCGTTGTTCGACTCGTACTCGCGGCCCTTGACGTAGACGTCGGGCTCGACGGCACGCAGGATGCCCTCGGCCGTCGGCTCATCGACGATGTGCACCGCGTCGACCATGTCGAGGCTGGCGAGATTCTCGGCCCGCAGGTCGTGGGGGATGAGCGGGCGGCCGACACCCTTGGAGATGCCCTTGTCGGCGGTGATAGTGACAAGCAGGACGTCGCCCTGAGCCCGGGCCCATCGCAGGTGCCGCACATGGCCCGGGTGGACGATGTCGAAGCAGCCGTGGCATTGGACCAGCCGGAGCCCTCGATCACGGACGGTTTGACGCCAAGCCAGCAGGTCGGCGTGGCCCCGGATGGCCGGATGGGGACTGGCTGGGCTCACGCAGGGTTTATCGGCACCTGCAGTAGGGGGAGTCGAGTGAAGATCGCGTTTGTTCGGGCCGAAAGGTCTCCTGCAAGGCCGTTTATTTGGACTGCCCCCAAACACTGTGGTTCGAGCTGCATCCGGAAGATACTACAAAAGACAAGGGGTCGTGGGATGGGACAGATTTCAGACGCGTTAGTGCTGGTGCTCGACGAGGGTTCACCGCTGGTGCAACTTGGTCGCAACGGCACGCTCGAACAGCACCGTGCGCTATGGACCGCCATGGGCCGCCAGCATGGCCGGCTGATCATGGTCTCTCACGATCGGGGTGATGAGACCCAGCAGGCCATCGAGTTGGCCAAGAGCCTTGGTGCCGCGTGTGTATGCGATGATCGCGGTACCCAAGCCCATGAACACCAGGACCGGGCAGCCGGTGAGGTGGCCGGATTGCTCAGGGGCTGCGAGTCAGTCGTTGTTCAGGCGGTCGGGCTGATGGCCGCCCCGACGGCGCTCTGGGTGGCGAGCACATTGCGGCAGGCCGGCATGAAGGTCGCGTTGCTGGCCGAAGGGGCTGACCTGTGGAGTCGCCAGTCGATCTGCGAGTTCGGGCCGACGTCGCGGGCGGCCCTGGAGGCGGCGTATCGCGAGCAGTTGGCATGTACATCCGCGCATGTGGTACTGGCTGGCTGCGGGCCGGTGGCTGATGACTTGGTGTGGCGGTTCAACCTTCCGGCCGAGCGCGTGAGGGTGGTGCCCATGCCGGTGCTGGGGGACACCTGCTGCATCCATGCCGAGCAGCGCGAGCCCGACCTGATCCTGGCGTTTGGTCCGGCGACCAAGCGTGCACGGCTTAATCTGGTGATTGACGCGGTCGCGTACCTGCGCAAGACCGACTACCCCAAGGCCAAGCTGCGCATCCTGATGGCCGGACCGGAAGCCCCCGCGCTCGAAGTGCAAGCCAAAGAACTCGACGTGCCGCTGGAGATCATCGCCAGTCCGACGGCCGAGGAGGCCAAGCAGGCGCTGCAAACCTGCGCCCTCATGGTGTACACGGCCACGAGCGAGACCAACCCGCCCGCGGTGTTCGAGGCGATGGCCGTTGGTGCGCCGCTGGTGCTGGCTGTCGACCCCTTGTGTGCACTCGACGTGGTGCATGGTGTGTCTGGGCTGCGCATGCCGGTTGAGGCCGAGGCGCTGGCCCGCGCGATGGGTGGGCTGCTGATGGACGCGCCCTGGCGCGACGCGCTCGGTAATGCTGCCCGAGAGAAGGCCTACGCCAAGCACGCAAGCCCGGTTGTGGCCGAGGCGATGGCTCAGGCCCAGCAAGCCGCTCTTGAGATCGCCGACAGTGAGACCGAGGCCGCGAGCCCGGCGCTCATCCTCGCTGGCGAGGGACTGGCGGAGCTTGGTGCGACTGATGGTGCCAAGGCATGGGCCCGTGCCGTCGGCGACTACCTGAGCCGGGTCGAGGGCGATCAGGCCGCGCACTTGGCGGCGATTACCCAAGCACTGGCCGAGCTTGGTAGTCGGCAGCAGCAGGCTCCAGCGGCGTAACGATGTTATCGGTCGGCAATTCTTGCCTCCCGGCGAGCATTGTGTCGGTCTATGTCGGTTTTGACGATAACAAGGGTCTGGTTCGGCATGGATGCCCGCCGGAGATTGGGGACGGTTCGCATGGACGAGCGACTTCAGAACAACATGGATCGCCGCAGATTCCGCCGCTCGCCGGTGAACCGGGCGGGCAAGGTGTACATCCGCCGGGCCCTTCGGTACCTCCCGGTTCGGGCCGTCGACGTCTCGCTTGGCGGGCTGCTGCTTGAGATCAAGAGCGAGCGGCCGCTGATGATCGGTGAGCCGTTGGAAGTGATCATCGGCGACGGCAGCAGTGCCGTAGTCGATACCGATGACGTTGTCGAGGCGCGGATCGCGCACGTTCGCCAGGGCGAGGACGGCACGCAGCGGGTTGGCTTGGCCTTCGCGCATGAAGGTGCCATGGCGGCCGTCGCGGCCTGAGCTTGAATCCGAAGGAGTAACGAGGCCCTTGCGCGAGCGGGGGTTTGTTGCGTCGGGGCGTTCACGTCCCTTCACGCGTCAACGGTTCGCTGGCTGATTGCGTGTGTTTTCCCAGTTGCCAACAATCTTTTTCCGCCGCGGGGCGCGTTGGCCGATGCCAAAGGCCGTGCGCGACAGCCGCGTGCGAGCGGAGGGCCTGTGGCCTTGAGCGACGTGGCTCTGAATCGAATGAAGTGGCCGATCATCTCGCCCCGGCTTGGGCTGGCGGCCGGTGCTGTCGCGTTCCTGCTTGTCGCCGATGCGGCGTTGGGCCAGGTCCAGAGTGCCCCGCCCTTGGGCGAGGGCGCGAAGTCGCTCACCACAAGCGACTGGCTCGCGATCACGATCCGCATCGCCGCGCCGCTGGTGTTGGTGATCCTGTTCCTGGCCGACTTCATCCGGCCGGGCTCGTTCCAGCGTGCGGGCAAGCGCGACGTTGTGGCCTACCAGTGGCCCGTGTGGCTGTTCGGGGCTTTTGTCGTGGTCTCTGCCCAGATCTTCGGGGCCCAGGCGTTCGGGCACGTCACACAACTCTGGGAGTGGATGGCCGGCCAAGGCGGGCCGGTGCAGTCTCTTGGCGAGAGCGAGACTCGCGATACGGCGCTCACCCAACTCGGCTCGGTGCTCTTCGGGGCCTTCGCGGGCGGGGTGATGGTGTATCTGCTCAACAAGCGCGAGCACGACGAGGGCATGCGATTCGGGGCGGGGGACATCCCCCTGGGCCTGCTCGCGGTGCTCATCGCCTTCCCAGTGGTGGCAGCGGCGGGCGAGGCCTCGCGGCTGGCCTTCCAGTACGCGAGCGGCGAGGAGCAATCGACGGTGGCCCACGCCACGCTCGAGATGATCCGCGAGAACTCGGACGATCCGTGGACCTGGGTCATCATCTTCACGGCCATCCTCGGGGCGGCCATCATCGAAGAACTCATCTTCCGGGCCTTCGTGCAGACGGCCCTGCTGCGAATGATGGGCTCGGCCTGGCTGGCGGTGATCATCACGTCGGTCGTTTTCGCGCTGGTCCACCGCGTGGGTGATGCGGTGCCGTGGCACGCCATCCCGGCCCTGTTCGTGCTGGGGCTCGCCATCGGTGTGGCGTACGAGCGATTTAAGGGCCTGGGCGTGCCCATTGCGATGCACGCGGGCTTCAACGCGATCAACATCGCCTTGGTGCTGTGGCTCGCCGACCCGGCCCCCCCGCCCACGCAGTACGACGAGCAGGGAATGCCGATCACCGAGCAGGTCGAGCCGGGCACCGCTCAGCCCGTTCCTCAAGAGGGCGACCAGCCGAGTCGACCGCCGCAGCCGGGCTTCGAGGGCCAGCGGTAGGGCTCTGGCCGGAGCGACGCGGACCGAGCGATTTGTTTGCGGCCGCCAACCCCGGTACTGTCCCGGGCTTTGGGTACCGCATCCACCGATCATGGCCGGAAGGGGGGGCGTTGGGCCCGCACGGTGGCCGTCGCCGCGTTGCTGGCCGCCTCCGGCGCGGCGTGCGCCCAAGCTCCGGCGGACCGTCAGGAGGGACTCGGCGAGATCACCGGCCCCGTGGCCGAATATGCCGATCGGCAGGTGCGTGCGATCGTGCTTCGGCGGCCGCTCGAGAACGGCACGCACGGCCAGCTCGACGCGACGCTCGAGACCATGGCTCGCCAGCAGATCCGCACCACGCCGGGGTCGGCCCTGGACCCCCAGACGCTGCTGCAAGACCGCCGGACACTCGATCGGCTCGGCCGTTTTCGGCGCATCGTGGTGGAGGCCGTGCCCCAGGACGACGGGTCGGTGGTGATCGTGTTCACACTCGACCCGCAGCCGCTGATCTATGTGGTGCAGCCGGTGGGCAACCGGGCGCTGAGCGATCAGAAGATTTCGGCACTGACCGATGTCCTGGTTCTGAATCCGGTCGATCCGGTACAGATCCAGAACGTGGCGCGCGACGTCGAGCGTGCGTACGCCATCGAGGGCTACACCGAGGCGCAGGTGACGGCAGACCTGTCGGAGGTCGCCGAGACGGGGCAGCTCTTCCTGCGTGTGCGTGAGGGCAGCCGCCTGCGGGTAACGGGCGTGCGTTTCGAGGGCAACGAGGTATTCAGCGATCGCCAGCTGCGATCACAGGTCGAGCTCGAGACGTACACACCGGTCTTGAGCAAGGGCCGCTTCGACGAGCAGAAGGCCGAAGAGGACGTGCTGAAGCTCATCCAGTTCTACCGCGATCGGGGCTACGTCGATGTGCGCGCGGGCTGGCAACGCATCGATGCGCCGAACAACCGCGAGGTCATCGTGGTGTACCACGTGTCCGAGGGCGAGCGGTACACGGTGCGCGACGTGATGGTGGAGTACGTCGACCAGCGGGCCGATGGCGACTTCGTGCCCCGGCTGAGTCCGGAGCAGATCCGCGGGCTGATGTCTATCAAGACCGGTGACATCTACAACGCGGGACTGATCCGCAAGGGCGTGGAGGACATCTACGCCGCGCTGACGCGCATGGGTTATACCACGTGCCGGGTATCGGTCGAGGATCTGAGTGACGCCGAGGAGAACCTTGTCGATCTGCGCGTGCGCATTCTTCAGGGTTCAGCGAGCAAGGTGGGGCTGATCAACATCATCGGCAACACCATCACGAAGATCCCGACCATCCTGCGATACGTCGAACTCGAGCCCGATGAGCCCGCCGATATCCATGAGAACCGGATCGTGGAAGACTCGGCTGGCGACAAGACCAAGGAGCAACTGGTACGCACCCGGTTCTTCGGACCGCTTGGGTTTCCCAATGTGCAGGTGGTGCTGCAAGACCCCGTGGGGGCGGGGGGGCACCGCGACGTTCTGATCAGCCTCGAGGAAGCCCGCACGGCTCAGTTCGAGATCGGCGCCTCGCTCAGCAGCGATGCGGGTGTCGTCGGCCAGCTCACTATCAGCGAGCGCAACTTCGACATCACCGACTGGCCCGAGAGCTTCGAAGAGTTTATCAACCGCCGCGCCTTCAGGGGTGGTGGGCAGCGCGCCTCGCTCAGCCTGCGTCCGGGCAACATCAGCGAGTCGTACAGCCTGAGCTTCGGCGAGCCGTTCCTCTTCGAGAGCAACTACAGTTTCGATACGAGCGTGTACTACTCGACGTTCGAGTACGACGACTACGACGAGTCTCGCGTGGGTGGTACGCTGGCTTTGAGTCGCTCGTTCGGGAGCCAGTGGAGGGCCGGCCTCTCGACGCGTTTCGAGGAAGTAGGGGTTCGAGACATCGAGCCTGATCGCCCGGTCGATCTGTTCGATTCGGAAGGCAAATCGCTGCTGGACATCCAGGGCCTCACGCTGTCGCGGACCAGCTTCGACCGGCCCATCCTGCCCACGCGCGGGTCGGCGTTGCGGCTGAGCGTGGAGCAAGCCGGCCTGCTGACCGACGACTGGGACTTCACCCGCCTGCGCGCCTCGGGCATCGTGTACGTGCCGATTCAGGAGGACTTTCTTGGGCGGGCGACGGTGGCCAACTTCACGGGCCGTGTCGGCTACATCCCGGATTCGGCCAGCGACGTGCCGGTGTTCGAACGCCTCAACACCGGTGGCGCGCGCTTCCGCGGCTTCGGCGTGCGCGGCATCGGGCCGGTGGGCATCCGCAACGACACGGGCGTGCGGGGTGACGATCAGGTGGGCGGCACGTGGGAGCTGTTCTTCAGCGCCGAGATCCAGCAGCCGATCATCAACGATAACTTCCGGCTGGTCTTCTTCAGCGACATGGGCACTATCACCAACCAGCCCGGCTTCGAGGACTGGCGTATCACCGCGGGGATCGGCCTGAGGCTGACGGTGCCAGCGCTCACGCCGGTTCCCCTGGCGTTCGACTTCGGTTTCCCCATCCGGAAGATGCCCACGGATGATCCGCGGATCTTTACGTTTACGGTTGAGGTGCCGTTCTAGAGAAGTTGCCAGAGACCATACCTAAGGAGAGAGCATGCCCCTGACCGACTACATCACCCTCGGCCGCAGCGGCCTGCGTGTCAGCCCCTTTTGCCTCGGCACCATGACCTTTGGCAAGGAGTGGGGCTGGGGCAGCGATGTCGAAACATCCAATCAGGTCATCAAGACGTTCCTCGACGCCGGCGGCAATTTTCTTGATACCGCCAACATGTACACCAAGGGCCACAGCGAGGTGGTCATCGGCGACTACTTCGATAGCGGGCCGGGCAAGGGCAATCGCGATCGCGTCGTTATCGCGACGAAGTTCCTGGGCAACATGTATATGGGCGACCCCAACGGTGGTGGGGCATCACGTAAGACGATCTACGAGAGCTGCGAGCAGAGCCTGCGGCGGCTGAAGACCGACTACATCGACCTCTATTGGATGCACTTCCACGACAAGCACACACCCATAGACGAAACGATGCGAGCGCTCGATGATCTCGTGCGAGCAGGCAAGGTTCGCTACATCGGCTTCAGCGACACGCCCGCGTGGAAGGTAGTGCAGGCGCAGTACGAGGCGATCTTCCGGAGTTGGACTCCGCTGATCGCGCTGCAGATCGAATACTCGCTGCTGGAGCGCACGGTCGAGCACGATCTGATGCCCATGGCGCGCGAGATGGGCCTGGGCGTCACGCCGTGGAGCCCCATCAAGGGCGGCATCTTGAGCGGCAAGTACACGAGGGAAAACACGCCCAAGGAGGGCGAGGGCCGGTATAAGGAAGACAGCCGGTACCTCACAGAGCGGACCTTCAAGATCATCGACGCGCTTGCGGAGATTAGCAATGAGCACCAAGCGAGTGCAGCGCAGGTGGCCTTCAAGTGGGTGCAGGACCGCCCAGGTGTGGCCTCGACCATCATCGGTGCGCGCACGCTCGACCAACTTGGGGACAATCTCAGGGCTCTCGATCTCGAACTGACCGAAGACCAAACCAGAAAGCTCGATGAGCTGAGCGCTCCCGAGCCCGTCTTCCCCCACTCGTTTCTGGCCAACATCGACAACGCCATCCAGGGCGGTACCACCGTGAACGGTGTGCCCAGCGAAGCGCCCATGATGGCGCCGCAGAGCGATGATGAACGCTGGTAGGTCGCGCCCGGACCTGCGCACCGAGCGGCTGCGTGTTCGCTTTCCGCACGTGGACGATGCCGAAGCGATCGCGCGGTACTACACCGAGAATCGGGCCTACCTTGAACACTTCGGCCCATCGCGGCCCGACTCGTTCTATTCTGAGGAATTCTGGCGATCGCGTGTTGCGGAGATGGCTGAGGACTTCGCCGCCGACGTGGCGGTCGCGTTCTTTGTGTACCGCAAAGAAGCTGATTCTGAAGTGATCGGACAGATTAACCTCTTCAATATCGCGCGCAAGGTCTTCCAGTGTGCGACCATGGGGTACTCCGTTGCCGAAGAACACCAAGGGCGTGGCTATATGACCGAGGCGTGCCGCGCGGTGGTGGAGTATGCGTTCACGCAGATGAACCTCCATCGTGTGCAGGCCGGGCACCTGCCCGAGAACCTTGCCAGCGGTGCCGTGCTGCGGAAGCTCGGTTTTGCGCCCGAGGGCTACGCGCGAGACTACCTCTACTTCCACGGCAAGTGGCGTGACCACGTGCTGCACGCGATCACGAATCCTGATTGGAAAGACACTGGCGTTTAACCGAGCTCGTGCGCGTACCGCGCGCGGCTACCCCGATGCATGGGGTTGACGGTGCCGTTGTTGAACACCGTTCGCCCGCCGACGATCGTGCGCATTACCTGACCCTTCAATCGCTCGCCGTGCCAGGGACTCCAGCGGCATTTGGTCAGCTGTTCTTCGTCGCGCACGACGTGGGTCTTGTTGATATCCACTATTACCAGGTCGGCGTCGTAGCCGGGAATGATCGAGCCCTTGTTCACGATGCGCCATGTTTCGGCGGGCTTCTCGCACATCCATCGCACGATCTGTTCGAGCGTGCACTTGCCGTCGTGCATAGCCGTGAGCATGAGTGCGAGTGAGTTCTCGATCGCGGGCAGGCCACTCGGGCTCTTGGGGTAAGGTTGTTCTTTCTCTTCGAGCGTGTGTGGCGCGTGGTCGGTGGCGACGAGTTCGAGGACGCCATCGCGCAGCCCCTGCCACACGCCTTGCACATCGGCCTTCGTCTTGATTGACGGGTTCATCTGGACGCGCGTGCCCAGGCGGTCGTAGTCGTCGACGGAGAACCAGAGGTGGTGGGGGCAAGCTTCGCCCGAGACGATGCCCGGGTTGGTCTTGCGTGCCTCGGCGATCAGCGGGACTTCATCGGCCGTGGATACGTGCAGCACGTGGAAGCGGTGCTTGTGCCGCGTTGCCAGATCGATAGCGCGGGCGGTGGAAATCCGTGCCGCGGCGTGATCACGGATCTTGCTGTGGTCGTGCACGGTCTGGCCTCCGCCGAGCCGCTCGGCATTGGCACGCACGGTGTCCTCATCCTCGCAGTGCGCGCAGATGGGCAGCGTGGTCTCGGCGAAGATCCGCTCCAGGTCGTCCTGCTGGTCGACGAGCAGGTCGCCCGTGCTCGAGCCGATGAAGATCTTGATGCCGGGCGTGCGGGTCGCGTTCTTCAACTCGTTGAGGTTCTTCGGCGTCGCGGCGATGTAGAACCCAAAGTTGACGATGCAGCGGTCGGCGGCGAGTTCGAGCTTCTGGTCGATGGCCGCCTGCGACGTGGCGTTCGGCACGGTGTTGGGCATCTCGATGAAGGTCGTCACGCCGCCCTTGGCGCAGGCGCGCGAGGCTGTGTGCAGGTCCTCCTTGTGCGTCAGCCCGGGCTCGCGGAAGTGCACGTGGTGGTCGATCACCCCGGGCATCAGGTGCAGGCCCGACGCATTGACGACCTCATCGGCCCGGGCGCTGGGCGCGGGGTCGATGTCGAGGATTCGGCCGCCGCCCAGCAGCACCGAAGCGCGGCGCGTGCCATCGGGAAGCACGCAGGTGGCGTTGTCGATGCGGACTCTTTGTGCGGCTGCGGTCATGGGCGTTCCTTGGTATATGCGTGAAATCGACCTAGGCTAGCAGCGAGGAACGTACCCATGGCACCAACCACGCGGCGCAAGGCCGCCCAGCCGCCCATTACCGACGCGCAGATCGAGCTGGCCGCCCAGGCCGCACGGTGCGTCGTTGACACACACGAGGCCATCGTCGGCTTCCTCAAGCACGGCCAGACGCTCGCCGAGATCGACCGCTTCGTGGGCGAAACGCTCGCGAGCATGGGTGCCAAGAGCTGTTTCAAGGGCTATCGCGCGGGGCGACATCCACCCTTTCCAGCCCATGCCTGCCTGAGCGTCAACGAGACCGTCGTGCACGGCCATCCCGGCAGCCACCAGGCGCCCATGAAGGAAGGCGACGTGCTGAAGGTCGACATTGGCGTCAGCAAGCACGGCTGGATCGGTGACGCGGCCTACACCTACTCCTTCGGCGAGCCCGACGAGACCACGCGCAAGCTCATGGATTGTGGCAAGGAGGCTCTGCGACTGGGCATCGAGGCCATGCAGCCCGGGGCCGAGCTGGTCGAGTGGGCCCGCTCCATCCAGCATCACGTCGAGAAGGCGTGCGGGTTCCACATGGTGCGTGGGCTCGGCGGGCACGGGTATGGCCGCACGCTACATGCCCCACCTTTCATCTCGAACACCGTGCCGAAGGTCGCCGCTTTCGAGTGGCGCGAGGCGCACGACACGTTCGTTCCCGGCATGCTGCTGGCCGTCGAACCCATGATCGCCGTGGGTACCGGCAAGATCACCCAGCACGGCAATGCCTGGCCGCTGGACATCGCCGATGGCAGCCAGAGCGTGCACTACGAGGCGGACATCCTTATCACCGAGGACGGCCCACGTAATCTCACCAAGGGGCTGGAGAAACTGCCCGACGTTGTGACCCGATAGGGAATCGGAGAAGGGAGAACTCGAATGCCAAAGGTTGGCGTCATCCTGAGCGGCTGCGGTGTATTCGATGGTTCGGAGATCCACGAGGCGGTGGCCGTGCTGCACGCGTTGGATCGCCACGGTGCGCAGGCGGTGTGCCTCGCGCCAGAGATGGAACTCGACGAGATCAACCACCTCACGCAGCAGCCCACCGGCAAGAAGCGAAGCGTGCTGATGGAGTCGGCCCGCATCGCGCGCGGCAACGTCACGCCTCTCGCTGAGGTCAAGGGCGGCGACTTCGATGCCATCGTGCTGCCCGGCGGGTTTGGGGCCGCCAAGAACCTGTGCGACTTCGCGAGCAAGGGTGCCGAATGCACCGCTCATGATCAGGTGTCGCGCGTCTTGAAGGAGGCGCAGCAGGCCGGCAGGCCGCTTGGCTTCGCTTGTATCAGCCCAGCAGTCGCCGCCCGAGTGTTCGGCGAGGATCTGGGCCCAAACTTAACCATCGGCGACGACAAGGGGACTGCCGAGGGTTTGGAGGCGATGGGCGCGACGCACCAGAACTGCGACGTGGAAGGCGTTGTTGTCGACAATCGCCACCGCATCGTTTCGACGCCAGCCTACATGCGCGAGCAACGGATCACCGAGATCTTCACAGGCATCGGCAATATGGTGGACAAGGTGATGGAGATCGCGAGCCAGCCCGCGGCGGTGTGATCAACCGTCGTTCGCCTCGCGCAACTTTGCCCGGATCGCCTCGCTGTCAACCTCAGCGATCCACAGCTGGCTACTCGGCCGCTGCTCTCCATCGGCCAGTTCGCCGCGCTGGGCGGTCCACATCAGGTATCTGCCGTCGGGGCTGAACACTGGTAGCACGTCGGCGCCGCCGGCCTCGGTGATGCGCACGGGCGTGGCGCCCTTGCTCGTGTCAGCCCAGATGGCGAACACCTCGTAGTTGCGATGTCCCACCTGGCTGGTGGCGTAGACGAGCAGGTCGCCATCGGGGTGCCAATACGGGGCCCAGTTCACGTGCTCGTTGTCGGTGAGCTGGGTTTCCTTGGTGATGCCCACGGGCACGCCGTTCTCGTTCAGCTTGAGGTCGGCCACGAAGAGCTGCAGCAGGTTGTTGCCCGCGCGGTCGCTTCGATAGCAGATCTTCGTGCCATCGTGGTTGAAGAACGGCCCGCCGTCGTAGCCGTTCGCCTCAACCAGCGGATAGTGCGAGCCCGTCTCGGTGTCGTAGGCCCAGATGTCGGCGTCGGGCCGGCCAGCCGCGTCGCTCTTGGCCTCGTCGACCTGGGCATACAGCACGGTGCGGCCGTCGGGGCTCCACGACGCCTCGGCCGTGTAGCCGGGCTTTTCGAAGATCGGGTAGGTGATGGCCGGGCGCAAGCCGTGGTACCCATCATCGACTTCGGCCGGAATGATCGTCGAACTGATCGAGCCGCTGACGATCTGCATCTCTGTGGGGAAGCTCCAGGCATACCGCCCCGTGCCGCGCTGGTAGCCCGGAACGTTGTCGGCCGATGGCGGCTCGACGGTGCTGCCGAAGAGCACGATGTTGGCTTGCGTGGGGTGGAACCAGCCGCAGGTGTTGGCGCTGCTCCCGGTGGAGACGCGGATGGGGGTGCCCATGTCGCCGATCGAGGTACGGTCCCCGTCGAAGTGGATGGCAAAGGGCGCGACGAACATCTCATAGTGCGGGCTCGGGACCCCGCCGTCCTCGGGCACCGGCGTGGCCTGGAAGATCACCATGGTGCTGCTGGGGTTGAAGTATGCCTCGCCCGCGCGGGTGAACATGTCCCGGCTGGTGAGCTGGCGGTGGTTGGTCAGGATCAGCGCCTCGGCCTCGCGCCAGTCGCTGCTCTCGCTGCTTCCGTCGGGGTTTCCGTAGCCGTTCTGGGCGGCAGCAATGGAGCAGGCCAGCCCGACACACGCGAGCACACCAGTACGCATCCCGATCATCGTCCGTCCTTCCCGAGCGATCGCCCGGCTGCATTAGTTACTGAGACTCTGTCGCAACGAACTGGAGTATATCGTCCGTGTTCATGCCGGACGCCCCAGCCGACAACCTGCTCAGGATCATCCTGGACGCCGGCCGCTATGTGGTGGTCGACAAGCCCAGCGGTCTGCTCAGCGTGCCAGGCAAGGGCCCCGAGAAGGCCGACTGCGTGCGCAGTCGGGTGGCCGCGATGTACCCTGATGCCACCGGCCCGATGACCGTCCACCGGCTCGACCAGGACACCAGCGGCCTGATCGTGGTCGGCCTCGACGCCGACGGGCAGCGGGCCATGAGCCAGGTGTTCGAGCACCGCAAGGTGACCAAACGCTACATCGCGGTGGTAGAGGGCGAGTTGGAGCAGCACGCGGGGCTCATCGATCTACCCCTGCGCATCGACTGGCCCAATCGCCCGAGGCACATCGTGGCCGAAGACGGCCGGCCGAGCCAGACGCGATATCGCGTGCTGAACGTCGAGAACGGCAACACGCGCGTCGAGTTCACGCCGCTGACGGGACGCGGGCATCAGCTGCGCGTACACGCCGCCGACGAGCGCGGCTTGGGAGCGCCGATCCTTGGTGATCCGTTGTATGGCGATACAAAAAAGGCCCCACGCCTGCTGCTGCACGCGTGGAGCCTGGAATACGAGGATCCGTTTACTGGTGAGCTATTGCACGTCACCAGCGATCCACAATTTTAGCGGCGGCGACGTATCGCGAACGCGCCCAGACCCAATACTGCCAGCGAGGCCGGGGCGGGGATGATGACGTCCTGAACGTAATCGATCGCCGCATCGTGGACCATCTCGTCCTCACCGTTGTTGAACACCAGGTAGGTGGTGCGCGCACCACCGATGCCCAAGTCGCTGCTCGAGAGGTCGAGCGCCAGCAGGTACACGCCCGTCTCGGGATCGTTCAGATAGAAGTCGTAGTGCTCGTCGAAGCCAGCGGGGCCGACACCGATGCCGAAGCCCGGGGCCGAGCCGGCCAGCGGGCTGGTGGCGCTCAGCGGGCCGAACTCGAGCGTGAAGGTCTGGGTGGCGCTGACGAATGTCGAGCCGTCCCAGCGCTGCACGGGGCTGGCAAAGTCGAAGTTCAGATCGCTATCGGGGAACTCGCCAGCCGCGGCGAACAGGCCGGGGCCGTCGGCGAAGATCTGACCACCGAAGTCGAACATCTCGCCGGCGAACACCCGCTGGCCCGGGACGACGAACTCGCCGCCGGGGCCATCCTCGACGATGCCGGTGACGATGCCACCGTCAACGATCTTCAGGCCGACATCACCCTCGTGGGCGAGCGTGGTTCCGGCGACGGCCAGGGCGATGGTCGCGGTCAGTGTGATACGCATTGGGATCCTCTTTTCTTCTCTCTGAACTCTCTCCGGGCGATCAGCAGCCCGCGTCGAACTCGTTCTGGAATGACAGGAAATCGAAAATGGTCAGCGATCCGTCGCCATCGAAGTCCGCCGCGAGATCGCCCGCGTCGAACATGTTCTGGAATGCCAGGAAGTCGAAGATCGTCAGTGATCCATCGCCGTCCATGTCGGCCCGGCACGGCGTGCCGACCAGCGTTGCCTCGACCCACGCCACGGCGTCGGCTAGGTCATCGGGGCTGGCGTTCTGCCCAAACACGATGAAGAAGGGCTCGCTGTCGCCGACGACCGACGCATCGTCCCACAGCATCAGCTCGAGCAGATAGACACCATCGCTCGACGGTGCCAGCAGTTCGAACCCCACGTGGTGGTGGAACCTGCCGGTGGTGGTTGCCGTGCCAAACACGAAGCCGGGCAGAATCCCCGCATCGGGCGTCTCGACCGAGAACGGCCCCTTGGTGATGAGGATCTTCGACTCGGCAACATCGATGAAGGCGGCGCCATCCCATTCGAGCACGGGCCCCATGACATCGAAGCCGAGCTGGGTTCGCGGCGGGAACGCGTCGCTGGGCGAGTCGAAGCCCGGATCATTGGTCCAATTGGGTAACTCGCCGAACGCGGTGTCGAAGACCCGCTGTCCGAAGATGGGCGAGCCGCCTTCGATGACTCCGGTCTCAACCGAACCGGACACGCCGGTGACGGCGATGTCGCCCGTGTGCAGCTGGGCAAATGCTGCGCTCGGAAGCGCCGCAACTACCAGCAATGTACTCGTGATTCGCATCGTCCTACTCCTTGGATATGCCTTATTGGGCTACTCGTGGGTCGAAGCGGTTCTTCTCGAAACTCTCGTACACGGTCTCAAACTTCTCGATGGCCGCATGGCCATCCAGGTAGCCATATGTTGCCTTGGCCGACCAATCGCCGGAGTTCCCGCCGTGGGCGTTGATCTGGCTCTCCAGCGAGGCTCTGGCCGGCACGAGGCCACCGGGCGCTGAGCCCCAGTCCTCGGCGTGCACATGGTCGGTACGCGCGAAGTCGCTACTCGCGTCGGTCTCGCCAAAGGTCATCATCAGCCACTGCACGGTGGCGTAGGGCCGCTCGACCAGCCGGTCATCATCAAACGTCGCATCGGGCGAGGGCGCCACGCTGCGCGTCGTGTAGTTGTTCAGCCCGTAGCTCGTCCACCGCGCGAGCTCGCCCAGCCCGCTGGTCTCACCCGCGCGCACGCGTCGTAACGCCTCGGCGAAACTCATGCCCTCGAACCGGCCGCCCTCCTCGACCGACCAGAAGGGGCTCCGATCGACCGGTGAGCGGATGGCCACCCCGCCCTCGTTGTACTCCGCCAGCAGCACGGGCCACGAGTTGGGCAGGTCGGCGATGCCGCCGTGCGCGAGGCCGGCATCGACGAACGCCCCCTTGTGGTCGTCGGCGTACAGCCGCTGGGCGATGGCCAGCGAACGCACCTGGCTCAGGCACACCGCGCCGCGCGCCGTCGCCCGCGCCTGGCCCAGGGCCGGCAGCAGGATGCCGATGAGCACCGCGATGACCGCGATGACCACGAGCAATTCGATGAGTGTGAAGGCGTGCCGCATGGATGGTCTCGGCCTCAATAAATGAGACTGCGCTTTCAATACTACAAGCAAAGGCCGAGCGTTACAAACGTGCCGGCCGTCTTTTTGGGGTTAGGATTTTCCGTGAGCGTAGTTGCCGCCAACCCTGTCGCCAAGCAGAACCCGGCCATTGGCCGTTCGTTAGTCATTGGTGGTGTTGAACTTACGACAAATCTGCTGTTGGCCCCCATCGCCAACTACTGCGACCTGGCCTTCCGCCTCACCTGCCGTGATCAGGGGGGCGTCGGCCTGGCCTGCACCGACCTGCTGAGCCCCCAGGGCCTGCTCCGCGGCTCGGCTGCCAGCCTCGACCTCGCCCGTACCAGCGACGAGGACAAGCCCGTCGGCATGCAGCTCTACGGGGCCAACCCGGGCATCATGGCCGAGGGGGCCCGCTGGGCGGCCGACCACGGCGCGACCATCGTGGACATCAACATGGGCTGCCCTGTAGACAAGGTCTGCAAGAAGGACGGCGGCAGCAAGCTCATGTGCGATGTGCCCAACGCCGTCCGTGTCGCCGAAGCCGTGCGTGCGGCGTTGCCCGACTCCGTCCCGCTGACCGCGAAGATGCGTCTGGGTTGGAATGAGGAAGACTGTGCGAATGGCGTCGCAGGCCACCTCGCCCTTGGCCTGGTTGGTGTTGGCGTCGCGGCCATCACTGTCCACGGTCGCACTACCGAGATGAAGTTCCGCGGTGACTGCCGGCGCGACGACATTGCACGCGTCGTGTGCGCCGTGAAGGACCGGCACCCGACCGTTCCGGTCATCGGGAACGGCGACGTCAGAACGGCGCATGACTGCGTCGGCATGATGCGAGCCACCGGCTGCGACGGCGTCATGATCGGGCGCGGTGCGCTGAGCACACCGTGGTTGTTCCGCGACGCGTGGGCGTTGCAGACGACGGGCGAGATCCCACCCGAGCCGAGCGAGCGGGAGAAGCTCGACATCGTCCGCGCGTTCTTCGACCGCATGCTCACGTTCCGCGACGAGCACTACGCGATGAACCACATCCGCCGACGGATCAGCTGGTTCGCCAAGCGCATCAATGGCGGGCATTGCAAGGAGCTGCGCGAGGCGATCCGAACGGCGGAGGGGCCGGGGGCGGTGTATGGGGCGTTGGATGGGTGGGCAGCCGAAAGGGCCTCATGAAGCCCCAATTAGCCTTTCGCCAATCGCCGTTCTCCAGTATGTTGTGCGTGGAAGGAGAGTCCAAATGCCCGAGATCCGAGCTTCCCTGCTGATTGCCGCGAGTGGTTTAGCCGTAACGTTCGCAGTTCCGGCCAGCGGCCAAGCAGTTCCCGACTGCATGTTCGCCACGGGATTGGGCGGCAAGCTCTATCGCGTCGATGCGGGTCCGGAAGGGAGCGAGTTCGTCGGCGACATCGGACCCGTGGCTCCGGACGCCCTCATCAACAGGCTGACCATCGCCGGTCCGAATCTTGCGTACACCATCGATACCGAGAACGAGGTGCTCCACGGCATCCGGCTATCTGATGCGACGGTTGTCAGTTCGTCGCCACTGGACCAGCCGATGTGGGTCAGCTCAAGGGCGCTCGCGATCGCGCCGGATGGTGTCTTGTGGGGCGTGTTGCCAGGAGCCCAACTACGCACGATCGATCCAGCCACAGGCGTGACGACGCTCATCGGCGCGATCACCGGAGCGACGTACATCGAGGGCATGGTGTTTACGCCGGATGGCACGCTCTACGCAGTCGGCAACGTGGATATCCGCCCGTCTCGCAAGCTGTACACGATTGACACCACGACAGCAGCGGCGACTCTTCTGCACAGCTTGCCGGTGTCGGACATTGACTGCCTCGCGTGGGGATACGACGGATTCCTGTATGGGGCGGATGCCGACGGGCGAGATGCAGAATTGCTGCGAATCGATCCGGCGACGGGCGCGGTTACGGATCTCGGTCTTACCGGTATCGTGGGTGTCGACGGCATGGCTGCAGCAGAGTCGTGCGCCTGCCCCCCCGATCTCGACGCCGACGGCGACCTCACCATCTTCGACTTTCTCGAGTTCGGCAACCTCTTCGACCTTATGGACCCGCGCGCCGACTTCGACGGCGATGGCGATTTCACCATCTTCGACTTCCTCGCGTTCCAGAACGCCTTCGACGTTGGGTGCGCGTAGCCGAGAGCAGCTAGCCGAACGCAAATTGGAGCAGTCCGAAAACGCTGGGGTGGTGTCGTCGGACCGGTTTTCTCTTGACAGGCCGTGCGGTTTCAAGTACCTTGTTTCCGGACCCCGGCCGACCGCTGAGGCGTATGAGGGATTGAAATGCGTGATGCACAGCAAGAGCGTCGTGGTGGCTTCCGAGCGATGACGGTCGTGGCCGCGTGCGGTATGGCGTGGTCGTTGCCGGCGGTTGCGCTGGGTCAGTTCACTGCGCAGGTGCTGTTGGCCGGGATCGATGAGGACGAGGGTTTCATTCTGGAGAGCCCTCGTCTGGAGTCGGCTTTTGGCCTCAGCGTGGGCGCGGCGGGAGACTTCAACGGTGACGGCCTGAACGACGTCATCATCGGTGCCCGGCGTGACGGTGCCGCCGGGGCAGCGTATGTCGTCTTTGGCCGCTCGGACGGATTCCCGCTCGTGGTCGACGTCAGCACACTAGACGGCGAAGACGGGTTGAAGATCAACGGGTTCCTGCCCGGTGACGGCGCGGGGTGGGATGTCAACGGCAAGATCGACATCAACGGCGACGGCATCGATGATGTGATCACGAGCGCCGCCCGGGCCGACGTCGATGGCCGGCGGGACGCGGGCGCGGTGTACGTCGTGTTCGGCAAGGACGTCGGCGTCGTGGGCCCGTTCGCGGCGCTCTTCAACCTCAGCGACCTCGACGAAGACACCGGCATTCAATTCATCGGAGCGAACGAGTTCGACGAGACCGGCTCGGTTGTCTCGACGGGAGGCGACTTCAACGACGATGGCCTCGACGATCTCCTCATCGGTGCGCCTCTACTCGATGTTGACGGGCTCGCAGATGCCGGCGGCGCTTACCTTTTGTATGGTCGAGACTATCCAGCCGATGCGTTCCCGCCTCTCTTTGACCTGGGTGATGTCAGTATCGGTGAGGGCAAGATCCTGCTTGGTGTTGATGAGGACGAGCGCTCTGGCAGCGAACTCGTGCAGATCAAGGATGTCAATGGCGACGGCGTGGATGACATCGTCGTTGGCGCACCGTCCAAGTACTACAGCGCGGGGGGCGGCTACGTCTTGTATGGCGAGCCAGACAGTCCAAGCGTGATCGAGGAGTTGGGCGATCTGGACGGCACCAACGGCTTCGAGTTGCTCCCACCTGCCGGTGTCTATGGCAGTAGCGGGCAGGCCGTGGCGAGCGTGGGCGACATGAATGGTGATGGGATCGCCGAACTCGTCGTGGGCACGCCCCGCCAATCGGCCGGGGGCAGGTACTCCACGGGCGTGACGTACGTGATCTTCGGTCGTGACGGCGGCTTTCCGGCAGATGTTGAGATCGACGATCTCGACGGGACGAACGGATTTGCCATCGAGGGGGCGCTCGAATTCGACGTGAGCGGCCGCTCGCTTGACTCGGGAGACCTCAACGGTGATGGGCTTGGCGATATCGTGATCGGCGCGCCATACGGCTATGGCGATGGCGTGTTGCGCGAGGCGGGGCGGGTGTACGTCCTGTTCGGCGACGATGGTCCTTTCCCGCCAGTAGTTCAGCTCAGCGATCTCGATGGCAGCAACGGCTTCACCATCGTGGGAGCGGGCGACTACGACCGCACCGGTATCGATGTCGCGGTTGCCGGCGACGTCAATGGTGATGGGGTCGATGACGTCGTCATCGGTACATATCCCGCACCCGGGTACGGCGAGGAGCGTGCCTACGTCGTGTTCGGTCGCCAGGGTGCCACATCATGCCCAGCCGACCTCGACGGTGATGGCACGCTCACGATCTTCGATTTCCTAGCATTCCAGAACCTCTTTGACCTGATGGATCCATTGGCCGACTTCGATGGCGACGGCGACTTCACCATCTTCGATTTCCTCGCCTTCCAGAACGCCTTCGACGTTGGGTGCCCCTGACGTATTCCGGTAGATTCAAGATCGCCCAGCTTCACAAACCGTGATCCCTGGCGGACAAATGCCCTTCCACGAATAGCTGAATTCTTGTATGCTGTGCGTGGAAGGAACCATCCCATGACCGAGATCCGCATCCGCCTGCTGCTCGCAGCTTCTGGGTTGGCCTTGGCTGCCGGTGCCGCCGCCGGGCAGGGTGAGCCGTTTCCCGCCACCGTCGACCTGGCCGATCTGGACGGCGTGAGTGGCTTCCGGCTCGAAGGGGCCGGGCCCGAGGCGTTCTTTGGCCTGAGTGTTGGTTCGGCCGGCGACTTCAACGGCGACGGTCTGGGCGATGTCATCATCGGGGCGCGACGCAAGGGTGCTGCGGGCGCAGCCTATGTGGTCTTCGGACGCGAAGACGGCTATCCGGCCGTGCTTGACGTCAGTGCTCTGGATGGCGAGGACGGGCTTCGGTTTGACGGCATCAATCCCGGCGATGGCGCTGGGTGGGATGTCAACGGCAAGATCGACATCAACGGCGATGGAGTGGGAGACATCATCATCAGCGCCGCTCAGGCCAATCCGGGTGGTGTCCGTGACGCGGGCGAGGTGTACGTCGTCTTTGGCAAGGACGTTGGCGTCGTTGGCCCGTTTGCGGCGCTCTTCGATCTCGGTGATCTCGACGAGTCGACCGGCGTGCGATTCACGGGTGTGAACGCGTTCGACGAGACCGGCTCGGCCGTCGCGCCCGCGGGCGACTTCAACGGCGACAGCTACCTCGACCTGATCTATGGGACGCCACTGCTCGACGTCGACGGGCAGGATGATGTGGGTGGGGCATACCTGCTGTACGGGCGCGACTATCCGAGCGATCCCCTTCCCCCGATCTTCGATCTCGGCGAGATCACCATCGACTCTGGTGCCCTGCTGGTGGGAGACGAGTCGGGCGAGCGTGCCGGAAGCTCCGGGCTCTCGGTTGCCGATGTCAACGGTGACGGGGTCGATGACGTCATCATCGGCGCACCCGACGATGGATTCGGGGCCGGCCTCACCTATGTCGTGTACGGCGAGCCGGATCGCCCGAGCGTTCTCGAAGAGATGGGCGAGTTGGACGGCACGAACGGGTTCGCGCTTGTCCCACCAGCCGGTGTGTACGGCAACAGCGGCCAGGCTGTGGCGGGCTTGGGCGATATCAATGGCGACGGCATCGATGACATCGCCGTTTCCGCTCCCTACGAGGAAGCCGATGGCAAGTACGCCGCCGGAGTGACGCGCGTGATCTTCGGGCGAGATGACGGCTTCCCGCCGGTGTTCGATCTGGGCGACCTCGATGGGACCAACGGCTTCAAGATCGAGGGAGCGCTCGAGTTCGACGCGAGCGGTATCTCGATCGACGTCGGCGACATCGACGGCGATGGCTTCAACGACCTGGCAATGGGGGCGCCGTTTGGTTATGGCGATGGCGTGCTGCGAGAAGCGGGCCGTGTGTACGTCCTGTATGGCGATCCCGGTGGCTATCCGCCCGTTGTGAAGCTCGGCGACCTCGATGGCTCGAACGGCTTTGTCATCTCGGGCGCCGGCGACTACGACCGCACCGGCATGTCGGTCGCGTTCTTGCAAGACATCGACGGCGATGGCCTCGAAGAACTCATGATGGGCACGTATCCGGCGCCGGGCTACGGCGAGGAACGGGCCTACGTTGTTTTCGGCCAACAGGGGACAACACCCTGTCCTGCGGACCTCGATGGCGATGGTGCCCTCACCATCTTCGACTTCCTGGCGTTCCAGAACCTCTTCGATCTCATGGACCCCCGCGCCGACTTCGATGGCGATGGAGATTTCACGATCTTTGACTTTCTGGCGTTCCAGAACGCGTTCCAGGATGGGTGCTAGACTCGGCCAGATTGCCAACGGAAAGCACTACGCATGATTGATCGCGCCGCCCGGTTTCGGGAGCTCCACGAGGACGGATGTTTCGTGTTGCCGAACCCCTGGGATCCCGGTTCGGCGGTGGCGCTCGCGTCGCTGGGATTTCGTGCGCTGGCCACAAGCAGCGCGGCGCTCGGTTTCGCCCTCGCACGCCAGGACTCGCCCCGCGCAATCGAGGCCAAGGACGCGTTGTCGAACATCGAAACGATCGTTTCGGCAACCTCGTTGCCGGTGAACGCCGACTTCCAGAACGGGTATGGCCGCTCGGCAGACGAAGTGTTCACCAACGTGCGGCGTTGTATCGAGACGGGTGTCGCCGGCTTGTCGATCGAGGATGCGACCGGCGATGCGTCCCAGCCGCTCTTTAGTATGGATGACGCCCTCGATCGGGTCCGGGCAGCCCGGGCGGCCGTGGTGGAGAGCGGCTCCGACATCGTGCTGACCGCACGATGCGAGGCCTTCCTCGTCGGCATCGACCGCCCGCTGGAGGTGGCGCTGGAGCGGCTCGTCGCGTTTGCGGAAGCTGGCGCAGACTGCCTGTTTGCTCCGGATCTGCGCACGAGCCAAGACATTTCCGCCGTCGTCGCAGCGGTTGCGCCGAAGCCGGTCAACGTGCTCGCCGCCGATCCCGAGTGGATGACCACGCGCACCCTCGCGGACCTTGGGGTCCGGCGCATCTCGGTGGGCTCAGCTCTCGCCCGAGTCATGTGGAAGCAGTTCTTGATCGCTGCTCGCGAGATCGCCGAGTCGGGTTCGTTCAGTGGTCTGGCGAATTCGGAGCCGTTTGACGCCTTGAATGCAATGTTCGGCGAGCACCACCAGAGCTAATCCTGTGCATCAGTGAGGGTTGCACGAGTCCTGCTTGGTTGTTGCAGTATTGCCTTGAGCACGCAATGCAAAGAGGATTCGGCGCCAGCTGCTGAGCAAACCCGAATCGCCCATTGAAAAGCCCGCGTCAGCGCGCGGGCTTTGTTCCAACGAACCGGAAAAGGGGATCAGGCTCCTGCCAATCCGCGCATCGACGCCTCGCGCCGCTTGGGGCCACCCTCGGCCTCGCCCTCGATGGCCGCGAAGCTCTCACCGAACCGGAACAAGCGGAAGCTGTTGAACATCACGAACAGCACGGGCAGGATCTGATAGAGGCCGGCCACCGTCAGATTGATAAAGCCGGTCGAAGCGATCACAAGGCCCACGATCACGAAAAGGATCGACGCGACGATGTTCTGCAGGATGATAGCTTTGGTCTTACGTGCTAGCTCGATGAAGAAGGGGATGCGGCTGAGGTCGTCGTTCATCAATGCGACGCCGGCCGAGTTCGCCGCGATGTCAGAACCGCTCAAGCCCATGGCCACGCCCACATCGGCTTCGGCCAGTGATGGGCCGTCGTTGATGCCGTCGCCGACCATCATCACGCGGTAGCCGCGGTCGACCAGGTCTCGCACGAGTTGGTACTTCTCTTCGGGCAGGCACTCGGCCTCGATGGCGTCGACGCCTACAGACACACCCACGCGCTTGGCCACGCTCAGGCGGTCGCCCGTGAAGATCGCGATGTGCCGTGCGCCCAGTTCGCGAAGGCGTTGCAGCACGTTCTTGGTGTTCTTGCGGACGCGGTCTTCGAGCCCGACAACGCCCATGTATCGACCATCGCGCATGACGTGCACGCCGCTGACGCCCTCGATCTTGGCCTCGATGGTCTCGATCGCCGATGCCTGCCCGGGCTTGAGCTCTTTGAGCCAACTCGAGCGGCCGACGTGCAACTCGCCGCCGACCGTGACAGCGCGAACCCCCTTGCCGTGGATCTCCTGGAATTCGCTCGGCGCTTCTACTGGAACACGGGCCTTGTCGGCCGTGCGCGCGATCGACTGCGCCAATGGGTGGTTGCTGTTGCGCTCGGCCGTAGCAGCGGCCTTGAGCAGGTCGGCGCCCTCGACACCCTCGGCTGGCACCAGCTTGGTTACTTCGAAGGTGCCCGTGGTGATCGTGCCGGTCTTATCCATGATGATCGTGTTGACGCTCGCGGCGGCTTCCAGGAAGCCCGTACTCTTCACGAGAATTCCAAGCCGGGCGGCGGCACCAAAGGCCGCGACCATCGCCGTCGGGCTGGCCAGCAACAACGCGGCGGGGACCGCCACCACCAGCACGGCGAGCGCCGACGCGAACGCGTCCTGCTGCGTCTGCTGGTTGTTGGCGCTCAGCATGAACACGATAAACGCCACGCCGATCGCGATGGGCACGAAGAACCGAGCTACCTGCTCGATGATCTGCTGACGTTGGGTCTTGGTGCTCTCAGCTTCGCGAATAAGCTGCGTGACCTTGCCGATGGTCGTGTCCTCGCCCACTTGCGTGACCTCAAGCTCGATGATCCCCGATAGATTCGTCGTGCCGGCGTAGACCTCGCTGCCCGCCTGTACCGACACGGGGATCGCCTCGCCGGTCAGCGACGCCTGGTTGATCTCGCTCTGGCCCTTCACGATGCGGCCGTCGACCGGCAGGTTCTCGCCGGGTCGCACGCGGACGATTTGTCCGAGTGTGACGTCGGTGATTTGGACTTCCTTCTCTTCACCATCCTCTGCAACAACGCGTGCGGTATCCGGAGTCAGACCCACTAGCGCCTCGATGGCACGGCGAGCGCCGCTGGCCGTACGCTCCACGATCTCGTTGCTGATGTTCAGGATGAAGGCCAGCAGACCGGCCTCGAAGTAGCGTTCGAGCGCCAGCGCGCCGCCCACCGCGATGACCACAAGGCACCGAGAGCCAAACTCGCCGCGGCGGAGCTCCCGCCAGGCTGGCGGGACCAAGGCCAACCCGAGCAGCACGGCCGCGATACCAGCTGGGACGGCCGCGATTTCTTCGCTTGCCATGCCAGTCCACCGAGCGACCACTGAACAGGCAAGCACAATCGCACCGATCAGAAAGGCGACAATTTTCCACTCGATCTCGGCCTCCTGCTCGCTTTCGGAACTGAGCTGAGGATCTTCGAGCGGGGCAGTGGGCTCCATCTCGTCGCGTCGGGCGGAGGCGATAGTCGACATGGGCACGAGTCTCCTGCGAAGGGTCTTCAGAGAGCCTGAATCGGTTCGGGGGCCACTTTAGGCCTCCCTGGGCATCCCCCGTCCGCGCACGGCGCAGCGCCCGCGCGAGCGGGGAAGCCGCCTCCTACGGCCGTCCCGAGGCCAGGGTTCGCAGCGTATCGTGCCCTATGCGACATGCGGCGGTCCTCGGGAGCGGCCAGATGGGCCTGGTGTGTACGGCCATCCTGGCCTCGGCCTCCCCCCAACACCAGAGCGGTGGCGACGAGACCGAGATCGGCCGCATCGCCCTGTGGGGACACGACCTCGACACCCAGCACAAGCTGGCCCAGGTTCGCCACAGCCCGCTCTTAGAGGGCTTTACCCTGCCCGAGCGTGTCGGTGTGGCCCTCAGCGACGAATCGGCTCTCCAGGGCGCGGGCCTCATTGTCTGCGCGATCCCTGTCCAGCACATCCGCGAGGCCTTCACCCGCCTCAAGCCGCACATTCCCCATGGCGCGGGCGTGGTCAGCACGGCCAAGGGCCTCGAGACCGGCACCCACCTCAGGCCCACCGAGATTATCGCGGAGGTGATCGGGGCCGACCGACCCCTGGCCGCCCTGAGCGGGCCCACCATCGCTGCCGAGTTGGCCCGCGGCCTGCCTGCCACCATGATCGCCGCCTGCGACGACCATGTGTTCGCCGAGGACGTCCAGCGCTGGTTCGCCGCCAGCTACCTTCGGATCTATACCAGCAACGACCTCGTTGGCACCGAACTGGCCGGCGCGATCAAGAATGTCATCGCCATTGCCGCCGGTATTCTCGATGGCCTCCAAGCCGGCTACAACGCCAAGAGTGCCCTGCTCGCGCGCGGCTTAGCCGAGATCGTGCGCCTCGGCATCGCCATGGGTGCTCAGCCCGAGACCTTCTTCGGCGTCGCCGGGGTGGGCGACCTGGCCACCACCTGCTTCAGCCCCCAGGGCCGCAACCGTGCGTGTGGTGAAGCACTCGGCAAGGGCCGCACCCTCGAGCAGCACATGAAGGCGACCATGCACGTTGTCGAGGGCGTGGCGACCACCAAGGCCGTGATGGAACTTGCCGAGAAGCACAACGTCGAGATGCCCATCTGCGAGGCTGTCCACGCCGTGCTGTTCGATGGCCTCGACCCCGTCGACGCCATCGGCGTGCTGATGAGCCGGCCGCCGAAGCGCGAGCAGTTGGCGGAGTAAGACCTAAACGGAGCCGATCGAGTGAGTACGTTGGCTCATCGTGGCGTTTGGAGCGAACGTGCCGTAAGGTCGTACTCGAGCAGCCAACCACCGCCGCTGATAAACACCACGCCGTCGTCCATGTCCGAGTGCAGCCCGACCCCGCCATCAACCATTTCCTGAGGGAGCGCGTACACCTTGGAAGGCTCGATGGGATTAGGCGCAACCGGTAGTGGCTGAGCGATCAACTCCGTGCCATCGTCGCTGATGTACAGCAGGACGCCAGCGTTCAGTAGCCATTGCCCCGAGACCTCGAACGGTCGCGGCAGTGCAAACTCGCGGCCGGTCAAACTCGCGGAGTTTACTTGTGTCGCTGCCGAGACCGTGACTTCCTGATCGCGATATCCATACCCCAGCGATCGTGAAGCTCCAGACCCCCATGAGCCATGACGCACGATGTCAATCGAGTAGTCAGGATCGCGGAACTTCCAGGGTGCGTGCGCGCTGGTGGCGCCCTCGATCTTCGGAACAATCCACGTGGGGATGCCAGCCTGATGCTGGATCATCCAACTACCCGGAGCGAGCGACTTGTCGGCGATCACCGCACGCTCTGCCTTGTCGTACACCAGCAAACGCTTGTTGCTGCCATCGCGTGCCAGGATGAGTACGTGCGGATCGGCGATCTCGATGTCGTCGATGCCAAGCCCAACGGTGCCGGGGATTTCGATCCGGCCGTCCGGTGCTTCGAGCACGATTGCCCCACCCTCGATCGGCGTCCACGCATACACGCCGTTTGATGCGACGGCCAGCCCATCAGCAAGGCGAAAGCCCGGCGCGGTCGCTTGTATCTTGCCTTGAACGACCAAGTACCGGGGCGAATTGGTTGGCCTCGCAGCGATGTGCAAGACGCCGTCATGGCGCGATACATCCACAACACGGTCACCGGCGGCTACGCCGAGCGGAGTGAGGTCGAGTGCAGCAGGCGCGGGAGTGGCTGATGGGGTAGGCGATCGGCCGCAGCCCGCTGTGTGCACAATCGCGATCGTGAGTGCTGTGACGATGAGAAAGACGCGTGTCAAAGTCGCGTGCTCCCGTCTCTAATCCCTTGGCGGTGCCGAAGGCTCCGCCAGCGGCGTCTCTCCGCGCAGCCGGCGCCCCAGATCGGCCAGGATCCGATCCTCCAGTGTCACCAGCACGTGGCTCAGTATGAGTCGCCCCGGCACCCAGATGGGCTCCTGGCCCTCGGGGGCTGCGTTCTTCGCGCCCACCCACGAGTCTCGCAGTGTTGCGTACGGAACGATGGTGTAGGAGTCGTCGCCGCCGCCACCCGGGCTGGCCGCGGCCAGCGCCGTCAGAAAGTCCGAGCCAGGAATCATCTGCTTCGCCGCGTCGTCGACATGGATCCATCGCGCGATCTTCGCGCCGCGGTGCGGCGTCGCGAGCGTGTAGAGGGTGTTGATGTTCAGCCGCACGCCCAGGTTGCGGCCCACCTCAGTGGGCTCGGCCCACGCCGTGCGCGCCACAAGCCCGCCCATCGAGACGGCTACTACGTCGACTTCCACTGTCCACCGCTCGCCCGTCAGCGGATCGACGGTGCTGCCATATTCGTCGGCCACCTTCTTCGCGACCCTGTCGGCCAGCGTGGGGATGTCGTTGCCGAACACGTAGCTGATCGGAAGCACGCGATCTTCGTCGGCTCCGGTCACGCGGCGCACGCGGGCGGCCATGTTTGTGGCCGATGGGCTCGGCGCGCGGTACCCGCTCAGCACGATCACCGGCCGCTCGACGCCAACCGGTTTGGCCTCCATCTCTTCAATGGCGGCGCGCACCTCCGCCTTGGTCGCCGGGTACTCGGGGTTGGGGTGGTCCAGATGGATGCACGAGGCCAGCGCGAGCAGCCCAACGCCGCCGACCAGGGCGATGCCCGCTCGGCGGAAGCGCCGGCGCCACTTCCTCGGGCGCTTGGTCGTGGCGCCCTTCTTGGCTTCCTGGGGCGTGGCTTCGTTGGTGTCCGCTTCGCTCATTGGGCCTCCCGGGGCTTGCTCCCCAGGGGGTTCTTCGGAAAAGCTAGTGTTTACTTACAATAAATCCGCCCGATCGGGCAAAATCACACCAGCAGTGTCGCCGGGGCCTCCAGCATGCCCTTCACCGTGTTCAGGTACTGGGCCGCCATGGCCCCGTCCACGATGCGGTGGTCGCTGGACATGGTCATGCTCATCACGCTACCGATCATGAGCTGGCCGTCGCGGACCACTGGGATCTCGCGGGCCGCCCCGACCGCCAGGATGCAAGCATTGGGCGGATTGATGATGGCGGTGAAGTGCGACACGCCGAACATGCCCAGGTTGCTGATGGTGAACGTGCCGCCGTCCATGTCCTCGACGCTCAGGCCCTTCTCGCGGGCCTTCTTGGCTAAGCGGCGGGTCTCGCCGCTGATCGCCCGCAAGCCCATGCGGTCGGTGTCCTGAAGGACAGGAACGACTAGTCCGCCCCCACGCTCCTCGGGCAACGCGACCGCGACACCGATGTTGACATTGCCGTGCTGCTTGATGGCGGCCTGCTTGCCGCTGTCGTCCCACGAGCTATTCACGAACGGGTGCTGGTGCATCGCAAGCGCACAGGCGCGCACGAGGAAGTCGTTGACGGTGAGCTTCACGCCCTGGGCGTTCAGTTGCTCATTGAGCTGCTCACGCAGGTCGAGCAGCGCGTCCATGTCGACCTCGACGGTGACCTGGTAGTGGGGGATGCTCTGCTTGCTCTGCACCAGCCGCTTCGCGATGGTGCCGCGCATGTTGCTCAGCGTGACGGTGTTGTCCGAAAGCGCCGCGCCCATCGGCGGTAGCTCGGGCTGACTCGGTCTCGACCGCGCTACTTCGCCGCCGGATCCTGAAGCCCCGCCGCTCTGGAGCGCCAGCTCCACGTCCTTCCTCACGATGCGCCCGCTTGGACCGGTACCGTCCACACCAGTTAGATCGAAGTTGTGCTCGCCTGCGATCTTCTTGGCCAGTGGGCTGGCGAAGATGCGCCCGCCATCGCCGCTCACGGTCGAGCCGTTGGCGCTGCCGTTGCTGGCTGGTGTGGGGGCCGTGGCGGTGCCGGTCGAGGCAGAGCTCTTGCTCTCACCCTCGGCCTGCTTGGTCTCGGTCTTGGCTTCACCGCCACTCTTGGCGGCTTCGGCTCCCGCCTTGGCGGCCTCAGCAATGTCCTCGCCCTCTTCGGCGATGATCACGATCGGGTCGCCCACGTTCACGGCGTCGCCCTGCTTGGCGGCCAGCTTGGCCACGGTGCCCTCGTCGAAGGCCTCGAGCTCCATGGTGGCCTTGTCGGTCTCGATGTCGGCCAGCACGTCGCCCGGGCTAACGCTGTCGCCCTCCTTGACGTGCCATTGGATAACCGTGCCGACTTCCATCGTGTCGGAGAGGCGGGGCATGGTGACGGTGATGGGCATGATTCGAGGCTCCTGAGGCCGGGCCAATCGGCGCTGACAACAAGGATAGGGGCCCCGACGGGCCCATCCCTATTTATCGTCCAGCGCGGCCCGATACTCGCCCAGTGTGCTCGAGTAGTACTCCAGGAATCCCGCCGACTTCGGGTTGGCCCGGCAGATCTCCACCGCCCGCCCCTGCAGTTTGACGGCCTTCGCCAGATCGCCGTCGTTCGCGGCCAGCCTCGCCAGGCTGTGGACGGCGTAAGCGTTGTTGCCGTCCATGAGCTCGTTGGCTCGTGTGGCGTACTCGAACGCCAGCCGCTCGTCCACGTTCTTGATCTGTCCGCCGTAGTTGAACGCGATGCCAAACGCGATCTTGCCGAGCAGGTCACTGTCGTCCCAGAACTGTTCACGCGCCGCGGCCCAGTCTTCCTCGGCCATGATGCGGTCCTTCTCTCGCTGGATTGCCAGTTCGCGCTCGAACCGTACCGAGTACGACCTCGCGTCCCACGTTCCATCGAGCACCGCGTCGAGGATGCCGGGCAGTTCCTCGGCCTTTGGCAGACCGACCCACACCAGCGTGCCGTCGCCGTCGATGATTGCCGCCTGCGGGCGGATGCTCCGGACCTCGTCGGGAAGCAGTTGTCGTGCTGTCGACCCGTCAGGGTCGACGCCCAGCGTGAATCGCGCCCGCTCGAATTGCGTTCGTTGGACCGGGCGTTCTTCTCCCTTTACCGGCGACCGCAGGAAGCGCACGACCAGCGGCAGGCTCTCTTCAGTAATGCCGACGAAACGGACGCCCTTGTCGGCGTACTTCTCTTGTAGCTCACTCACTTTGTCCATCGCCGCTATGCACGGCATGCACCATGTCGCCCAGAAATCGACCACGTATACCGTACCCGGCTTGGGTTCCTGGATGGGCTCGAAACGCCCGCGTGCGTTGAGGTCGCTTACTTGCACCCAATGCTCGATCGCCAGGGCGGGAACCGCATCGCCGATGGCCACGGTTTCGACTGAGATCGAGTCCTGGGTCGTTTGGGCGGAAGCCGCGAGCGCGACTGCGCAGAAAGACATCAAGCTTGCGAGCATGGCGGGACACCTCGTGGGTCTGGTGAGTTGTCCAACGAGATGGCCGACGGGCGGCTTCCCGTCGGCCATACATGAAACACTCAAGAGACCTATTTTTCTGGCAGGCGTTTGGGCTTGGCCGGTGCGGAAATCGAGGATCTGATCAGGGCTTTCAGCACGCGATCCGACGGTTCGGTCGGCCCGATCTCGACAAAACGCTTGCCCTTGCGGCCCGCCTCACCCGACAGCACCCCGTCAGGGTCGACCAAGAACTCGCCCAACGGAAAATCCAATCGCAGCTCACCCTTGCGATGCACGATCTGGCAGATCGATCCCTTGATCGGCCCGCCACGATCGGGGTCATAGAACGAGATCGCGTCCCACGTCACCCGCTCGGCAGCATGCGGCGCCAAGTCGAACACCAGCCCACGCAGCCTGGCGGCACGCTTGCGCACAGTGGCGGGCAACTCCATGATGAAGTCATCAGGCGTGGGCACGGCCCGATGCCTCGCTCAGCCAACGACGTTCTTCACCGCATCAACAATGCGGTTCGCGTTCGGCAGATACTCCGCCTCCAGGTTCTTCGCATACGGCGTTGGCACGTCCGCCGTGTTCACCCGCACCGGCTGGTGATCGAGCCAGTCGAACGCGTTCTCGACGATCTGCGTCACCACCTCGCTGGCCACGCTGGCGAATGGCCAGCATTGGTCGACGATCACGACACGATTGGTCTTCTTGATGCTCTCAACGATCGAGTCGATGTCCAGCGGACGGATGGTCCGCATGTCCAGCACGTCGACCTCGACGCCGTCGTTGGCCAGCGTCTCGGCCGCCTCCAGGCAGAAGTTCACGGGCCGGCCGAAGCTGACGATGGTGCACGCGTCGCCCTCGCGCGCCACACGGGCCTTGCCGAAGGGGATGAAGTAGTCTTCCTCGGGCACGTGCATGGTGTCGCCCAGCATGCGCTCGCTCTCGAGGAAGAACACCGGATCGGGGTCGGCGATCGACGTGCGAAGCAGGCCCTTGGCGTCGAGCCCGTTGCTGGGGATCACGATCTTCACGCCTGGCACGTTGCTGTACAGCCCCTCGACGCACCAGCTGTGCGTGCTGCCGAGTTGGCCGCCCGCGCCGTCGTTACCACGGAACACGATCGGACAGCCCCATTGTCCGCCGCTCATGTACAGCATCTTGGGCGCGTTGTTGAGGATCTGGTCGGCCGCGACGAGGCTGAACGACCAACTCATGAACTCGACAATCGGCCGCAGCCCGCTCATGGCTGCCGCGATGGCCATGCCCGCGAAGCCGTTCTCGCTGATGGGCGTGTCGATGATCCGCTTGGGTCCGAACTCATCGAGCATGCCCTGACTGATCTTGTATGCACCGTTGTACTGGGCGACCTCCTCGCCCATGAGCAGCACCCGCTCATCCTCACGCATGGCGTTGGTCATGGCCTCGCGCAAAGCCTCGCGGAAGGCGATCTCGCGGCCGCCCTCGCGCTCCGGCTCGCTCCAATCCGAGAAGTCGGGGAACGGCTGGGGCTTTGGCAGGGCGGGGTGCTCAATCTCGATCATCGCGGGCATGGGCAATTCCTCGGGAACTGGGAAGCGAATGGGATGGTATCCGTCGAGGCCCGCCCGTGGATCGGCGCCGCTCGCGTACCATGGAACCCCCAGACCTCTTTTCGGAGACACCCATGCGAACGCTGCTCGCCTGCCTGCTCGCCCTATCCACTGTCGCTGCCGCCCAAACCGGCAACGACCGCCCCTACGAGGCGTTCGCCCCGCTCGACCTGCCCACGCCCAACGCCTACCGCCTCGGCTCCGGCGCGCCGGGGCCGCAATACTGGCAGCAGCGGGTCGACTACGTCATCAATGCAACGCTCGACGCCGAGACGAAGCGGCTGAGCGCCACGCTCCAGGCGACCTACCACAACAACTCGCCAGACGAACTTAACTTCCTGTGGGTCCAACTCGAACAGAACCTCTTCCGGCAGGACAGCATCGGTACGCGCAGCCGCACCGGCGGCGGTCCGATGCGCGCGATGGACGACGAATTCAACGGCGGCTACGACATCCCGTACGTCCGCTCGGGCCGCAAGGATCTTGAGTTCACCATCTACGACACGCTCATGCGCGTCGAGCTGCCGCGATCCATCAAGCCCGGCGCCCGCTTCACCTTCGACCTCGCCTTCGAGTTCGACATGCCACCTTACCTCCGTCGAATGGGTGCCGAAGACGTCGAGCAAGGCCGCATCTTCGAGTACGCCCAGTGGTTCCCCCACCTGTGCAACTACGACGACGCGAACGGTTGGAACACGCTGCCCTACGCCGGCAGTGGCGAGTTCTACACCAACTTTGGCGACTACGAGGTCAACATCACCGTGCCACGTTCGTATCTGGTCGCCGCCTCGGGTGAGCTCAAGAATCCCCTGCAGGTGCTCACGCGCACCCAGCGCGACCGCCTACGCGAAGCGCGCCGCAGCCGCGAGACCGTGATGATTCGTTCGGCCGAGGAAGTCAACGATCCCGAATCTCGCCCCAGCGGTGAAGGCCCGCTCACCTGGAAGTTCAAAGGCGAGAACATCCGCACCTTCGCCTGGGCCGCCAGCGACGCCTTCATCTGGGACGCCTGCGGCGTCACGATCAAGAACCTCGAAGGCCGGGACCAGACCGTCCTGTGCCAGTCGCTCTATCCGGTCGAGGCCGACGAGTGGAAGCCGACGGCCGAGCTCGGCGGATCGACCCAGTATGTCGCCCACTCGATCGAGTTCTACAGCGAGTACCTCTATCCCTACCCATACCCGCTCATGACCAACGTTAACGGTCCTGAGGGCGGCATGGAGTACCCCATGATCATCTTCTGCGGCGGACGCACCGGTCGCGGGCCACTGGGCGTGACCGATCACGAGGTAGGCCACACCTGGTTCCCCATGATCGTCAACACGGACGAGCGCCGCCACGCCTGGATGGACGAGGGCTTCAACACCTTCATTGGCATGCACTCGCTCGCGGAGTTCCGCGGCACCGAGCTCGACCCCGGCCGTGCTCGCCAGCAGACCATGCAGCTCGCGCGAGGCCGCAGCCAGCCCATCGACGTCTTCCCCGATCGCAACCTGCCCGGCCTGCTGGGTCGTCTGCAATACCGCAAGACCGCCATGGGCCTGCACCTGCTGCGTGAAGTGGTCCTGGGCCCGGAGCGATTCGACTATGCCTTCAAGGAGTATGTCCGCCGCTGGGCCTTCAAGAGCCCGCGCCCGGCCGATTTCTACCGCACGATGGAAGACGCAGCGGGTGCCGACCTCGCCTGGTTCTTCCGCCAGTGGTTCATCGAGGACGGCACGCTCGACCAAGCGGTCGAGGTGGCCTTCAACGAGCCCGAGCCGGCCTCCGAGAGCGACAACGAGCAGGAGGGCGAAGAGCCCACACCCTTCGTGCCCACTGCCACCATCACCGTCCGCTCGTTGGGTCAGATGGTGATGCCCGCCGAGGTCGTGGTCCAGTTTGCCGACGGCACGATCGAACGCCGGTCGTACCCGGTCGAGGCTTGGGCCACCACGCGCGAGCGTTCGTTTGACGTGGTACTCGAGGGCCGCGAGATCCGCCGCGTTGTGATCGACCCCGACGAGCTGCTGCCCGACGTCAACACCGACAACAACCGCTGGCGGTCGCAGCAAGGAGAGGCCGAGCAGGCCGAAGAAGAGGAAGCCGAACAAGCGGCCGAATCCCAGGTATCCCCATGACCAAACTTCGTGCCGTGGAGGCCGACATCACGACGCTGCACGTCGACGCGATCGTCAACGCGGCTAACGAGATGCTCGCTCCCGGCGGTGGCGTGTGCGGGGCCATCCATCGCGCCGCCGGTCCGCGGCTCGAGGACGCCTGCCTCGACCTGCCCGAGGTCCGCCCCGGCGCCCGCTGCCTGCCGGGTACCGCGGTTGTCACTCGCTCGTTCGAGTTGCCCGCCCGGGCGGTTATTCACACCGTGGGCCCGGTCTGGGTCAACGGCCGCAGCGGCGAGGACGACACCCTGGCAAGCTGCTACCGCGCCTGCTTGGAGGTCTGTCGCAAGGGCAAGATCGCCTCGATCGCCTTCCCGGCCATCTCGACCGGCTCCTACGGCTTCCCGCCCGAGTACGCGGCCATTATCGCCGTCCGCACGCTCACGCGGGCCATTGCCCCGAGTGAAGACGGTTCCAACCCGTACCCCGACCTGAAGACCATCACCCTGTGTGCCTTCGACGAGGAGACCCTGACCCTCTACCGCGAGCGTCTCGAGGCCGCCGGGCATCCCCAGCAGGCGGCTCAGGACACGGGGCCCACGGCCTGATACCATGCGGGCCCCGGAGTGGTGCCCGAGAGGCTGAAGGGGCCGGATTGCTAATCCGGTGTACTGGTTTTACCGGTACCGAGGGTTCGAATCCCTCCCGCTCCGCTTCACAACAACGAGGCCCGGGCGCGAGCCCGGGCCTTACTTATGTGCTGCGGGCCTGGCTACAGCCCACCCACACTCAGCGCACGAGCCCACCTTTCCAGCCTCGCCATACCCACATATCGGGCAACATCCGCGCCCCAAGCGCCGCTGTCGCACAAGCATCCGCCAGCCAGTAGCCACGATCAGGATCGGCATCGCGACCAACAATGCGTTGGCCAGCAAGCCCCACTTCGGCACCGTTGGCAAAGAACGCGTGTTGTTGCCCTGACCATGGCCGATCATGACACCGCGTCGCCAGCCGAGCCTGTCGTGTAGTGCCAGCGCGTGTTCGATCCCCAGGGCGTTGCCCGACACATATCGCACGCCCACGGTGTCGCGGGCGAGTCCCGCCCACGGAAAGCCATACGTGCGCCGCCAGTAGTCGACACGATGGTCCTCGCCTTTATACGTTGTGCTGGCGGATCGGGTGGACTCAGTCACGAAGGGCGAGAGCTTCGCGATCGCCGCTGGCAGTGGCTCCTGTTTGGCCGGATCAATCAGCCACGCTGGTAGTGTCTGAGCTGGCCGCGGCCGCTCAAGTGCCACACGCGATACGTCCTCTGTCAGCGCCACCACCACCGGCACGCCCACCGCCCAGACTAGCGCAGCGATCAACGCGACGACGATTGACCACAAAGGAATCGCGTTTGTCAATCGAGCCATTCATCGATCCCAATCACGGAATCGCGCCCGTAATCCATAAGATCAACAACACATCGATCCCGGCAAAAAAGAACTCGAGCGCTGCTCGCCCCGGCTTCCTGGGCTCGTGCCGCAGCGCCTCGAAGCCAGCCCACAGGCTCCGCAAACCAAAAACCACGAGCGCCACGACGATGACCCACCAGAACCAGCTCATCAAGACCCCCTTCCAGAAACCGCCAGCTGTCTAGCGCTTCCGTGCCACCATCACGCCTTCACGCAGCGGAACGCAAAACGACTCGAACTCCTCATCCGCCGCTACCAGCCGGTTCACCCTGTCCGCCGCGTCGCGGCTGGCGTGCTCACCCTCGGCCGCATCGATCCACCAGTCACCGCCACCCAGCATGTTGTCGGCCACCAGCAACCCGCCGGGCCGCAGGAGCTTCTTCGCGTGTGGCAGATAGTCCGGGTACTCGCTCTTGATGGCATCCAAAAACACCACATCGACCTCTCCGGCGCGCTCGCCGGCCATCTGTTCCAGCACCGGCGTGCCGTACCCACGTACGACCTCCACGAGATCGCTCACGCCCGCTTCGCCGAACATCGTCTCGGCGAAGCCCGCGTGTAGTTCATTGGGCTCTACCGTCAGCAGCTTTCCGCCAGCGGCCAGCCCCCGCGCTAGCCAGATGCCCGAGTACCCCGCCAGAGTGCCCACCTCGACGATGAGCTTCGCGTCCACCAGCCTCGCGAGGGCCAGCAGCATCCGCCCCACCGAGGCCGACACCGCGATATCCGGGATCCCCGCCTCGATCGCCCGGGGCATGAGCCCAGCCAGGTGCTCGTCCTGCCGTCCGAAGATGCTGTCGAGGTAGTCGCATGTGTGCCGCCAGCGGCCGTTGGTCATTTCGGTGGGCATATGGGACGGTAGTGCCGAAACACGGGACGCGGGTGACCAGTACCATGGATGGATAGGTTGTCGCATCGCCAGCGACTAGCAAGGGGGAACAACCATGCACCGATTCACCGCCTGCCTCGCGTTCATCGCCGCCGCGATTCCAGCGCTGGCCCAAGACCTGCCAAGCCGCGGCCGCGTCGTGTCACAGCTCACAGCGCTCGACCAACTGATGCAGGACACCATGACCGACAACGGCATCACCGCCGGTGTGCTGGCCGTGGCGTTCGATGATCGTGTCGTCTACCAGCGGTCCTTCGGCTGGCTCGATCGCGATCGCACCACGCCACTGCCGATGGACGCCGAGATGCGGTTGGCCAGCGTCTCCAAGCCCATCACCGCCGCCATCGTGCGCAACCTCGTGGCCGATGGCCGGCTCTCGCTGGCCGACAAGGTCTTCGACGTCGGCCAACCGGGAGGCGGCATCGTTGATATCGACCCGTTCCCGTCACTCGGCGATGCGCGCATCGGTTCCATTTCTGTGGGCCACCTGTTGCTGCACCGTGGCGGGTGGAACCGCGACCTGGTGGGCAACCACGTCTTCCGCGACGTGCAGATCGCCAGCGAGATGGGCGTGCCCAGCCCGCCCGGCCGCGTCAACAAGATGCGTTGGATCCTCGGCCAGCCGCTGCAGGCTACTCCGGGCGCGCAGTACGCCTACGCCAACATCGGCTACCACGCGCTCGGCCTAGTCATCGAAGCCGTCACCGGGAACACGTACGAAGAAGAGGTTGAGCGATTGTTCGACGATCTGGGTTACCCCGGCGCCGTGCGGCTCGGCCGGACGTTCGCCGCCGACCAGGGACCACGCGAGCCCTGGTACGACCAGGAAGACATCGGATTCGCCCAGAACGTGTTCGACCCAACCGGCCCGGCTGTCCGTTGGCCCTATGGCGGATGGGACCATGAGGGCTCGTCGGCCTTCGGCGGCCTGATCGCCTCGGGCCCGCCGCTGCTGGCGCTGGCCGACAACTACATCCTGTTCGGCTCCACCATCGGCGTGCCGTTGTCCCCCACCGCCTCGCCCGCGTTCTTCAGCGCCCACAGCGGTTCATTACCTGGTACCGACACCATCGTCTGGCAACGCGGCCAGAGTCTGCGTGTGGCGGTCCTGTTCAACCACCGCGACCAGAGCTTCGCGAGCGCCTGGGGCGCCGACGTGGCCTTCGAGATCGATCGCATGCTCCTGGCCGGCGAGATCGGCGAGCCTCCGTGCGCCGCCGACATGGACGCCGACGGCGAGCTGACCATCTTCGACTTTCTCGGCTTCCAGAACCGCTTCGACGCCGGCTCGATGGAGGCCGATTTCGACGGCGACGGGGCGCTGACGATCTTCGACTTCCTGGGGTTCCAGAACGAGTTTGATCTGGGGTGCATGAGTTAGTACCAGTTCTCATTTATGCAGAGTGCGACAACTAAGCGAGAGAGCAACAACATGTTTGAGATGGAGTCTTATCAAGGACGGTTCCTGGGACACACGGCCCTCAGTAACATCGTTTGGGTGCTACTACTGGCGTTCGCCTGGGCCAGTTCGACGGTGGCATCCGCTCAGTCTTGCGAGGACATGTGGTCCCGCCTGAGTGAGGGCATCAACGACGGTGTCGCTGCCCTAGCTGTGTTCGATGATGGCTCAGGTCCGGCGTTGTACGCGGGAGGGCCATTCTTCTATGCAGGCGGCATCGAAGCGCAATCGATAGCCGTGTGGGATGGTGTGGCCTGGTCACCCGTCAATGGCCCGATGGGTGAAAGCCTGAATGGCACTGTCGACGCTCTATTGGTGTACGATGACGGCGGCGGCCCGGCTCTATATGTAGGCGGCCGCTTCACAACAGCTGACACCATCCCTGCGACCTCGATTGCCAAGTGGGACGGCACCGATTGGTCTCCCGTCGCGGAGGCTGGAAGCACAGGGCTAGAGAATTTCATCTACACATTGACCGTGTTCGATGATGGGTCTGGTCGTGCTCTGTATGCAGGGGGAATCTTTCCAGACGACACGGGCACGAACTTCTACGGCGTCGCGAAATGGGACGGAAGTGCGTGGAGTTTCGTTACCGGCTCAGGTGGCGGTTACGTCGACCGTGTCGTTCGAGGCTTAGCCTCATTCAACGATGGCACGAACCCGTACCTCGTGGCGTACGGCGATTTTTTGACTATAGGGGGGGTGTCCGCACCTGGCATCGCGAAATGGGATGGAGCCGAGTGGTCACCCTTGGACGAAGTCACGGGTTTGAGTACGAATGGGCACATCTATGACGTGTTTGTTCGCGAGGAGGATGGCCGGGACGTCATGTACCTAGGCGGCGGCTTTTCGGCTGTCGGGGCGATGGAAGCGAACGGCGTCGTGACTTGGGACGGCGCGAGTTGGGCACCCCTCATCGATTCGGGTATCAACGGGGTAGACGGCGATGTGAACGGCTTCGGCGTCCACGATGATGGGACGGGCGAGGCGCTCTACGTCGGGGGCAAGTTCCGGTTTGCTGGCGGAAAGTTCGTGAATCGCATTGCCAAATGGGACGGCGAGTCATGGTCCGCCCTCGAAGGGCCCGACGGAACGGGCATCGATGGCAACCCACTCACCACCGCTGGCTCGATCATCTCTCATGATGATGGTACCGGTAACGCGATGTATGTCGGCGGCTTTCTTGCTGTTGCGGGAGGTTATTGCAGCAGAAACATCGCGCGGTGGGGTTGCGGTGGACAGGTGTGTGTGTCGGACTGTGATCGAAACTGTCAAGTCGACTTTAGTGACTATCTCTGCTTCCAGAACAAGTTCGCTCTGGGAGATGCTGCCGCAGACTGTGACGGTGACGGCGACCTAACCGTGTTCGATTTTCTCTGCTTCCAGAACTCGTTCCAGGAGTGTTCGACCCACTAGAGTCGCCAAGTCTCACGTGTGCGAGTCGCACTTGCCGGCGGCGTCGCAATCAGGGTGAATACGCTTGCAGATGCAGCCCTCAAGCCCGACCCAACCCCCGACCGGCTTCAGCCCCATCCCCGAGATCCTCGACGAGCTCCGTGCCGGCCGCATGGTCGTGCTCACCGACGACGAAGACCGCGAGAACGAGGGCGACCTCGTCATGGCCACTGAGTTCGTGACGCCCGAGGCGGTCTCGTTCATGGTCCGCGAGGGCGGGGGCTACCTCTTCGTGAGCCTCACCGAGGCCGTGTGCGACCGGCTCGACCTGCACCCCCAGACGGCCCGCAATACGTCGGTTCGCGGCACACCCCTGATGGTCTCCATCGATGGACACCCCCGCCACGGCTTCACCACCGGCGTGAGTGCCTTCGAGCGCGCCCGCACGATCAAGATGACCATCGACCCCGACACGAGGCCCGACGACTTCGTGCGCCCAGGTCACATCAACCCTTTACGCGCACGCGACGGCGGTGTGCTTGTCCGCATCGGTCAGACCGAGGGCTCGGTCGACCTCTGCCGTCTGGCCGGCCTCACGCCCGCGGCCATGGGCATCGAGATCATGCGCGAAGACGGGCACATGTCTCGCGTGAACGACCTCATCGAGTTCAACAAGCGGCATAACCTCAAGATGTGCTCCATCAAGCAGATCATCGAGTACCGATTGAGCCGCGAGAGCTTCGTCGAACGCCTCGATCCTAAATCCGGCACGCCGATCGAGACCGCGCACGGCCGATTCACCCTGCACGCCTTCCGCAGCATCACCGACCCGTTGCCGCACCTCGCGCTCACCCTCGGCGGAGTTGGCGATCTAGACGCATCGGGCAACGTCGTCGAACAAACCGAGCCCACGCTTGTACGCGTCCACCGACGCGACTTGCTCGGCGACATCTTCGGTGCTACCCAAGCTGGCCGCGGCACCCGCGCGATCCTCGACAGTTCGATGAGACGGATCCAGCAAGCCGGCAAGGGTGCGATCGTCTACCTACGACCAAGCGGCGGGCTCGACACGCCCGACGAGCGTGCCTCGCTCAACAATCGCCTCACGCGTCACTTCGACCAACGCGACGAGGACAGCCCCATGCGCAGCCAAGCCGCCGGCGCTCTGGAGTACGGCACCGGCAGCCAGATCGTCAGGGCGCTGGGTATCAAGCAGATGCGTCTGCTCACCAACAGCGACGCGGCGTACCCACAGCTCGAAGCGTTCGGGCTGAGTATCACGGAGCGTGTTGGGCTCTAATCCCGTCCATTCGCGGGGACCGAAGCAGAAAAGCGATCTAGAACCGAAACTCCAACCCCAGCTCCACCGACGCCGAGTCAAGGCTCAGCAGCCGCATCCGCGTATCGGTGTCGTCGTAGAAGTGGATGTTGCTGTACGTGCGATAGCGCACCATGCCGTAGAGCGCCACCGGCTCGGCTAGTTCCACGCTTACGCCGGCCATTGCCTGCAGCGACAGCGCCCCGCGCGAGTCGTCGTAGTCGCTAGGGCTCTGGTCGCTGATGGTGAAGATCGATGCGCCAAGCCCCGCGCCCGCGAACAGGCTCACTCTCCCCAGCTTGACATCGGGTATCAGGTTCACCGAGAAGCCGTACTCGAACAAATCGCCGTCGGCCACCGTCGGCCCGCCCCCGCGTCCGACGCGGTCGTACTGGCTGTAGCCGAACAGCCCCTCGACCTCGAAGCGCATGCCCACGCGTGACATCGGCCCTTCGGCCCACAGCCGGTACCGGCCGCCGATGGCAAAGCTCACCAGCAGCCCGGGGCTGTCGAAGTCGGCGTCAAAGTCCATCGCGTTGAAGTTCTCGAAACGGGCGCTGCCCCGGTCGGTTGCCCCGGCCCCGATGCGGTAGTAGAACCACATCTCCTGCTGCGCGATCTCGCGCTGCCGCCGGCTCCACTCCACGTCGTCCTGCATCATGCCGCCGGCCGCGGCGCTCGTCGCGGCAACAGCCCCCATCGATGCGGGAGCGACGTAGGGCTCGTGGATGAAGTTCAGGCGACCCTCGGCCAGCACCCCGCCCGCCATCGCCAGAAGGCCCGCCATCGCCGCCGTGGTCGCTGTCTTCATCACTCGCTCCCTCACCAAGATCCTGGCTATCGACATCGGCCGGCTTCCGTGGGCCGATGGGGCCAATCCTAACCGCCGCTCCCTCATGGGTCGGCTCGCCCCCCCCATCCGCTAGAATGGCTTTCGAGTTCCCAAACGATCCCTCGCCGTTTGGCGGGGGGCACTCTCGCTCTGCCTCACGCCCCCGGAGTCGCCATGGCTTGGTCCCCCAAGATCGAACAGCACGTTCTGTGCAAGCGCATCCCCACCTGGCCCTATGGCGATCCCAAGGATCGCCGCATCGTCTCCTACGACGACTACACCAAGACCGGCGGCTACGAGGGCCTCCGCAAGGCCCTGACCATGGCCCCCGGCGACGTCACCGAGGCCGTTAAGACCTCCATGCTCCGTGGCCGCGGCGGCGCGGGCTTCCCCACCGGGCTCAAGTGGACCTTCCTGCCCAAGCTGGAAGACGGCAATGACTCGCTCGAGCAGCGTGGCCCCCGCTACCTGGCCGTGAACGCCGATGAGTCCGAGCCGGGCACCTTCAAGGACCGTCTGCTGATGGACTTCGATCCGCATCTCGTGCTCGAAGGCATCGCCATCTGCTGCTACGCCTGCCGACTCGATAAGGCGTTCATTTATATCCGCGGCGAGTACCACCACCAGGCCAAGGTCCTCGAGAAGGCCATTGCTGAGGCCTACGAGCAGGGCATCTTCGGCCCCAAGGGCCTGACCAACTCTGGCGCCAACACCGGTGGCACCAAGTTCCAGGTCGACTGCTACGTCCACCGCGGCGCGGGCGCCTACATCTGCGGCGAAGAAACGGCGCTCTTGGAGGGCCTCGAGGGCAAGCGCGGCTGGCCGCGCATCAAGCCACCCTTCCCCGCCGTCGAGGGCCTCTTCGGCCGGCCCACCATCATCAACAACGTCGAGACCCTCGCCCACCTGCCCAGCATCGTCGAGAACGGCGCCGAGTGGTTCACCAAGCAGGGCGTCGAGAGCACCATCGGCGGCCCGCCCAGCTTCGGCACCAAGCTCATGGGCGTCAGCGGCCACGTCAACCGCCCAGGCTGCTACGAGTTCGAGCTCGGCATCCCCCTCAAGACCCTCGTCGAGGACTACTGCGGCGGCATGCGCGGCGGCAAAAAGTACAAGGCCGCCATCCCCGGCGGCGTGAGCATGGGCATCCTCGGGACCGATCAGTACGAGGCCGAGATGGACTTCGACATCGGCAAGAAGCACAACGTGCTGGGCCTGGGCACCGCAGGCCCCACCATCTTCGACGAAGACACCGACATGGTCGCCGTCGCCCGCAACATCGCCCGCTTCTTCAAGCACGAGAGCTGCGGCCAGTGCACGCCCTGCCGCGAGGGTTCCGGCTGGCTCTACCAGCTCATGACCCGCATCGAGGATGGCCACGCCAAGACCAAGGACCTGGACATGGCCCTCGAAGTCGCCACCAGCATGGGCTCCATGCCCGGCACAACGATCTGTGGTTTGGCGGATGGCAACAACTGGGCCCTGCGGACCATCATGAACAAATTCAGGAATGAGTTCGAGGTGCGCGTGAAGCCGAGCCATGTCGCGGTCAAGATGACCGTCGGCGCGGCGGCGCACGGGTAGATCCTACTGAGCGGAACAAATCGAATGGCCTACGCGTCGAAGTTCACGAGCATGTTTGCTCGTGGAGATGTCGATGCTGGCAAACTGGCGGCACAACTTCGCACGACGTGGCGATCTGGTCGTTGCGTTGTTGATCGGTTGCCTGCTGACTGCGCTTCTCGTGGCTTTGGGCATCAACCAGGTCTCGCGTGATCCACTGAACGACTACGAAGTAGTTGGTTCGAAGCCCGACTACCTGCACGTCCTCATGAGTGCAAGCCGTACGCCGCTGGCAAGCTCGGCCATCACGTCACGGGCAGGCATGGCACAATACGGCGGGGACTTTGTAGAACTTGAAGAGCTGCCACCTGCGTTGCGGCGACTTTGTATTGACGAGTTCGAGCAAGTCCAGCCCGACAACTACGAGGACAAAACGTCCGGCATCAGCCTTCGCTCAGGCTGGCCGCTCCGGAGTGAACTGCTTGGTGGCAGGGCGAGAGGTTGGCCGCGGGGCTTGGAGCCCGGATGGCTGGGGGCCACTTTGATCCACGACGGTCAGCCGATCGGCATGATGCCCTACCGCCCGGCCATCCTTCCGCTGTTGGCCAACCTTCTGCTCTTCGCCCTTCCCATCGTCACCCTGCTTGGCCTCTTCCGCACCCAGATCGCCCTCGTCCGCGCCGCCCGCGGCACCTGCGCAACTTGCGGCTATCCTCGGCCCAAGACCACCTGCCCCGAGTGTGGTCAAGAGCACTGAATTGCACAGGGCTGCGAACAACGCGCAGAGACCAGCCACCCCAGATCAATCAGCTCTTCTTGTCCGACGATCCATCCGAGTCCGCCTGCTGCTTCGATTCATCCTCGGCCGCAACATCGGCATCGACCCCGGACTGGGGAAGCTTGGGTTCTACCAAGCCCGCCCACCCGGTGCGGATCTCCACGGACGAGTAGTACTCGGTCAGTGGTTTCGCAGAGCCCTGCACGAGCGTCCAGTACTTGGCATATTGGTCCTGAACATCCTCATCCGCATCAACCAATGGCATTGACAGCATGAAATCGGCGATGTGCCAGATGAGATGCTCCGACACGGCGTAGATTCGCTCGCGCCCCTTGCCCTGGCGGCGAAATTTAATGTACTCGCTCCACCGGAGCCAGACAGCGGCGAGGTATCGACCCTCGCACATCGCGATCGAATTCAGACAAGCTTCCTCGGCAAAGGCGGCAAGCCCAAGTCGATTCATGCTGCCAAAGATCTCTCGCACCGATCGTCGGGTTTCTCCGACTCTCGCTCGCAGTTGCGTCTTGTCGTCCTCGGATGGCTTCTGGGACCATTTGGCGATTTCGATGAGATAGAAGCCGGGCTGGCGCAGCCCCTGGGCATCCTCCTGCTCTTCTGTGGTGCCCGAAGCAGGCCGTGCCAGAAGCTTGTCGACCATAGGGCGTCGCTCCGCAATTAGTGAATTGGCATTCAGTAGTTCGTCTTCCATTTTTCGTACGACTCGACACTCCTGCCGCAGCAGATCGAGCGTATAGGTGACCGGCGCCGGTGCTGGCGCGTATGCCCTGTTTACGATCTGCTCAGTCATGGGACGATTCTCCTTGCATCACCATCGATCGTTCTTCAGAACGAAGCTCACACAAAGAGCGAAGTAAGATCCGTCCACGCGCAGTGTTACCGGATGCCAATCCGACAACGCGGCACATGGCAGCAAAGGTCCTACCGTTGCAGAGACCACGTGCCAGGAGCCTCAGTCCATGAAAGACGCCGGCCCGCCACCACTACCCGGAAACACGCCTGCCCCCCCCAATGATGAGCCCAGCGCTTACAACGTCGTCACCGACGTCGCCGCGGGCCCGAATCTCCGCTTGAAGGACAACCTCTTCCAGGCCATCTTCATCCTCGTGAGCATCGCCATCGCCGCGGGCGCGGGTGCCTTCATCGCACGAGCCGATCCCGGCCCCGCCGTCGGCGCGATTCTGGGCGGCATCCTCGGCCTCATCGGCGGCACCCTGCTCAGCGGCGGGTTCCTGATGATCTACCGACTGTTCAAGCACTGATCAGATGCGACTCCGTTGGTTCTCACGCAAATCCCAAGATGCCGCGACAGAGCCGCCGGCTACGCCGCCACCCGCGTTGACTGCCGACGCGATCACTCCATTCCTGCGCAGCCACCTTGGCCTGCCCCACCTCAACTGGGATCAGGTGATCAGCCACATCGAATCGAACACAAGCAACGAATCCGAAGCCGACGATCTGGCCATCGGCATGATCGCTGCCTGGGTCAACGCCCTCGCGGAGGCGATGCAAGCCAAGCACAAGGTGCCTGTCGAACGCTGGCGTAGAACTGGCATCGAGGGCCTGGCACCATCCGCCGATTTGGAACGCCTCACGCGCGCGACAACGTCGACACTCACCACGATCGGCCGTGCGCTCGCCCCGATCCGCGGCGAGCCCGACGAGCACCCTATTCCCCACATCACCATTATCGTCGCGCCATCTCTCGATGCCTACTACGACCTGTTCGACGCGTACCACGAGGATGACGGCCACTTTGCCACTTCGGGCGGTGTGTATCTCAGCGCCTCTGCGCTCAATCCAGCGATGCTTGTGCTCAACAGCGACCGCCACGCACTCGAGCACATAATTGCCCACGAACTCAGCCATCACGCGCTCGCGCCAAACTCCGACGATGCCGGCCGTCTGCCCCTTTGGGCCGAAGAGGGGCTGACGCAAATGATGGAAGAGCGCGTCACCAAGCAATCGTACTTTGCGTTCGGGCACGAGCACATGCGAAGGCACCGAGCGCTCTGGTCTGAGATCGGCTTTTCAGACTTCCTCGCGGGCCACACGTTCATGTCTCCCACGGATGACCAGCAGGAACTCTCTTACAACCTCGCCGAAGCGATCACGCGATCGCTACTGGACGCGAGGCCGGCTGAGTTCTTCGCCTTTGCCCGGGCGTGTCTGCGGGGCACACAGTCGAGAACCGCGGCAGTCGAGCACCTTGGCCAAACCGAAGAAGCCATCGTAAAGCGGTTTCTAGACATGGACACTCACAAGTAACTCCCCGCCTTCAGCGCTCCTGGCCGATCCAGATTCGTCACCAGGTACCGCAGCGCGTCGACCGCGTGGTCCGGCCCGTCCTTGGCCGGTTCTTCGCTCATGGGCCGTTGCATGTCGTAGTGGTAGCGTTCCAGGCTCTCGATGAGATGCGGGCACTCACGCGAAACGAACAGCGTCGGCTCGCCAGTGGCGGGTCGCAGTCGAGCCCGGAGCAGGTCGAGCCCGGCCCGGATGGTCGTTCGCCGCGCGCGCACGCTGAGGCCGGCGCGTTGGATCTGCTGGGCGTCGCTGAGCCCAGTCTGCGCGTTGCCCTGCCAGCCGGCGGGGTCGATGCCGATCCATGCAGGGTTGCAAGAGTTGTCTTCGAGCATCGCGTCGATGTGCTCACCGAGCAGGCAGCGCGACGCCACTCGCTCGCGCACGATGTACAGCACACCATCCGGCGAGAGCGCGCCCCACACGATCACCGTCGGGGATCGATACCCGAAGTCCATACCCAGCACCCATGACCAAGCCTCGCCAATCTCCCGCGCCTCGCGCACATGCACTGCCTGATGGAATTCGGGTAGCACCGCATCGTTACTCTTCGGCCGCTCGCACCGCATCTCGGCGTCCCACGTGCCGAGCGACACACGCCCCTTCAGCGAGATCGCATCAGCGACCGGCAAGTGCCCCGCCGGGCGATCCGCCGATTTTGCCGAACCCTGGCACTCATTCCACAGCACACAGCCTTGACATTCGAATTCGGGCCCACAGCGATCAAGCACGTCCACCACGCCCCACTTGAACAGCCGGCGTGAGCCCTGGGACGTTTGCTCCACTACGGCACGCATCAACCCGTGCGCGCGGTGCATGGTACTGAGGGCCTCGATGGATCCGCGGATGGTGTAGGCCGTGCCGTCGTACTCGACCCGCTTGCTGCGAGTAGTGAGTTGGGCCGCCTCCCACACGGCCGGGTCGAACAGTTCGACCTCGTCGCACCGCAGCTTCTGGATGCGCGTGCCACGCACCGACGCCTGGCTCTGGGCGAGCAGTTCCAGCCGAGAGCCATTGATGAGTTCGAGCCTGCGATCCGTCACCCGGCCGTCGACCAGATCGCTGACGGCTGGGCATCGGATCAGCTGCCGCAGGTGCGCGTGCATGCGCTGGGCCTGCTCGAGCGAACCGCCCAGGATGCGCACTTCGATGCCCGGTTTGTACACGAGGTCCAGGAGTGTCGCCACGGCACCAAGAAATGTCTTGCCTCCGCCACGGTTGGCCCACACGACCGCATCTATCGCATCGTCGGCGTTGTCGTCGAGAACACCGGGCAGATGGTCGGCAAAGAACGCATGGGCCAGATATTCGAGTGGCTTGGCGCTGACATCCACATCCAGGGCCGTCCGTACGCACTCGGCAAGTTCCGTGACCGTCGCCGGCCTTGCTGGTAGCGGCGTCACAACGCGCTCCGATCGTGCACGAGCGCGACGGGTGGGTACATCAGCGCTGCGAAGGCACGACCCGGGATATCACCACCACGCAGCTTGCGTGCGATGGCCCACGACCGGAGGCTGGGTGCGATGCTCTCGGGAGGGTGGTGCAGCAGATCGGCCGGTTCGAGCCCGTGCCTCTCCATCGCACGCAAGAGCCGGGTGTCGGTCTTGCTGGGTGATAGATCGATCCGCCTCATGCCCGCGCGCTCGAAGAACGGGCACGCGTGGGCCATGGTCGCCAGTGCTTCGGTGCGTGCGGTCTGGGGATTGTCGAGGTAGGCTCGAACAAGCCGGACGGCGAGGCCGCGCCCGCGATAGCGAGGATCCACGATGACACGCGAGATGAGGCGAACGTCGTGGTTCAGGCGCAGCGCGTTGGCGCGCTTGTCCGAGGTGTTATAGTCGCCCGGCCAGGCGATGGCTCGCCAGCGGCCATTGAGCGTAGGCATTGACGCGATGAGCACGCCAACGACTTCACCGTCGTCGACGGCGCGCACGGCCTGGGCGATTGGCCCTGGACGGCCCGCAACGTAGTGGAACCGGGCGAGTGGCGCGAGGTCGGAGGGGGCGCCTACTTCGATGATGATTGAGTCAGGATTCGGACTGCTGAACCGGCTGACAAGCGAGGCGTGTGCCACGTGTTTGCTCCGCGGGGGCGCGGGCGATGATGGTGGGCGGCGACGGGCACTCGCCGGGCAGGGGCAGGGCGACCAGTAGGTCAGGCGAAAGCGACTCGAGGGTGTCCGCCTGAGCGCTGCAGGCGACGAGGGTGACGTTGTTGCGTCGGCACCAGCGCGCGAGCGCATGAGCGAGCGAGAGCGCGGTGGCGCGGTCGAGTGTGGCGGCGAACTCGTCGACGATCAGGACGCAACCGGGCATGCAGCGGTCCATGGCCGCCGCGATGGTGAGGCGGGTGAGCTGGCCCGTGCTGAGCGCGCCGGCTGGGCGCGTGAGCAACGCTGCTTCCGCCAAACCGGCAGAGCTGAGCAGGCCGAGCGCGTGGTGAAGATCGGTGCCAACTTGCTCGATCGTTGGCCTGCGGCGCGAGAGGTGTGCGGGCGGGCGCACCACTGGGCGATTGGCACGAGCGAGGTGTCGGCGGAGCATCGCGAGCGCCGTGCTCTTTCCGCTGCCACTGGGGCCGGTGAGCAGCGCGACCACGCCGGGCTCAAGATCAGCCAGGGCCTTGGCCGCGTCCCGAGCGGTGCGCAGCGCGCTGCGGCGGGTCGGGTCGACCGAGGTCGTCGGTAGGGCGAAGAGGGCCCTGGCGTGGGCGATGCGATCGGTCAAGCCGACGCCTCCCTCGTGGGTCGCTGCCCGGGAGCCTGGGTGAGAGCCCGGAAGGCGTCGCAGTGCTTGCGGACGTTGTGGTAGCTGATGCCGAGCCTCTGCGCGACCTGGCGCATGGGCAGGCCCTCGACAGAGGTGAGGCGTGCGACCTGGCGGAGCTGGCGTGGCAGGTCGGGGCTCAGCCGGACGGCGGCGTCGAAGGCCGGGTCGCATACGCGGCGGACGAGGGCTCGCACGCGGCGGCGGAGCTGGCGCTCCGGGGTTCCCAGCATAGCTGCGGCCTCGCTGACGGCCATGCCGTGGCCGTAGATGGCGACCAGGAGCTGACGCTCGTGGGCGGGCAGATGGTGTGCCGCGTCGAGGATGCGGGTGACCATAGCTCGTCGCTGTTTGCGTCGCATATCCAGGGCCGTGTCGTCCAGTCTCGTCTGCATGGGGTGCTCTCCGTTTACTATTTGATTCGCCTGAACACCCTATTGTCGACTGGATCGCAAACAAATGCAAGGCTAATGTTTGGTATATCCGCCAGATTGCGCAGTTCGGTAGCTATGCCATCAGATTGACGACCCTGGAGGTCGTTGACGGTAATAGGAAGGAGCGGGACCATGGCCATAGAGGCATCCGGGAGGACACGATCGGCGGTGGGATTCGGTGATCGATTACGCGATCGTCGGATGCGGCTCGGCTTGAGTTTGCGCGAGGCGGCCGACCGCGCGGGATGCACGAAGGGGTATCTCTCGCTGTTGGAGCGCAACAAGCGTGGGGCACCCACCAAGCGTGTGCTGACCGGGCTCGAGCGGGCGCTGGAGATGGAACCGGGCTCATTGGGCGAGATGGTGGCGATGCAGAGCACGCCGGCCGTGGTGCGAGAGGAATTGGCACAGCGGCGCGAGCAGGGGCAGGCGGCACAGCAACTCGCAGCATTGCTGCGCGGGGCCGGTCCGGGAGGCCTCGATCGGGCGTTCGAGTCGGGAGCGCTCGCGAGGCTGGTGGATCGGATCTCGCCGCCCGACGGGCGATGGAGTGATGGTGAAGCGGTGCAGTCGTTGCTGCCCCGGGCAGTGCCATTGATCAACCTCGTGCCGGCGGGGCAAGCGGCGGAGTTCACCGACCTCGGGTATCCGGCTCGGGTGGCGGACAGCTATGTCGCGGCCCCCGAGTTGGGCGATCCCGATGCGTTCGCGGCTCGGGTAACCGGTGACAGCATGGAGCCGACGTATGTGGAGGGGGACGTGGTGATCTTCAGTCCCAGCCGTGAGGTGAAGAACGGGATGGACTGCTTCGCTCGGCTTGTCGAGCCCGACAATGAGACGACCTTCAAACGTGTGTACTTCGAGCGGACGGGCGATGGAGAGGAGCTCATCCGGCTGCAGCCGCTGAACCCAAGGTACCGGGCGCGCGTCGAGCCGCGCGAGAGGGTGGTGGGGTTGTATCCGGCGGTGAGTGTGACACGAAGAGTCGGGGAGTAAGCGTGAGGTTACGTGGATTTGGCCATTCCGAAGTTCTAGCTCGTGAAGTTAGATTCAAGTAGCCACGACCCGCGGTTGTTGTTATCGCTTGCTTGGCTATGCAGCGATGATCGAAGGCAGGGGGACGTCTCTACTTTACGTCTACCTGTTAGATTCCAGGGTGGGTGTACCGGTAGTTTCATAGGCTAGCATCGTCCGATTGAGGCTTGGGGTGATTACCTGGGGGCTCCCCAGGTTCGTTCCTGCGCAATCCCCTGGTGTTTTACAAACTACCACTGGATGGTCTGGTAGATCGAAGCAGGCGCACCCTTCGACACCAAAGACGGTGCGGAGAGTGCGGGTGGTGAGAACGTCGCGGCCCGCGCCATCGGCGGCGATCGCACCGCCGTGAAGCGCCAGGATGCGTCGGAAGTGGCGTAGCGCGAGGCCGAGTTCGTGGATGACGCAGATGACGGTGACGCCGGTATCGGCATTGAGGTTCTTGAGTAGATCGAGCAGGGAAAGCTGGTGCTCGATGTCCAGCCCGCTCAGTGGCTCGTCAAGAAGGAGGATGGTTGGTTCCTGAGCAAGCGTGGTTGCCAAGCGGACGCGTTGGCGTTCACCGCCAGAGAGTGCTTCCACCCTCCGATCGGCGAGGTGCGCGATGCCGCAGGATCGCATGGCGTTCTGGATCGCTGTGTTATGCGAGGCTTGATTCGTGTTGCGGAAGAGCGAGGCCAGAGCGCTGGCATGCGCGTGGCGGCCCATGGCCACATGCTCGCGCACGGTGGTGAGTTGCGGGATATCAGCGGACTGGGTGAGCAGGCCTCGGCGTCGGGCCAGGGCACGCTTGGGGTAGCGGTCCAGGCATCTCCCGTCGAGCGTGACGCTGCCGTCCGCGGGGCGCAGCAGGCCCGCGAGCGCCCGAACGAGCGTCGACTTGCCCGAGCCATTGGGTCCAACAACGGCGACCATCTCACCCGGAGTGATCGTGAGGTTGACACCCGAGAGCACACGACGAGGCGGGAGATCGACCGCGAGATTGCTGGCCTCGAGTGTCATCTGAGCCACCCGGATCTATACAGGAGGAAGATGAAGTAGGGACCGCCCACCAAACCGGTGACGACGCCAACTGGCAACTCGCTGGGTGCGAGCACGGTGCGAGCGGCAAGATCGGCCCACAGGAGGAGTGCGCCGCCCGCAAGAGCGCTCGCGGGAATGATTAGGCGATTCGAGCCCATCGCCAGTCGGACTAAGTGCGGCACGACCAGGCCAACGAAACCTACGAGCCCCGCAACACTCGCGGCTGATCCCGCTAGCAATGCAGCGGCGGCGAATGCCAGTAGCCGTGTGCGTTCGACGGAGATGCCCATTGTGTTGGCGGTGTCATCGCCCAACTCGAGGATGCGCACGCGTGCGCGGAGGACATAGGCCATCGTGAGCCCGACGAGTGAGTAGGGCAGCACCATCCAGAGATGGCTCCAGCCGCGGCCATTGAACGAGCCGGCGGTCCAGAACATGACGGCGGGGATGCGGTCGGCAAAAGCGGTGATGAGCACGCCGATGACGGCGCCGAGGATGGCGTTGACGGCGACGCCCGCCAGCACCATGCGGACGGGGCTTGTGCCACCCGTGCTGGCACCACCCGGGGTCCAGCTAACGGCGTAGACAAAGACGGCAGAGGCCATCGCACCCATGAAGGCGGCCAGCGGAAGGGCATGGGCGGCCTGTGGGAAGGCGGCCAGGACGATCGTGGCGCTGACACCCGCTCCGGCGGTGACCCCGATGATGCCGGGATCGGCCAGCGGGTTCCGTGTGACGCTCTGGAGCAGAACACCCGCGACAGCAAGGTTGGCACCTGCCAGCAGTGCGACGAGGGCGCGCGGGAGGCGGGCGCTCATGATGATGCGTTCGCTCGTGCCATCGCCCGAGCCGATCAGGATGGCAATGACTTCAGCGAGTGGAACACGCACGGCTCCGAGCGCGAGGGAAAGCGCGCCGCCAATAACGAGCACCAGAACGATGGCGGCGGGGGTGGCATAGCGACGCCACGCTTGGCGCGAGGTGGAAGAGTCGGCGGTGGGTTGGCTGGCGGCGAGGCTCGTCATCGCGTGGGTTTGGCGTTCTTGATCGCAGTACGGATGTTTTGTAGTGCGGTGGCTGCCTCAGATCCGGATCGCATGGCGTAGAGGTCGTCGGGCAGCATGGCGATGTGGTCGCCCTTGACGGCTGAAAGCTGGCTCCAAAGCGGATCGCGATCGAGCATGGCTCGGGCGGAGGCTTCGGGGCCATGGAAGATGACCAGCAACACATCTGGGTCGCGGTCGATGACGGCTTCCATGCTGAGCGGTGCGAGCCCGCGGAAGACCTTGTGCTCGGGCATGTCGCCGGTCACGAGTGCGCCTCCGGCGTGTTCGACCAGATTACCAAGGTAGCTGCTGGGCAAGAACGCGTAGAACGCGTGGGGTGTGCCGAAGACGGCTAGCACACTGACGAGCTGACCACTGGTGTCCGTCTCGATCGATCCGAGCTGGGTGTGGAATCCTCGGATCCATTCGGCGGCTTGGTCTTCCTTGCCGACCAGCGCACCCAATGCCCGGGTGTGGTCTTCGACATCCTCAAGGGTGTCAGCATCCATCGTGATCACTCGAGCGTCTGTGACCTGTTCGATCTGAGGGACGAACTGTGTGTAGACCGCGCTCATGACGACCACGTCAGGATCGGCGGCGATGAGTTGTTCGATGTTGGGCCCGACCGAGTGGTCGAGCGCGCCAGGCTCGATGCCTTGCCATGCTTCGGGCTGCCCGCCGCGGAGGGCGGGAACGAGCACGGGCCGAACGCCCAATGCGATGAGCTGGTCGGCTGCAAAGGGCAGCAACGCGGCGACGCGAGGCGTGGCTTCGATCGATTCCGGCGTCTGTTGCGATGAACTCGTCGGAGGCGTTGGTGCCGCTTGCTCTTCACAAGCTGGCAGAATGGCCAGGAGTACGGCCGCAAGGCAAGCGGGAAGAACGGCTCTTAGGGGCATAGACAAGGGTCTCCCGTGTTGTCGATACGTTGTTGGCGAGCGTGCGATGAGGGTGACAGTATCCTAGTTGAGACAAGGTCTCAACTAGATCCGAGCCCGAACGTACCCGAGTTGTCGATGCAACTTTCGTGGTGAAGGGGTGTAGTACGTACGGTGGTAGGGGATGCACAGGCCAGCCGGCTGGCAAAGGGAATGTGATGGCACCGGATAGGGCGCGAGGCTTTACGCTCATCGAGTTGCTGGTTGTGATCTCGATTATCGGGGTGCTGATGGGGATACTGATCCCGGCACTCGCAGGGGCGCGGCTGACGGCGCGATCCACGGTGGGCGTGGCCAACCTGAGGAGCCTGTCGCAGCTCGTGATGCTGTACGAGCACGAGCAGCGGTTCTTCCCAATGCCGTTCAATCCGGAGACGAATGACCGAGCGCGGCGTGTGCCGGGGACGGTATGGAGCGATGCGCTGCATCCAACCCAGGACGAGCCCGTGTGGAACTTCGAGGTGCCATCGGCTCCCGAGTGGAGCACGGAGTTCTTCGGGGTGTACTGGTACTCGTGGCTGAGCGACTGGAACTCCCAGGGCGGGCGCGATAGCGAGGTGCAGTTCTCGCCGGCGGATCGGCTGGCTTTGGATCAGCTGAATCAGTACCGATCCTTGCAGGACAGCCGCAACGGCAAGTACTTGTGGCCTTCGAGTTATTACATGAGCCCGACGCTGTGGAGTGCGCCAAGCCGGTTCGGGGCTGGCGCGCGCGGCGCGATGACGGCCGGGACGCTCGCGCCGACCTCGACCGCGAGCATCGCGCAGCCGGCCGACAAGGTGTTGCTGTGGGAGCGGGCGGACTTTGCGAAGAACAACCGAATCGCGATCAACGGCGGCACGGCTGCACGACAGAAGATGGCACCCAACTGGTGCAACCCCGAGGCGCGGCCGCATGTTGCCACCGGCGACGGGGGGGTAAGGCAGGCCGACATCCGCAAGATCGGCGAGGCAGCGGCCGACAACGCCGAGTTCCTGCCCGGCGGGCGCATCCAGCCCAGCGACCTCATGCCCCTCTATCCGAGTTGGCGGCCCGACCGCCTGGACGCGCTGGGCGGCGTGCCGGGCAGCGATGGTGAGTACCCGCTGTACTTCTGGGCTACGAACGGTGGGGTGCGGGGGATCGACCTACCTCGGTAGTGGGTCGCTCGTGGATCTCGGCTAGCACGCGGCAGACGCAGCGTTCGGCCATCCGGGTGCGCAGGGCGTGCGTGAGCAAGAGCAGTGCGAACACGCCGATGATGAGCAGGGCTAGCGCGATTGGTTTGCCGATGAACGTCAGCGGCGTGAGCAGCAGGCATGCCAGCGAGCCGTATGCTGTTGCGTATTGCAGCCGCGACCAGCTTGGATTCTGGCCGCAGCGTACCGTGATCGAGTTGGCGTGAGAGAACAAGCAAGAGCACATGCCGCCCGCGCACGCAAGGGACACCGGGCCGGTGATGATGACTAGGCAGCTTGCGGCGCCGCTCGTGACAATTGTCAGGCAGATGGATATGCCAAGGGGTGCCACGCACCACCAGAAGCATTTGGAGATGCTGGCTCGTGTTGGCTGGTCGAGCTCATCCCGGGCATTGCGATGCCGCATGCCAATGAACCCGCACACGACAAGGCCGTATGCGAGACCGACGGCAACGATGGGGAAGCCCATGGTGCCGAGAGATGCAATTGCGCGAGAACTACCTGTTCGCGGGGCTCCCAGCCAAGTTGCCACTACCAACGACGCTATGAGTGCCAAACCCACTAGGACGATGACATCAGCAAGGATCAATCCGCGAAGCTGATTGAGAGCGGATCGGATGAAGCGCGGGTGGGCCTCGCGCAGGGCGTCGGTCGGCTCGGTCGTTAGCGCCCGGTAGCCGCACTCGGGGCATGGTGTGCCCCAGGGAAGACCGGCTAGGTCGTAGTCACAGCCGACGCAGGTGAGGCCCGGTGGGATGGTGTCGCCGGCCTCGGGCATCGCCCAGTGTACGGGTGTTACGTTTCTTGGCGTCATTTACGCTTCCATGTGGTGGCCGTTTCCGATACAATGGGAGTGGCAGGCTGCTGGAGGGCCCGATGGGCAAGCGTGAGTTCGAAGACAGCTTCGCGGGGGTTGGGCGCAAGATTGATGATGCGCTAAACGCCAGCGGCGAGGCCAAGCGGCGCTTGCAGAACCGCATGGCCACCGGCGGGTTTTTCGACCGATTCCAACGAGATCGCAGCAAGCCGGGGCTGAAGGAACGCTTTGGTGAGCGAGTCGTCACGTGGCGTGAGGACTTCGAGGGCGGGTCTACGAGCCCCAAGTTCGTGATCGGGGCGTTTGGTGCGGGGGCGGTGCTCGTGTTGGTGATCGGCCTGGTGCTGGTGTTCGGCTTCGGGATGTTCCGTGGCACAGGGCTGACGGCTTCGGACCTCGAGAACGACGCGCAACTGCGGGCGGCAGCCGAGCGTGCGAGGGCCGAGCGGGAGGGCACGCTGAACCCCGCGGCCATGTTGCAACAGCAGGAGAGGGATCGCGCGGTTGCCGGAGAAGTGCGCGATGCGCGGTCCGGCAGTGGGGACTCCGGCAGGGTGGGATCGAATCCGGGTGGTTGAGGCCGCCTCGTTCGTAGAATATGGCTGTGGCCGATGAACCGGCGAAGGCCGAAGAGCTGAACGACCAAGGTAGTTGTCGTGCCGAGCGGTTGGCGCGACTGCTCAAGCGTGCGCGCTCGCTGCCGGCGGTGCCGGGCGTATACCTGATGAAGGACTCGAGGGACGTGGTGGTGTACGTCGGCAAGGCTCGCAAGCTGCCCGACCGAGTGGCCAGCTACTTCGTGCCAAGTGCGGACCTCGGGCCGACAAAAGGCCCGATGCTCAACGTGGTGCAAGACTTTGAGTTCATCGTGTGCGAGACCGAATTCGAGGCGTTGCTCACCGAGAATCGGCTGATCAAGGACATCCGGCCGCGGTTCAACGTGCGGCTGACCGACGACAAGACGTTTCCATACCTGGTCATCACGCAGCGCGAGGATTTCCCGCGCGTGTTCGTGACACGCAACCCCGCGGGCGTGCGGCCCGATGGCACGACGCCCGAGTACATGAAGGGCGCGAAGGTGTTCGGGCCGTTCGTGAACGCGGGGGCGCTGCGCGAGGCGGTGCAGGTGGCCCAGCGAGTGTTCAAATTCCGAGATTGCAAGCTGGACATCGTCGAGGGTGACCCCAGGAACAAGTACTTCCGGCCGTGCTTGTTGTACAGCATCGGCCAGTGCACCGCGCCGTGCGCGGACAAGGTGTCGCTGACGGCGTATGGCGAGCAGGTGGACCGTTTCGTGCGCTTCATGGGCAGCAAGCGCAGCAAGATGCTCGTGGAGTTGCGGCGGGAGATGGAAGAGGCAAGCAAGGCACTCGAGTTCGAGCGTGCCGCCGAGCTGCGCGATCAGATCGCGGCCATCGAGAAGCTGGAAGAACGATCGAGCCGGCGTGATGGCTGGCAGCCCGAGACAGAGATCGGCTACGTCGAGCCCGAGAAGGGGATGCGGAGCCTGCAGAAGACACTGGGGCTCGATGAGCCGCCGCGCGTGGTCGAAGGGTTCGACATCGCGCACCTGGGTGGCAACGAGACGGTGGCAAGCAAGGTGTGCTTCGTCGATGGGCGGCCGTTCAAGAGCGAGTACCGGCGGTTCAAGATCAAGGGCACGGGCAACGACGATTACGCGTCGATTCGTGAGGTCATCTCACGCAGGTATCGCGAGGCTGGGGCGGGACACGAGTTGTATCCTGACGTGATCCTGATCGACGGGGGTCTAGGCCAGCTGCACGCTGCGATGGGAGCACTCCGCGAGATGGATGTACCCGCGCCGATGGTGATCTCACTGGCCAAGAAGGAAGAGCTGATCTACGTGCAAGAGCGCGAGGCGCCAATCAGGCTCGGGCGGGAAAACTATGGGCTGCGATTGTGCCAGCAGGTGCGCGACGAGGCGCACCGATTCGCACGGCACTACCACCATATCCTGAGACGGAAGAAGGTCGTGGGAGAGTAGACGCATCCGTACACAGTGAGGACGCAGCACGATGAGCAGCGATACGGCATGGCCGAACATTTCGTACTCCGCCTGGGCTGATACAGCCAAGGCGTTGCATCTGTACACACAGATTGCCGGAAAAGTGCGGCTTGAGCTATCACCCTGGACCAATCACTCGTGGCATGTTCCGTTGTATGTGAACGCCCGAGGACTGACGACTTCACTCATGTCGAAGGGGTCGCGTGCGTTTGAGATTCGGTTCGACTTCGTCGATCACGCGGTCGTGATCGAGCCGGTGGATGGCCAAGCGCGTTATATCGAGCTCGGCCCCGACTCCGTTGCGGGTGTCTATCAGTCGATTATGAACGCGCTCGATGGGCTTGGGGTGGCGGTCGAGATATTTACGACCCCGAGCGAGATTGCTGATGCGACGCCCTTCGAGCGGGACACGCAAGAGCGGCCGTACGACGCGGCGGCGGTCGAGAGTTTCTGGCGGGCGCTGGTCCAGATTGATCGGGTGTTCAAGCGGTTTCGAGCGGGGTTCACTGGAAAGTGCAGCCCGGTGCACTTCTTCTGGGGCAGCTTCGATCTGGCGGTGACGCGGTTCTCGGGTCGGGCGGCCCCTCCGCACCCTGGGGGTGTGCCGAACTTTCCGGATTGGGTCGCTCGCGAGGCGTACTCGCACGAGGTCAGCAGCGCTGGCTTCTGGCCCGGGGGCGAGGGCGCAGACGCCGTGTTCTACTCATATGCATATCCGCAGCCGGATGGATTCGAGAAGGCGTCGGTGTTGCCGGACATCGCGACGTGGTCGGACGAACTCGGCGAGTTCGTGCTGCCATACGCGGCGATGCGTGGCGCGGTAGATCCCGACGCGGTGCTGGCAGACTTCCTCAGGAGCACGTACGTTGCCGCCGCTGATCTGGCGGAGTGGGACCGGGAGGCGCTGGAGTGCGACTTGCCCGGTGATGCTCGCGACAAGTCCTAATCGTTGCGTTACGCCGACTTGGCGTGTTCTTTTGGTACCGGTCGCTCGTGCGTGCTCACGGCGTCGTTGGGCATCTCGTCAAGGATGAGCTGCGAGATGGGCGGGGCGTGCTCGAGTGGCTTGCCCTTGGCGTCGGTGAGTGGTGTGCCGTCGAGGCGTTTGATGATGGGCGTTGGGTTGGCGCGCTCGTGGGCTTCGAGCTTGTTTTCGAGCTCGATTTGCTTCTTCTCGTCCAGTTCGCTCCACTTGCCCCGGCCTCGGCACTTGGGGAACCTTGAACAGCTCAGCCACGGACCGCGGGCACCATTCCGGAGGTTGAGCGGGGCCTCGCAGGTGGGGCACGGCAGGTCGGTCTCGACCGGCGGAACCGAAGGGGCGACCACGTGGCCCTTCTTGTCGATGTTCAGGATCAGGCCGTCCTCGGGGCTCTCTCCCTCGGCCAGGTCGGTGGCGATGAACGGGCCGAAGCGACCCGTGCGATGGACCATCGGCCGGCCCGTCTTGGGGCATCGCACGTCGACGTACTCGATCGGGCGGGGCCGGCCAAGGTTGTCCACCGGGCAGGCGTAGTTGCAATCGGGATAATTGGAGCAGCTCAAGAATCGGCCGTTCTTGCCAAAGCGGTAGACCAACTCGGCACCATCGCGCGGGCAGAGGTAGTCGCTGGGCTGCACCTCGGCCTTCGCGTGCTGCAGGTTCTCGAGCGCGTGCTCGAGGTTCTCCTTGAAGGGGCCGTAGAAGCGTTCGAGCATGTCGATCCAGTCGAGGTGCTCTTCCTCGATCTTGTCGAGGTCGGCCTCCATCTCGCGCGTGTAGCCCAGATCCATGATGCGCGGGAAGGCCTCGATGAGCTTATCGGTGACGACCTCACCCAGGTCGCTGGCGTAGAAGCGCCGCTCGCGCTGCTCGACGTATTTGCGATCCTGGATGGTCTGCACGATGCTGGCGTAGGTACTGGGCCGGCCGATGCCCTCGCTCTCGAGCGTCTTGATGAGGCTGGCTTCGGTGTATCGTGCGGGCGGGCTGGTAAAACGCTGGCGCGGGTCGATGCCGAAGGCGTGGAGCGTGTCTTGCTCGTTGACTGTCGGTAGGGTCGCTTCGTCGCTGGCGGTTGGCACGCCGGCTACCTTGTAGAAGCCGTCGAACACGAGCACGCGACCGGTGGCCTTGAAGGTCAGCGTGTCGCTCTTCCCGCCATCAATAAGGATGGTGGTCGCGTCCCACTGCGCGTGGCTCATCTGGCAGGCGACGAAGCGTTGCCAGATGATCTCGTAGAGCCTAGCTTGGTCGGGCTTGAGGGCCTTGCGGACCATATCGGGCGTATAAGCAACGTTGGTGGGGCGGATGGCCTCATGGGCTTCTTGCGCGCTCTTGTTGCTGCTGCCGAAGAAGTTGGGTTTCTCGGGCAGGTACTTGTCGCCCCAGGTCTTCTTGATGTGCTCGCGCGCCATGTTCAGCGCTTCGCCGGCGATGTGCGTTGAGTCGGTTCGCATGTAGGTGATGAGACCCACGGGTCCCTCACCGGGAATGTTGACACCCTCATAGAGGCCCTGGGCAGCGCTCATGGTGCGGCGTGCACCGAAGCCCAGGCGCGTGCTGGCGGCTTGTTGGAGCGTGCTTGTAATGAATGGCGCGGGCGGGCGGCTGGTGGTGCGTTTGGTTTCGATGGAGCGCACGGACCAGGGCAGACTCGGGTCGGGCGTGCCGGTGATGGAATGCTTGAATCGGGCGGGCCCCTTGGCGTCGGGGTCCTGCTCGCTGGCGACCTTGATGTTGGTCACGCCGGCAGACTCGAGCAGTTTGACGACGCGCGACGTCAGGTCCTTGGGTTCGGCGTCGCCGGGTTGGCTGATATTGAACTTGTGCCCGTCGACCTCGACGAGATCGGCACGAAAGGCGCCGTGGTCGGCGAGCCAGGCGTTCTGCGCCTTCTGGCTAGGCGGAGTGCCCTTGTCGTCGCGGGTGGTCAGCAGCTTGGTCCAGTCGGGGGCGAGCTTGCCGGCGGTCGCCTGATCGCTGGCAAAGCTGGCGGTGATGCTCCATTGCTCATCAGGGATGAAGTTACGGATCTCTCGCTCACGCTCGACGACCAGACGCACTGCTACGCTCTGCACGCGTCCCGCGCTCAGGCCACGCGTCACTTTCTTCCAGAGCAACGGCGAGACCTGATAGCCCACGATGCGGTCGAGGATGCGGCGGGCCTGCTGAGCGTTGACCTTGTCGACGTCAATGGGGTGCGGGTTGTTGAAGGCCTTGGCGATCTCGGCCTTGGTGATGGCGGCGAAGACCACGCGCTTGGCGGACTCGGCATCGATGCCGATTTCTTGCGCGAGGTGCCAGGCGATGGCCTCGCCCTCACGATCCAAGTCGGTGGCGAACCAGACGTGGCCACCCTCGCTGGTAGCGTCGGTCGCGGCCCGCTTGAGCTCGCGCATCACGGCTTCCTTGCCGGACAGCACGCGGTAGGTGGGCGTGAATCGCTTCTCGAGGTCCACGCCGGGGACCGGGCTCTTGTCGCCCTTGTCGGCCTTCTCGGGCAAATCCCTCACATGGCCGACACTGGCCAGCACGACGTAGTCGTCGCCCAGGTACTTATTGATAGTCTTGGCCTTGGACGGGCTCTCGACAATGACCAGGTCCTTGCCCTTGGCGCTGCCGGCCTTGTAGCCCGTACCCCGGCTGACGCGACCGCGAGTGGCACCACCGGCGGCGCCGGCCTTTTTCGCCACCTTATTTGAGGTCTTCTTGCCGACCTTCTTAGTGGTTTTTTTCGTAGTTCGTTTGGTCGTCTTCTTGGCCATGGATCCCGTCGCTCGCTCCGTCCTACGCCGGCCGGGCCCTCGGCCCGGTCGCTGGACAGGGAAGGTTGCTGGCGGGGCGATGTCAAGCGCCAGGCTGGCGATGCGGCCCTCCGCGGCCTTCCATCGGCTCTGAATCGGTTTTCGGGCCCGAGATATTCACAAGGCTTGCGGGGCTCAGTTGTGGACATTCTGTCGGAAACATGGGATCAATCCAACATAAAGCATTGTTGAATAAGAGATTGTGCAAATTTGTTGATACTCTGAAACTCTGGATGGAATGCCACGCGCCGCGGATGCTCGGCGCCGTCGGATGCCAGCCGGCGGAGCCAGGTACGTTGGTTCTTGGCGAAGCGGCGGGTCTCGATCTTGATCCGCTCGATGGCATCGTCTAGGGAAAATCCGGATTGCAAGTAAGCGAGGATCTGCTTCGTGCCCAGCGCCTGAGCGGCCTGGGGGCCCAGGTTGCCAGCGTCGATCAGGCGTTGGGTTTCCTGGACGAGGCCGGCTTGGACCATGGTCCTCACTCGGGCGTTGATGCGGGCGTTGATGGCCGGGGTGGGCCACTGGAGAGTGACCAGAATGAGGCGGTTGGCGAGTGGATTGGTGCCTGCATCCCATTGGCTCTGGTGCTCGCTCATCGGCGTGCCGGTGAGGCGGTGGACCTCAAGCGCACGGATGGTGCGGCGTTCATCGGCGGGGTGGATGCGCTGGGCGGCGGACGGATCGACGCGCTCGAGTTCGGCCCTTCGCTCGTCGGCGGGCATGGCGCGGAGTTGGTCGCGCAGGGCTTCGTCGGCGGGCGGGCCGTCGAAGAGGCCATCGATGAGGGCCTTGATGTAGAGGTGCGTGCCGCCGGCAATGATGGGCCACCCGCCAGCTGATTCGATCTCGTCGATCATCTGTGTCGCAAGTTCCAGCCACTGGGCAACGGTGAACGGCTCGTTGGGCTCGACAATATCAATGAGGTGGTGCGGCACGCCCTGCCGCTCTTCAAGAGATGGCTTGGCGCTGGCGATGTCGAGACCGCGGTAGATCTGGAAGGCGTCGGCGGAGATGATCTGTGCGCCGCCCTTTGGCACGTTCCCATTGGCCTCAGCCAGCTTCGCGCAGGCGATGGACAGGCTCGTCTTGCCCCCGGCTGTCGGGCCGGCGATGACGGGGATGAGGGGCTTGCTCGTCACGAGGAAAGATAGAGGACGCTTGCCGCAGAGGCACGGAGGACACATCGCGGGATGGAGAAAGGACGGGCTACGGTCCGTTATGGCCAAAGCGCAGTATCGCATCCTCACGCCGCGGATGGCGGTGGTGGCGCTGCTCTTGGGCGGGCTACTGACGGTGCTGAGCGTGCCGGCTGCGGCGTGGCTGGCGCGGACCCAGCGCGGGGTCGTTGGGATTCCTACGGGTGAGTCCGTCCGTCTCGAGGCTTCCGCCGATGGTTGGACGCACACGGCCTTGAAATTTGACGAGATTGGTGGTACGCGGTGGTGGAGCGGGCATCTCGTCTACCCCTTGACTCGGCCGGTACCGAGGCGTGACCCCATACCTTTTCGTGACGATCCGCGACCGGCTATGGCCAGGCCACTTCTTCGCGAGCATATTGTTGATTACGCACGCCACGGATGGCCGGTGCCGGCGGCGGAAGGCTGCTTGGTTGAAGAGCCTCAAGCGAAGCGCCAAGTGAAGTGGATGGCACGCGTTCCCATCGGCGGAGGCGTGGTGAATGTACCGCTGCGACCCCTTTGGTTTGGCCTACTCAGCAACACCGGCTTCTTCACCGGGCTCGCATTGACACCACTGGTGCTGTTGCGATGGCGACGCACACAGCGTCGTATCAAGCGAGGCTTGTGCGTCGGTTGCGGGTACGAGCTAGGCAGGGACGTGGAAGTTTGTCCCGAGTGTGGGCTGGAAATGCCCACACTGTTCAGATTTCTCTAGCGTGGGAATGCCAGCTCGCGCTTGATCAAATCGAGCTTCATCGCTGCCTTCGCCCGAGCCAGCGTGTCCTCGGCGACCGCGTTGGCCTTATTCGCATGATCGCGGAGGATGTCGAGCACGATGGCATCGCCCTTGGCGCCCTCGAGCTCGGCGCGCTTGGCACGCACGGGTTCAAGCAACTGGTCGATGGCCTGAGCGACCTCGATCTTGATGTGGCCGTCGCCGATGTTGTCGCCGGCGGCGTACTTCGTCTCAAGTTCCTTGACGCGATTCTCATCGCGGATGAAGGCACGGACGTATTCGAAGAGGGCGTTGTTAATATCGCCGGGCTCGTCCATGGTCTGGCGCCCGGTGTAGAGCTGGCCCATCTTCTTCTTGATCTGCTTGAAGGTGTCGGTGAGGAAGATGGCGTTGTTGAGGCTCTTGCTCATTTTTTGCTTGCCGTCGGTGCCGATCAACCGGCCGATGCGCCCGACCTTTGCCTCGGGAATCGGGAAGACGCCGCCGAGGGATTCGTGCTCGCGGTCCTCTGCGTGCGGGTCGACGCCGCAGTAGACCTGGTTGAAGCGGCGCGCGGCCTCGCGGCACATCTCGATGTGGGCCACCTGATCCTCACCCACCGGCACGAGCTGCGGGCGGAACGAGAGGATGTCGGCGCACTGGCCTACGGCGTACATCGGGAAGCCGAAGCTGTAGGTGTCGCCCAGGTCTTTGTCCTTGATCTCGGTCTTGAGCGTTGGGTTCTTCATCACGCGATTGAACGGCAGGAGCATCGCGAAGAACCACGTCAGCTCGGCGATCGCGGGCACCTCGGTCTGTAGGACGAACACCGAGCGTTTTGGGTCCATGCCGACGGCCAGCCAGTCCTTGACGATCTCCAGCGTGCTCTGGCGGATGCCCTCGGGCTTGTCGGCCCGTGTGGTGTACGCGTGCATGTTGGCGATGAGGAAGAAGCAGTCGTACTCGTCCTGCAGCGCGACGCGGCTCTCGAGGCTGCCCACCAGGTGGCCCAGGTGCAGCTGGCCGGTGGGGGTGTCGCCGGTGAGGATGCGGGGTTTGGTGTCGCTCATGAGGCGACAGGGTAGAGGGCTTGTGGTCAGGTTGTCTTACTCACCCTCAACCCCCAGCAACGGCAGCACCACCGGCTGCTCCAGATTGCTGATCTCGTCGATGGCCAGGCCACCCAGTGTTGTGCTGTGTTGCGAGAAACCGTGCGTGTAGTCGTTGTCGAATCGAAGCGTGTCGGGCGGGCGGAAAACAACGATGACGCGCTCGCCGCTTGGGGCGAGGGCGAGCAGGACGCGCAGGGGCTTTTCGCCGGCCTCGACGTCACGGCCGTAGCGGCCTTCGTAGGCGGTCCAGCCAATAAGAGTGACGTTGCGTGCGGCGGCCTGCTCGAAGTCGGCGAGGAGGGGCACGCCGAAGGTGTCCAGGCCATACTGGCGGAACTTCTCGCGCGTGTCGCAGACTTCGGCGGGCTCGAACGAGCTCTCGAACACCCCGCGGGCGTGACCGAGTTGGACGGTGCGAACCGGCTGGGGTAGGAAGTGCACGGTCAGAGCGGCGGCGATGGCCAGCGTGGCGGCGATGGCGGCGACCGTGTAAATCCGTTGTGAGCTCTTGAAGCAACGCGTGGGCTGTGCGGCGGGTCGGCCGAAGTGCTCACGCAGGATATCGTCGTTCGAGCGAAGTTGCAATAGGGCTCGGGCGAGGTCGGGCCGTTGCTCGAGTTCCGCCTCGAGGGCGGCGCGCTCGTCGGGCGTGCCCTCGCCATCGACGTAGGCGATGAGACGCTCGAAGTCCCGGGGTGTTGGGGGTTGGGCGGTCATGGGGTGTTGCCTCTCGGTTCGAGGCGTTGGAGCAGGTGCAGGCGTGCCCGGTAGGTGTGGCTCCGAGCGGTGGCGGTCGGGATGTCAAGGATGGTGGCTATCTGTTCATAGGTGTGCTCGCCCACCACGCGCAGCAGCAAGCACTCGCGTTGGACAGGAGAAAGCTCAGCGAGGGCGTCGAACAGCGATGCGTGCGATTCGAGAGCGGGGTTATCGGAGGGCCGCCGATCTCGACGGGAGACAAGGCGTGGCTTCCGATCGCGGCGCGCGCGGGCCTGTTCGCTGCGGCGATAGTTGCGCGCCGCCCCGCGCGTGATCGCGGCCATCCAGGCGGGAAAGTCGGTACCTGCCTCGAAGCGGTCGAGACGCTGGAGCGCGATGATGGCGGCCTGCTGTACCACGTCGTCGGCGTGGGCGCGGCCGACCTCCGCCGCTGCGACCAAGCGCAGCGTCGGCGTGGCTCGATCGAAGAGCGTTGCGAACTCGGGCTTGTTCAGACGCAGGGTGGGCATCGTGCTGGCCGCGGGCCGGGGTGTGGCTCGCGCTCGGCTTGGTCTCCGGGGTGGTGTCAGTGTCGGGCAGCGGCCGGTCTCGCCGGGGTGCTCCGCGGCGGCGTGCATCTCTCAAGCGATGTGGCCCGAACTCGGGCCTGTTGCGGGCGGGCACAAAAGTACTCGCACGATGGTTGGGTGGTGCAACGTCGCGGGGTGCGGCGAACATTGATGGATGTGGCCAACTCAACCGTACCCAGGATCGGCGGGCTGGCTAACAAAGACTAAACCAGAACGGAGAGATTGATGTCCAACTGCATATTGTCGAATTCGGCCAGGATGCTCGCTGCGTGCGGCGCCGTAGCCGTTCTTTCATCCGCCGCGATGGCCCAGGTCGACCCAATCGAGCGCGGCGTCCAGATCGTGCGCGTGAACTTCGCTGACGGGACCATCGAGATCGCCAACACGACCGCCGAGACGATCGCGCTTGACGGCTGGCGTCTGTGCTCGCACGATTTCAACGAGGCGCGTCGGTACACCAGTTCGGGCGGGTTGAATGGGTTCTCGCTCGATCCTGGCCAGAGCCTGACGGTGTTCACCAACGACGACATGCCGATGGGCTTCCCGTCTGGCGTTGATGCCAGCGATCTTGGGGGCGCGATCGCCGGCCCGCTCGATCAGGACGCGTTCGGGCTGCAGGTGTTCTTCCCGGGTGCCGACGGTGTTGTGCGTTTCGGTGATAGTGCGGACATCGCCGACCACATCCAGTGGAACGTCGACGGCCGTGATATGGGCACGTCAGAGCAGCGCACCGGGCAGGCGGTGGGCCAGGGCTTGTGGACCGCTGCGGGCGAGTTCATCATCACGCAGACCGACTCGGTCGAGATCGAGCTGACGTCGGCGATCGGCGAGTTGCTGCACGGCCCGGCGAACTACGCGGTGACCAACCCTGTGTGCCGTGCGGACATCGACATGGATGGCTCTCTGACTATCTTCGATTTCCTCGGATTCCAGAACAAGTTTGACGGCGGTGAAGTGTCGGCCGACATCGACATGGATGGTTCGCTGACCATCTTCGACTTCCTCGCGTTCCAGAACCTCTTCGACGCTGGTTGTCCGTAAGGGAGTCCGCTCCTTTCGCGTTGGAGACAAGGAGAGCCGGCTCGCCGGGGTTTCGTACGCAGCCCCGGCGTGGCCGGCCTCTGTTAATTAGGCTCAGTTGTGTGCCGGTGGTCGTTATGCACAGCCCGCATCGAATTCGTTCTGGAAGGCCAGGAAGTCGAAGATCGTGAGTTCGCCGTCGTCATCGAAGTCGGCGGCGAGGTCGCCCGCGTCGAACTTGTTCTGGAATCCGAGGAAGTCGAAGATGGTTAGTTCACCGTCGCCATCGATGTCGGCACGGCAGACTACGGGTACGCCTCTCAAGATGAAGTTCGAGCCCGTTCGACCACCGCCACCGAGCATGAGAGGGAGTTCGGTGAGTTCCATGGTGAAGGGCTCCCACGCATAGCCGTTGTCGGGCAGTCCGCCGCCCACGGCGTGATCGCCGGGTTGGTGCCAGAACAAGGCCCTTCCATCGGTCGTGGGCAATCGGGCGGCCCACATGATGATGTAATCTCCCGCCGGGAGCAGCTGTCCTCCGAAAGTGGTCTCGAACGTGCCAGAGAGGCCGGCGGATCGGAATGTGCCCGCATCCATGACACTCTCGAGCACGACCTGGCCGGTGGGCGGAAGCGCGTCGAGTATGACGACGCTCAGATCCCTGAATGCCCCCGCCATGCTGTCGGGATGGATGCGGCCGATTGTCCTGAAAGTCGTCAGTTCGGCGGCCTGGTCGAGCGAGAAGTCCTCGACCATCCAGCGGTCTCGATCGGGGAAGAGCCCGTCGTAGATCTGGCCGCGCTGGCCCGCTGTCTGGCCAAACGTCCAGGGCAGACTGGCGACCGGCTCGTCCTGCCCGAGCGCCTGATTGGTACATGTGGCCGAGAGCGAAAGTACCAAGGCGCGACCGATCCACCGCGATTGCGTCGACATGGCTGTCTCCTGTTGGTTGTTTCGGGTGTCTCGTGTCCGAGCCGATCGGAGGACCCCCGGCTTTGGTACAAGCGCGACCGTGCTAGGTTTCCGCGAACCCCAGTTTTGCAAGAAGGTGATAGCTCGACCGCGATTGCGGCTTCGTGCGGTGGCGCTGGCTGTCAGAATGCGGTCAGGTACCGGCTGGATGCTGGCGCAACCAGGAGACGATGGCATCGACGTGGCCGACGGGTGCGGTCAGGCGGTCGCTGCCCTTGCGTGCGACGGCGATGAGGAACTGTGGCTTACCGCCGCCGGACGTCCATTGCTCTTCGGTCGCGGCTACTGGATCGATGGGCCACATGCCCGGCGGCAGGTCGGGCGCGTAGATCTCGTCGGTGGCGCTCTGTCCGATCCAGCGGTCGATCGTAAAGGCACTGCCGATCATGGCGGCGAACTCGGGAAAGCCAAAATCGTGCACGTGGTAGGGCGTGGGGCCGATGCGATTGGGCGTGCTGATCACCAGCGCGCCGCCGGGCTTGAGGATGCGATACAACTCGGCGATGAGGCCAGTGGCGTTCTCAACGTGCTCGATGGTCTCGAAGCTGGCGATAACGTCGTAGGCATTGAACGCGAGGCCCGTGTTGCAAGCATCAGCGGTGTGGAACGCGCAGCTGCCGTCGCACGTGTGGCGGCGCTGGGCGTAGTCGACGGCGTCGGAGTCCAGGTCGATCCCGTCGGTCTGCGCTCCAGTCACCGTTGCGAGGAGGCGCGAGCCGTACCCCGTGCCGCTGGCAACATCGGCGATGCGAGTGGCATGGTGCTTGAGGGCGACATCGGCGGCGAGCTCGTATCGGCGAGCGTGCAACTCGGTACGCGCCGGGGGGATGATCGGCAGCAGCGCGTCGTGCCGCTCACCGCGGTTGTCCACTAGCCAGCGGGCATCGCCGAGCGAGATACCCCGGGCAACCAGCCGTTCGACCGTGGCGGTAGCGTCCCAGATCGTGTCGTCGGGCAGGTAGAGGGAGACGACCTGAATCGCGGTGCCGGCGAAGGTGGCGTGGGCACGCTGGCTGAGCTGCTCTTCGTGCTCGGTTGTGCTGAGCACAACGGCCTGGAAAGTCGGGTCTTCGATGGCCCGTGCAGGCGTAAACACAGGAACGCCGGCTATGTGGTCGCACTGCGGTTGGTCGTCCAGTACGGCGGCGACCTCGATGCCGTGGAAGAGCCAGGGCTGGCGGATGATGGCACGTGTGTGGCGACCGCCGGGGTAGAGGGCGATGCGATTCATCCCGCTCATCGCCAGCCAGGCGGCGGTGCGGTCGAGCAGCCGCTCGCGGAGCTGGGGCACCAGCGACAATCGCGGGGCCTTGGGCCGCCACGGTTGGTTGGGAGTTGGTGGCTTCGCGCTCTCGGCCGGCAGGGTTTGCGTTTGGAGCGTGCTCACGGGGCGGTCATCGGCGATCTTCTGGTGCGGGCACGAGCCCGGGGCCGATGCACGGGGGATGTCCGCCATCCCCGCTGTCCGTGCGCCCGCAGGTTCCGGCCCGCTGCTCGAGCTGGCGGCATCGCTCTGGCCATTGGCGGGCCAGCGTTGGGGACTGCGCGGCGGCGTGCTGGAGGGTGTGGGCCAGGCGTTGGGCCAGGCGCCCGCGGCGGCCGCCGGACGGGTCGTGTGGCCCGCGGGCGAGCGATTCGCACCGCCGATGGCGATCGCGGGCCTTGGCTCCGCCGACGTGCTGGTTCAGGCGATCGCCGATCGCTCGGGCGCGCTGCAGTTCCTGCCTCGCATCTTTATCATCGAGCCGCGGGCCGATGTCGCGCTGGCTGCGGTCTCGCGGTACGCCGCGTCGGATGGTGAGCCAGCTGCCCGGGCGCTGCTCGAAGCTCCAGGCCTCGAGTGGTTCGTAGGGCCGCAGGCGACGTCAGGGTTGCAGGCGTGGCTTGCCGAGCGGGTGGATGACCCGCTGCCGAAGGACGTAGTCCCAAACGGGGGGGCGGCCGAACTGGCGGCTGGCGTGGCCAAGGTGCTTGGAGACGCCCACGCGCGGCAGCAGGCGCTCATGCGCGAGCGCATGGCCATGCTGCGCGAAGGGGCCAACAGTCGCCAGCGGCGTGAAGCGGTGCGTGCGCGCTGGCGAGAGGGGAGCACGCTACGGATCCTCGTGAGCACGACGCGATTCTCGACGTACATGCGCCACGCGGCTGCGGATCTGGTGCATGCCCTCGGCGAGATCGGCCACGAGGCGCGGCTGCTACTTGAGCCAGACAACCACACCCGGCAGACGCAGCTGCACTACACGCGCGACGTTAAAGAGTTCGATCCCGATGGTGTCGTCCTCATCAACTTTTTCAGGCCACAGATTGGCCCGGTGCTGCCGCCGCACGTGCCGGTGGTGACGTGGTCACAGGACGCGATGCCGCACTATTTTTCTGGGGCACAGCCACCACGGGCGGGCACGCTCGACTTCGCCGTCGGCATGTTGTACCCCGAGTTGCGTTCGCGTATCGGCGTGCCGGACGAGCGGATGCTGGCGTGGCCCAACGCGGTTTCCCCGGTGAAGTTCCATCGCGAGCCGGTCGGGCGCGCGCACGAGCACTTGCGGTGTGACGTCGCGATGATGACTCGGCACAGCGAACCGCCCGAGGCGTACGTGAGTCGGAAGATCGACGAAGTCGAGGGTTCGACGCCAACAGCTCGGGCAATCAAGGAACTAGGGCGTCTTGTGCCCCTGGGGCTCGAACGTGCCCAACGCGAGCATCGCTGGATCGCGCGCGAAATGCGAGCTCAGTGCGAAGAGGCCATCCGGAATAGTTCCGGGCGAACACCTCCTCCGGCAATGATCGAGGGATTCCTGCATGAGATCGCCATGCCCCTGGCCGATCTGCACTATCGCCAGCAGGCCGCGCGATGGGCTGCTGGTGTGTGCGAGCGCAACGGCTGGCGGCTACACCTGTACGGCAACGGGTGGGAGGACCACCCCGAGCTCGCGCGATTCGCGAAGGGTGAACTCAGCCATGGTGATGAGCTGCGCGCGGCGTACCAACTCGCCAAGGTGACGATCCACGCGTCGGTGCGCGGGCTGATGCACCAGCGCGTGGCCGAGGCGGCGATGAGCGGCGGGCTGCCGATCGTGCGGCGGAGTTTCGAGGATGTGGATCGGGCGCGGTGGTTCCAGCTCAACGCGATGGCGGACAGTGTCGAGCCCAATGGGCGCACGGACGACGGCCGTCCGTGTTATACGATCGCGGATCACGATGGGCTGATGCGCGTCGCCGCGTTGTGGGGGCGGTGCGGGCTGACGCTTGGCGAAGATGGCGTGGTGTCGCCGTCGGCGTATGAGCTCGGCATCCTCAAGGACTGTCCGCTGGGCAAGCCGAAGTTGCCCGAAGACGATCCTGGTTCGATGTTGGTCGACATCGGTGCGGTCGGGTTCGCGAGCGAGGACGAATTGGAATGCCTCGTGCGCAGGGCCCAAGACGAACCGTGGCGGTCGGAGTGGTCAGCGACGATCGACGTTGAGGTTCGCGAGCGCTTCGCGATGGATCGGTTCGCCGAGTCGATGATCGGGCTGGTTCGTCGCAGTTTCGTTTAGATTGACCAACTCGATGGGGAGGCCGGTCGCGCGGCTGCGCGGTAGGTCTTGTTCGTGAAGGACCAGGATCGCGTCGGGGCGCAGACGATCGAGTCCGGAGTCGAAGACACATGCTGGTAGACCCATGTGAGTCGTGGGTTCGGCTGCGATGTCGTCGAGCCAACCAACGACGGGCGCGCCGTGACGGATCGGGGCGGCGAGCACGGGTGACCGATCGGGGTGATGGACGGCGACGATGCGCATGCAGCCCGTGGCCGTAAGGCGCTCAATAGCTCGCTCGGCGGCGTAGACACCGGCCTCGATGTACATGTTGGGCGAGACGGCGACGCCGAGTCCTAGGCTGCGCCATTGTTCGACGAGTATCGGGTGCGGCCTCGGCGAAGCGGCTCGCACGAGGATGGCATCGCAGCCATGTTCGGGCTGGTCGTAGGAAATGCGTTGGTAGCCCGCGTGTCGCAACGCCTGCCCGAGCCAAGCGTCAGCATTGGATTCGTTCTCGGGTGAGCTCGGGGCAAACGGCCATCGCTCGATACCGCGTGCCGCGTAGTCGTTACGGTGGAAGAGGCGTGGATCTTCGCATCGCACGTCACGGGAGACAAGCTGCGCGGCGAGCGGCAGAGCGCGATCGTCGTCGAAGACGACCTCCTCGGGACGGAGCAGCAGCGCGGCGTCGAGCTGGGCCTGGGTGCGATCGTGCTCGGCGGCGATGGGGTCGAGGGTGACCTCGTGGACTCGTGGGTGATCGAGTTTGGGCGTGTTGCTGCGCTCGAAGTTAGTTGGGCTCACGCCGACACACAGGAGGTGGGCCCGAGGGTCCGTCGACATCGAGTGGAGGGCGTGGTCGATCATCGGCGGACGTGGCCGCTCGTGGTCGCAAATGGCAATGTGCAATGTACCGCAGCGTGATGGATCGATGCGAAGGCGAGCCATGCTGGGAATCGGATTGGTGTTACTCGTGAACCGCGCACCCGCGATTGCCTTGGCCGCCCGCGCCGCGGCGTCGGGGGTGTAGAGCTGTTCGAGGATGGTGCCTTGACTGGTGGAGTTGGGGCTATCCAAGATCGAATCGAGCAGCGTGTCGCAGGAATCGAGGTACTCAATCGGGAGGCCATCGAACTCCGCAATGCCGGGTGGCTTCGACCACACCCACGCGGCGGGTACCCAGAGCGGCCAGGGGTGGGGGTGCGCTACCGCCGTGGGCACACCCGCGAGCATGCTTTCGACCGCCAGCGTGCTGGCTGTGGTGAGGGTGGCCCGCGCGCCGGTGAGGGAGTCGGTGAGTGGCGCGGTGTCCGCGGGTACGCCGAGATCCTCGGCGAGTTTCGATGTGATGCGCCATCGCGTGGGCACCGCGCGACGCTTGGCCTCATCGCGTACCGTCCGCAGCATGTTCCGGACACGGCCCAGGGCTTCATCATCCATTGCCGGTGTGAGGGCCGTCGCCACGAGCAGCCACTGGTCGGGCTCGATGCGCTCACGCGCGCAGGCGATGCGTTGCTCGAAGCCGTCCAAACGGGGCAGCCCGGTCGTGACTACTCGATTGCCGAGTTGTTCGAGGATTCTGGCTTGCAGCGGGCCCATCGCCAGCACGAGGTCGTGGGGTGTGTGCTGGAGGTGTGTCGGGCCGAGCCAGGGGTTCATGTGAGTGTTGGCGTACTCGACAGCACCGTCGACAAGTAACACGGTCGGGATGCCGCGTTCGCGGGCGAGACGCGTGGGCGCGAGGTGGCAGTTGTAGCTGAGATCGGCGAATGCTAGAGCGTGCGCGCCGTCGATCACTCGGGGATTCGCATGGTGGCCGAAGCGCATCTCGCGGTCCCACAGGCGCTCGTAGTGGACTTCGGAACCGAGTTGCTGCAACGCCTGCGGAACGCCGGCGAACTGGTCGAGCGGGCGGCGGCTGCCAAAGAGAATGACGCGTTTCACACGCCCGTTCCGACCGCGAAGATGCCGGTGGATGCCGGCGAGGGCTTGCCTTCGGTGGCGGCAAGATAGCCCGCGGCACGGGCGGCCATGCGCCAGGTGCGGGCGCGGGCGAACAAGTCGTGCACGTTGGCGCTCAGCGCGGGCTGAGTCGCAACTGTCTCGAAGTGGGTGTATTCCTGCGAGGCGTCGGCGGTAATGAGGGCTCGCGCGTCGTGGGTCGACGCGCGTGAGCCGTCGAAGCGATCGCCGAAGACCGCCGAGGCGCATGCGGGATTAGCACGGTGCAGGGCGAGGGCCTGGTGGCCCAGCAGCGCCTCGCGGGCCAAGACCCGCGCGGGTTCGTAGCGATGGTGGTGGGTTACGCTGGCCTCGGGACGGTAGACAACCGGCGCACTGACGCTCGTGGTGACGCGATACGCCCACTCGAGATCGTCGAACATCGGGTAGCGAAGGCGGTCGTCGAAGGGCTCGCAGGCCGTGCGCGGCACCGAGAGGTTCAGCGTCCACGCGTGGCGAAAGCCCCAGTCACGATCTCGCTCGACGCTGTTCATGTCGCTGTAGAAGAACAGCAGCGCCGTCTCGCGTGTCATCCGATCGATGACGTGATCATCGCTTGGCACGGCGAAGGGCGCATCACCCAGGACGAGCCTCGGCACGCCATCGCGGTGCGCGGCTCGGTGGTGGTCGACGAGCCCGGGCGCCGGGACGACGTCGTCGTTGAGGAAGAGGATGAGTTCGCCATCGGCGTGCTGAAGCCCCCGGTTGCGCGCACCGCCTGGGCCGCATCGTTCTCCGGTGACGACCGTCACCGATCCGTCGCGGGTCAGGGGCTCCAGATCGGCGGGCGCATCGGGCCCATCGATGCTCACGATTATCCGCAGTTTCGCGTCACGCTCGGCCAGAAGGCTTGCAACACATCGGGCGAGTATGCCGCCGGTCGTTCCCCGGCTTGGGATGATGGCGGTGATGAGCATGCGTCCGTATCAACGGACGTTTGCGCTCCCATGCTCTACAAAAGACCGCTCGCCCGCGTTGGCGAACAGCCCGCCCGCCAGCGTGCGTTCGTGGTCGAGCAGCCAGCGTTTGCGCTCCAGCCCGCCGCCGTAGCCGTGCAGAGAGCCGTCGGCCGCGACCACCCGATGGCACGGCACGACGATCGCGAGTCGGTTGGCCCCGTTGGCGGCGCCGACCGCTCTGGAAGCACCGGCGTCCTTGCCGATCGTGCGCGCGAGGTCACCGTAACCGACGGTCTGGCCATAGGGGATCGTCAACAGGGCATTCCACACCGCCGTCTGGAAAACTGTGCCCGCCAACTCCAGGGGCACGGTGAATCGCTTGAGATCGCCCATGAAGTACGCCTGCAACTCCTGGATGAGAAGGGCCAGGGCCGGGCATTCGGGCGGGTCGACGCTGGGCCGCACGTCCGCGTCGAAGAGTGTGGCCAGGGCGTCCATGGCGGCCGGGGCCCGGTGGCCGAACTCGACCAGGGCGACGCGGGGCCCATCGGCGTCGGTGATGGAGGCGAGGGTGAGGACGCCCACGGGGCTGGGGAGGGTGGTGGTGGTGAGGGTGGCGGGTGTGGGGGTCATGCCAAACATTAGCCTTATAAAATGGCCCAGGCGAACGACGTTCCGGCCGTGGCGCGGGCCTGCGGTCCGGAAACCGCGATATTCTGCTCTTGCGCATCGTGTGTCAGCTGTTGCGCATCGACTAGGTGCTCTTGCGCAACGAGTGTGGGCCCTTGCGCAGTGGCTATCAGTTCCTGCGCATCGTCTGTGGGCAGCCGCGAAGTGCTTGCCGGGAGCCGATGATCGGTCATCTTGGGCCGCCAATCGGTCGCGGGGAGCCGCCAATCGACCATCGGGGCCGAAGGTCTTCGAGGGCGGGGGCACACCGACTACAGATCGTGGGCCGTGTCCGATGTGTACGTTCCACGACGATGGGTGACGCCGCCATGCACACGATCCCGCCATCAGTCCTCGATGAGATGCTCGTGGCCCACGCGATGGGGATGTTTCCCGATTGGAATTTGAGCTTCTTCGACGTCCCGACCGAGGGCGTGCTCGGGAACCTGTCCGAGATGTTCGAGCAACCCGGCTTCGAGTGCCGTGCCGGGACTGTCTTAGTTGGCGACACGTACGAGGAGGTCGCCGACTTGGATGGGGCGCTGGTCAAAGTGAGGACCAGCGCCCCGACGGGGCACCTGCACTTCAATGTGGTGCACGACGGCGAGTTGATCTTCGAACCCTCGTCCTGGGTCACGTACAACGAGGAGCGTGCCAACATCGAGCTGGTCTTCTTCGAGCATCGGCTCGACCTGATCCATCGCCCCAAGCTATGGCACCGCATGGTCGAGTACGCGTGCCACGCGGCGCGTGTGGCCGGGGCCCGCGGCGTCCTGATCCACGACGGCTCGCCCTACGAGGCCGACATGGACGCCGTGATCGACGGGGACGAGCCCGAGCACCCCGATCGCGTCATCTGGGTGGATGGGTAGGCCATGCACACGATCCCGCCAACAGTCCTTCAGGAGATGCTTCGGGTCCAAGCGAGGGGCTGGGGTGTTCCGGACTGGAACTTTGGCCTCTACAAGCTCGACGCCGGCCGCGTCAGGTCGAACATGGCCGCCATGTTCGAGCAGGACGGGTTCGAGATCGCGGAGGTGCAAGCCGTCGGCTACGACTGGAACGAACCCGTCGAGACCCTGGACGAGGCCGCCGGCGTCCTGTCCAGGCACGACATGGAGGGCAGCATCTGCTTCCAGGTATCGCACGATGGCGAGGTGCTCTTCGAGGGTTCGTCGATGATCGTTCTCGACGGGGCCGACTCCCAGGTCGAGCTGGTCTTCTTCGAGGACCGCCTCGACCTCATGCAGCGCTCCGAGCTGTGGTGTCTCATGGTCGAGTACGCGTGCCACGCGGCGCGGGTGGTCGGGAGCCCGGGCATCCTGGTGTACGACGGCTCGGTCGGCGAAGACGATCAGGCGCTCGTGGCCGCCGGGCGCGAGCCCTCGTGCCCCGATCGCGCCATCTGGGTGGACAGGTAGCCCATGGAACTCACCCCCCTCCGCTACCTCCGTGCCATCGCCGACGCGGGCACTATGACCGTCGCAGCCCAGCGGCTGGGGCTCAGCCAGCCCACTCTTTCGGCAGCCGTTCGCAAGCTCGAGGAAGAACTGGGCGTCGACCTGTTCAGCCGCACGGGGCGCGGTTTGACACCAACCGAGGCGTGCCTGACCCTGCTCGAGCACACGGATCAGGCCGTGCGCAACGTCGATGAGGGCGTGCGGGCGGTGCGCGCGTTGGCCGGGCTCGAGGCGGGCACGGTGCGCATCGGCGCGGGCGCGACGGTGGTGACGTATCTGCTCCCGGGTGTTGTCGAACGATTCCGCCGGAAGCACCGCGACCTTCGTGTCAGCGTGCGCGAAGCGGGCAGTAGCCAGGTGGCCGAGGCTTTGTTAAAAGGCGAGCTGGACCTTGGTGTGGTTACGCTACCGGTGAACATTCCCGGCAGTGGCGAACTCATGACGGTGGCCAAAGCGCAGGACGAGCTCAGGCTGATCCTGCCGCCGGGACACGCGCTGGCCGGCCAGACGGACTTCGCGTGGCAGGAACTCGCGGGCGAGGCCGTGGTCGGCTTCGAGGCGGGCAGCAGCGTGCGCGCGGTGATCGACCAAGCGGCGGCGGTGCATGGGGTGGGCCTGGAGGTCGTCGTCGAGCTGCGCTCGATCGAGGGCATCGCCCGCATGGTGCAGGCGGGCGTGGGGGTTGGGTTTGTCAGCCGGATGGCGCTGACCGAGACCACGGGCCTGGCGTGCCGTGACGGGCGGCTGGTGCGTGGGCTGGCCCTTGTAAGGCGCCGCGATCGTGCGCCCTCGCCGGCGGCGGCGGCGTTCGAGCAGGACCTGCATGCCGCTATGGTGTCGGCCCTCTAAACAACCGCAGCCGCGCCGTAGTGTGTCTCCATGCGCATCCTTGCCTGCTCAGACATCCACACGAGCCGACCGCATGCCGAAGCGATCGTCGACCACGCCTCAAGGGCTGATGTCGTGGTCATCGCCGGCGACCTGGCCAACCAGCATCGTGGGCTCGAGCCGGTTGTGGATGTGCTCAGGGCCATTGAGAAGCCCACCGTGCTCGTACCCGGCAACAACGAGCAGCCCGGCACGATGGCTGCGGCGTGCGAGGGCTGGACGCACGCTCGTGTCCTGCACGGCGCGTCGGTCACGATCGATGGCGTGCCGTTCTTCGGATTGGGCGGGGGCGTGCCGGTGACATCTTTCGGCTCGTGGAGCTTCGATCTGACCGAAGCGGACGCGGCGAAATTGCTCGAGGCCTGCCCCCAACAAGCGGTGATCGTCAGCCACTCGCCGCCACACGGCGTGCTCGACGTGACCAGCCGGGGTGCGCACGCCGGGTCGGTGGCGGTGCGCGCTGCGATCGCGCGCGTGGGCTCTCCTCTGGTGGTTTGCGGACACATCCACGACAGCGGCGGGCGGTTCGAGCGTCTTGGAGGGGCGATCGTCGTGAACGCGGGGCCGATCGGCTTCGTGATCGACCTGGACGCCAGCGAGGTGGTGGCGCTTCCTCGATAGGAGGCCAAGATGACGAGGGAAGAACGAGCCGAAGTTCGTTGTCGGGCGCTGCGAAGCGGCGAGTTCGCTCGGAGCGCGGCCGAGGTCGTGTGCCCGCAGGGGCCGACCAAGCCGCTCAACGTGCTGGCGATCTCGGGCGGCGGCAAGTACGGCGCGTTTAGCGCGGGCTATCTCACGGGCTGGGCCGAGCGCGGGGATCGGCCGCAGTTCGACGTCGTCACGGGCATCAGCACGGGCTCGCTCATGGCGCCCCTCGCGTTCCTTGGCCACGAGCGGGCCGATGAAGCGCTGCGCACCATCTACACCACGGTCACCACCGACCATGTGTACAAGAGACGCATGTGGGTGAGTATTCCGTTCAGCAAGTCCTTGTTGAGTTCCAAGCCGCTGGCCGAGTTGATCGAGACGCACATCACCAAGAGCGTTATCAAGGCGGTGGCAGAAGAGGGCGTCGACCGGGGGCTGTACGTGGCGACGGTCGATCTCGCCGACGGGCGGCTGGTGATCTGGGACATGGTGTGCATCGCGCTCGCGAAGGAATACAAGCTGTTCCGCAAGGTGCTGCTAGCCGCCAGCGCGGTGCCCATGGCCTTTCCACCGGTCAAACTCAAGTCGGGCCTGCGCGACGATCGGCAGAAGCACCGCTGGCACGTCGACGGTGGCCTGCGCGAGAACGTGTTCTGGCGGCGTGAACTGGCCCAACTCAGCCACGTGCTCGAAGCCCGGCGGGACGATCCGAGCGTGCCACCCGCCCGGCTGTACGCGCTCATCAACGGGCAGATGCAAAGCCAGTACCGAGAGGTCGACTTCGGCTGGGTGCCCATGCTGGGCATCGCGCGGCGGTCGGTGGGCACCATGATCAGCGAGGTCGCCATCGGCAGCCTGCAGAAGCTCTATGCCGAGGCGTTCGAGGCTGGCATCCAGTTCCGCTTCAACTACGTCCGCCACTTCGACGGCAACCCCGAGTGGGACGACTTCGATCCGAAGGACATGACCGCTCTCTTCGAGCACGGCCAGGAGTTAGGCCGGCTGGAGCATTGGGAGACAACGCCCCCTGACGAACCGCTCGACGGCTGAGCCGCAGTATTATAGTTAATATCTATATAAACTCTCAATACCAATAGTTGGACCAATAGATCCGCCCCGGCGATACTACGGGTAGGTCCTCTAGGAACGCGCCCGCAGGAGACTCCGCTATGGCCAGCAACCCGTTTAACAGCCGCCGCACGCTCAGCACCTCAAAGAGTGGGGACTACACCTACTACGCCCTGGAGGCTCTGGCCGACCAGAACGTGGGGCATGTGAAGAAGCTGCCCTACTCGATCCGCGTGCTGCTCGAGGCGATGCTGCGGAACGTCGACGGGTTCACCGTGACCCAGGACGACGTGGCGGGGCTGGCCAACTGGAACGCCAAGAACGTAGACAGGGTTGAGATGCCCTTCTCGCCCGGTCGCGTGGTCCTGCAGGACTTCACCGGCGTGCCTTGTGTGGTCGACCTGGCCGCGATGCGCGACGCGATGGGGCGGCTTGGTGGCGACCCCGAGCAGATCAACCCCGAGGTCGCGTGCGATCTGGTCATCGACCACTCGGTGCAGGTCGACGACTTCGCGACGCGCGTGGCACTCACGATCAACGCCCAGCACGAGTTCGAGCGCAACAACGAGCGGTACAAGTTCCTCAAGTGGGGTCAGCAGAGCCTGAGCAACTTTCGCTGCGTGCCGCCGGCGACCGGCATCGTGCACCAGGTCAACCTCGAGTATCTCGCGCGTGGCTGCCTGACGCGCAAGGTGGATGGCGAGACGCAGGTGTATCCCGATAGCCTCGTCGGTACCGATAGCCACACGACCATGATCAACGCGCTGGGCGTTCTCGGTTGGGGTGTGGGCGGCATCGAGGCCGAGGCCGTCATGCTCGGCCAGCCCGTGTACATGCTGACGCCGGAGGTTGTGGGCTTCAAGCTCACCGGTGCCCTGCCCGAGGGCGTGACCGCGACCGATCTCGTGCTCACCGTCACGCAGATGCTCCGCGAGTTCGGCGTTGTCGAGAAGTTCGTCGAGTTCTTCGGCCCGGGCATGGCCGCCCTGGCGCTGCCCGATCGGGCGACGATCGCGAACATGGCGCCCGAGTATGGAGCTACTTGCGGGTTCTTCCCCATCGATGACAAGACCATCGACTACCTGCGCCTGACCAATCGCAGCGAGGAGGAGTGCGAGCTGGCCGAGGTGTATGCCAAGGCGAACATGCTCTGGTGGGACGAGAGCCAGGCCGACCCAGAGTTCACCGCCGTGCTCGAACTGGACATGTCGACGGTGCAGCCATCGCTGGCCGGCCCCAAGCGCCCGCAGGACCGGATCCTGCTCAAGGAAGCGCACACGACATTCAAGCAAGCGCTCACTGCGCCCAACGGGCCCAAGGGCCTGGGTGTCGACGAGAGCAAGACCGCTTCGACCGCGAACGTAACGCACACCACAGAGCGACCGGGTGAGACGCCGGGCATGACCAGCGAGTTGCACCACGGCAGCGTGGTCATCGCCGCCATCACCAGTTGCACGAACACGAGCAATCCGGACGTGATGGTCGCCGCCGGCCTCGTCGCGCGCAAGGCCCGTGCCCTCGGCCTGACACGCAAGCCCTGGGTGAAGACGAGCCTCGCCCCGGGCAGCAAAGTCGTTACCGAGTACTACGACAAGGCGAATCTGACCGAGGATCTCGATGCGCTCGGCTTCCAGACCGTTGGCTATGGCTGCACAACGTGCATCGGCAACAGCGGCCCACTGCCGCCCGAGATCGAGCAGGCCATCGAGGCCGGCGACCTGGCTGTCGCCAGTGTGCTGAGCGGCAACCGCAACTTCGAGGGCCGCGTGCACCCGAAGGTGAAGGCCAACTTCCTCGCAAGCCCGCCGCTGGTCGTGGCGTATGCCATCGCCGGCCGCATCGATGTGGACATCGTCAACGAGCCACTGGCCCAGACCGCCGACGGCAAGGATGTCTACCTCAAGGACATCTGGCCGACGCAGGACGAGGTCAACACGCTCGTCGCCCAGTGCATTGATCGCGAGCAGTTCGAACGTCGCTATGGCAGCGTGTTCACCGGCAACGAGACCTGGAACAAGGTGCCGGTGTCCAAGAGCGAGTTGTACCCCTGGGATGAGGGCAGCACGTACATCCAGAACCCACCGTTCTTCGAGGGCATGATCGAGGACGCGCCGGGCTTCCCCGCCATCGGCGGAGCACGCTGCCTGGCATTGCTCGGCGACAGCGTGACCACAGACCACATTTCGCCGGCCGGCCGTATCGAGCCCGAGACGCCCGCGGGCCAGTACTTGATCCAGAACGGCGTCGCGCAGAAGGACTTCAATAGCTTCGGCAGCCGTCGAGGGAATGACCGCGTGATGACACGCGGCACCTTCGCCAACGTACGCATCAAGAATCGCATCGCCGCCGATGGCGATGCTCAGCCCGAGGGTGGCTGGACGCGCAACTTTACCAAGGGCGGCGACTTGTCCAGCGCCCCGGTCGAGTACATCTACGACGCCGCGATGGACTACAAGGCCGCTGGTACCCCGTTGGTCGTTCTGGCCGGCAAGGACTACGGCATGGGCTCCAGCCGAGATTGGGCCGCGAAGGGCACGATGCTGCTGGGCGTGCGTGCGGTCATGGCCGAGAGCTTCGAGCGCATCCACCGGAGTAACTTGGTGTTCATGGGCGTGCTGCCACTGGTCTTCAAGGATGGCCAGAGCGCGCAGTCTCTGGGCCTGAAGGGCGACGAGGCGTTCGATATCACGCTGCCCGACCCGCTCGAGCCCGGCTGCGACGTCCCAGTGAAGGCGACCGCGCCCGACGGCACTGTGACCGAGTTCATCTGCAAGAGCCGCATCGACACGCCGATCGAGATCGAGTACTACCGCAATGGTGGTATTCTGCACACGGTGATTCGCAAGAAGCTGAACGAGGCAAAGCAGCCGGTTTGACCGACGCTCAGGTTTGCACGATCTCCGCTGCTGAAGCTCGACCATTGCGGCACGACATCCTCAGGCCAGGCCAACCTGCCGAGAGATTGGTGTACCTCGGCGACGATGCGCCGACGAGCGCCCATGTTGGCATCCGAATTGGTTGTATGATCGTGTCTGTGGCTTCGTTCTATTGCGAGCCGATGCCCCAATCGAAGAGCCCTTGCGTGCGCATCCGAGGCATGGCGACGTTAAAGGAGCATCGTGACAACGGGTACGGGCGGCGGCTCGTCGAGCATGGCCTTGCGCTCAGTCAATGGTCGAGTTGCAAAGTAGATTGGTGCAACGCGCGGATCAGCGCGGCCGAGTACTATTTCAAGCTTGGGTTCCGCCGATCGGGCGACGAGTTCGAGTTGCCAAACATCGGCCCCCATGTGATCATGATGCGGCCACTGCACACGGCCGCCACGAGAAAGAACCATGAGTGAATTCAACACCAAACACAACCGAGTCGTCTGGTTCGACCTGCCCGTGGCCGACCTCGATCGCTCCATTGCCTTCTACTCGGCGGTGCTGGCCATCGAGGTGCATCGCGAGAGCCACGAGGGGTTCGAGTTCGCCGTGCTCGACCACGACCAGGGTAACGGCGGCTGTCTGGTGCCGAACACCGGCGAGGTGGCCGATACGGGCGTGCTGATCTACCTCAACGTCGACGGCCGGATTCGTGATGCGGTGGCGAAGGTGCCGACATTGGGAGGGAAGGTCAAGCAAGATATCCACCCGATCGGGCCGTACGGCTTCCGGGCGATCATCAACGACAGCGAGGGCAACTGCGTGGCGCTTCACTCGCAGAGCGACTCGTAATCCACGGAGGGCTCAACATGCGACAAAAGCAATGGCTGGTTGTCAGCGGAATGGTGATGGCCGCTGGGCTCGCGACAGCGTTGGGCATGACCGGGGGCTCGTCGGCCAACGAGCCGGTACGGGTGTATCTGGTGCATTCGGCCGAGCATCCCGAGCGGGGCCAGAGTTCAACAAGCAGAGGCAGTGGCATAACCGTCTTCCAGACGGTCCCGGGTGCGACGTGGCCAACGCAAGTGCTCGGCTACCTAGACGATGTCGACGAGGATTGGGTGGTCCTTCGCAAGGCCACCGATGGCCAAGAACGGCTAGAGATCCGCATCCCCCGTGAACGGGTCCAACTCATCGAGCACATCTCGGACGAGCGGTTGCGTGCACTCCTGACACCCGGCTGACCCCCCGTTCGGCTGTCGCTTTTTGCGTAGGCGGTAGTAGAAAATTTTTGAATCTTGCGTGAGCAGGGATCTTCGGTTTCGCTCCAGATTCCATCCCCAACCCGCTTTGGCCCGCGTGAGGCCCTGGGGTGGTTTTCTCTGGAGGAATAGAACCGATGAAATTCTCGCATGTATGTGCTATCTCTGCCGCGTCGCTTCTGGCGACCGCCGGCTCCGCTTTCGCGCAGTCCGCGCTCGTCTGGGAGAACGAGGGCGCCGGCGCGTCGCAGACAGACATCGCCGAGGACGCCTGCTTGGCGCTCGGCCTTTCCGTGACGCTGATCGACGGGAACGATCAGGCGGCCTTCCGTACCGAACTCGCTGCGGGCGGGTGGGACATCGTGGTTATCAACAACCCGCTGAACACCTTTGCGGCTGACACCATCACCGCGATGCGCGATTGGGTGGATGGCGGCGGGCGGCTGCACTGCTCATATTGGAACGGCGATGATTTGCTGACTGGCGATATCTTCGGATATTCAGCGGCTGCCGACTACTTCGCGCCCAAGGGCAAGATCGATATCGGCGATTCTTCGTGGGGTGGTGTTGGCGGCCTCGCCGCAGATATCGCCGACCCGTATTACACGGACAACGGCGACGATCTAACACTGACGCCGGGCTACCGCTCGGGCCTCAACAGCACCGGTGGTACGATTGCGACATCAGTCGGCGGCCGGACAATCTACAACGCGTGGGACTATCGCTCGATGACCAATCAGGCGCGCACCGCAGCCGGCATCCGGGCCCAGATTCGCTATCTTCTGGGTGTCGATACCGGCGTGTTAGTGTACACCGAGGCTCGCGATGATGCGCAGTGGGACGTTGATGCGGCCGATGCCGCCTTTGGTGTCGGGCGGTATCGCCTGATCGACAGCGATACGGCAGCGCTCAACACCGCGGTTTCCAGCGGTCGGTACGATTGCATCGTGATCCATCAGCCGGCCAACAGCTTTGCCGCCGGCTTCGAGGGAATCATCGACACGGCGGTGCGCAGCGGTGCGAAGGTCCACTTCTCGTTCTGGGATCTGGATTCCTCGCCGGCGTTGCAGTCCACGTTCGACGTCGCGAGTACCGTAGATTTCTTCGCACCCAAGCCGGTCCACAATAACACCGGGCACCCGTCGTGGAGTGTGGTAACCAGCCCCGTGACCGTTGCCGGCGACGAGTGGAACGACAACGGCGATGACATGACCGCGGCGGCCGGCGCTCAGGTGGTGTCGCGATTCACCACGGTGTTCGGCCCCGGTGCGACGATCATCGGTGGGCGCGGTCAGCGCACGCTCATCAATGGCTTCGAGTATGAGTCCATGACCTCGGGAGAGGTCGCCGATCTGGTCGAGGCCCAGATCGTGTGGTTGTGCAACCCGGGCTGCATCCAGTTCGAGGATCGCGCCGCGGGCGAAGCCATCAGCAACCAGTATCCGGGCGTGCGCTTCAGCACTGCTGGCGGCACCGCGTCCATTTCCGATTACTTCTCGTTCCTGGGAACCCGCTCGGTGGTCAACGCGACCGCCGGTGGCGACGAGGGTGATCGGCACCTCGTTCTCACCATGCGGTTTGGTCCGGCGATCGATTCTCTTGAGTTTGACTTCAACAGTCTGGGCACGCCGGGGGGCGGATTCGATTTCCCGGTTCGGTTCTATCGCGGTGCAGCCCTTGTGCGGACCGAGACGGTGCCGGCGAACGGCAGCGATTGGGTGCGTGACCAAATCTTCGAGGATCTGAACGGTGTGACCCGCGTCGAGGTCGAGTCGTTTAACGACAGCTGGATCTTCAGCCTCGACAACATCTGCTTCGAGGCGTTCTGCCGGGCCGACATCGACGGCGACGGCGCTCTGACCATCTTCGACTTCCTGGCCTTCCAGAACCTGTTCGATGCGGGCGACCTCCGCGCCGACTTTGACGGTGATGGCGTGCTGACGATCTTCGATTTCCTGGCGTTCCAGAACGAGTTCGACGCCGGCTGTCCATAAGGCTATCCGATACCCCGAGACCGTCGCGTTGCGACGGGACACCAGCCCCGTGAGGTCACACTCGCGGGGTTTTCGCGTCAGGACCGTTGGAACATCGCCGCGAGCCGCTCGCGTGCCTCGGGCGTGGCAAGCACGGAAGCGCTCAGGTCGGCGCCACGGGCCGCGAGCGTGCCGTCGCCCGAGCCGTCGATCTCTGTCAGCAATCGCTTGGTCGCGGCGATGGCGTTCGCGCCACCACTCGCCAGACGCTGGGTGACGGTATCGCACAGCGTCTCTAGTTCCTCGCGCGATCCTGCCAGTTCATCGATGATGCCGACGGTGTAGGCTTGCGTGCCGCTCATGAGGCCGCCACGGAGCAGCACGTTGCGCGCGGGTCCCGCGCCGATCTTGCGCACGAGCAAGGGCGCGACGACCGCGGGGCACACGCCCAGATCGACCTCCGGGAAGCCTAGTTTAGCGTCGGCGTGGCTGAGCACGACGTCGCATGCGCAGGCAAGGCCGCATCCCCCGCCGATCGCGGCTCCATTGACCTTGGCGACGACGACCGCTGGCAGATTGCGCAATCGTGTGGTCAGCCTCGCGATGCCGTGGAGCAACTTGGGCGGGGCGCTCTCATCGCCGAGCACGCTCTTGAGATCCATGCCCGCGCAGAAGCTCTTGCCCGCACCGGTTACCACCAGCACGTGCGGGTTGGCTGGTAGGCCGTCGAGCGCTTCGTGCAAGGCATCGAGTAGTGGCAGCGACATCGCGTTGCGCGCGTCTGGGCGGTTCATCATGAGTGTGGCAATTGGGCCGGTGATGTCGAGTGTGGCGAATTCGGAGTGGCTGGTCATGGGTTCACTTCTTGTTGGCGATCGCGGCGAGGAGCGCGTGGGACTCATCACTACCTACGAGCGAGAGGGAGGTGCTTAGCCCGCGCCCGGCGTCGACCGGCATGAGTTCGTTGAGCCAGCGTTTCGTGGCGGCCAACGCGTGCGGCTGCTTGGCGGCCAACTGCTCGGCTAGTTCCGTCGCCCGGACGGTCGGCTCGTCGGCCAATTCGTGGACAAGTCTGATCGCGTGCGCGCGGCGGCCGTCGATGAGGCCGGGGTCGAGCATCAAACGCCGGCCCTGACCATCGGGTATCGCGCGTAAGAACGGGGCGCTTACGGCCGGCGAGATGCCCAGGCGGGTGACCGGATAGCCAAGCTTCGTGTCAGCGTGAGCGATGATGATGTCGCCCCCGCCAAGCAAGGCGCACCCGCCGGCGATGGCCGCCCCTTGAACACCCAGCACTACGGGGCAGTGCAGCGCCCGCAAGGCCACGATGCACCGGGAGAGGCCGCCGAGCAGGGCGCGCAAGTTGTCGTCGCCACCCTCGCCGACGCATAGGTCCAGGTCGAATCCGGCGCAGAACGCCTTGCCCTCACCTAGCAGCACGAGGGCGCGGGCGTCGCCGGCATTCTCGATGTTGGCCGCCAGATCTTCCAGCATGGCCGGTGTCAGCGCGTTGCGGCGTTCGGGCCGTGAGAGCACCAGACGCTCGACATCGCCGACGCGTTCGCGAGCGATCACGACGCCGCTCCGGCCCGGGCGCGGGTGATGAGGTCACCCGCCAGCACGCGCGCACAGTTGAGGGCGGCGTGGTCGACGCCGGTTTCGAACCCAGCATCCTCGATGGTTTGCAGTAGCGTGCTCGTTGCGACGTTGCCCGGCGCCCGATTCTCGGGGGTCGAGGCGTACGGGCACCCGCCCAACCCACCAACGGCGCCATCGAACGAGCGGACACCCGCGTCGAGTCCCGCACGCACGCAATCGGTGGCGCGATCGAAGGTATCATGCAGGTGCAGGTTGAGCGTCGCGCCTTCGAGGTGGTCTAGGGCACCGATGCGCTCGGTCACATCTTCGGGCGATGCATGCCCAATGGTGTCGGCAATGGACAACTCGTCGACACGCAACTCGTTCACCAAGCGGTCAGCAACTCGCACGATTGCGTCGATGGCGATCGTGCCCTCGAATGGGCACGCGAACGCGCAACTGATGTAGCCGCGCAGAGTGAGATCGTGGTCGCGTGCCGCTCGGGCCACCGGCACGAAGCGTTCGAGGGTCTCCTCGATGCTCGCGTTCGTGTTCTTCTGGCTGAATGTCTCGCTGGCGGCGGTGAACAGGCAGACCTTGTCGATCGCACGGTGGCCGGCCGCCCCGAGGGCCTTCTCGTTGGTTTCAAGCAGTCGATCCATGCCTTGCATGTTGGGCACGAGGGCGCTGAACGTGGTGCTCTCGGGCAGATTGCCCGCGAGCATCTCGAGCAGTTCGGCAGCGTCGCCGAGTTGGGGGATCCACTTCGGGCTCACGAAGCTCGTCAGTTCGATCTCGGGCACCCCGGTTGCGATCAAAGCACGAACAAGATCGGCCTTTTCGACTGTTGGCACCCGTCCCGCTTCGTTCTGCAGGCCGTCGCGAGGGCCGACCTCTACGACACGGACACGGCTTGCCGGATCTGGCTGGGTCATGGACGGCATCATAAACCCCTCCGAAGCGGCTGCAAGCCCTCGGAACAAACCGGGCGCTAGCGTTGTTCTACTCTGCATGGTGACCCGATCCTCGGGCCGCTATCAATCCAGCAGACACCAGCCTGCCATGCTTCGGTGGGCCCAGCACGGAGGAATCGAACCATGGCGTGCTCGTTGTATAAGTGCGGACTGACCGGTGTTCTGGCCCTGGGCGCGGTGGCGGCCGTGGCCCTTTCGGCGGGCATGGCCAGCGGCCAGAACGGGACCCAACAAGAAGTCCGGCAGGAGCGGTTCACGCTCCAGACCATCCTGACGCGCGACCTGACCTATGCGACGCCGGGTGTCGAGAGCAGAAACGCTGCGTGGGAGAAGATCCAGAGCCAACTCGGTAAGCCCGCCCCCGAGTTTGAGGTCGGTGAGTGGCAGAGCCTTAACAGCGAGATGAAGGGCGGCACACTCGAATCGATGCGCGGCGAGATCGTTGTCATCGATTTTTGGGGCACGTGGTGCGGGCCGTGCAAGGCCGCCATGCCCAAGAACACCGAGATGGCCGAGAAGTACGCCGAGAAGCAGGTTCGCGTCATCGGTATCTGCAACACCAATAGGTCCGAGTCAATGATGGAGACGGCCGAGCGGCACGACGGCCGGTTCGCCATGGCCGCCGACGACAGCGACAAGACCAAGGAAGCCTACGGCGTGCAGTGGTGGCCCTACTACGTCATTGTTGATCGCGAGGGCATCGTCCGAGCCGCGGGCGTGCGGAGCGACAAGGTCTCGGAGGTCGTCGATCGGCTGCTCGTCCTCCAGCCGCCGAAGGACAAGGAAGATACCGAGATGGCGCCGCGTCGCCGCAGCCGCTGATTGTCCAACTCGTCTGCTACGGACCATTCACTCGCACGGTGCTGGATGGCACATGCGGGTGTTCTGTTTCTGGTCTCAACTGGTTGGAACGGGCGTCGCACCGAGCGCCGAGAGCAGCGCACGCGCCATCTCGATTGGGACGGGTGCGTGCACGGCGTGTAGCCCGGGCGTGTTGATGCCCGCGTGCAGGTCAGGGTGCCCCTCAGCCAGACGCGCGGGGTCGGCTACCACCGGCACTCCCATCGCGAGCGCATAAGCCACCAAGCCCGGGCTGGCGTGCTGGTGGGGTTCTGGGCCATAGATCGCCAAGGCGGCTTGTACCCGCGAGAGCCTCTGGGGTAAACCGTCTGCGTCGGTGGCCAGGCCCATGCTTGCGGCCTCAGGTAACCTGCCGACACGTCGTGCTCCGGCGCATCCCGCAGGCAGCAAGAGCGTCGTGGGCCCCGAGGCGGCCGCGGTCAGCACCGCTCCGCGCCAAGCCAGTGTCGCCGAACCGGAAGCCGCCGGATCGCAGAGCAGCGCGACTCGCATCGGACCGCCCTCTTCGGTACCGGTCAATCCACCCATCGAGAGCCGAGCGGGCGCGAGAGCGGCCTGGGACACGCGGTCGGCTAAGGCACGCAGCCCCTCGGTCTCGGACTTCTCACCTCGCAAGAGTTCGAGGCGTGAGGCTTCGAGATCGGGTCGGTGGGGGTCGGCTTCGAGCAGCGGGGCCAAGTCACCCCGACCGGGACCGAAACCGGTCAGCCGGGCGACGCGCGCCGCGAAAGCGCTCCAGGCGATGCACACGTCGAATCGCACGCCACAGTGACGCACGACCTTGCGCAGGGCGTTGGCCGTGGCGTGGGGCGTGCCAAACGGTACCGGCGCGCGCGCGACGGGATCGGCCCCGAGCGCGGCGGCCCTGCGCTGAACGGCGGCGGGGCCGAGCGACACAACTGCGCTCGCGCACGCGCCGGCGTCTTCGGCGTCAAGCATTGCAGCGCAGGCCAGTGCGCTCAGGTCGCCACCGCGCTCGAGTTGGCTCGGCGCGGCGTCGCCTTCGGGAGGTGACATGGCGGGGTGATCGGCCTCGACCAGGTGCAGCAGCCGGTGGGGTGTTCGGGCCATCGCGGTACTCAACTCCCCGCGCGGGCGCTCAACACCTTCTCTTCGGTGTAGAACAGCTCGGCCATTGCCCGCCCGGTGTACTCGGCCAGTTCCTGCATCGCCGTACGTTCCTCGGGGCCACTAGCGGGCACGAAGTCGGGCCGTACGCGCATGGTTACTTCGAGCAGGAAGCCGTCGGGCGGCTCGGTTGGCCACGCCTTCTCATTCTCGGTGACATCGATGACCTTCACACGCAGCTGCGCGTTGGGGCGGTACTCGCCCGTGCTCGCCGCGAGGCTGAAGCCCTCCACACGGGCCCATACCACCTGCTCGGCACCGATGGCCCGACCGATCTCCACCAAGCTCATGCGCTCGCGAGCGCTATCGCGCTGCAGCACGGCCATTGTGTCGCGGCTGTCTATGACCTCGCGCACCTTGGCTCGTTCTGCCAACCTCTCCTGGACGGTTGCCAGCATCACGCGGCGGTACCCGAGCGAGGGCACGATGCTGTCGGGATCGTCGATGACCACCGCGACCGTGCGCTGGCGGTCGAGCGAATGCTCCGCCGGGATCTTCGGTGGGCCACCAAAGATCACGATTGCCGGGGCCAGAATGTTACAACCGGTGGTTGACGCCGCGAGTACGGCAAGAAGTAGCATCAAAGCGATTCGCATGGCCTAGTACTCCCGGTACTCTTCGTACCGTTCCTGGTGCCGATAGAAGTACCACGATACGCGATTCGAGAAACGCCTGAGTAGTTCAAGGGCCACCGCGTCTGCTGGCAGTTCGTCGACGGTCGTGTTGGGCTTATACGGGTACCGCACGTTCACATAGTGCTCCAGCCGCACGTCGTCTTCGATGTAGCTGTCCGCCTCGACGACGAGCACGTTGCCCGAGGCGCGGCCGTCCCATACGTACTGGTTGCCCGGTTCGGTGAGGCGGAACTCGTCGAGTTGGATGACGACCAGGCGCGTGACGCCGAATCGGGCGGCCACGTCGTCGTATGTTCCATCGAGGAGGCCGGGCTCGTCGTAGAGCACGCTCTGCACTTCGGCGGGCGACACGATGTTTTCAATGCCACCGCTCTCTTGCAGGCGGGCAACAACCTCGACGAGGATCGCGTCGACCACCCGCGGACTGGTCATGTAGATATCGCGGGAGGCGTCGACCACGACGGCCACCGATTGTCCCTCAAGCCCGGTGTACTCGGCATCGACCCATACCTTGCCCGTGCGGCGACGTTCGGCCTCGAGGGCCCCGGCAAAGCCCAGGATGTTGCATCCGCCGGCAAGGGTGGCGGCCAGCAAGAGTGTCAGGATGGCCAGCGATCGGGTCATGGAAGCTCCGGTTCTTATCTCGTGCAAAACCTGCCTGCGACCGCGGCGAGTGAGCGGGTACCAGAATCAGGAGCCCGAAAAGGTAACTATCTTGTACGCCCACGCGGCCAGCAGGATGCCCCCAATGGCCCACAAGAGGCGGCCTTTGAACACTTTCCCCATCAGCCGCACCGTGTCGGCCCCGCTGATGAGGCTGTGCAGCCCGCACCAGAACGCCATGGCTGCCACAACTGCGAACAGCATGCCCGCTGGCTGCACCAGGAAGGACCCGATCAGGTCGCCGTGGGCCGCGTGGGTCACCGCCGTGGTCATGCCGCAGGTCACGCACGGCTTGTCGAATGCCTGCACCCACCCGCAACTGGGCATGCCGAGCTGCGTGTGCGTGCCATGTCCTTCGGCCGAGGGCGTCAGGACGGCCCCGACCACCAATGGCGCCAGGGCCGTGCCGGCCACGATGCCGCCCATCGCGCGTGGCCCAAGAGAACGGTCCTTCGACGGTGCGACCGGGCTCGTCGGAGGGGTGCCGGAGTCAGTTTGGACTGGAGAGTCGGTCACGAACACATCGTATGAGCGGAATCTGCCCCGTCCGGACCGGCCATCGCCTCCTCGTTGAAGCGACGGGCCTTGAAATCTCGACCCCACTCCTGCATCGAGACAAGCACTGGCCCGAGCGAGCGTCCGTAGTCAGTCACCTCGTACTCGACTCGTGGCGGCACCTCTGCGAACACGTGCCGCGCGATGACACCGTCGGCCTCGAGTTCGCGGAGCTGGAGCGTGATCATGCGCTCCGTGGCGTTGGGCACGAGTCGCTTCAACTCCCCGAACCGCTTCCGACCCGAAAGCAAGTGGCACACCAGCACCGGCTTCCATCGCCCGCCGATCACACTCAGCGTCGCTTCCACGTCACATCCGGTCTTCCAGTTGTACTGCCGAGCCATCGAGGTCTCCGGAGGAGTCAAACACTAAAAAAAGACATACTTACATTTTTGTGGGTACTTGTCGAGAATGCACTATAGCCGTATGTTCCTGCCGTCCGACCGGTCCGGGCCACTAGGAAGGACTCAGAAACCATGAAAAAAAGACCTCGGAGGTACACACTGAGCCCCTTTATGGCGGTTCCCGCCGGCGTCGTTGGCCTCTTGGTGGCGGGCTGTGCCAATCTGCGGCCCGCGGCCGCTCCCGCCGATTCGGGGCACCACGAGTTCGTATTGGCAGCCGAAGCCAGCTGGGGCGCCCTCAATCCGGCTCGTGGCGGCCGGGGACCAGGTGCGGCAAATCTCTGGGGCGATCGCACCAGCGCCAGCGCTACCGGCATGCTCGTCCGTTTCGCCGATGGCTTTTCCTCCCCGCCCCATATCCACAACATCACCTATCGCGGCGTTGTCATCTACGGCCACGTTCACAATGACGACCCCGGCGCTGAGCGCATGTGGATGCCCACCGGCTCGTACTGGACGCAGCCCGCCGGCGAGGTTCACGTCACCGCTGCGAAGGGTCCAAGCGCTGTCGCGTACATCGAGATCCAGCAAGGGCCGTATCTGGTGCTGCCCAGCGAGCAGGCCGAGGACAACGGCGAACGTCCCGTGAACATCCACGAGTCCAACCTCGTGTGGCTCGATGCGGAGACCCTCACGCGGGTTCAAGGCGCGGGCGCTGTGGGTCCACGTATTGCCTACCTGTGGGGCGATCCCCAAGATCAGAAGCCCAGCGGGGCATTCGTTCGATTGCCAGTTGACTTCCGTGGAACGTTGCAATGCGACGGTGGGTCGCTGCGCGCGATCGTCGTTGAAGGCAAGCCGCGGTACGAGCAGTCAAGCAAGACCGATGGCCTTGACCTTGAGCCGGGCAGCTACGTCGGTTCGATAGGCAGCTCGCCGCACCGGATTTCCTTGTCAACCGATCACTCTTGCGTTCTCTACGTGCGCAGCGAGGGAGTTTTCTCAGTTCGCGGTTCGCTTTCTCGCTGAACCGACCTCTCGATACTTCAGGAGCCAGACCATGAACGCGATGCTCGTCAATTCTTACGGCCCCAAAGCCACGTTCGAACCCGGGACGCTCCAGACACCCCGGCCACAGCCGGGCCAAGTGCTCGTCAAGATCGCCGCCTCAAGTGTCAACACGGTCGACACGATGATCCGCAAGATGGGGACCGATCTGCCCTTCGCACCAGAAACACCCGCCATCCTGGGAATGGACTTCGCTGGTACCGTCGAAGCCGTGGGTGAAGGTGTTGCCGGATTCGAGATCGGCGACGAGCTCTACGGCTGTGCTGGCGGATTGGGTGATCTGCCCGGCACACTGGCCGAGCACATCGCCGTTGACGCGCGGTTGATCGCTCACAAGCCAAAGAACCTATCGATGCGCGAAGCCGCGGCTATTCCGCTCGTGGGCATCACGGCCTACGAGGGGCTGACGCGAGCCGGAGTCCACCGAGGTCAGAAGGTGCTGGTGCATGGCGGCTCGGGCGGAGTGGGGCACATCGCTGTTCAACTCGCCAAGCACTTCGGCGCCGACGTGTACTCCACCGGCGGTGGCGATGCCCAACTCGCGCTCATCGAGAAGCTCGGCGCCACCCCCATCAACTACAAGACCGAATCGGTGGAGCAGTACGTCGCCGAGCACACGGGTGGCGAGGGATTCGACGTGGTGTTTGATTCGGTTGGTGGTGCCAATCTCGCAAACTCGTTCGAAGCCACTGCTCTCAATGGCCAGATCGCCACGACGGTCTCGATGTGTGAAATCGATCTGAGCCAAGCCCACTTCAAGGGGTTGTCGTTGCACGTGGTATTCATGCTCATCCCGATGATTCACGATGTCCGACGCGAGGTCCACGGTGAGATCTTGCGCACCCTGGCGGTCATCGCGGAATCAGGTGCCCTGGCACCGGTACTCGACGAGAACCACTACTCACTCCGGGAGGTGGGCGAAGCCCACGCCTGGCTCGAAAGCGGTCGAGCAATCGGCAAGGTCGTGGTTGAGAACTGAGACCCCGACTTGCCAAGCCCGGTGAAGGCTCCGGAACAGTGGTGACTTTCAGTCCACAATATTTTCAGATATTTTTGAAATAAATAGTGGACAAGTCCCATCCCACCAGCGATACTGGGGCATGGACCCCGTCCCCTCGTCCCCCAACCTGCCGCCCGAGGCCGCCGCTCGTGAGGCCCAGGACGCCTTCATCGCCACGTGGGGGCAGATGGCCGGGGCCTGGGGCATTAGCCGCACGATGGCTGAGGCCCATGCCCTGTTGTTTGTCACCGGGCAGGCCCTCAATACCGACGAGGTGATGGAGCGTCTCCAGATCTCACGCGGTAACGCGTCGATGTCGTTGCGGGCCCTGCTCGAGTGGGGCATCGTCAGCAAGGCCCACAAGCGCGGCGACCGCAAGGAGTACTTCCACGCCGAGCAGGACGTGTGGGCCATGTTCCGCGCGATCGTGCGCGAGCGGTTGAAGCGCGAGGTCGAGCCGTTGATCGCCCAACTGCACGAGATCCGGGATTTGACGGGCGTGAAGCAGAAGGACAAGGCCGCGAAGGCCGCCGACCTCAGCGACCACAACGCACGTCTCGATGAGCTCGTCGACTTCTTCGTGACCGTCGACCAACTCGGGCAGCGCTTCGCCAGCCCGCAGGGCAGAGGCTTGCGCGTGGCCGCCAAGATGCTGACGAAGGTGACGTAGCTGCAATGACCACCGCACCCTCCAGCACGAGCCTCGAGCGCAGCGTCCGACAAGAACCGGTGACGCGCACGGCGTGCCTGCGTTTGTGCTGGTCGGTCGCGCCGGTGGCACTCGAGCGCCTGGGCCGCACGCCGCTCAAGCTGGAACTCGAACTGCGAAGCGACGAGCCCGCGCGCGTCACGCTCGATGGCGTTGAGTGTGAACCAGCAGCCGCGTGGGCGCGCGCCTGGGACGGCTCGCTGGTGATCCGCCGCATGGGATCGGGTGAGGGGAAGGGCTTGATGATCGTCGAGGCCGCGCCGCTTGTTGTCGCCGTGATTGGTACTGGCAGCGCCGAACGCCCGCTGCACGTGGCGTGCGAGTTGCCGGAGGTGCTGGGCCTGGCGGGCGGGCGATACGAATTCGTCGGCGGCGGGGTGTCGGCCTAGCACCCAGCGTCAAACGCGTTCTGGAACTCCAGGAAGTCGAATATCGTCAGCCGGCCGTCACCATCGAAGTCGGCGATTGGGTCGCCGCTGTCGAAGAGGTTCAAGAAGACCAGGAAGTCGAAGATGGTCAGCCGGCCGTCATCGTCGAGGTCGGCGGTGCAACTCGTGGCGCAGTGCCAGCGGGCCATCCCCGCAGAGGCGACATCATCGATGTGCGCGAAGTCGCCGCCGACGAGGAGCGATCGTGTTGAACCATCGTCGACGGCGGCAAGGGCGAAGACTCGACCGTCGACGGGCCCGCCAAAATCTTCCCACCGGGTCCCGTCCCAGCGGAGCAGGTTCGATCGAAAATCCACGCCGCCCGCGTACAACGCGGGCCCGCGGCCATCATCGAAGGCCTCGATCGCATACACCGACGAACTCAGCCCCTCATCCACCGGGCCCCACGCCAGCCCGTCGAACTTCGAGATGCCCACCGAGGTCGGCCCGCCCAGCAGGTCGAGGGTGCCCGCGGCGTAGAGCGCCGCGCCCGTGCCATCGTCGAAGACCGCCAGATCGCCCACCGGCCGGACGCCGCGCGGCAAGGCCGACCACGCGGTACCGTTCCAGCGCGCGATGTTCGTCGCGTCGGTTGTTCCGGCCCGCGTGAACTCGCCCGCGGCGTAGAGCGCGGTGCCTGTACCGTCGTCGAAGGCGGCCAACGCGGACACGATTCCATCGACTCCGCCGCCGACGGTCTGCCACTGCGACCCCGTCCAGCGATGGATCCCCCCACCCGGATCCGAGTTGTCGCTGGCGACGTAGAGCGCCGGACCCGAACCATCGTCGTACAGCAACAGATCTCGCACGGTGTCGAGCGCGAGAGAGCCCACGCGCGCCCACGCTTGCCCGTCCCATTGGGCGATCCGGGGGGCGACGACTCCATCGACCATCGAGAAGTCGCCGCCAGCGTACAGCACGGCCTCGGCGCCCTCACCCACGACTTCGAGCGCGAAGACCTGGTTATCGAATCGGCCCACTTCCGTTCCAACGCCATCGCTGAGCCACTGCACGGCACCGTCGAACGACCCGCCTTCGGGCCGATCGTGGGCGATCACGATCCCCGTTGCGCCACCGCGGTCCATCATCTCGAACGCCCGCGCGGCCGCCGCCAGGCCGCCGCTGACGGGCGACCAACCGGCAGGACCCCAGATCGCCATGCCCGCGACGCCGATCCCATCTTCAGGGAAGCGCCCGTCGACCGCGTTGAACCGGCCTCCGACGACTAGCAAGCCGGGATCCATTGGATGGGGCGACATCGAGCTGACATTCGAGTGCGTGCCCCAGGCTAGTCTCGCCAGCGTCTGGCCGTCCCATTTGGCGATGTTGCGGATGCCACCGTCCGGGGTCGCTTTCGAGAAGTTGCCGCCGACATACAGCGCCTCGCTCCCGGGAGCCCCCGAGACCGTGAGCGCTTCGATCTCCCCGTGCGTTAGTTCGGCCAGATCGGTCCATTGCTGGCCGTCCCAGCGTTGCAGGGGGCTGTCGGGGAAGAGCGGATAACTCATGCCGGCGTACAACTCAGGGCCGGCGCCGTCGTCGAACTCTGCGAGCGCCGATACCTCGCGATTCAATCCCCCGCCCACGGCGGCCCACGACTGGCCGTCCCATGCGGCGACGTGGCTCGCTGGAACACCGCCCACTTCGGAAAACTCGCCGCCAACGAACAGCCGCTCGCCCGCGCCGTCGTCATGCACGGCCAATACGTTCACGTCCACGAATGGCGTTGACGTGAACGCGTCACCCACCGAAGACCATCGGGTACCATCCCACTTGGCCAGACGGGAAATGGGCTGGCCGCCAGCGGTCGGAAAGACGCCGCCGACATAGAGGGCAAGGCCATTTCCATCGTCGTAGGTCGCCATCGCGAACGGTGTTAAGCCGAGCCCCTCGCCCAATGGTGCCCACGATTCTCCGTCCCACTTCGCGATGTAGTTGGCGGGTTGGCCGCCCGCGAGTGTGAAGTAGCCTCCAACATACAACGCAGGGCCGCTCCCATCATCGAACACCGCGAGGCACTCCGCGCCAGCCCGAGTACCCTCGACTCCTTCACCTAGAGCGGCCCATCTTGTTCCGTCCCAGCGTGCAACATTGCGGACTGTTTGATCACCTGCGACGTCGAACGCCCCCGCAATGAACAGGGCAGGCCCGTCGCCGTCGTCCCACAGGAGCATGTCGGAAACGCCGCCCGCGACTCCGGGCAAGACGAATTCACCTTCAGACCAGAATGGCTGACAGGGCTGCCCCAAGGCGGTCGTGGGCCAGAACACCCATGCGGCCACGCACGAGATGATCATAGTGAGACATCCGTGATCAATGTGGTGGGTTCGCATTTAGCACCCCGCATCGAACAAGTTCTGGAACGCCAGAAAGTCGAAGATGGTCAGTGATCCATCACCGTCCAAATCGGCCCTGGGATCACCTGCGTCGAAGAGGTTCTGGAATGCCAGGAAGTCGAAGATGGTCAGCGATCCATCACCGTCGAGATCAGCCAGACAGACCGGCCCGCCCTGGGTGAGCACGAACGCGCGAATCTGTCCCGACGGGCTGATGCCGTTGCCGACGATGACGCCCGAGTCGTTGATGTCCTGGGCTCTCGACAGATCCCAACCGTCGCCGCTCTCGTCGACCATGTCCGCGAGCAGCTGCGCGCCGGCATCATCGCTCCAGAGGATCGCGCCCAGTGCCGAGCCGCCGACTGCCTGGTCATTGGCATTGATGCGCAACAACTCCGAGGCCACCCCCGGGCCGAGCACCTCGCCCGCGTCGCGTGGCTGGCCCGTCGCGTTCCACACGGTCGCGCGTGAGATCGAGCCCAACCGCGAGAAGCCCACGATCAGCCCCGAGGCGTTTCGATCATGCGCCGCGTCGACGCCGTCGATCCCGGGTTCGAGACGGTCGAGGAGTTGGGGTTCACCGCTGATTGGCCAGACGATCGCGCGCCGAACGTCTTGGCTGTCTGGATGATGGCGTGACGTTCCGAGCACGTGTCCGGCGGCATCGATGCGCAGCATCGAGGCGGGCTGGCCCCACGTCTCGAGCGAGCGAGGCGCGCCGGGACCCAGCGGCCAGACGAGAGGCAGCGGCGGCGACCCCACTTGCATCAGCACATCACCTGAAGCGTTCACGCTCACCGGGATCACCGACTCGCAGGTCTCAGGGCCGATCGGGCTGAGGCCGCCAGTGGTTGTCCAAAGGAACGATCCAGGCGTACCGCAGTCGCGGCTACCCGTGCCCACGACTAAGCCGTTGGCAACGGTGACCGCCTCGCTGGTCGTGCCGCCCTCAAGCGTGCCCAGAACAACCGGTTCGGCATCGAACGATGCCCACGAGACCGCGACCAAGCCCGCAGCGAGTTGGCTCGAACCGACGATGCGGCCCTGCGAGTCGATGCCCGTCACGATGGTGATCGTGCCACCTGGCGGGGGTAGCAACTCGTGGACGACGTACTGGGCATGGGCTGCCTGGGCAACCGCCGAGATGCCCACGATCGCGACAAGGAGGTGTGCCATGCCGCAAAGATAGACGCGGGCATCACGAGGCATACCCCGAACTGACCACCACGACGCTGCCGATAACGTCTGATTTTGCCTATTTTGCTGCCCATGCGTCCATGCCATACCCAAGGAAAGCCCGCCGTTGTGCGGCGGGCTTTCCTTGGGTATGGCAATCTCGATCAGAAGAGGTTGGTCACGCTCCCGCGCCGACCGGCTCGCCTGCGGGCTTGCTGCCGCTCTTCTGGGTGCGGACCCAGTCGCCGCTGAACGCCTTGAGCGCTTCCGCGAGTTCGTCGTTGATCTCGTCGGTCAGCTTGCGCTCGCGGTCGATCTTGTCCCAGAGGGGCTTGTAGCTGGTCTGGAATGCCTCGAGCAGGTCCTTCTCGAACTGGCGCACGTCCTTGAGATCGACCTCATCCAGGTAGCCCCGCGTGCCGGCGAAGATCGAGATGACCTGGTCGACCACGTGGAAGGGCGTGAACTCGGGCTGCTTGAGCAGCTCGACCATCCGGGCACCGCGGTCGAGCTGGTTCTGGGTTGCCTTGTCCAGCTCGGTACCGAGCTGGGCGAAGGCCTCGAGCTCGCGGAATGCGGCCAGGTCGAGGCGCAGCGAGCCCGCAATCTTCTTCATGGCGCCGATCTGGGCGGCACCACCCACGCGGCTCACCGAGATACCCACGTTAATCGCGGGACGCACACCCGAGAAGAACAGTTCCGGCTCAAGATAGATCTGGCCATCGGTGATCGAGATCACGTTCGTCGGGATGTACGCCGACACGTCGCCTTCCTGCGTCTCGATGATCGGCAGCGCGGTCAGCGAGCCGCCGCCGTTCTCATCGCTGAGCTTGGTGGCGCGCTCCAGCAGGCGGCTGTGGAGGTAGAACACGTCGCCGGGGTAAGCCTCGCGGCCGGGCGGGCGACGCAGGAGCAGCGACAGCTGGCGGTACGCCACGGCCTGCTTGCTGAGGTCGTCGTACACGAGCAGCGCGTGCTTGGGCTTGCCGCTGCCCGCCTTGCCCTGCCACATGAAGTACTCGCCCATCGCACAACCGGAGTAGGGCGCGACGTACTGCATCGGGGCCGGGTCGCTGCTCGACGCGTTGACGACGATGGTGTAGTCCATCGCGCCGTGCTTGCGGAGCTTCTCGACCACGCTGGCGACCGTCGATTCCTTCTGACCAACGGCGACGTAGATGCACACGACCGCATCGTCGGTGCCCCAGTACTGCTTCTGATTGATGATCGCGTCGATGCACACGGCCGTCTTGCCGGTCTTGCGGTCGCCGATGACCAGCTCGCGCTGGCCGCGGCCCACGGGGATCATCGCGTCGACGGCCTTGATGCCGAACTGCAAAGGCTCGCTCACCGGCTGGCGGTCGGCGATGCCCGGCGCGATGATGTCGACCTTGCGATACTCGGCGGCCTCGATCGCGGGGCCGTCATCAAGCGGACGCCCCAACGGGTCCACAACGCGGCCCAGCATGCCCTCGCCCACGGGTACCTCGAGCAGGCGGCTGGTGCTCTTGACCAAGTCGCCTTCCTTTACCTGGAGGTAGTCGCCGTAGATGACCGCACCCACGGTGTCCATTTCCAGGTTCATCACCTGGCCCATGACGGCGCCGCCGTCGGTCTGGAACTCAAGCAGCTCGCCGGCCATGGCGTTGGCCAAGCCATAGACGCGGGCGATGCCGTCGCCGACCTCGACCACGCGGCCGACCTCGGAGACCTCGAGCTCGTTGGAGTACTGCTCGAGCTCGGTACGGATGACGCTGGCGATCTCGTCGGTTCGGATCTTCACGGCGGGCTGTCCCTTTAGATAAGAAGGCTCTTCTTCTGGCCACGGCCACCACCGCCGGACCACCCCAGGCTCGCTTCGCGGACTGGGTGCCAAGGGTAGCGGCGCTGGGCCCGATTGTCTCGGCGAACGAAGAGGTCGAACACGAAGGACTCGAAGGGCAGAACTGCGTGGTGCCCGGGCCTTCGGCACGATCTTGAGGGTCCAAACAGGAGGTGCGGGGGCCTGCGATGCGATCTCGGAGGCCTGCCGAGGAGTACCGCGGGCCTACGAGGCTCTGTTGAGGGCCTCCGCGAGAGTCTTGAACTACCTGTCCGCACGTACCGAGGCCCAGAAGCCCAATGGTGCTATTGTGGCATTTGTTGTGGCCTTTCGGCTCTCGTTCGGATCTCAGCAAGACCCTTCGCCATCTTCTCGACATCATGTTTTGGGACCCGGCGCGGCGTGTGGTATGTTGGAAGGAGCGGGCCGCACCGGTCCACGCAACACCACGGAGAACCGCCGTGCCCCGAACCACCACCCCGTCCGTGCTCACCACGATCGCCGCCGTCCTCGCCTTTGCCGGGACCGTCCTCGCCCAGCCGGCCATCACCGTCGATGTGGAGAACCCGGTGTTGTTGCCTGGGGAAAGGACATCGATCACGCTCTTGGCCGGATACGGCGGGTCCGACTACGCGATCGCGGGGGTGAATACGGACCTTGTGACTTCCGTGGGCAGCGAGGGTTGGTCGGTCGCGAGAGGGTTGCCGCCGATGTCGGGCCCGGGCACGAGCCCGGGCACGGCCTCGCCGACCGGATACGACATGATCCTTGCCGGCCAGCTGAATTTTCCGGAGCCGACCCTGTACGCTGACCCGACGAACCCCATCGGCTTCTGGCGCGCCACCTACACCGCTCCGATGGACCCCGCCGCCCCCTTTGATGTCGACCTGTCGACGATGACCAGGCGCTACGACGTGTACATCGACCGCGACAGTTCTCGCTCCGAGTCCCGCCTCGACGAACTCGCCGAAGGCTCCGCCACTATCCGCGTTATCCCTGCGCCGGCGTCGGCTTTGGCGCTGGTGGGTGGCTTGCTCGTTAGGGCCCGGCGGCGGTAGCGTGGCCTTGCGCCTATTGCTCAGCTGGCGTGTCGTCCGAGAGTGATCTGTTCGGCTTCCGCAGGAAGATCATGGTCACTGCTGAAACCACCGTACCAAGCGCGATGGCTGCGATCGCCGATTGCGTGGCGTATCTCCCGAGCGTGAACGACTCACGCGCGCCGGCCACCTTCTCTTCCAGTTCGTCGCCCGCGAGGCCTTGATTCGCAAAGAACTCACGCGTTTGCTCGGCCATCACGTCGGGCCATGCGGGGTGGACGACCGTGTAGTACCCGATCTGGGCCACCACGGCGACGATGGCCGTGACCACCGCAGCCAGACAGCCCAGGGCGACCCCCCGACGGTAGTTCCAAGGCGGCCCCGCACGCTTCAACTTGCGGAGCCCGACTATGAACCCGATCGTCGTGATGCACAGCCAGACAAGCATGAACACCTGAAAGATCATCACACCGTTGGTATGCAGGCCCAGGAAGTAGGCGAGATATAGCCAGACGAGGTTGATGACGCCGATCAGCAGGCCGATCTTGAGTGCGAGTCGCGCTTGGGCCGACATCCCCGGCTCCTCTCTGTCTTGGTCGTGTGATCGCGTTGCGACGATACTCGGTGCAGTATCTGCGTGTGGAATAGCTTCGCCGCCAGCTTGTTCGGGGGCATTGTTTCTTTCGTGTCCTTGCCATCCCGATTTCACGAGAAGGACTATTTCTCCACACATCCCCCCAAGCACCGAACGGTCCAGCCGTGGGCCGTTCTTGATTCGTGATTACCGCCCATCCTCTACAAACTCGAATACCTCCACCAACGGCTTGCCAAGCTCTCGCGCGATCTTAAAGGCGACCCCGAGCGACGGCGCGTACTTGCCGCCCTCGATGGCGTTGAGGGTCTGCCGGCTCACGCCAATGCGCTTGGCCAGGTCGCCCTGGGTCATGCCGCCGGCGGCCGCCCGCAGCACGCGGATGTGGTTGACGACGCTGCCGTTGCGTTTGCTGGCCATCAGGCGTCCCAGCGGTAGCTGGCCACCTGCAGCCCGAGCTTGAGCATCTCGCTGGCGAAGAGCGCCAGCAAGAGCCCGTTGGCCACCCACACCGCCTCGACGCCGAACCCCAGGGCCCCGATTGCGCCAAACACGCCCGCTCCCAGCACCCATGACGACCGAGCCTCGGCCTTCCAGCCGATCAACCGGTCGCGCTCGTCGGCGTCCTCGGGCGTATCGACGATGGCCGCCACGATGTGGCCGACGATCTGGAACACGATGAGCAGCACCAAGCACACCGCAAAGACTGCGACAAACGGTGCCATCTCGCGCACGCCCCGGGCGAGCATCGACCCCGCTACCAAGAAGTAAGCCCCCAGCGTGAGCCCCAGCCCCAGCAGCTGCACCCACGCGCTGCGTTCTTCAAACGATGGCAGCATCACTGATCTCCGTTTCTCGTTTTGTGTCAAGTTTGTTAGACATAATGTCTATTATAATTGACATTGTTCAGATGTCAAGCAAACTTGACAAATCGAATCCGAATTGGCTGAAGATCCGCCGTGTGGGGCCTTCCGCGGCCTACAACCCGCCATGCCACTGCTGGTGCTGGCCCTGGGTGTCGTGGCGTTGGTCGTGAGCTTGGCTGCCACGGCGCTGGCCACCGTGCTGGGCTCCCGGCTGAACGCCATGGACGCAGCGGGCGTGGCGGGGCAAGTGAAGGCCGACGCCAGGCGGGTTCCCAACATCGGGGGCGTGGGAGTGGTGGCTGGGTTGCTCGTGCCGATGGCGGGAGCCCTGGTGTTGGCCCCGCTGGTTGATGGTCCGCACCGTGAACTGACTGATTCATCCGCCGTCATGTTCGACGCTGTCGTCCTTGTCGCGTCCGTGCTGGGGCTGCATGGGCTGGGGTTGTTCGATGACCGCCGGCCACTCGGGCCGCTCCTCAAACTGGGCCTGATGTCGGTCCCCGCGATCGCGATTCCAGTCTTGACCGATTCACGTTTGCTGACACTGCTCGACGCGTATCCGGGTGGTGAGGTTATGAGTATCGCCATCTCCGCGCTCTGGTTGTTGGCTATGACCAACGCGATGAACTTCCTGGACAACATGGACGGTCTGAGCGCGGGCGTGGCGGCCATCGCCGGGGCGTTCCTGACCAGCGCGATGCTCTTGGCGGGGCAGTGGTTCGTTGCGGGACTGAGCGCGTGCGTGGTTGGCGCGTGCTTGGGTTTCCTGCCGCACAACTTTCCGAGAGCGCGCATCTTTATGGGCGACGGGGGTTCGCTCGTGTTGGGCTTCGTGCTCGGCTTCTTGAGTGTGCGGGGTACCTACATCACCGAGGGCGGGTCGCAATGGTGGGGAGTGCTGCTGCCGGTACTGGTCTTGGCGGTGCCGCTCTACGATCTGACCACAGTCGTCGGGTTGCGTTTGAGCCAGGGCAAGAGCCCGCTGGTGGGCGACCTGCAGCACGTCAGCCATCGCCTCGCGGATCGCGGATTGGGAAGGCGGGGAGCGGTCCTGGTATTGTGGGCTTTCTCGATGATCGCTGGCGCTTCGGGCCTTCTCTTGTTGACGGTCAACGCCACCGGCGCGATCATCATCGGCGTGCAGGCGGTGGCGCTCATGGGCGTGCTTGGGGTTCTGGAATTCTGGCCAAGGGTCAAGGCCAATGGCTAGCGAAACTCGCGCAAACGCCCTGGTCCGCAGCCTGACGATCGTTGTCGCCTTGCTCGCATGCACACGCGCGCTGCTGGCCTTCGACCCCATGCCCGGCTGGGGGCTCGATCCCTACGCCATCGCCGCGCCGGCTGGTGCCTTCGGCCCGCGCGAGGCAGCGATCATGGACGTGCTCACCCTGCTGCTCAGCGGCATCGTGCTGCTGATGGCACCGCCGTCACGTTGGAAGCTATGGGTTGGCTGGGCCGTCGTGTTGCTGCTGATCGCGGTAGGGGGGCTGGCGCACGGGCTGCCCGATGGTCCGCGAACGGCCGATCTTTCGCCTGCGCTTGCTTGGCTCGCGGCGCTCGCGGGGGCGGGTGCCATCGTGCGCGGTTGTGCGCACGCCGGCACTCGCCGTGCCGTACTCGCGTTGCTTGCGGGTTTCACCGCGATGTTCGTCGCCAAGGGCCTGGTGCAATTGCTCGTCGAGCACCCAGCCACCGTCGCGCAGTTCGAGGCCAACAAGGCGCGGATGCTGGCGGCACAGGGACTCGAGGCAGGCTCGTCGGGCGCGCGGGCCTTCGAGCGCCGGCTTCGCCAGCCCGAGATCACGGGGTGGATCGGCTTTTCCAACGTGGTCGCGTCGTTCCTCGCCGCCGGCGGAGTGGCATTGGCCGCGATCGCGCTCGGGCGGCGCAAGGCCGTGAGCGCCGTGGCGGGTGGCGGCGCATTCGTGGCCTTCTGCTTGGTCCTGTACGGTGGTAGCAAGGGCGCGATGACCGCCGGTGTTCTTGGGCTGGCGTGCGTGGCGCTCGGGCGTTTCGTACCACCGGCTTGGCGCGAGGGCCGCCGGCGCACTCGCGTGGCGGGTGTTCTGGCGGGCGTTGTCATACTCGGGCCGTTGCTGGCATTGGTCGCGCGCGGGATGGTGGGCGAGCGTGTGGGCGAGTTGAGCCTGCTCTTCAGGTGGTTCTACATCGAGGCGTCATCGCGGATTGTTCTTGAGAGTCCGATTGTTGGAGTTGGGCCGGGGGGGTTCAAAGACGCTTACGCGCTCGCCAAGAACCCCATCAGTCCGGAGAACGCCGCGAGCCCGCACAGCGTCGTGTTCGATGCGCTGGCGACGATGGGCGTGGTGGTCGGGGCGGCGACGCTTGCGATTCTCGTCATTGCCGCGTGGCGATCGGCGCGCGTGGTGTTGGACAAGGACGGGCCCGCCTGCGAACCCGCGCCATTCCCCCGACTCGCTCTGATCGCCTGCCCCGCGTTCGCCGTGGCGATCGGCGCCCGCTTCGAACTGCAGTCCGTTGGTGGTCTCACCACCGCGCTGGTGCTTGCCTGGCTTGGCGGCCTCGTCGGTTGGGTGGTTCTGGCCTGGGCCGTGTGGCGTGGTACGACACGAGGGCTCGCGCTCGGCGTAGCCGCCGCGGGCCTGGTGCTCATCGCCCACGGCCAGATCGAGATGACGCCCGTGCTGATGGGGTCGGCCGCGCTGTGGGCCGCTTGGCTCGCCGTTGCGTGCGCGCGAGCTGAGCCTGCCGAATCTGCGCTCGCGCTCGCGGCTCGCATGGTCGGAGCCGTCCCAGCCCTGCTGGCATTGGTGGTCGCGCTGCTCGCCTTGCCGGGGCTCTGGGTGTGGCAGGGTGCGATCACGCGTTCGGCTATTTACGCGCGCCAGCCGGCGGAGTTTCGTTGGCAGCTCGAATCGAGCGGCGGCGATCCAAGGGTGTTCCGGGCCATCGCAGAGGAACTGTCGGCCGCGCTCAACCGGCCAGTCAGCACGGCCACTCTGGTGGAGGGGCTCGGTGAGTTGGCCCGGCAGTCGTCACTGGCCGCCGCGAACGAAATGAGCCGGGCGGTCGAAGCGGCGCCGGCGGACGGGCCCACTTTGCGCGCTGCCTCGCGTGCCTGGCTCGTGGTCGCGCTTTCGGGAGACTCCCAGGCGGCCGAGCGATCCGTCATGCTGGCGAGGCAGGCGACCGAGAGCGAACCAATCTCGGGCCAGAACTACAGCCAACTGGCAACGGTCTTGGCCGCTTTGGACCTAGATGGCACCAACACCGAGGAAATCCTCGAATCGCTCGCCCGTGCGGAAGCCCTGAATCCGGCGAGCCCCCAGCTTAAATACCGTCAGTTCCAGATCGCGCGAGACGCCGACCTCAACGAGTGGGCCGAACGGAGTGCGTGGGGCGCCCTCGAAGCCGACACGCGGATGCGGCTCGACCCCCTTGGGGCGGGGCTGAGCGACCAGCAACGGGACGAGATCGGGGCTTATTTAGAGGGTCGGTGAGCCCCCTGTCGCTTGACGGACACCGGCTGGGTTCTAGCATTACGCTTCGGCCCACGGGCCTCGATGGCTGCCGGTGGCGTTGGTGCGTGGCCAAGTGTTGATGGATGCCAGGGCAGGGCCCTTCTCGGGGTCCGGCGATCGGTGTTCGCGGCAGGGTGGCCACCCCGGCAACGGCGGGAATCGCAGCCGGGCCGAGGGATTCGATTCGAGAGTATCGGACTGAAGGGGCAACCCCGAGGGGCCGATGAGTACCTGAGCACGAACGCCCGCTCCCGGCATGTATGCCCGGGCGGGCCACCGAGCGCCGCCCCCGGGCTGATACGCGGGATCGGCGACCGGTGATGGAACCGCCCGAACAAGCGGGCGAGCAGATCGAGACACGAGGAACACGCCATGGCCGAGATGCCACTCAACAGGGTTCGCAACATCGGGATCGCCGCCCACATCGACGCGGGTAAGACCACGGTTACCGAGCGCATTCTGTTCTACGCCGGCAAGACCCACAAGCTGGGCGAGGTGCACGAGGGCACCGCGACCATGGACTTCCTGCAGGAAGAGCAGGAGCGTGGCATCACGATCCAGTCGGCCGCCACGACTTGTGCCTGGACGCGCAGCGACGTGGAGTACCAGATCAACCTGATCGATACGCCGGGCCACGTGGACTTCACCATCGAGGTCGAGCGTTCGTTGCGCGTGCTCGACGGCGCGGTGGCGGTATTCGACGGCAAAGAGGGCGTGGAAGCCCAGAGCGAGACGGTGTGGCGCCAGGCTGACCGTTACAAAGTTCCGCGCATCTGTTACATCAACAAGATGGATAAGATCGGCGCGAACTTCGAGTTCAGCTTTAAGTCCATCAAAAAGCGCCTTGGCGCGAACGCCATCGCCGTGCAGATCCCCATCGGCGCGGGCAACGAGCTCGAGGGCATCATCGATCTGCTGGGTATGCGGGCGTACTACTTCGACGCCAACGAGCAAGGCGCGGTGGTGACCGAGAAGGACATTCCTGACGACATGAAGGTCGAGGCCGAGGCATGGCGTCACGAACTCGTCGACGCGGCCAGCGCCCTCGACGACGACCTGACCGAGAAGTATCTCGAAGACGAGAACTCGGTCACGATCGACGATATTCGCAAGGCACTCCGCAAGGGCACGCTGAACTTGCAGTGCAACCCGGTCTTCTGCGGCTCGGCCCTGAAGAACATCGGCGTGCAGCGTTTGCTGGACGGCGTCATCGACTACCTGCCCAACCCCACCGAAGTACCCGAGGTGCAGGGCGTCGACCCCAAGGACCCCGAGAACAAGCTGACGCGGCCGCATGATCAGAAGGCGCCATTCTCGGCCCTGGTGTTCAAGGTCGTGGCCGACAGCCACGGCGATCTGACCTACACACGCATCTACTCGGGTACGCTCGAAAAGGGCAGCCGCGTGCTGAACCCCGGCAACGGCAAGCGTGAGATCGTCAGCCGTATCTATCAGATGCAGGCCAAGACGCGCGAGGCGCTCGACGCCGCGCACGCAGGTTCGATCGTCGCCGTCATCGGCATCAAGGACTCGATTACCGGCGACACGCTGTGCGATACCAACGACCCGATCCTGCTGGAGCGCATGGACTTCCCCGATCCTGTGATCTCGATGTCCATCGAGCCCAACACCAGCGACGACAAGCGCAAGCTGAGCGAGGCGCTGGTGACTATCCGCCGCGAGGACCCCAGCTTCCAGAGCCACTACGATGAGGAAACCGGCCAGACCATCATCGCCGGCATGGGCGAGTTGCACCTAGAGATCATCAAGAACAAGCTCACCCGCGACATGAAGATCGGTGTGCAAGTTGGCAAGCCGCGCGTGAGCTACCGCGAGGCCATCCAGGGCGAGGCCACCGACGTCCGCGGCAAGTTCGTCAAGCAGACGGGCGGTCGTGGTCAGTTCGGCGACGTGACGATCAACCTCAAGCCCTACACCAAGGAAGAGGCCGAGGCCGACGGCATCAAATTCGTCGACGGTGTGGCGTTCGAGAACAAGATCGTGGGCGGTTCGATCCCTAAGGAGTTCATCCCATCGGTCGAGGCTGGCATCCGTCAGACGGCCGCTACGGGCGTGAGCGCCAACTACCCGCTCATTAACATTAAGGCTGAACTGGTCGACGGCTCGTTCCACCAGGTCGATAGCTCGCAGGTGGCCTTCGAGCAGGCCGCCCGCCTGGCGCTGCGTGAGGCGGTCACCAAGGCTCGCAGCGTGCTGCTCGAGCCCATTATGAAGGTCGTGATCATCACGCCCGAGGAGTTCTTCGGGAACGTGACGGGCGACATCTCCAGCCGCCGCGGCATGATCATCGATACCGAGGATCGCGGCTCGGGTATCCGCCAGATCACGTGCGAGTGCCCGCTGAGCGAGATGTTCGGCTACACGACCACCCTGCGCGGCATGAGCCAGGGCCGGGCGGCCGCCTCCATGGAGTTCCAGGAGTATCGCCCCATGCCCGCGAACTTGATGCAAGAAGTCATCGCCGCCGGCTGATCGGACCCAGGCCGTGAGTCCGGCCGGAGAATCCCACAGAATTCGTACACGCCCACGCGCGGATGGCCCCCAGAACCGGCCTTCCACCCGCGTGGGCGTTATGCTTGGGGGCGTTAGATTCCGGCGGGGCTGTTCGGCCCGCCTCGGGTCCAGGGAAGGGATAGCCACGATGTCCGATCGTGTTCCAACCGCGTTGCTGTTCGGCGCCCCCGGTGCGGGCAAGGGCACCCAGGGCAAGATTCTGGGGCAGATCCCCGGGTTCTACCACCTGTCTTGCGGCGAGGTGTTCCGCACGCTGGACATCCATACGCCGCTGGGCCGGACGTTCTACGAGTACTCCTCGAAGGGCAACCTGGTGCCCGACGACGTGACGGTGGCGATGTGGAAGGAGAACCTCCACGCCCAGATGACCCTGAGCTACTACAAGCCTCACGCGGAGATCCTGGTGCTCGACGGCATCCCGCGGAACGTCAAGCAGGCCAGATTGCTCGAGGAGCACATCGAGGTAAAGGCCATCGTCCACCTCGTGTGCCGCGACATGAACGCGATGCTGATGCGGCTCCGCAAGCGGGCCTTGCGGGAGAACCGAGCCGACGACGCTCGAGAAGATGTCATCCGCCGGCGGTGGGAGGTTTATGAGAGCGAGACCCGCCCGGTGCTCGATTTCTATCCCGAGAAGATCATCCACGAGGTCGACGCCATCGGCACGCCGGTCCAGGTGCTCCAGCACACGCTCGAGGCGCTCGGGCCAATCCATGACAAGCTCTTCGGTCAGCAAGAGATGGACGGGGACCTCTAGCCGTCCGCATACGCTTTGGACGTATGGCCGACGTGACTACCTGGGCGATGTTGCTGGCGCGATGGACCGAGTTCGCGCGTTCGGCGGTTGCGTTGCCAGCCGACGGCGCCGGCGGGCGGTGGCGCGAGAGCGTGCCAGCCATCATCGGACTCCAAGCCATCTCGATGGCGCTGCGAGACCTCGACAAGCACGAGCTTGATGAAGGCCGCTCACTGGCTATTGACACCGCCGCGGTGGGTGTCGATCGCCACGCCGAGGCGTTGGCGGGCATCTGGGCCCACGAGCCCTGGCCCGATGAGCTGCACGGGTTGCTAGAAGACGCACGAAGTTCGGTGACCGATGCCAAGGCCTCGGGTTTGGAATGGTGTGCCGATGATGAGCAGGTGAGTCTGGAGCATCCGGCAGAGCTCATCAGTTATCTCGTAGCGGCTGGATTCGATGGTGATCTGTACCTCGCCGCACCTGGGCAGGTGGTATCGAAGTGCTGTCCGTGCGCGTTTCTGCACGACGCGGATGGTGGCCTGCCCGATGAACCAGTGATCGACGCCGTCGCGGCGTTTCTGGCCGCGAACGGTGTCGAGAGTGATGACGTCCGGCGCGGACCGCCCCGGCAGGCTTACCGGCAGTTCGATTTCGCCCGGGGTGGGCCGGTGCGAGACATGGTGGTGTGGATGGGTAGAGATCCGCGTCCGGGGCAACCCCTGCTCGTGCCGGTGATACTGGGTGGTCAGGCTCAGCCCGTCGCGCTGCCGCAGCGACGCGGGAAGCCGGTCGATCCGCCGCCGCTGGAGTTCGAGGCGGATATCTCCGACGATGCGATTGCGGAGGAATGAGGCCCGACGTAGTTTTTGCGGCTACGATGGTGGCCCGAGCGGGCGAGTACCCAAGTGGACAACGGGGGCAGACTGTAAATCTGCTGGCATAGCCTTCGGGGGTTCGAATCCCTCCTCGCCCATTCTATCAAAACACGAACAATTGAATGTCTCGGCATCTGGCGGCAGAAAGCCCGCGATGCCGAGGCTTTGCGGCGTGCGCTTCGACGCGCAGCCGGACTCTGCGGTATGGTGCTGTGTCGCTCTTGCCCCTCCCGTGCGTCACGCTGTGCGCCACCTGTGAGCCCCGCCGCCCTGCGAGAGTGTTCGTCCCTTGGTTTGAGATAGTGCTGCGCCGCGATCATCGGTGAATGGCCGAGTCACGAGGCTGCGTCGTGATTGGGAAACTCGCTCACCCAATCGGTCGCGCACGATGCGCGCATGTTCTGGAATAGCCGGGGTCGAGGAGATAGTCCGGCGCGGGCAATGACCTTGTGCATAGTCCGCAGGTTCGACGGCCCGCGAAGCAAGGGGAACAGGTCGGGCTCATCAATTTCGGCCAACTGGTGGAGGTCTTCGAGCAGCAGGACGCCAGCGCCGGTCACGCTGAACTCACGGGGCCAAGCCAAGACTTCGAGAAATTCGGAGGCGCCGTTCTGGTTCGTAAGGGGCCAGAGGCTGGGTAGCGTGTCGAACTCGACTCGCGCTGTTCATGACTCCCGTCTGGCGATGCGAACATCAGGCAGGCCTATAGGGGGTACCCGTTCATCTACCCTCGGCGGAATAACGAGTAATAGCGCACATATCCTAACAAAATCCAACTTTTTGCTGGTGCGAGCGGTACTGTACTTGCCAGAATGGCGTGCGAAGCCGGCGAGATAACCAAGGAAACAGCTGAGTTGAAGTGCTGACAGTTTATGTATGGGATAACCAAAACGCAAATTCTGAACAAAACACGGGACAGCCCTACTCCATCGGCAAGTGATGGTCCAATATGATCTCTGTCTCGGGATGAACTGCAAGGAGTGTGCTATGCAGAAGTATGGTGTGTTGGTCTTATTTCTGGCCTTTGTTCTGGTCGTAATTGCGTTGCCGAGCGCGCATGCCCAGAATCAGGGCGAGAACGACATCACGCTGCCCTTCCCAACTTCCGGGCGCCATGAAACAACATCCGGCGTGGAGCCTATTTGGCCGTGGCCGGTCCTCTTAGCGAACGATCCCGCACTTCTTGGGTGCAATCTCGAACTCAATCCGTTCCCGATCGATCTCTCTGGCACCTCACTGATCGATCGCTACTTCCAGTCGGACATTACCGGCGTTCTATTTCCGAGCGTGCAGAACCCATCGGTGTGCTACCAGGAGTACATCTACGACTTGTCCGGAGATCAATCCGACTCCCTCAAGGAGCAGATCCGCGGGCAGTTGATGAACTACGACCCGTTGTATGGCCCCGACACGCCCACGCTGCCACCGGTTGAGGCGAACATTGTCGACGGTTCATCACCACTCGTCCCCGGCGGAACCGATGGTGCGTACGAGCCCCTGCTTGCTATGGCTGAGCGTTCGACCGCAGGCGGAACACTCGATTTGATCACCGGCAGCCCATTGTTGCGGTCCGTCGATCTCGAATTGCCGTTTGGTGGTTCGGTCTTTCGGTATGTTCGAACATACGCCGAGCCAGCATCTTTTGTGAACGATCTCTCGTCTTCAGATACCGCTTACACGGTCTTGCATAGCACGCCGAATTCCCGTCTCTGGGATTGGCACGGCACGGGCTGGATGCTCGGGCACAATCCCCTGTTCCTCTTCGATTCGTCGCGGGCCGGGCAAACCGACCTTGTCGATGGGACTACCTTCGCGAACCGTCGCTGCTATTTCGTGCCAGATGCGCACCATGCGATCCCCTTCGACATGCGCATTGTCGATCCCGGTGGCGAAGACGACCCGTATCCGGTCTATGAGGCGCCCGCGAGATTCGGCGCCCACATGTCGTACGAAGGCGGCATTTGGGATGAGAACATGTACGCGACGGGCGTTGGAGGATGGGAAGAAATTCCCGAGCTCGTGTACGTATGGCTGAACGACGGTGCCGTAAAGTACACGATCGCGGTCTTGTACGAGGATGTGCCCGCGCTGCCGAACAAAGGGGGGAGCTCGTTCCCGAACGGGACCGCCAATTGGCCAGCCGAACAGACTTTGTACGACACGAATCAAGCATTTGGCGTTCCGTTCATCGGGCTCACGCTCCAGATCGAAGATCGCTACGGCAATCGCATCGTCAACGAGTACTGCGGTTTCCACCAGTACAACTGCAGCATCCATAACACGGCTGGTACGGACCATGATCCCGAGGTCGACATCGCAGTTGGCGTTGGTGGCACGACAACCGTCAAGGGGCGGCTCTCGACCGAAGCCGAAGCCTGGCCAGACACTCGGCCTGGGGTGGGGTTCTATCCGGATGCCACGACCAACAACCGGACTTGTTGCCAGTCCTGCCATCGGAAGGGCCAACTCCAGCGCACACTCCTGATTGCGGGTGACGCGGAGGATTCGGTGCCGGAGTGGACGATTGTCTACTCGCACCGCTCGTTCGCGTCATATGACCCCACCAAGAGCGCCTTGGGTGAAGACGAAGCTCGATATCCGTACAGCAATCAGTCCGCGGTCTCGCACGTCAGGGTGTACCGGGGCGATGCTGCATCCACAACAACATGCATGACGGTCGATTTTCGGGCATTTCATCCCGAGTCGCCAACCTCTCCGTCCTTTGTTAAGGGCTTCCTCGACGTGCCGAGCGAGTTGCCCGTTGGTTCGGAATGGACACAACTCGACGGTTCGTATGACCCCGCGACCGATGGTGTGGCCAAGCTTGACGATCTCATCGATCGTCTCGCGTTGGTGAATGACGTGGTGCATCCGAGTTTTACGGGCAGCGGGACACTTGCGGAGGATTGGACGCACGAGGTCCGCTACACGTATACGGATGCGAGCGACTTGTTCCTCATGAATCAGGAAGTGTTTCCAACGAGTTACAGCGATCCTGACGCTCCACAGGGGTATAGAGAGAATCTGAAGAATGTGGTTCAGCCCCGCTTGATCGCGGTTATCCAGAATGAGCGTGTCGCACGAGACTCATCCAACGCTGGCATTGCGCGGACCACTGGCGCAGCCTACCGATATGCACAAGGCCTTGATGTCGTGGCGCACAAGGGAATCCACGAGCCGGCGGCGATCTGCGCCGTCTTCGAGCCGGATACGGTGAGTACTCTCTTCTCAGCCTATCAGAGTGCGTCGGGGGTCTATACGGAGATCGAGGATCTCGTCTTTGCTCTGGCCGTGGATGACCTTGACGCGCCCGCGCCGATGGCGGATAACTCGTCCGCGAGTACTGGCGACCTTCGCCTGCGTGAAGTCGCCACGAAGTACTTTGGAATGTGGGGCACGGATGCAGACGAAGCAACTGCTCCGGGTGAGGAACTGCAGTACATACCCGGTGTACGACGCGTCATAGATTCGATGGATCTTCCAGGCACCGCAATGGTGCGGTCCTATGGAAACCTCGGATCGCGCATATCTTATCCATCACAGGATTTTTATATCGAGAGCGCTCTCAAGTCTGATTACTTTGAAGAGATGGTCGACCAACTCGCGGTCGCCAGTCCTACAGATCGTCTCGTCTTGTTGTCGGGTGGCCCTTTGGTATATGCCGACGGGCGAGGTGGCCAGCAGCGCACATACAAGGTCTACCGCTTTGCGCATATGCCTTCTAGCCTCCATCAATATGTTCCACATGGCCGACACGAAAGCGGCTGGGAGTGCCGCATCGAATCTGCGAGTACGAGCGGGAGTACGGGCGAAAAGGACACCGAGTTTGTTCTGGATCGGTCTGCGCTGATGTTCCCGCACCGGATCATGCAGGTGGGAGACTTCAACGAAACCAGTTATTTTGCGAGCGCGCCGAAGATGGGGGCATCGAGTAACCTCAATGTCCCGCTCTGGTACGCCGTCATCGATGAATACCCAAACCTGGATTCGGCCCTCGTTCCCATGACGACTACGGATGAGTCGGGGTTCGAAGAGCTCGACATCTTGGACGGACCTTCTGATTCATCGTACCGGCCGAGCTCGCGACGCATCGTGGCACTGAACGGCATGGGCTATGTCGTCTGGGAAGAGACGTACGAAGTTACGCCGGATGGGATCAAGCTGACCGGCGGCGAGGGCCATCGCGAGGTCCACGTGTACGACGATCTTGGCCGCATCATGATGACCAAGAGCTACGGCTGGCACGCGGCCAAGCTCGATACGACCCGAGATGAGACCACGGAAGGTCTCGTGACCGTTTATGACTACGACTACGGGTTGATCGATGAATTGGAGGAGTGCCCGCACCCGCGTCGGGTCGGTGTCCAGTGGGGTGACAACAGCGGTGGGGGATCCGAAGAGATCGATCCGGCCACCCAGTGGCTGGTCGAGTATGCACGCGATCCCGACCGACCAGAGGTCGTACTCGCCGAGTTGCGGCACGATGTGCCTGTTACCGGAGGCGCCACTTTGCCCGCGGATGGTCTGACGTCCACCCAGATCTCATCCACTACATGGAAGAACACCAGGAACGTCGTGTTCCATAGCATCGAGTTTGAAGAACCGACAAGCACCCCCGGGACTCCGGTGTTCACCAAGTCGATCACGCAGAAGGCCAGCGCCCAGGCCTGGGACGAGTTCGATGATTCGGGTGTCAAGAAGCTTGCGGTCGTCGCCCAGGGTTTCGATGGCGAGGGGCGATTGCTGGCTTATGGCAGGGGCCTAGTTTCCGATCTCAACGATCTCGGCGGGAGCTCCGGCGACGTGTTTTACGTCGATTGGATCCACTACGACAACGAGGGACGCGCCCTTGTCGAAGTCCAGGATGCCCAGGACGGGGGGGTCTACAACAGCGTGTACGACTCGGTCACGACCACGGCGACCATCAACTCGACGTTCGATTGGGCCCCGAGCCTTCCGACCGGTGCCTCGCACGCGGGCTATGTGACGTCGAATCGCTATGGTGAGTTCGGGCTCGAGGACACAACCTATCCGAATGGTGAGGTTCGCCAGGTAGAGTACAAGCGGGTCTATGAAGACCTGGAAGTTGCCACGTTCGTTGGCATGACCGCGCCCGACTCGACTCCAAGCGATCCGACCGACGATCCATACGTGCTGGAACACTCAACGCTCTCGACGCACACGGAGCACGGCTTCACAGTCTCCCGGATTGCGATGTTGGTGACGCCGGACGGTGTCCCCGTGCATCCGAGTCAGGCCGGGCTCATGGAGGCGGTCGTCACGATGGAGGCCGAGTATGACCCCTCGGGTCGGCCTCGGTCGCAGACGTTTACCAACCGCGACGACGAGAGCTTCGAATTCAAGAGCACGTTCAATCAGTACGGGACGGTGGATCGCGTCGAGACCGCGCTTGGAACGGTTACCCGCCAGGTCTACGACGAGATTGGCCGGTTGACGCGCGTGTATCGCGGCACGGATGACTGGACAGTGCACTTCGGTGCCCCGCCGGATCCAGCCCAGATGGGAACGGATGACATGGTGCTTGTCGAGACCCGTCGCTATGGCGAGGGCGTCCACGATGCCATGCAGTTGACGCAGATCCGCACGTACCGGGAACAGCCAACGGATGTATATGACCCCGATCTTGCGGACGTGGAAGATGCCGGCCGGTTGACCATTATCGCGTACGACTGGCGGATGCGTCCAGTGATCCGTGTCGAGTGTACGGACGGGGTGACGCCTACGCCCATTCGCGTTGCCGTGACGCATCTCGACCAGATGGGCCGGGAACGGTTCGAGGCACTTTACGACGCGGATGTGCTCACGAATCAAGATCCAACCGATGCAGATTTTGTCGGCGACATGCTGACCGCGTTGCCAACGGGCGGAGCGTTCCTGTACAGCGGCACCGCACCCATTGCAACGGATTTCTACGACACAGATCTCGTGTCGCTAAGCGAAACAACCTATAGCCAGCGAGGTGCGATCGAATCCGAGCGTACGTACGATCTGGAAGCCCTCGCCAACAAGTACACCGAGACTCTGACGTTCTACGACCATAACGGCCAGCCCGTGTATGTCGAGCAGCCAGGTGAGGGCATCATGGAGGTGTCTTACGACGCCTTTGGTCGTGAGGTGCAGCGGTCGGTGTTCGCCGGAAACGACGAAGTATCGCGGGTCGAGACCCACTACAGCCCAGACGGGATGCCGGAGCGGATCTTCAGTTACGACCGCCTCGACGGGGCAACCGGATCGACCCTGAGCGATACCAACGCGGTGATCTCCGGTACCTACCACTGGTACTTTGGTGGCGATCTTGTGTGCACCGCCGAACTCGGCGTCTGGACGACCGCGAGTGGCGCCTACGGAGCCGGGACTCCGTCCTGGCCGGCGTACGCGTCGGGCGGTATCCCGATCACGTATGACACGAGTACCGGCGAGTTCTCGACAACCGCGTTCATGCCAGATGGCGGCAGCCTCGCCGATGCCCGTGTGACGGCCTACGTCTACGACGATCGTGGGAACCGCTCGTTGATCCGCCACCCCGATGGCACCGTGACCCGCCATGTTTACGACGACTGGGGAAACATTGCGCTGACACAAGAGGGCATCACACTCGACTCATCTGGAGCGCTCGATGAGGTCGGACGCGCGACGCAGTACCGCTACGAGGAAGGCAAACTGGTTCGCGTGTCGGCGCTATTTGCTCCCCTGGTGGGGGCGACCGATCCCACCGCCGACCTGAACCCGAGCTTCCAGAGTTCCGCGCCCGCGGGCAGCTATCAGATCACCGAGTTCGTGTATGGGGCGGAGGTTGTTGTTTGGAACTCATCGACCGAAGAGTTCGATGTTGTCAGCGCGAACAACGATTGGGTTGGCTCGGTGAAGTTCCCCAATGAGGATGGCGATCCCGCGACCGATGCCGATCTGGTGTTCCAGTATTACCCGGACGGGTTGCTGGCCAGCCGTACCGATGCACGTAATGTCGTCTTTAGCCATCTCTATGATGATCTTGGGCGCCGCGTCAAGACGATCGTGGAGTACCCCGACACCACAGTTCCGTTCGATGGTGGTGACGTGAAGCCGGCCGATCGGGTTGAGCTGGTCGAGTACGAGTACGACCAAGCGAGTGGTGTGCTCACGAAGGCCACGGCGAGTTCGCACGATGGCACCCAGATGCAGATCGTGGCCCAGAGCGTATTTACGTATGACGACAACCAGCGGCTTGTGACCGAAGCGCAGCAACGTGGCGACGCCGTTACGACGGGGACGCCCCAGATCGATTACACCTGGGAGGTGCAGCACCACGATGCCGGCAACCAGGTCCGGCTGACGTCGATGGACTACCCCGAGCGCTTGGACATGGGCGTGGCGAGTGGCCGGCTCACGCTCGATCATGTCTATGGCAGCTCTTCTGACATCGACGATGTGCTTGGTCGGGTTACCAAGATCAACGCCGGTGTGACCACCGCGACGCACGAGCTGGCCACATTCGCCTACACGGGTTCCGGCATGCGAGTTCGCCGCGCCGTGAGCGACACCAATGATGTCGAGCGTGCTATCGAGGGCTTCCTCGCTGGCGATGGCACGGCCACGGACACCTACGAGCACCTCGACCAGTTTGGTCGCATCGGCGATCTGCACTGGCGAGATGGCTCTGGTGTGACGCAGTACCGGGCCGAGTACGCGTACGACGCGATAGGCAACCGTATCGAGGCTTCGGTGACACGGCGGAACTCGAGCCAGGCTGCCGTCGTGGACACGTGGAGCTGGGACTACGGATTCGACGCCCTCCAGCGCCTGATCGATGCCGATGCCGACGAGGACGACGGCCTTGGCGGTCGGACGTCTCTGGCCACCCACGCGTGGAAGATGGACACGCTTGGCAACTGGGCCGGTGACGGCATGCTGCCTGGCCTGAACGTGACGGACGGAGCCGCGGGCCTGCGTGACGACAACATCACGCACGAAGTCGGCCGGTTCAACCGCATCGAGTCTCGCGAGGTCGACGACGGCACGACGCCTGTGACGACGGACTTCGTGTACGACGCGATGGGGAACCTCGTGTCGGACGGCGTGTACTGGTACCGCTACGACGCGTGGAACCGCCTGATCCAGGTGGTCGAGGACCCCGGTAGCTATACCTTCGACGCTAATGGTGTGATGACCCAAACAACCGGCCCCGCGTTTGCCGACGTGGTGGCTGTGTTCGCGTACGACTCGCTGGGCCGGCTTGTTGGCCGCCAGGCGCCCTTCCCTGGTACCACGGACGAGTGGCGTACGGAGACGTACTTCTACGATGGTGCGCGTCGGATCGCCGAGCGTTGGAAGGACCCGATCCTTGGGAACAATGGCGGCGGGAACACCGGCAACCAGCAGAACCAGCAAACGCAGTATGTGACGTGGACCGAGCGTGAGTACGTATACACGCCCGGGTACATCGACGAGTTCGTGGCCGAGTACGACGCGGACGGCGACCACTGGCCGGTGCTACAAGACGCGAACTTCAACGCGGTGGCGTTGGTGGATGGCTCGAACGGCGACGTGGCTCGCCAACGGGTGCTCAGCCCGTACGGGCGTGTGCTGCAGGACGATTCGAGCTTCGTGGCCGGTTCGCCGGCGACACGGATCGGGCATCAGGGCCTGTTCGCCGAGCGTTTGGACGCGAACACGCAGCAGGACCCGCAGGCGGCCGGCTCGTTCATCGCGTGGCACAACCGCAATCGAACGGTGCTCAGCGAGTATGGGAGGTTTGCGCAGAGGGATCCGGTTGGAAGCGGGCAAGCCGTCTCGTATGCCGGCAACGAGATCATCATCCCGACGCTCTCCCTCGCACCCGAACCGATCCTCATGGTCTCGGGCATCACCAACCTCTACCAGTACGAGAGTTCCGCTCCGACCGAGTTGGTTGACCCTTCGGGCCTGTTCGGCTTGTTGGGAGGCCTCGGCACGGGCTTGGATCTCGCGGACATGTCGCTCGATGCGATGCAGCAGGCGTACATGGGCGTTTCGACCGGCTTCGGGCTGGGCGCGATGCTGCAGGGCTACGCCTTCGATCAGATCCTCGATGCCGACTGGGCTGGCGACTGGAGCCTGCCCGACACGATGTACGCGCAGTCTGGGTACAGTTCCTCGTCGACCCAGGCGTGGGCATCGGGGTTCTCCGGCCCGCTGTTCGCCATGGCGGGGAGGCGGGTGTATGAAAACCACCACATCGCCACGCCATATGGCCAACAAGGACGTGAACTTCGGGAATTGTTGATGGGGCGCGGCCTATCAAGGGCGGAAGCAAATAAGCTTATTCAATCTAATCAGAACAAACTGCGCATGCTTGGCCATAATACCCGCAGGGGGGGTGGCCACGCGGAGTCGTACAAGAATAACGTACTGGCGTTTGTTCGTTCGCGCATGTTTGATCCACGAACCGGAGAGAATGCAATGGGCAAAGTGGCAGCCATGAAGTTCAAACAGGCTGTCGAAGAGCTTAAGCGAGATGTGAAGAATGTGCCCGATGTGCTTGGAAAGCCTGGGCCTGGCCGGAAAGACAAGAAGACGCCTTGGCCGATTGATGGTCCGCGCCGACGATAACATCAGGTAGGATCATGCGTAAACAACCAGATTTTGCTTATTACGAGATCATCCCATCGCCTGACCCTGCAAAAGGAGAAACTGAGCCAATTGAATGCTTTGATGGCGAGGGCAATCGCGTTGTCGGTCACTATCCATATGACATAGTCCCCAAAATTCACAGCATCATCCTGGTTCAAGGCGACTCGAAATCTCCCATGAGTTCGCGGCTCGGAAAATATGTCAATTGGGTGTCTGACTATAAGGCGTTCGAACGTGATCCTAAGGACGGCCCGTTGAATGGGTTATCTGGGATATCAACCCCGCTGAAGGTCATCGAGTATCTCATCGAGAACGGCTATCTCGAACAGTCCGAGTATGTTGCAATCCGAGATCCCAATGGCGAGGTCATTTCTGGCGTTCTGTGGCCTAACACCGAGTGTGAAGCTGTTGCGTCACCCGGCAAGAAGAATCCACATCGGAAGGTGCTAGTGCCGGCCTCGCCGCCGCAGAGGGATATGTTCTTGTTGTTACAATCGAAGGATGAGCCCGTTGTCGTGTCAAAGAAGTTGAGAGAAGAACTGAGGCGGAAGTTCGGAGCAGCGGTCGGCTTCTCTGGAATCGGTCAGGCGTCTAGCTAGATTCGCCAGAATTGAACCGTTGCGACGTCGGGATCATCTGATTTCGACAGGGCATGGAGGATCTCGGTTACACGTTCGATGTCCACGGTGTGACGACACCAGCGACAATCCCGTTTTGGCCGATGGGTCGGTGATCTTTGCGCATGGTTAATCCGAGACCCTGAGAAATCGTTGTGCCGACGATGGCAATCATAAAATTCAAGCAAGCCGTTACCGGACAGAAGTAAGATGGGGAGTATTGAAGACACAGAATTGAGAGGGAAGTCCTATGATCCTGAAGGAGACTTCAATAGTTCAAGGGATAGCATGCGAGGCCAACTTGGCTTTTTGTATTATGAACTAGCACCATCACTCGACTCTGCGGCCGGTGATACAAAAGATGTAGCATGCTATGACTTGCATGGTGGTCGTGTTGCTGGTTATGACGAGTTCGAGATCTTATCCAGAACCCACAAGATTGTGCTCAAGGAAGACAGCGCAACCCCCCGCGGTGCTGCCAAATTGAAAAAGTACGCGGATTGGGTATCTGATTTCGAAGATTTTCCATTTGAGCCATATCAAGAGCCGCCAGACGGACTATTTGCGTTGTCGATTCCGTTGCGATTCATCAATTTTCTGATCGAACACGGATCCATCGGTGAAGATGAGTATGTTGCCATTCTGGACACCGAAGGGGAAGCGATCGCGGGCGTGCTCAACCCCCGGACTAAGTGCGAGGCCGTCGCGCCGATTGGCAAGAAGAAGAATCCGAACCGGCGAGTGCTCGTGCCCGCGAGCCCGCCAGAAGCGGATTTGTTTGTTCTGCGTCAAGCGGACAAGAACCCCTTGGTCGTTTCGGCATCCCTGAAGACCGTATTCAACAAGAAGTTTGGAGGCGCAATGAGCTTCTTTGGGCTCGGGCAAGCGCAGTGATGTCCAGGAATGTTGCAATGAAATGTGAAGCCATCTGTGTCGCGCAGATGCGTTCGTGCTATATAACGTAAATTAGTATCATGCGTGAACGACCAGATTTTAAGTTCTATATGATCACTCCGTCGATTGATCCTGCTGCGGGAGAAAGAGAATCAGTCGAGTGCGTCGATTCCAATGGCAATCGTGTTGTTGGTCATTACTCGTACGATATTGTCCCCAAGATACACACTATCTCGCTGGTTCAGGAGAATGAGCGCGTACCTGTAGATACCAAACTTGGAGAGTACGCCAAGTGGGTATCCGATTTTGGAGCATTCGAACGGGACCCTGATGAAGGCCCGTTGAATGGCCTATTTGGGATATCAACCCCGTTGAAGGTGATCGAGTATCTCATCGAGAACGGCTATCTCGAACAGTCCGAGTATGTTGCAATTCGAGATCCCAACGGCGAGGTCATTTCTGGCGTTCTGTGGCCTAACGCCGAGTGTGAAGCTGTTGCGTCACCCGGCAAGAAGAATCCACATCGGAAGGTGCTAGTGCCGGCCTCGCCGCCGCAGAGGGATATGTTCTTGTTGTTACAATCGAAGGATGAGCCTGTTGTCGTGTCAAAGAAGTTGAGAGAAGAACTGAGGCGCAGGTTTGGAGCAGCGGTTGGCTTCTCTGGAATCGGCCAGGCATCAGGCTAGATTTGCTGGAGGCAGTGCCGTAACGACGATCGGAACCATCTGATCCCGCCAGATCATGGAGGATCTCAGCGACTACACGGTTGATGCCCAGGGTGTGATGACACAAGCGGCGATCCTGCGTTGGCCGATGGTGCGATGATGTTTCCGCATGATCGAACCGTGGCCGTGAGAAAACGCTATTAAGGAGATAGCGATCGTGACAACCACGCAGGCCGTTCCCGAACTGAAGTGAGATGGAGAACCCGGAAGAGGTCGAATTGAGAGAGAAGCCCCATTGGTCCTGAACGAGGCTTCGATGGTTCAAGGGATGGCATGCGAGAGCAAATTGGCTTTTCATATTATGAAGTAGCGCCATCACTCGACCCGACCATTGGCGATACAGAAGCTATCGCGTGCTTTGACTCACAAGGCGGTCGTGCTGCTGGTTACGATAAGTACGAAATATTGTCCAGAACACACAAGATTCTCCTCAAGAAGCGCAGCGCAACACCTCGCGCTGCCGCTAAGTTGAAGAAGTATGCGGATTGGGTGTCCGATTTCGAGGACTTTCCATATGAACCGTATCAAGAACCACCAAGTGGGCTTTTTGCTTTATCGATTCCGTTGCGGTTCATCAAGTTCTTGATCGAACACGGGTCCATCGGTGAAGATGAATACGTTGCTATCCTGGATACCGAAGGGGAAGCGGTCGCGGGCGTGCTCAACCCTCGTACCAAATGCGAGGCGGTCGCACCGGTTGGCAAGAAGAAGAATCCGAACCGACGAGTGCTCGTGCCCGCGAGCCCACCGGGCGCGGACTTGTTTGTTCTACGTCAAGCGAACAAGAGCCCCTTGGTTGTGTCGGCATCCCTGAAGACCGTACTCAATAGGAAGTTCGGAGGAGCAATAAGTTTCTTCGGCGTTGGGCAGGCGGCGTGATGGAGTTCATTCGATAAGCGTGGTCGCAGTTGGTCTGGCGATTGCCGACGTGATGGCGGTGCGCGCGTACGACTCGCTCGGCCGGCTCGTTAGTCGCCAGGCGCCGTACTCCGGGGGCGACCGACGGATGGCGTACGGAGACGTACTTCTACGATGGTGCGCCTCGGATTGCCGAGCGTTGGAAGGACCCGATCATCGGCCACCAGGGTTGCCACTATTGCCTCGAGGTCATCATCGCTCACGGCCGCTGGGATCAGCAACCGGACTCTTCCGGCGTCACTCGGCTCTCTCGCTAGGGCGGCCTTGTTGCGGGAAGCGACCTGGTCTCGGGAGTCACGGTGGCGAGTGCACTGCCACCGGTCCGATTGGGTGTGTTCGGCTCATCAGCCATGGGGCGACCCGTCGGTTGGGGAGGTCAGCCAACCCGATGCCGCCGTCATCGCGGGGGCTCAGTACGTCACGATGAACGCCACTCTCCCGGCGAGTGGCAGTCCCCTATCGGGGAATCCTGCGGGGTTCGAATTCCTCGTCCGTTCATTTCTGGCCCGGTGTGGCCCGTGTGCAACCTATTGAAAACCGAAGAAAATTGTTATCCGGACTGTTGCGCCGGTCTAGGCCGGGGTTGAGTTGGAATCACTGCCAATTGGGCTTGTGGTTCGACGTGTTTTCCGTCATTGTATATTGAACCCGAGGCCGGTTACGCACCGCCCCGGTGCGTCGTATTGGTTCGCGGATGGCGCCGGAATGCCCGGCGTCGCCTTGCTTGCATCCGGGGGAGTGTTTCGGGCGACCCCAAAAAGCTCATTCAAGAAGAGGACACACACATGCAGCGTGGTACTACTCGATGGACGGTCGTGGCCGCTTCGGCGGCGGTGTTGCTGGCCAGCAGCGGGCTGGCGCTCGCCTCACAGTCGTTGGCCAAGCCGACCCAGACCCAGACGGTGCGTGTGGGCGATGGCTACGTGCGGACGTGGCTCGATGCCGGCCAGCCGATGGTGGCGATCAGCCTCGACGGCCTCGCCGAGCAGCGCGTGGTTGAGCAGCGCGGCACCGTGATGCTGCGGTACGCCGAGTTCGATCCGGCGGGAGTTGTCCCGGCGGTGCCCCAGCACCTCCAGGCTGTTGAGGGCAACCAGGCTTTCATCGTGCAGTACATCAGCCAGCCACTCGAGGCGTACGGCGAGGCCATCGCCCGTCTGGGCGGCACGGTCGAGCGATTCCTGCCCGATCAGGCGCAGATCGTGACGATCGACGCCGACATGGTTGACGCCGTGCGGGCCCTGCCATTCGTCCGGTGGGTTGGCGCGTACCACCCGGCCTACAAGCTCAATGATCCTGAGTTGCAGCGTCTGACGATCGGCTCAGATGCCCCGGTGTACCAGCGCTACTCGATCCAGACCCTGCGCCGTGGCAACGGCTCGCTGGACGGGCTCGCCCAGATGGTCCGCCAGATGGGTGCTCCGGTTGATCTGGAGTCCCATCCCGTCGGCCGCCTCGAGGCCTGGCTGACCGACGATCAGGTTCTCGCCGTTGCCCAGCGTAGCGATGTGCTGTTCATGGATTTCCGCGGGGAGCCCGAGCTTGACGTGGATGTCGCCCGCATGATCGGTGGCGCGGATTACGTCGAGAGCGTTGCCGGTTTCACAGGCACGGGCGTTCGCGCCGAGGTCATGGACAGCGGCCTGTTTACCGGGCACCAGGAATTCTCCGTGCTGAGCCCCGCGCCGCTGCTGCATGGCAGCGTGACCAGCGCCTCGCACGGTACCTCGGTGTTCAGCATCGTGTTTGCTCCGGGCACCAACCCGCAAGCTCGCGGCTTCCTTCCCGACGCCGAGCAGACGATCGCCGCGGGATACCCCGCTCTGGGCGATCGCTACGAGCACACGGCACGGTTGGTCGATCCATCCGGTCCGTACCGTGCGGTCTTCCAGACCAACAGCTGGGGCGGCCCGCGTACGACCCAGTACGAGACCGTGTCTGCCGAGATGGACGACCTGCTGTTCGACCACAACATCGTCATTACTCAGAGCCAGTCGAACTCGGGAGGCACGCCCAGTCGTCCCCAGGCTTGGGCCAAGAACATCGTGGCCGTCGGTGGCATCAACCACTTCGGCACGCTTGATCGCAGCGACGACCGCCACGGCGGTAGCGCTGGTAGCACGGGACCGGCCGCCGATGGTCGCATCAAGCCCGACCTGAGCCACTTCTACGACCAGACGATTGCGGCAACGACTGGTCTGCCGGACTCATACACGCAATTCGGTGGCACCTCTGGCGCCACGCCGATCACGGCCGGCCATTTCGGTCTGTTCTTCCAGATGTGGAACGAGGGCGTGTTCGGCCCGGTGTCGGTGCCCGGTGGTACGGTGTTTGAGAATCGCCCGGTGTCGAGTACGGCCAAGGCGTTCATGATCAACACGGCGCTGATGTATGATTTCTCAAGCTCGTCTGACGATCTGAACCGCATGCGTCAGGGCTGGGGCCTTGCTGATGTTGGCAAGCTCTACGACGAGCGCGAGCGGTTCTTCATCGTTGATGCGAACCAGCCGGTCTCTCCGCTCGGTTCGAACAGCTATCCGCTCAAGGTTGCCAGCGACGAACCGGATCTGCGTGTGACAATGGTCTATCGCGATCCCAGCGGCACGACCTCGGCCACCAAGCACCGCATCAATGACCTGACGCTGAAGGTCACCTCGCCCAGTGGCGACGTGTACTACGGCAACAACGGTCTGACCGATGGCAACGAGTCGACCCCCGGCGGTTCGCCGAACGATCTCGACAACGTCGAGAACGTGTTCATCACCTCGCCCGAGGGCGGTGTATGGACCGTCGAGGTCAGCGGCGACGAGATCAACCAGGACGGCAACCCCGCCACCGCCGAACTCGACGCGGTCTACTCGCTGATCGTCGCAGGTGTCACGCCGGCGATCGGTATGTCGCTGGTCTCGGATGTTCCCGACATCGTCCTGCCCGGCACGCAGCTGAACGTGCAGATCGAGGTCATCGAGGGCGACGAGATGCTCTCGGGCACGCCTCAGATTTATTACGACATGACCGGCTCGGGCTTTGTCCAGGCCGACATGACCGCCGCCGGCGACCTGTGGGAGTTCGAACTTCCCGCCGCCGAGTGCGGCACAAGCCCGGCCTTCTACATGGAAGTCATGGGCGATGGCGGTACAACCGTTACCCTGCCCGCCCAGGGCGAGGATGCCCCGTACGACATTGACCGCGTCGGTGAGGATCTCAACTACGGCGAGTATGACTTCGAGGTGGCCGCTGGTTGGGCCGTCTCTGGTACCGTCATCAACGGGCCGTGGGAACTCGGTGTGCCCGATGGCTTCCGCGGTGCTCCCGACGAGGACTTCGACGGCTCCGGTCAGGCCTACGTGACGGGCGCCGCGCGCGGCGACGACATGGACGGCGGTCCGACCGTCCTGACTTCGCCTGTGTTCGAACTCGCAGGGGCGCCCGCTGACATCGAGTTGCGGTACGCTCGTTGGTTCACCAACGACGACCAAGCTGGCGGCATCGCCGATGAGGATCGCCTGCTCGTTGAGATCACCGATGGTTCCGGCTGGGTGGTTCTCGAGACGGTTGATCACGACATCGCTGGCGAAGAGTGGAGCGAGCAGGTTGTCACGGTCTCCGACCACGTGTCGCTGACCGATCAGGTGCAGTTGCGTTTCACCACGAGTGACAGCCCGAATGACTCGGTCACCGAGGCCGCCGTTGATGCCATCAGCATCAAGGGCTTCCGCTGCGGTGACACCTGCCGTGTGGACCTCGATGGCGATGGCGATCTGACCATCTTCGACTTCCTCGAGTTCCAGAACTTGTTCTCGAGTGGTGATCTTGCCGCCGACTTCGATGGCGATGGCGAGTTGACCATCTTCGACTTCCTCGAGTTCCAGAACGAGTTCGCTGCCGGCTGCCCGTAAGCCGAGATTCGATCCTGTCGGGTGACGGGCCCGTTCCCGGCCCACGCCCGATGACGCAAGGAGCCGCCTGAGGAGGGCGGCTCCTTTCTTTTGCTTCAAGCGCGATTCGGTGAATGACTCGGGAAACTACGGGCCGGTTATCGGGAATACGCGTGCGCTTCGGGCGATTTGTCCGACCCATCGGGCACGATTGTGTCGCTGGTGCTGCCCATGGTGAACCCGTGGTTGTCCACGCCGCGTATCGGTGGCAGATTTTGCTCGTAACGCGCTCACGGGCCGTTGGGTATATCGGAATGTCCCGTCTACGTCTGCTGCCTCGGCGTCGGCGGTCGGGTCTACCGCAAGGAGGCGTCTTGGCTGGTCTTTCAGCCCGCAGCTTGTGGTTATTCATTATCAAGCAGAACAGGGGAGATCCCACATGCGAGGAATCACGAACAACGCCGTGCTATTGCGTGCGGCCGCCGGTCTGACGGTTGGACTGATGGGGCTGGCCGCCGCGCCGACGATGGCAGACGACGTCATCATCATCGGCGGCACCGTTGCCGAGAACTACCCGGGCGCCCGCACGCTCGCGAACGCCAGCGGCCAGGTCGAAGCGTTCTATGGCGTGCCCATGACCACCGGCGCGACCGCCGAGCAGGCCGCCATGGAATTCCTGACTCAGCACGGCGACGAGTTTGGCGTGGGCGAACTCACCCTTAACCTCGCGCACCAGACGGAAGTGCGCGACGGCAAGTTCACCGCATTCCTGTTCGATCAAACGATCGACGGCCTGCCGGTCCACCTGGGCATCGGCCGCGTCCTGGTGCTCGATCGCGGTACCGATCACGCCGTGGTGTACGCCGCGGGCAACCTCGCACTGAACGACGCGGGCAACCTTCAGGATCAGGTGTTCCTGACGCCGGCCCAGGCGACGGCGGTGGTTCGCAACGACGTGCGCTTTACCAACTTCGTGAACTTCAGCCAGCCCGAGCTTGTTGCCTATTACGGCGACGGGCAGGGCGAGGACGGGCGCCAGACGCGTCCGGCGTATCGCGTGACGGCCGAGCACATGGGCTATCCGGTGGTGGCCCAGGCGTACGAGGTGTTCGTCGATGCCGAGACCGGCGACCAGTTGCTCGTGCAGTCGGTGATCGCACACGTCGACGTCGAGGGAACCGTGACCGGCAACGCGACGCCGGGACTGCTGGCGGACGGCGCTGGCAACCCGCCGACCGAACAGCGTTTGCCTCTGCTGGAGGTCATGCTTCGTGGCGGCGCCGACGCGTTGACCGATCTCAACGGCGAGTTCGTCATCTCGCACTCGGGCACGTCGAGCGTGACCGTTGATGGCGAGCTCTCCGGCCCATGGGTCAGCGTGAACGACGTCGCCGGCCCCGAGCTCTCGGCCAGCGCGGTCACGACGCCTCCCGGCCCGGCCAACCTGTTGTTCAACCCGAGCCCGAGCCAGTTCACGACGGCCCAGGTCAACGCCTTCCTGCACACCAACCTGTCGTACGACTTCATGAAGTCGCGTGCGCCGGGCTTCACCGGGCTCGATCGCCAGACGCCCGCGAATGTGAACCTCAACGACAACTGCAACGCGTTCTTCAGTGGCGGTGACCTGTCGATCAACTTCTTCACGGCTGGCGGCGGGTGCGCGAACACCGCCTTCTCGACCGTTGTCGCTCACGAGTACGGCCACTTTATCGTGAATCGGCTGGGCCTCTCCCAGGGTGCTTTTGGCGAGGGCTATGGCGACTCGGTGGCGATCAATCTGTACGACACAGGCATCGTGGGCCAGGGCTTCCAGATCGGCGGCGGCGCGGTGCGCAACCCCGAGGCCGCTCGCCAGCAGTTCCCCTGCGGGTCGGCCATCCACACCTGTGGCCAGGTGCTTGGCGGCACATGGCGCTGGATGCGCCTGAACATGACCAGCACGCTCGGCTCGGGTCCGGCCCTCGAGCGCGCCCAAGACAACTTCGTGGCTTGGTCGATGATCACGCTCGGTGGCGACGGCAGCGACTCGGCCACGCCGCGCACGGCCATCGAGGTGCTGACCGTTGACGACGACGACGGCATCCTCGGCAACGGCACGCCGAACTACGACGAGATCTGCATGGCCTTCGATCGCCACGGCATCTCGTGTCCGGAACTGGACCTGCTGACCATCCAAGTGGTGGACGCGCCCGAGTCTCTCGCTCCCGGCGCGAGCGGCCAGATCCGCGTCCAGATCGATGAATCGACGGCGAGCCTCGTGCCCGATTCACAGATGCTCGGCCTGATCATCGACGGCGATACACAGCTTGTTCCGCTGACCGCCGATGGCGACACCTTCGTGGCCAACGTCCCCGGCCAGCCTGGGCTGACCGACCTGGCGTACTTCGTCACCGCCGATGCCGACACGGGTGACACCGTCCGCTTCCCGAGTGCGGGCGGCATCCCGATTCTCGTTGGCGAGGTCTTTGTTGAGTTCGACTTCGAGACCGCTCCGGGTTGGACCGTCGAGAGCACCGCGTTGTCGGATGGCGCGTGGGATCGCGGTGTGCCCGCCGGCGGCGGCACACGCCAGGATCCGCCCACCGACTTCGACGGCTCGGGCCAGGCCTGGGTGACCGACAACGAGCCCGGCAATAGCGATGTCGACGGCGGCCCCACCATCCTCGTCAGCCCCGTGTTCGACCTTTCGGGTCAGGACGACGCCATCGTGTCGTACGCCCGCTGGTTCCAGAGCATCAACGGTGATACCGACGACTTCCTCGTCCAGTTCTCTGATAACGGTGGCGTGTCATGGGCTGGGGCCGACTTCACCGCGCATGACGATTCGGGCTGGCAGTTCGTGTCCGTGCGTGTGTCGGATGTCGTTGATGTGACCAGCGAGTTCCGCGTGCGGTTCGTTGCCAACGACAATCCGAATGACTCGGTGACCGAGGCCGGCGTCGATGCCTTTAGCATCTTCGTCGGCGGTACCCCGGCCTGCCGCGCCGACTTTGACGGCGACGGCGAGCTGACCATCTTCGACTTCCTGGCGTTCCAGAATGCCTTCGACGCCGGCGATCTGGTCGCCGACTTCGATGGCGATGGCGAGCTGACCATCTTCGACTTCCTCGAGTTCCAGAACGAGTTCGGCGCCGGCTGCCCATAAGCCACGCATCGAACCGATCGGGGCAACGCCCCTGATCCCGAACGCTCGCCTTCACCGGCGAACCCAGGGGCCTTTCCGAGTACCGGGAGGGCCCTTTTCGTTGGTTTCGGGGGTTGGGCTGGCGGCCCCGGCGGGGGCCGGGGCATACCATGCGGGCCCAGCGTGGGCCGGCCCCCAGCCGGCTCGATCCACGAGCGTTGTGTGTTGGTGCGGATATTCCGGGGTGTGGCGCAGCTTGGTTAGCGCGTTTGACTGGGGGTCAAAAGGTCGCAGGTTCGAATCCTGTCACCCCGATTCACAGCTGATGAAATCGTCGTGCGTGACGTGTCCTCGCTTGCTTGCGGCGAGTTCAGTCGCGTCCTCTTACCCGGTGGTCACGGATCAACCGAGTTCACGCGTTTGAGATTCTCTTGGCCGTGTTGAAGAGGCATGATTTGAATGCCTCGATCCTCGGAGAGGCGAACTCCGTTGGCGCACTCAGCACATACACCGGGTCGTAGGCTGGTAGTTCAAACTCCGGGAGCACCTCGACCAGTCGGCCGGAGTCGAGATCGGCGCGCGCCGCGAAGCTCGACAGATACCCGACGCCGATTCCGGATCGGACGGCGTCTAAGAGTGAGTTTCCGTCAGTCGTGCGTAGAACGGGACGAACGGTGACAGACCGAGTCTCCTTGCCTTCTGTGTAGGCCCAGGTCGTGATCTCGTCCGCGGGGCTCGTGTACGCCACGGTGGGATAGGCTCCCAACTCCTCAGGATGTGAGAGAGGGCCGGCGCGCTCCAGCAACTCAGGTGTTGCCACCAGGCAGACGTCGTTGTCCGCGAGTTTCCTTGAAATCAGGCTTCCCTCGCTCGGTAGCCCAACGCAAAGAGCGATATCGAGTGAGTTTCTGTAGAACGCCAGCGGCTCATCCTGAAGCAACAGCGTGATACGGACGCGTGGGTACTCGGCGAGAAAGTCCGAGATCGCCGGCTGCACGAGGTGGCGACCGACGTGGAGAAGGCTCCCTATCCGGAGTTCACCTGTGACGTGTCCTTTCGACTCTTCGAGTCGTTGGGCCATCTCCTCAAACGTTGATCCGATGCGTTTGCTGTGCTCCAGCACGACCTGGCCGTGCGTCGTGACTCGCATCGTCCTGGATGTCCGCTCGAGCAGTTGGGTACCCAACTCGCGCTCGAGTGTCTTCACATGCTTGCTCACGGTCGAGTGACTGAGGTTCCACTTGGCCGCCGCGGCCGTAAATCCTCCGAGTTCAACCACGTCTCGGAAGAGCAGCAGTTTGCCGATGTTGTCCATATCAATTGTTCCTTTTGTACACATATAATGTGATGAATAGGTCGTTGAATCAACAGATTGGCCCGTGTAAGTTTGCAAGTCAAGCACCACACACGAGGACTCTGCCATGAAATCTGGAACGACTCTCATCACTCTTCTGGCCGCATCGATCGCGAGCGGGGCGCAGGAGGCGCCAGATCAAGTCTCCCGACGGGAAGTCTCTTTTCGTTCGGGTGATGCCACGTTGGTTGGGCATCTCTACCTACCAGAGGACTACGACGGAAGCCGCCAGCTTCCTGGCCTCGTTGTCACGGGTGCTTGGACAACGGTGAAGGAGCAGATGCCGGCAACATACGCCGCTGAGATGGCTGGTCGTGGATTCGCGGCACTGACTTTTGATTTCCGTGGCTGGGGCGGATCCGAGGGCTCCCCGAGGTTCCTCGAGCACCCCGAGCGAAAGACGCAGGACATCATCGCGGCCGCGGCGTTTCTTGCGTCCCGACCCGAGGTGGATGCCGGTCGGATTGGCGGGCTCGGCGTGTGCGCATCAGCTGGTTACATGAGTGACGCGACACTGCGAAGTCCGAACATCCGTGCGCTCGGACTGGTTGCCCCGTGGCTGCACAACAGCGAGATCGCGGAGTCGGTTTATGGCGGTCGTGAAGGAGTCGCAAGTCTGATCGCTGCTGGCCGAGAAGCCACGGCGTCCGATGAGGTCGTCATCATCGAAGCTGCGAGCACGACGAATGAGTTGGCTTTGATGTACAACGCGCCGTACTACACCGAGACAGATCGTGGTCTGATCCACGAGTACGACAACCAATTCAACGTTGCCTCGTGGGAACCATGGCTGACCTACGACGCGGTCCGCGTCGGAGAATCCCTGCGAAAGCCAACACTCGCGGTCCACTCGCAGGCGGCCGTGATCCCGCAGGGCATCACTGCGTTCGCAGAGCGCATGGGTGCACACGCTCGGGTGCTTTGGCTCGATGACGTCACTCAGTTTGAGTTCTATGACCAGCCGGTCCCGGTGACCACGGCGGCGGATGCCATCGCGGAACACTTCAGGGAGTCGTTCAGCGAGCAGCAGGATGTCGCGGCGGTAACCACCGTCGTCGAAGGCGTGGCAACCCTCGCGGATCTCGGACGATTCGACGCGCTCGCGTCTCTTTACGCGGACGAGGTCATGGTGGACTACAGCTCGCTCACGGGTGAGCCCGCGAACACGGTGCCATCGGCTGAACTCATGCGCTCCTGGGCGGGGTTCCTTCCAGGTTTCGACCGCACACGACACGGCCTCTCGGACATCCATGTAAGCATCGACGGCGACTCGGCTGTTGCGACTGCGGGCTTCACGGCCGATCACTTCATCGGTGAGCTGTTTTGGCAGGTTCGGGGCGACTACCGGTACGAGCTTCGCCGGGATGGCCGTGACTGGAAGATCGTCAGCCACATGATGAACCTACGAGGCGAGGATGGCACACGCGACGCGCTTGCGATCGCAACGGCTAGAGCCGCGGAACGACCGGGTGCTGTCCTGATCCGTGATGCTACCGCCGGTGCAGTACGAGCGTTCCTGGAGTCTCTTGAATCAAAAGACATGAACGCGTTCGCCAACGTCTGGGCCGACAATGCCGTCCAAGAGATGCCATTTGCCCCCGAGGGATTCCCAAAGGACGTGCGCGGCAAGAACGGGATCCTGGCCCATTACCAAGCATGGCCGACCGTCAGCGGCGACGCCGAGTTCACAGAGGATCTCCGGTTCTACCCCATGCAGGATCCGGAGTGGGTCTTCGCGACGTTCACGGGGCATGTCGACATCATCCCGACCGGCCGGCTCTACGAGCAGACGTATGGCGGTCTCTTCCACGTTGTAGATGGCAAAATCGTGTTCTTCCGCGAGTACTTTAATCCGGCCCCGTTCGTACGCGCATTCGGGCTTGAGGGCGAGACAAAGGGACTCGGCCAGTGACTCGCAGAATCAGTTAGCATTTCACCGCGAAAGCAGAATCTGCATCTCCTGGCTCCAATGGCAGGTCTGGGACGCGAAGAGTTCAACCGGTGTCCTGCTACGCCGATTGATGATCCGGAAGGCCCTAATTCTCTCTGGGGCCTTCTGTGTGTGGAGGGGAACTCGAACCTGCCTCGTATACACCTAGCACTTCTCCTCGATTTGAACAGGTAGCCGTTGGCACGGTCTTGGCAGTACTGCCGAGGTACGCCGACGGTATCAATCCGGCGCAAGCCTCGAGTCGCAGAAATTCTGTCCAAGACACAACGAGTTCAGCCGATCCCGTCTACGGGAGTTGGCTGCCGAGGAGGACAGTCTCGCAGGGAACCTATGAAGCGCGAGTGTGCATCCGGGCTCGATGTGTTCCATGTGTCGATGATTCTTGGAGAGCTTGTCTCAGGAGTTGATCTCGGTGCTGCCGTGTTGCTATTGAGCTCGGATGCTTCAGGAAGGTGCGAATGCCAAGATACGGGAAGACAACGATCGGCTGTCTGACGGGCTTGGTAGCCATGGTGATTCCTGGGGCGTGTAGCACCAGTCCCGCACACCAGCAACACGGACCTACACCCTCGATCAATCACCAGATCCTATTCGATCTCATGTCGGAGTATGACATTCCCGGGATGGCCGTTGCCGTTTCATACAGAGGACAGGATCAGTTCGGGGACTACGGTGTCATTGATCTGACATCGGGTGAGGCTGTGACTCGGGATACTCTCTTCGAGATTGGGTCGGTCTCGAAGCTCTTTACTGTGATGTTGGCGACCGTAGCCGAGCAGGAAGGGCTGTTTTCTCTCGATGCTCCGATTGGCGGCTACATGCCTGATCTGGATAGAACGTATCTTGGGAGAATAGCTGCCCTACACCTCACCACACATACCGCAGGCGGTTTTCCTTTGCAGCTGCCAGATCATGTCGCCACAGAAGCCGAACTTGTTCAGTACTACCGCGACTGGGTCCCACAGCACCCCGAAGGTACCTACAGGCATTACGCGAATCCGAGCATCGGCTTGTTGGGCCTCCTCGTCGCTCGGGTGAAGGGTGTAGGCTTTGTTGAGTTGATGGAGAAAGACCTATTCCCAAGCATCGGGATGAGTAGTTCTTTCATTCGTGTTCCGGAGGAGGAACGAAGCAACTATGCGTGGGGCCACAACCGCAGGGGTGAGCAGGTGCGTGTCAGCCCGGCGCTGTTGGCCGATGAATCGTACGGAATCAAGACGACCAGCACGGACTTGCTGAAGTTTCTCAAACTCAATCTCGGTTGCGACGGCGGTCTGTCCGCGCTGGAGAGTGCGGTGTGTCGAATGCACATGAGTTGCTTTGATGCAGGACCGTTTGAGCAAGCGATGATCTGGGAGAAATATGAGTATCCGGTCGACATTGATGAGCTCAGGGCTGGAAATTCCTACCGGATGATCATGGAGGCCGCGCCAGTTGACGAGATTCGCCCCGCGGAAGCCCATGAGCCTTTTGTACTAAGCAAGACGGGGTCTACCAGCGGCTTTGGAGCATATGTTCTTGTCGTCCCAGACGAAGAGCTTGCGATTGTTCTACTGGCGAACAAGAACCTTCCCATTCAGGCGCGTGTTGAAGCCGCGCACCAGCTCATGGCGGACGTCCTTGGCGCAACGGCTGGGCACAATCTCGCGATGCCGTAAAACCCGATCGATGGAATCATGCGTCGATCAACATGGCCTACGCCCGTAACTTCATGATTCACGCGAGTCGTCGTATTCTGGTTATCGAAGCTCAACGGAATAGATGTGCCAACGGGTATCGGTGGTTTCAATGTTGCTGGCGTCCGGAAAGAATCCGAGTGGGATCGCAATCGGTATGTCGGGCGACCGCTCGACGGTGAACCTCGCATTGTGCATGTCGATCAGACTATGGACCTTAGGATCGTGCTCGCCGCGGATGAGGCCGAGCCGTTTACCCGTGGGCTCCAAGATGATTCCACGTTTTCTTTGAACGATTGACTGCCAGATGACCAATCACGATCTCGACGCCTTCACCCACCGCTGCAGCGTCTGGCTGAGATCAATGTTCTGGGTGTCGCCATTCTGGGGTGCGAAGTACTTGTGCTCGATGAGCCTGATATCTCGTGACAACGCATCAGACTGTGCGGCGTCGAGGTCTCGGGTGCGTTGGATATTGCGGAGCGTCATGGCGGCGCTGAGCGGCGTGACGCGGGTGGGCACCTCGCTCGCGTCGGTCGCACCTGCTATCTGCCGCTCGCGCAGCCGCCAGAACCATAGGATCGCCAGGACGCCGAAGGCTGCGGCGACGCCGAACGCCCACGGCAGCCAGAAGATGGGGCGGTCGATGGCCACGCTCATTCCGGCGACGGGGCGCAGGTCCATGTCCGAGTAGTACTTCGATTCGAGCGTGGCGTCGAGCCCGGCCTGCAGCGCGGGCATCGTGAATGCCGATCCGGCACTTCCCGAGCCGGGGGTGTAGGTGACCAGCCACGTGCGTTCCACGGGCAGCCGATACATGCCGGTTTCGTCGGCCTCGGGGTACCCGCCCTCGGGCGCCGTCGGGGGTGTCCAATACCACGACGAACTAGTGCTGCTGCCCTCCTGGATGACGGAGATGGGGCGTGTCTCGATGGCGTCCTCTGCGAGCACGTACCCGTCCAGCGGCGCGTTGATGCCTTCGAGCAGTTCGTGGAGTTCGGGGACGACACCGTCGCCGCGCGCGATGATTTCGAGCGTGACGGCTCGGTCGCCCTCGCCGTCTCGTGCGTCGCGTGGGTCGACGACTTGGACGACGTGCATGTCGACGCACGGCCGTGCGGCCTGGGGGCGAGCGCCGGCGGGCGTGACGGCCAAGCCGGGGATGTTCGAGGGCAGCACGAGCGTGACCGGGCCGGAGTTATCTTGGAATTGCATGTCGAGAGTGACCTGCGGCACGTGGTCGACCGCGGGGTCGTCGCGCGAGAGGACGATGTAGGCCATGGGCTTCTCGAGCCAGCCGCCCTCGCCCGCTTCGGCCACACCGCGTGAGGGCATGAAGGGGTCGAAGAAGCCGATGGCCTCGACGGTGAATCCCTTGGAGAGAGTCTCGCGCAGCGATTTCTCGAGCTTGTCCCGGTAGTTCACCATCTGGTACTGCCGGCCAACGCGGGCGTAGATCCCATTCTGGAGGTACTTGGCAAAGCCGCCCGTCTCGCGATCGACCGAGTTGGTGTATCGCATCGAGAGCATGACGCCGAAGGGCCGGTCGGTGCCAACCGAGTCGCCGCCGTCGATGGTGAGGCGGAGCTTGATCTCGTCCTTGACGAGATCGCGGTACAACTCGTCGAGACCGCGCAGTGTCGCGCCGGCGGGGTCGTCGCCCACGACGCGCAGCGCCTGCTTGACCAGTTTGGGCTTCACGTCGGGCTGGGCACGCGAGACCGCCAAGCTGAGGGCCCGCGCAAACTCGGCGAGGTGTCGCTGGTGGCTCTCGGGTGGCAGCGTGGCCATTGAAGCCTTGATCAGGTCGACCTGATCGCTCTGGCGCGTGCCGTCCTTGGGCATCTCGTCGGCGCTCAGGAAGTCGATCTGCGACGTGCCCATCGCGGCGCCGAACCACTGCAGGTAGATCGTTGGGTCTTCGCGCTCCTCGCCCGCGCTCACCGCCGTGGCATAGCGGTCGGCGGCCTCCTTGAACGCGGTGAACGTCGCCATGCGGACCTCGTTGTCCTGCGTTGATTCAGGATTCTGGGCCTGCTTGCCCGTCATGCGGAATTGGAGTCGGTCGTAGGTCAGGGCTGCCTGCAAGACGGCGTAGCGCCACGAGTCGGGCTGGGCCGCCAAAGCTGAGTGGGCGAGGTCGATGGCCAGCGCGTAGCCCTCGTCGACCAGCTGAGCGATCTCGGCGTCGGTTCGCTTCACGCCTTGGTCGATCTGCACGGCGCGATTGCGCCAGTCGCCGTTGAGCCCTCCGGCCATGGCCTGCGCGAGCGTGGCGGAGGTTGTGGGGGGGATCTGGTCGATCGGGCCGAAGATGCGTTCCACGTCGTTGCGCTCGAACACCTCGGTCATGCCGTGGCAGGCCTGGAAGACCTGGGTGATCTCGGGCAGTGATCGTGGTTCGATCCCGATGCCGCGCAGTGTCTGCATGAGGTTGGCCAGGCGTTCGAGGTTTCGGCGTTGGCGGCCGCGCGTGAGCGGGGCCTGCGCCATCTCGTAGCTCCAGAAGTACCAGATGTTGTTGTCGTAGTCGCTCGCGGGGCTGAGCCGCTGCTCCCAGACGCGGAGGAACGCGCCCGCGAGATCGTGGGCGGCGTCGGGGTTGCGGTCGATGGCTAGACGGAGCAGCCCGAGCGCCTGATCGGTCTCGTCGGCGCTCGTGGCCAGTTCCACACACGCCCGATCGGCGCGGACGGCCAAGCTGGGCTCGAGCGCGTTCATCCACTTTTGGTCGGGAATGGCCCGCAGCAGCAGTTGCGCGCCGCGCGAGACGGTGCGCCGGTTGCCCTGCTGCGCCACGACCTGTTCCATCTCGGTGATCAAGGCTGTGGTGAGCATGCGCAGCGGGATGCGCAGCACTGAATCGGCCAGATCGCGGCGCTCGAGCAGCACGTCCATGGCCTGCTTGAACGTGACGATGGACTGGGCTCGCGACGCCTCGCCCGCCTCGGAGGTGTCGCCGGGCTTGTTGACGTTGACGGCGCGCAGCGCGATGCCCTCGAGGGCCGCGGGGCCCAGGATATCGTTAGCGAACACGCTTTCGAGCCACGGCGTGACCTGCGAACGCGGCATGTGCGGCATCTGGCCTAGCGCAAGCTCGACCGCCTCGGCCCGCGAGGACATCGAGGCGCGGTCCATTGCCGTGACTTCGCAGAACAATGACCACCCGGCTTGTCGATGCGCGTCGGCTTCGGGCGTGGGGCCGGCCTTCTGGGCGAGCGCGACGCGGTACTGCCCGTGCACGATCATCTGCTCACCATCGCCCGAGGCTCGCGCATCTTCCAATGGTGGTAGGTAGGCGTAGGCCTCTTCCACCAGGCCCGCGCCGGCGAGGAGATCGACGGTACGCCGCCGCATCTCCGGAGTGGCGCTGCCGAAGAAACGCGTGCCTTCGGCGATGCGTTCCAGCAGCGTGGCCGGGCTGTTCTTCGCCACGGCCGACGCGATCATGGTGGTCCACGTACGCACGTGCCAGGTCTTGAGCTCCGAAGGGATCGCTTCGGTGACCGACAATACCTCCTCTGGTAGCAATCCCGATGAGCTGCTGTTGAGTGACTGGAGCACCGCGGAGTACAGCGATTGGGCATCACTGTCCGAGAGTTCCTTCAGGAATGCGGCGAACGATTCCCATTCGCCGGCCTGCACAAGCAGGTGGACCCAGCGTGCGATGTCCGAGCCGCGGGCTGTTTTGGGGTTGGGCCTGGCGACTTCGCCGAAGCCGAGCTTGGCTCGGGCGCCCAGCACATTTTGTGGTGTGCGGGCGAAGTCGAGACCCCGCAGGGCATTCTGTATCTCCTGCGAGCGCATCATCGCTTCGGTCTGGGCGGCGGCGAGCCCGAGCACCTCGTCCAGATTGATGCCCAGATCGAGGTAGTAGGCCTTCATCTCATCCTGCTGGTCGCTTGGCAGCGAATCGAAGTGCGCTCGAAGGAACTCGACTTCGTCTTCATCGAGCGGCTCTGGGGTGACCAAAGTCGGCGCTGCCGGGTCGGCGGCCGCGATGTCAGTGGGCGCATCGGCGGCTTGCTCGGGCGACTCTTCGACGGTGGCTGTCGCGGGGGCCGACTGTACCGGTGTGGCTGGTTGGGCGCGCCTTGCGGGGCTGAGCGTTCCCTGCTGGAGAGAAATGTGCGCCGCCGCGGTGCCACTGGTGATGGCCAACAAAATCGCGGGAGTGATCAGTCGTTTGCCCATTGGATTGGCTCGAAGCCGACGAGTGTCCATTGCAACTTCCTTCCAACGCTCCAAGCGGCCCGGCACCGGGCCGATGATGAGGCTCGTGTTCTACCAACCCGCGGGGATGCCATCTTCGCCGCCCGCGCCCCGGCCGTCTTGGTTACCCGGCGGCCGACGCGACACACCGCGGCCGCCCGGTCGATTATCCAAGCCCTCTGTGTTGCCTTGCTGGGGCGAGTTTCTGGGTCGCGGCGTCCATTGGAGATCGTCCGCGGCGTGTTCCAGGTTCAGGGCCAGTTCGAGGTTCTTCTGTTCCTGCTCGAGTTCGGCCCGGGCCTGGTCGGTTTGTCCTTCGGCAAGGTAGCGGAAATTCTGCCGTGCCAGCGACGCCACGGTCGTCCACTCCTCGGTGGGTTTGCCGGCCTGCCGCATCAGGCGCGCGCCGTAGTAGTAGCCCGCGGCGATTTCGGCCCGGGCCCATCGTGCGAGCTCGGTGTCGCCCTCGCCGTGTTCGGTCGCCTCGGCAAGCCAGCTCTCGAGATCGCGTACGCCGGTGGTGATCTCGCCGGCACGGATAACGGCCCGGTTCCGGGCGATGCGCATTGCTGTCGCCCGCGTGGTGTCCAGATCTTCCCAGATTGTCTGGGCCGTCTGATACTGATCGGCCGCGGCCTGCCAGGCCTTGCTTGCCTCCGCGTATGCCCGGTCCGCTGCGTCGGCGGCGTCTCGTGCGGCGCGGGCGTCGGCGGGGTCGCCCGAGTCACTGGCCGAGCGCCGGGCGGTGATCCACGCCAGGTGGGCTGCGTGGGCCGCGTCCTGAGCTGCTTGCGCCACGGCTTCGAGATCGTCAGCCTTGGCGGTTGCCGAAATAGCCTGTTCCTCGTTCAGAGCCAGCTGGCCTGGCCCGAAGTGGACCGCCAGCGCGACCACTGGTACCAACGACCACACCGGCCACACGACGTGCGCGAGCTTCATGCAATGTCTCCGATCGCTTGGCGCGTGCGTGGGAGCGAAACGTGCTCGCTGACGCGGGGCGCGACTCGTGCGGGTTGCCTGCGCGCGCGGGCCTCGTCTCGTCTCAGCCCGGCGAGTAACAGTGTGGGCCCGATGAGACCGACCATCGCCGCTCCGATGCCCAAAGCGAGCAGCCCGAGGTCGCGCAGCCTCAGCGGCAGGTCTGACTCGGGGATGGTCATGCGCAGGCGGTCGAGCACCTTGCTAGGCAGGTGGTGCGTGTTGCCCTGGTGGTAGTGGCCGTCGAGTTGGGCGGCCAGCTGGCGCAGCGCGAGCGTGTCCTGCTTGGAGCTGTGTCCCGAGATTTGTGTGGGCAGGAAGGGATCGCCCACGCCGATGACGATCGAGTCGGCGATCGCGGGTGGCATGCGGAACGAACCCACGTTGCTCTGGGCGTCGCCGTCACTGACGACTACAAGAGTTGCCGAGTCACGGGGCCATGGCATGGCGACCTCAAGCGCCTCGCCCACCCCCGTGGCGAGATCCGTCGGCCCGCCCTCGAAGGCGACGTAGAGACGCAGGCCGTTGAAGAGGTTCGAGACCACCTCGCGATCGGTGGTATCGGTGAGCACGGGCAGGGCGTCCGTATAGAACGCGACGACGCTGATGCGCGTGGTGGCCATGTCCAGGCGGTCGAGGATGCCCTGCACGACCTCGCCGGCCCAGATGCTGCGTGAAATCTTCTTGGCGTCGGGCCCAGCGTCTTCGATGATCATGCTGGGCGAGACGTCCAAGGCGATCAGAAGGTGCTTGGAGGCCTCTGGCTCTGGCGTGACCTCCCCGGCCGCCGGCTCGTGCATGGAGAGCGCGACGGCTCCCCATACGCTGAGTGCCAGCCCCGCGCATCGTACGGGTGGTGCCGCGTAGGCCCACCACGCGGGACGGCCCGAGCGTCCGAATGCCAGCCGTGCGACCCGCGCGACACGCCGGGCGTGGAGGTACTCGGCCACGATCACCAATAGGAGCACTCCGGCTGCCGCCAGCGAGGCGTACAGCACGATCGTGTCCGTCGGTACTTGCGATTGGTCTACCACGGCGTATATCTCATGCCAAGCAGGCCGCACATGTGCACACCGGCGAGCACGAGCACAATCGTGGCGAAGGGTGCGAAGTTGTCCATGAGTTGGACGCCCGCGGTCTTGTACCGAGCCGGTTCCATCTTGTCGATGTGGCGGAACACCTCGCGGATCGTTTCGGCGTTCTCGGCCGCCATGGCCTGGCCGCCGGTGAGCTGGGCCATGTCGACGACCTCGGTGGGGATCGAGTCGGCCGACGCGACGTGGATGTGGTACAGGGTGATGTTCTCTTCGCGCAACTCGGCCGCCACACGCTCATATTCACCGCCGCGCAGGTCGGGGCTCTGGCCGTCGGAGACCATAATGATCAGCCGATCGCCCTCCATTGCTTCGGCCACCATGTTGTCGCGGCAGAATCGCAACGCGGCGGCAATCATCGTCCCATTCATGTGAGGCGGCTGGTTGTCCGGATTGGCAAAGGGCATCGCGCTGCGGATGGCGCCAAGGTCCTTGGTGAGCGGTATCCAGCGGATCTGCTGCGAGCCGAACATGGTCAGCCCAAACGCATCGCCTTCCCGATCCTTGGTGAACTCTTCGACCGCTTCGGCGGCCATGCGGTAGCGATCGCCCCACATGCTGCCCGAGACGTCGAGGCAGATCTCGATGTTGCTGAGCAGGCGTTCGTCCTTGGGTTGACGCAGGGCCATCGGGCCCGCGAGCATGATGATGGCCACGCCCGCCAGCGCGAGCGGGGACACCTCGAATACGCCCAGCAGCAGGCGGAGCACACGCGAGCGGCGGTGGGGGCGGTGGTCGAACGGCATCACCACGCCCGGTCTCCGCCCAATCAGCACAACCCAGGCCAGCAGCACGGGCACGGCGAGTAGGAGCAACACCCACGGATGCGCGAACGTCATGCCGTGCTCCCGGTGAGTTGCGGTGCGACGGCGCTGGTGACTTCCTGCTGGGCGTTGCGTGCGACGCCGGCAAGCACGTCCAACGCCTTGCTCGCGTTGATCTCGCGAGCTTGCGGATCACCGCCCGCGTGCAGCCAACGCTCCACTGCTCGCAGGGCGGGGGCGGTGCGCGGCTCCCGTCGCAGCGATTGGAGTGTCGCGCCATACTCCGTCGGCGGCACCATTGCGAGTCCAAGCTCGTTGCTTAGGTACCGGATGAGCAGCAACTCCAGTTCAGCGCGCTCATCGACCGTGAGCGTCCGATCGCCAGCGCTACGGATCACGGTCGCGAGCTGCTCGCCCAGCGTCGGGGTCGGTGCCGCGGGGGCGGGTGGTGGGCCGGGCCGTGGTCGGCGAATCACCCAGCGCGCGAACAACACGACCGGCACCGCCAGCCAGAGCACTAGGCCGGTAAGCATGAGCACGCGGTAGTTGCTGCGCCAGTTCCATCCGCCTACGACGGCCGGCGATTGGTCGCCCTCGAACAGGTCAAGGCCGTGCGATTGGGGTAGGTGCGAAACCACGCGGATGGGCAGGGACTGCAAGTCGTCCAACGGCCGTCCATCTTCTCGCGCCAGATAGTCGCGAAGGTCGAACGTTCCGGCGACGATGCCGATGTAGCTCACTCGCTGCACGCCCGGTTCGCTCGTGCGCGAGACACGAACACGCACTGGCGTGGCACGGGTAGCATCGCTGCGTTCACGCAGGATCGGGGTGTACCTGACGTCGATGGACGACTCGAGCCCGCGATCGATGGTTTGTGCCGCCTTGTCTTGGGCACCAGCGGCAAGAGCCAGGGGGGCACCGAGCATCAAGATAATCACGAATGAGATTGGGGCCAAGCGGTGATGGGTCATCGCGTCCCCCTTGCCTGCCCGCCGCGCGACGCGAGGAAGTGCCGCAGCTTGGGGACGACCTGCTCATCGGTGCTCAGCTGCAGATAGTCGATGCCCGCGCGCACGAGATCTCGACGCACACCCTCGCCCGTTTCCCAATGGCGGCGAGACGACCCAAGAAAGCTCGCGCCAGATTCGGATTCGGTGCCACAGAAGAACCCGGCGCGCAACCTGCCTGCCTCCGTCGGATCCTGGAGGTGGACAACGGCGCAGTCGTGCAGGTGGCCGGCCTTGCGTAGCACCGTGACCGCTTCGGAGTCGTGCAGGTCACTGAGCACAATGATGACCGATTGGCGGGTGGCATGGGCGAGCAGGACTTCCAGCCGCTCGGCCAACTTGGTGCCCTCGGACAGCCCCGGCGCACGCAGTGGTTCGAGGGCGCGCCAGAGATCGTTGCGTGCGAGGCTCGGCGCCACGCGGACCTCGCGTTCGCCCGCGCCGACGAGCGCCACCGGGCTGAGACGGCGCTGCGCAACCAGGCCGATGGCCCCGGCCGCCCACACAGCGATGTGGTGCTTGGTCAGAGGCGTGGAGCCGACCGCCATCGACGCCGAGGTATCGACGAGGATGTACACGTTGGTGCGCTTGAGGGCCTCGTACTCCTTCGTAAACGCCTGCCCGGTGCGTGCGGTCAGGCGCCAGTTCATCAGGCGCACCGAGTCGCCCGGCTGGTATGGCCGAGAAGACGCGTACTCGAGTCCGCCGCCCATGAACAGCGAGTTATCCGATCCGAACGCCAGATCGTCTGCCAGCCGGCGGACGACCATCTCGAAGTCGACCCGGGCCAGTTCCTCGGGGTTGCGCAGACTGTTGGCGGTCGCTGTTGTCACGTTCCGGTGCCCCGCCGCGTGTCAGGTGAGTTGTTCGAGGATCTCTCGCAGCACGCCCGCGCCCTGCCGGCCCTCGGCCAATGCCTCGTAGTTCAGCCTCATGCGGTGCAGCATGACATCCTCGGCCAACGCGAAGATGTCCTCGGGAATGACATAGTCGCGTCCGTGGATGTACGCCCGCGCCCGCGAGGCGTGGACGAGCGCCAGAGCCGCACGCGGGCTGCATCCCAGTTCGATGCTGGGATGCTCGCGGGTGAGACCCACGAGCTCAACACAGTCGCGAACGAACACGTCGCTGACGTGGACTTCCTGGACTTTTCCCATTGCCTCGGTCAGCTCGCCAACGCTCTGGGGTGCGTCGTTGGTGATGCCGTCGAACGCCGACATCGGCACGGCGCCCTCCCCCTGACGTTTCAGCTTTAACGCAACACTGCGACGGACGACCTCGGCCTCCTGGTCGGCGGTCGGGTAGGACAGCCGATGCCGCAGCATGAAGCGGTCGAGCTGGGCCTCTGGCAGCTCGAACGTGCCGGCCTGTTCCACGGGGTTCTGTGTGGCGATCACGATGAACGGCGCCGGCAGATCGTGGGTGGTGTCGCCGATGGATACCCGTCGTTCCTGCATCGCCTCGAGCAACGCCGACTGCACCTTCGGGCTCGCGCGATTGATCTCGTCAGCCAGGAGCAGGTTCGTAAAGATCACGCCCTTGTGGACACGGAACTTCCCGCTACTCTGTTCGAGGATCTCGGCACCCAGGATGTCGGCCGGCAGCAGGTCGATGGTGAACTGCACACGCGCGAACTTCAGATCGATGGCCTTGGCCACCGACTGCACCATGAGTGTCTTGGCGATGCCCGGCACGCCCTCGAGTAGCAGGTGCCCGCCGGTGAGCAGGGCGATCAGCACCCGCTCGACCACTACGTCCTGTCCGACCACCGTGCGGCCGACCTGCTCGCGGATCGAATCGGCGAACGGGCAATCACCCGAGGACTGCACGCCGTTGGCCGTTGGGCCGGCCGTCGCAGACCCGCCACCGTGTTCTCCCGCGCGAATCGAGGTCATCACCGCCCCCTTCGTGTTCCAGTCGCCGGTGAAGCGCCTGGCGATCTTCGTTTCCTACCGCTCGCGCAATCCTGACAGTTGCGTCGGCGGTTAGCTTCCAGGCGGAACAGGCTCGGCGATCAGCTTCTCGAGGATCGGCTTGAGCTGGTCGGCCCGCACGCCCGCGGCCCTGACGACGCCCGCACGATCGATGACCACTGTCGATGGGAACAGCTTGATGCCCAGCGCCTCTGCCAGCGCCCCGGCCGTGTTGTCTTCCTTGCCGGCTGAGTCACGCATGATGGGGATGGTCGGGGCCACGTCGGTGCGGCGATTATCAAGCAGCGCCCACGCTTCCTCGCCGGCTCGAGTATCGCACACCCCAGCGAACACGACACCCTGCGTGCCCATCTCCTTTTGCACGGATGTGAGCTTGCCAAGCTCGTCGACCGAGCGCGACAGGAACGGGGATACGAACGTGAGCACGAGCACGGAGCGATCGAACGCGGCCTTGGGTACCTCGGTGCCGTGCCACGCTTGCGGCTTGGCCTCCGGCAACTCCTTGCCTTCTGCCTCGCGGAACGCTTTGGGCCGCCGCTCGCCGCCGTAGTACACCTCGGGGCCGAACTCGTTGACCCGCGTGGCACCGCTGGGCGCGTCCTCGGCCAGCAGCACCTTCACCACATCCTCGACACGATCGGGTGTCAAGCCCGCAGCCCGCACCCGACCCGCACGATCGATGACCACGTAGGTAGGCCAGAACTGGAGGTTGTAGTTCTTGACCGATGCGCCAGCGCTATCGAGGACGACCGGGTAGTTGATGCCCATGTCCTGCACGACCTGTGCCGCCGAGTTCCAGCCGTTGTTGGAATCGTGGACACCGATGAAGACCAGACCTTCCTTGCCGTACCGGTCCACGAGATCGACGTTGTGGGGGATGGCGGCCATGCACGGGCCACACCAGGTCGCCCAGAAGTCGATCACCACGACCTTGCCCTTGCTCGCCTCGAGCGATGTCGGCGTGCCGATCCACTCCCCCAATTCAAGGGTTGGCGCGGGCTTGCCTTCCAGGGACCGAAGCTGGCTGGGGCGGCTGGAACCGGAGAAGAACCACTCGTCTGGGAAGGGCTTGGTGGAGTCGTCCACCTGTCCCGCGAAGGTCGCGACGGCAAAAACCGCACAAAAACAAGCCATGAGGCCGGACAAAGCCGCCCGACGGGCCCCGAACTCCATCTTCTGAGGCATGTGAGGGCTCCCTTCGGGAGTCTGGGCCGCGAACCGGCGCATCCACGAGTATCGGACTCTGTCGATTATACTGATTGTCGGTGGCGAGGGTTTCATCATCGTGCGGATTGGAGCGAACGGACAAGACCGATATCTGCCCGCGTCTAAGGCTGGGCATCAGCTCCTTTGAGTGTCCCAACGGCGAATCACCCCACCGAACGTCTGGTCAGACTCGCACCCCGCTTGCACATTGAGGATGCCTAGACAATCGCAACCTGTCGGCGCTTGTCTCTCGGTCTGTCGTAAGATCCTCGCTATGCCACATCTCTCCATCGCTGTTGCGGCTCTTTTCATCGCCACTCCCGACCCCACGCTGCCCGAGATGACCGCCCAGATCGAGCGGTACCGAGCCGACCTGGGCAGCTTCCGGCGGTTCGATGACGCACCGGTGTCACCGGGAGCAATCGAGCGACACGGGAGTTTCAACGAGCTGTGGCTTGACTCGCTCGGGGAAATCGATTTCGACGGGCTGTCTGCGGATGGCAGGGCTGACTATGTGCTGTTTCGGGAGCATCTCCGGTTCGAGGTCGATCAGGCTGCCTACGAACTCAACAAACTGCGTGAAATCGGGCCGTTGCTGCCGTTCGTCGGCGACATCGTGCCGATGCTCGAGGACCATCGGCGGATGGAACCGATCGACGCACGGAAGGCCGCCGAGACACTCGACAGGCTCGTGGGTGAGATTACAGAAGCCACCGGGGCGCTCTCGGACGCCGAGATCGAGCGCGATCGAGTGCTGGCGCGGCGTGCATCGATCGAACTCGACCGCCTAATCCGGTCGCTCTCGTCGTGGTACCGTTTCTATGACGGGTACGACCCAGTATTCTCGTGGTGGTGCGAGAAGCCGTATCAGGCATGCAACGACGCGCTGCGGGCTCACTCAAAGAAGCTGCGGGAGAAGATCGCCGGCATCACTGAGGACGAGGATCCAGTGATCGGCGATCCGGTCGGCCGCGACGTGCTGCTGCGGATGCTGAAGCACGAGATGATCGCGTATACGCCCGAAGAACTGATCGAGATCGCCGAGCGCGAGTACGCGTGGTGCCTCGCCCAGATGCTGCAGGCCTCGGGTGAGCTTGGTTTCGGCGAGGACTGGAAGGCCGCCCTCGAACACGTGCGCGGGCTGCACGTCGAGCCCGGTGAGCAGCCGGCGATGATCGCCGAGATGGCGCGCGAGGCGACGGCCTTCATCGAGGACAACGAACTCATCACCGTGCCGGAGTTGTGCAAGGAAACGTGGCGCATGTCGATGATGTCGCCCGCTCGGCAGAAGGTGAGCCCGTATTTCCTCGGCGGCGAGACCATCATTGTCTCGTACCCAACCGATACGATGGAGCACGCCGACAAACTCGCGAGCATGCGCGGCAACAACCGACACTTCTCACGCGCCGTCGTGCATCACGAGCTGATCCCGGGCCACCACTTACAAAACTTCATGGTGGCGCGATTTCGCACGCATCGGTCGCTGTTCCGCACGCCGTTCTGGGTCGAGGGCTGGGCGCTCTATTGGGAAATGCGGCTGTGGGATATGGGCTTCGCGCAGGGGCCCGAAGACCGGGTAGGCATGCTCTTCTGGCGCATGCACCGGTGCATGCGCATCATCTTCAGCCTGCGGTTCCACCTGGGCGAGATTACCGCGAATGAAGCGGTCGATATGCTCGTCGATCGTGTCGGGCACGTGCGACAGAATGCGACGGCGGAGGTGCGTCGATCGGTGAATGGCGACTACCCGCCGCTGTATCAGGCGGCGTACATGCTCGGCGGCCTGCAGATCCTCGCGTTGCACAAGGAACTTGTCACCAACGGCGACATGAGCGAGCGAGAATTCCACGACAAGATCTTGCGGCACAACGCCATCCCCATCGAAGTACTACGGGCGATTCTGTCGGGCGAGATCATCGAGCGTGACTTCGAGCCGAGCTGGCGCTTTGCCGGTTGAGCTCAGATCTGATCCCAAGCCCAGATCTTCATCTGCGTGTCCTTGTCGAGCGTGTGTTTGCTGACCTTAAGCGTGAGAAGAACGCGCCCGCGGTGGTGGGCCTCGTGCGCGATGAAGTAGCTCAGGGTCGTATAGATGCCACGCTTGAAGCCGCGGCGCTTGGGTTCGTCATTGAGGACGCCGGTCAGGAGCGAACGGATTGCCGTGTCGGATTGCTTGAATGCCTTGCGGAGCGTGGCCCGTGATGGCTTCGAAGAGGCATCGAGCTTCACGACGCCGGACGCGAGGTCTCTGGCGCGTTTTTCCAGGTGGGCAAGACGGACATTGTGCATATGGGCGAATTCACCGGACACGCCGCGCCCACCACGGGTCGAGAGGGTGCAGTGAAGGCCATCGTCGGAGACCGCATCAAGGATCATGCGGTTGATCGCGCAGTTGGTATCCCACGCAATCTCGAGCTCCTGAGCGTCGTTGGTCATCTGTGGCGCCTCACCAATCTCTCCGATCGCGCCGCTTGCGGGCAACCGCCGACTTCACCATCTTGGACTTCTTCCGTTCCTGGTCACGGCGTTCCGCGAGCGTCCGCGCGTTGCGCGCCTGCTCTTCCTGGAGCTTGAGGTAGTTTGCGAACCGGCGTTCGTCGAGTTCGCCCGCGTCGATCGTCGCCCGCACGGCACACCCTGGCTCGCCTTGGTGCGTGCAATCGCTGAACTTGCACCGTGCGATGATGTCGGCCACGTCCTCGAACAGATCGGCAACACCCTCATCACAGTCTCGTAGCTGGAACTCGCGTACGCCCGGATTGTCCACGAGCACGCCGCCCGAGGGGAGCGGTAGCAGCGAGCGAGACGTCGTCGTGTGCCGGCCCTTGCCGTCCTTCTCTCGGATGCCGCCAGTGGCCTGATCGCCTGCGCCGAGCGCGTTGGCCAGCGTTGACTTGCCAACCCCCGACGAGCCGACGAGCGCGACCGACTGCCCTGGCCCGCACCAGCGAATCAACGCCTCGGCTTGTGCCGCATTGCGTGCGTCCATGAGCACGACGTCCAAGCCTGGGTGGAGCTGGCGCGCTCGTTCGGCGAGTGGGCCGGGGTCTTCGCTCGAGTCAGCCTTCGTGAGCACGACCACCGGCGTTGCGCCCGCCTGCAGAACCATCGCCAGGTACCGCTCCAATCGGGACAGATTGAAGTCTTCGTTGCACGAACTCACGATGAACACCGTGTTGATGTTGGCGGCGATGATCTGCGGCTTGGCTTCCTCGCCCGCCGCCTTGCGCGCGAGCAATGTCTGGCGCTCAAGCCGCTTGATCGTGCGATCGCCGGCTGGGTTCAGCACCAGCCAGTCGCCAACCGACACCCGCCCGTCGGCGTCGGCTGACTGCACGGGCAGGCGGAATTGGCCGTGCTCGCCTTGCAGTTCCACCTGGATGCTGTGATGGGCCGAAACGCGGGCCAGTACGATCGAATCGCGATCGAACGCCGAGAGTTGGTCCTCGAAGAACGCGTTCCAACCCAGGGCGCGCAGGGCTGCGGTCGTCATGTCGCGGTGCCTTGGTTGAGGTCCGGGCGAGGCCAGTTCATTACCGACATGTTATTCGAGCGGTGAGCGGTGAGCGGGTGGCGATCGAGTCAGTTGGTCCGAGAGTACCATGGACCCATGCCAAACCCCTTCCATCTCGCCTTCCCCGTGAGCGATCTCCAGGCCTCCCGCGCGTTCTATGGCGGTCTGCTCGGTTGCCCCGAGGGCCGTAGCAGCGACCACTGGATCGATTTTGATCTCTTCGGCCACCAGATCGTCGCGCACTTGTCGGGAACTGCAGGGGAGCTCAACCCCACCAACGCCGTCGATGGTCATGACGTGCCGGTGCCGCATTTTGGAGTGGTACTCGACATGGATGAGTGGAAAGCCCTGGCGGACAAGTTGCGCGATGCCGGCGTCGAGTTCGTCATCGAGCCCTATGTCCGATTCCAGGGCCAGCCCGGTGAGCAGGCGACTATGTTCTTCCGTGATCCCTCGGGCAATGCGCTGGAATTCAAGGCCTTCGCCGATCGGTCCAAGTTGTTCGAGAAGTAATCCTCAGAAGTTGTAGCACTCCGAAGATTGTACTGGCAGATCGGAGGCTTACGTTGTGACCAACGGAGCGGCAGCCGCAGTCGATTACGTCAGGTCGGCAATCGCCGGGCCAAGATCTGGAAATCGGAACTCGAATCCCTCCTCGGCCAGTCGGCGTGAGGCAACATAGCGGCCGTACAACGCGAGCTCAGGATCGGTCTTCATCACGATCGGTGCCCCAAGTCGAACCATCCACGTGAATGCGGGCAGCCCGATGGGCATGCCAACCGCTTTGCGCAGCGTGCGCATAAATTCGGCCTGAGAGACCGGGTTGGGCGACGACGCGATGTAGGCACCTGTCATGCTTCCTTTAGTGAGAGCCCGTTCGAATACGGCGTTCATGTCGGCCTCGTGAATCCAACTCATACCTTGCGTGCCCGAGCCCACGCGTCCGCCGAAGCCAAGCTTGGCCAAGAACCGGAGGCGCGCGAGCGCGCCGCCACCAGCCCCGCGATCGAGACCGATCACGAAGCTGGTCCGGAGGATGACGCCGCGCTGCTCGGGCAGAATCGCCTCGTGGAACGTCTCTTCCCACGCCTTGCCCACGACAGGGGCCAAGCCCAGCCCGAACGGAGAATCCTCATGGCATACGACCGATGGCGGATCGCCGTAGATGTGGGCCGTGCTCATCTGCACCCACACCGGCGGCGGCGCGGCAACGGCGCGCACGGCCGTTCCTAGCACCTTCGTCGCCTCCACCCTCGACCGCAGGATCTCGTCGCGGTGGTCGGGTGTTTTGACACAATCAACCGTGCGGCCGACCAGGTTCACCAGGCCGCTCGCGCCGTCGAGTTCTTGCTGCCAATCGCCAAGCGTGCGGGCGTCCCATTGCACATGTCGCCACCGACTAGTAGCTTGAGGCGTATTTCTGGAGAGTACGACCACCGGCACTCCGAGCGCAGTCAGGTGCGTCGCCAGCGAGGTGCCGACGAAGCCGCTGCCCCCGGCGATGACGACCGTACCAATTGGATTGGGTGTGTCCATACCGCTGGAGCATAGCGGCACCCGGCAACTGGAATCATCGGTCTGGGCGCCGGCCCTGTGGCGGGCGTTGTCCACGCTCCCCCCGGCGTTGGCCACGTGGTCGTTCGCCGTTCTCGCCACCGGGAGGCGGCCCGCCTCGGCGGCTGCGTATCGATTCATCGGGGGTGCCGCGCCACATGCGGGGGATGCTGGGGAACTCTTCGGTGACCACGTAGTAGTACGTGCCCTCCGGGAACTCGGGCGTCACGCCGAAACGTCCGTTGCACTCGTCGAGGTCGCCGCTGCCCTCGACATATTCGTAGTCGGCACCAAACGTGCCGTCGTAGGCCTTGCCAGGGCCATCGGGTGGTGTGGGGCGCTCGCCTTCTTTGAGTTGGTAGCTGGAACGGAGCTTGTGCACCTGTGAGTTTGCGTCGTTGGCATCGGTGTAGCCGTAGGGGCCGTAGATCGGGAACCCGTCGAACGCCCAGCCGATCTGGATCATTCGTTCCATAACCGCGTGGCTGTGCGCATCGCCACTGTGTTCATGGTTGTGTTCGTGATCGTGGCTCACAAGCTCATCGAGCAAACCCGTGGGTACGCCGTGGTAGTGGTACTTGCCCGTGGGCTGCACATGGGCATGGTTCATGTCGAGACCGAGCGGCACGCCGCCGCCAAGCGCTTCGTAGTTCCACTCCGAGCCGCCACCGAACGTCCGCGGACTACTGGCTGTCCAGAATTCGCCTGTTCCGGAGTCGAAAACCACGCCGTTCACTCCGATGCCAAATTCGGGCCGGGCGGGCGTAGGTTGCGCGGCGACCTTCGGATGCAACGGCACGCGGTACTCGTGGGTTTGAGCTCGCAACGCGTTGGGGTTGCCCTGATTAGGAAACGCGCCGGTCTCGTGCGCGGGCAGGCCGTTGGACCGGATCACCCGATGGTCGCCCTCAATGGTGATGCTGACCTCGGGCGCGGGGAGTTCGGCGGCCTCCATCTGCCGGGGGCGGCGGTCTTGTTGACGCTCTTGTTGTGCCAGTTCGGCTTCGTGGTTGCCGTGGCCGGCCGGATGGGCTTGTACGAAGCCGGCGGCCAGCACGATCACCGCCATCGGGCGCATCGGAGTGAATGTGAGCATGGAAGTTCTCCTTGGATGGCCGGGTGCTCGAGTGAGCGGTCGGCTGCGCCCATCCAACGCGGCCGACGCCGGCGTATTGCGCTCTTGCCGGGTATTGTGACACAACGCGATCAAAAACAAAGCCGTTTGATGTCAGGCTCGCGCGACACTGCTTCCGGCAATATGCCCGCTCGCCCACGCCCACTGGAAATTGAACCCGCCGATGCGGCCGTCCACGTCCAGGATCTCGCCCGCAAGCCATAGCCCCTCGCATGCACGGCTCGCCATCGTCGCGGGGTTGATCTCGGTGAGGGGCACGCCGCCGGCCGTGACTTCGGCGTGCGCGAAGCCGCGATCGCCGGAGATATCGGTCCTGGTGCCCGCCAGCAGGTGTGCCAGCGTGCGGCGCGGCTCGCGTGGCAACTGGTTGCCCGGGCAGGTTGGATCGACGCCGGCCCGCTCGCACAACGCGCGGGCGAGGCGGTCGGGCACGTACTCACGGACGTAAGCCAACGGTGTGCGCTGGCCGAGTTCTTGGAGTGAAGTATCGATCTTCTCGAAGGGTTCATCGACCCAGCAAATGAACAGCGTCGCGTTCCGATCCTCGTGCCGAGCGGCAGTCAGGTAGCGGGAAGCGTCCATCGGCGCCGGTCCGCTGAGGCCGAAGTGTGTGCAGAGCAGGTCGTTTTCGAATCGTGCGAGCCTCTTGCCGGTGCCCGAGCGTACCTCGATGCCCGCCCGGCAGCTCAAGCCGCTCAGCTCGGTGAGCCACTTCGATTCGGGCCCGACGATCAACGGCACCAACGCCGGGAACACACGCTCGGTGATCGTGTGCCCCAGCGCCCTGGCGATGATGTATCCCCCGCCATCCGAGCCGCTGCGCGGCAACGCCATGCCGCCAGTACAGAGCACGAGTCGATCGGCTCGCATCGTCTCGGTCGAGTTGTTGCTTAAGAGAGTAAACCCGTCAGTATCCCGCTCGATCTCACGCACGCGCCAGGGGTGGAGTAGTTCGATTCCCAGTCGCTCGACCTCACCCAGCAGCGCGTTGAGCACGGTTTGAGCCTTGTTTGTGATAGGGAAGAGCTTGCCGGTGTCCTCCCGCTTGAGGGTGACGCCAAGACCATCAAAGAACGCGACCGTGTCGGCTACGCCAAAGGCGCGAAGCACCTTGCGGATCGTGTTGTGCGAAGTGCCGGCGTACTGCCTCTCGTCGATGGCGTGGTGGGTCACGTTGCAGCGACCGCCGCCGGCGACCAGGATCTTGACGCCGATCTTGTTGGCGCCATCGAGCAGGACGATGCGAGCATCCGAGCCGTTTCCGCGTGCCGCTCGTCCTGCCGCAATGGCGGCCATCAAGCCTGCCGCACCGGCGCCGATGATCGTGATGTTGGGATGGGTCGATGGTGGCATCGCGGCGCAGCGTACGCGCCGCTTAGCCCTTCCTGAAACCATGCACCGCGTGACGCTGCGGCACACCAAAGGCGCGTTCGGCGCGGGTGGCGTGATCGAGGGCGGCGTCGAAGGCGCGCGGAGCCAGCAGGAGCGCGATCGGTGAGATCGGGCGCTGGTGCTCGCCGTGCGATGCGGCCAGCGATCGCACGCGAGCGCGGAAGCCGCGGCCACGGCCAATCGCCACGCTGAGCAGGATGAACGCTCGCTCGCCCTCGGGTAGGCGTCGCCAGAGACGGCCGAGCACGATGACAAGCATGGGAACTCCGATGGCCACCATGGTCAGGCCGAGCTTGACCCCCGGGGTGAGGTAGTCGGTCCACCGTGGCGCAGCAGCTTCAGCGGGAGCGAGGTCATCGGTCGGCGCGCCGGGATTGACGATCTCGACTGGTCCGATGTCGACGCTTCCATCCTGCGCGAGAACACGGGACGCAAACACCAGCAAGATCACCAGCATGATGTACCTGTTCACGCCACGGCTCCTGTCTCGTGTTTGGTGGACTGCTTTCGTGCCGCCCCGCGTTGCCACCGTTGTCGGGCTTCGGCTTCCAGGCTGCCCATGCACGCGGTGGCGCGAGATCGGGCGGTCGGGTCGCTGTCGTGCCGCGCCATGTCGGCGATGACGGCAGCTAGTTCGGTCCACCGGCGGCCCAACGAAAGCTCCGGCCCACGCCGGAGCACACGGCCCGCGACCCACAGACCCGATACACGGTGGGCCGGCCGCTCATCACCCAGCATCGAACGCAGCGCCGCCTCGCAGGCCTGCTTGGTGCCCAGCACGGGCTTGGATTCCACACCCACCAGCCCCGCGCGCACGGCGTTGGCTCGCACCCGCTGGTGTGTGTCAGCGGTCAACTCGACGAACCGTTCGGCGGGCGTGTCGATCAGACCGCGTCGGCGGCGGTCGTCCAGCGCCTCGACCGCGTTTGCGCGAACGCGGGGTGCCGGATACTGGCACGCGGCCTCGAGCACCTTGCCCACCTCGCGGCCCGGCGAGATGGACAGTGCTCGGAGCGCCGTGGCCGCCAATCGCTGGCGGTCATCGTCGTCTTCGAGCCCGCCGGCCGGCCCGGTGGCCAGCACGGCTGCCAGCAGCGCATCGCGCAAGGTGTGGTGTGTCGCTGGAAGGCCGAGGCGACGCGCCAGCGTGATGGCGTTGATGCGATCATCCGGCTCCCCGCTCTCGATGGCCTCGATCAGCCAGACCGCCTTGGGGTCGGTCCGCTTGAGTGCGGCTCGCGCGGAGCAGGCCGTCAATGGCCCCGCCGCGCCGATGCCCGCGCGGGCGAGTTCCTGGCGGCCGATCATCCTCACCGCGTTGTCGGGGTGCCTGCCGAGCGCGCCCATGCAAGCCTCAATAGGCTGGTTCGCAGCGGGCACGGCCTCGAGCGGCTCACCCAACCGGCTCATGGCCAGCGCGGCGGAACGCGCTACCGCGCCGTTCTCGTCGTATGCCAGATCCTCGATGAGCGTCGGCGGCGCGAAGCGCACGAGCGAGAGACGGACGCGCGGGTCGTCGTCGTTCAGCCGCGGCGCGAGCACCCGGGCCCGAGTGATCCGATCGATCTCGAGCGTGCTGAGCCACTCGGCTAGCCCCGCGCGTGCGCAGGGATCCAACCGCTCGATGGTCGCCTCGTTGGGCACCGGGCAAGCCTCGGGCCAATCCAATGGCGGCGTCGCGTCAGCGTCGTCAGGCAGTGGGTTCGCAGTCTGCCGGACCTTCGGTCGCGCATGCAGCGAAGCCACCCGGCTGGCGCGAAGCCGACGGCGGTTCAGGTACGCACGCTCCAGCACTGCCTCGTGCTCAGCCGGGGTGTTGGCTCGGCTGAGGCGATCGCCAGCGGCCTGGGCGAGGTGGTCCATCACGATCCACGACAGTGCCCGCTGACGGGCCAGACCCATGTCGGCCTTCCGAAGCACGGTTCGGAGCGCCCCGTGCGCGGCAGTAGGCTTGGAAGCCAGCCAATTCGAGAGCGGCGTGCCGATGCCCCGCCGGCCGGCCGAAACGCCGGCTTCGGTGAGCAATGCAAGCGCCGCCAGCAGCACGCCGAAGCGTCGGTGCTCGTCGAAGTGGATCACGGCGTGGGCGATGACCTCTTCGATGCCCTCGACGGACGTGGGCTCAAGGGCATCGCTCTCTGTATCGAATTCGAGCGCCGCAACCCCCAGTTCCGCGGCCCGGCCGGTTGCTCGCACCAGGGCCCGCTCGGCCGCCTGGGCCACACCCCGGTCCTCGTCGCCTAGCAGGGGGGCCACCAGCCGCAAGGCGGCCAGGGAGCCCATCCGTCCGCCGATGAGACCCGCGATCTCGCAGGCGGATGCCCTCGCCCGGGGATCGTCCATGCCGGCGGCCTGCTCGATGGCTCGCACCCAGCGTGTGGCGGGCCCGACATCGAGGGCCGCCTCGCGCAGCCCGTCGGGCACGGCCTGCCAGTGGCGGGTCAATTGGAACACAGCCTCCTGGCCGGGGAGCACGCCTCGGCCCCCGAAAACGACCTGGCCCAATCGGGCGGTCAGGGCGGCAAAGCCGACCAGCCCCTCGCCCTTGCCGGCCCTCCTGATCAGCCAGGCTGCCGCCCGCTTGCGATCGTTTCCGTCCAGCCAGGGCAGGGCCTCACCCAGCGCCAACGCCTTGAGGCCCGCCGGCAACCACCGGGCCTTGCGCAGGCCCTCCGAGCGGCCCAGATCGCTGAGGCTCTCCAAAGTCGGGCTGGGACGGCTGGGATCGGCCATGTGTCCTGAGGGCACCTCACGAGCGGGAGTCAGGGAATCCACACGAAAGATAGCGGCCCGCTGGCGGTCTGGAGCGGGACCGGGCGCATTGGTTGGTATCGTCCCCAGGCCGAGCACGGCACCACAAGCCAAGTCGCCGATCACGCCCGAGATCGAATCTGATTGCCAGTCGTGAGTTACGACCAGCGTCCACGCTCTTGGTACCGGCCCTGCGCTCAGTTTGCCGGTGGTCGGTGGGCTTGTGCGAGTGCCACACATCCTCCGCAACAGGAGCTCGCCATGCTCTCGATACAACCCCAGAATCGCACCCGCCCGCGTGTCTGTTCGACGCGGGGGGGACTGGCACCCGCCCTGGCCCTCTTGCTGTGCGCGGGTGCGACGGTGAGCGCGGACGAACTGCACTGGACCGGTGGAGCCGGCGATGGCGACTGGAACAACCCCAGCAACTGGACGAGCGTGAACCCTTCCACCGGCTCACCTGCCGGTCCGCCGACCGAGGATGATGATGTCACGATTCCCGAAGCTACGACACCGTTCCCGGTCCTACCCGAGGGCGGAATCTGTGTGAACTCGATCATCATCGGCAATGGTGTCGAGATCGTTGGCCCCCCGGATAGTGCCAAGGCCACGATCAAGGCAAAGGAAGACATCACCATTGGCGAGCGCGCCTCAATCTGTGCTTCGGACGGCACCGCCGACAACATCGAAGGTGGTGATGTCTGCATCATCTCTGAGCAAGGCAACATCACCAATTGTGGCACGATCAAGGCGGGTGATGGATATAACCAGCCGCGCCCGTCGCGACGGCCAGCCGGGAACGGCGGTGATGTCGACGTGTGTGCCAGGGGCGCCGTTAAGAACAAGGGCACCGCGACGGATCAGGGCATCTATGGCGGCAAGGGTGGTGACGGCCAACTCCCCGGCAAGGGTGGCGACGTCGAGGTCAAGGTTGGTAGCGACACCGACCTGGACAACAGCGAAGGCAAGATCCGTGGTGGCGATGGCGGCGATCACGTCAGGCGCGATGCGAGCGATGATACATCCAAGGGCGGCGGCGGCGGCGATGTCTCCCTCAAGGGAGATCAGGAGGGTGACAAGGTTGGCCAGATCAAGCGCGGCGATATCAAGCCTGGTCGTGGCGGTGTAGACGATCCGCAGGATCCAGATGTCAAGGGCGAAGAGCGCGGCCCGGCGGGCAAGGAAGACGTCTGCGGCCGCAACGTGGTCGCATCGATCGTGCCCGACAGCGAAGGTGCCGCACGCGCGATCCGCTGGGTGAGCGTCGAGCCCATCGACCTGACCCCGTTCGAGCGACAGCCGCTCATTGCGCACGAGACGATCGTGATACAGGCGCCCGAGATCATCATGACCCCCGATAGTCGGGGGCTCTTGGTCGATCCCGGCGTCCAGTCTATTTTCGCGGGCCGCGTCGTCCTGAACCCTGGCGCGTCCATTGGAGACGTCGCCGGGAGCACGGTCATCCAGGATCCCGAGTGGCTTCCTCGCGTGCCTCTGGGCGTCACCATCGAACCCGAGCCCTGCAGCGAGTCTCTGAACGGCGGCTGTGACACCGGCGAAGGCATGACCACGGGCATCTGGGGCGGCACCATTGGCGGTGGGGTTTGGGGCTTCGGCGGTCCCGAGGACGATAGCGATTGGTACCGCATCCTCGGCGTGCGTGACACCCACACCACCGATGTCCGGGTGGAGTCGGAGTTCGATGCCTTTGTGTTGGTGTTCGATGGTCCAACGTGCGACACCGGTGACCCGGCCATCGAGATGTTCGTGCCCGCTGGTGGCACCCTGGTCGGTTCGGCCGTGTTGTCCAGCGATGAGGTGCTCGTACGCGTGCGGCCGGCTGGTGGCGATGTCTCATGCGATGGCGGGAACCGCTACACCCTCACCATTGGTCCCGGCGAGCCGGTCGCCGGCTGCTACGCCGACTTCGATGGTGACGGCGAACTGACCATCTTCGACTTCCTGGCGTATCAGAACGCGTTCGTCGCTGGCGATCCGAGCGCTGATTGCGATGGTGACAGCGAGCTGACCATCTTTGACTTTCTGTGCTTCCAGAACGCCTTCGTGGCCGGCTGCCCGTAGCGGGTCCCGCTGCCTGACTCTCCTCTTCGGAGGGGTGCACTCAACCCCGCCCGGGTCCTTGTCCGGACGGGGTTCCTATCATGAGATCATGCTGGCCGCGACGCGAATTACCACGCCCCGCTGAGGGGCCCACGCCGAGCCGCTTCTTTCGCTGCGGGTTGTCCGCCCGCGCTCGTACCATCCCAGCCCTTGCCCCCTCTGCCAGACGGCCCGAGCCCCGCCCGGGCGCGGTCGGCCCCCATCGGAGCGTGACCAGATGACCGAATCGACCCAGCCTAAGCCCGACGCGACAAGCCAGAAGGCCGATTCTCGCGGCAACAAGCCCGACAAGAACAAGTATCGCCAGAGCCTGAATCTCCCCAAGACCGACTTTCCCATGCGCGCGGGCCTGGTGACCAATGAGCCCGCCAGTGTCGAGCGGTGGCAGAAGGCCGGTGTCTACAACCGCCTTCGCGAGCAGCGTAAGGACGCGGACGATTTTGCGTTCCACGACGGCCCACCCTACGCCAACGGCTCGATCCACTTGGGCCACCTGACCAACAAGACGCTCAAGGACTTCGTCGTGCGCAGCCAGACCATGATGGGCAAGGACTGCCCCTTCGTGCCCGGCTGGGACTGCCACGGCCTGCCGATCGAGCACAAGGTCATGGGCGAGTTGGTCAAGAGCAAGAAGATCAAGGATCTCGACGGCCTGGACCTGTGGGAACGGCGCGCGAAGGTGCGCGGCGAGTGCGAGCAGTATGCAAGAACGTACGTCGAGTTGCAGACCAGCCAGATGGTGCGGCTGCTGACGATGGCCGACTACGAGCATCCCTACCTGACCATCCAGCCCGAGTTCGAGAAAGCCGTCACCGAGGTGCTGGCCGACTTGTGCGAACGCGGCTTGGTGTACCGCGCGCTCAAGCCCGTGCACTGGTCCATCGCCAACGAGACCGCGCTGGCCGAGGCCGAATTGGAATACATGGACCGCGAGGATACCTCGGTGTTCGTCGACTTCGAGGCCGACGACAAGGAAAAGGTCTACGACGCGTTCGGCATCCCCGACGCCGAGCGCCCGGGACAGACGCCCAGCTTCATGATCTGGACCACGACGCCCTGGACGCTGCCGGCCAACCTGGCGGTGGCGGTGGGGGCGAAGTTCGAGTACGTCCTGGCGCGCGTCGACGGCAACCTGACGATCGTGGCCGAAGCGTTGCTCGAGACCGTTGCCAAGCTGGGCAAGGCCGAGGACGTGCACGTGCTCGGCAAGACCACCGGCTCGGCGCTGGTTGGGTTAAAGTACCGCCATCCATTCTTGCAGTACACGCCCAAGGGACAGGGCGCCGAGTGCGAGGGCAAGTGCTGGACGATCTATGACGCCGAGTACGTGACGCTCGAGGATGGCACGGGCCTGGTCCACACCGCACCCGGCCACGGTGCCGAGGACTACGACACCGGCAAGCGCGTGGGCTTGCCGATCTACTGCCCCGTCAAGGGTGATGGCACCTACGACGAGAGCACCCCCGAGTGGCTCCGTGGCCAGCACATCTGGAAGGCCAACGATGCCATTACCGAGCGGCTCCGTGACAGCGGGCACCTGTTCCACAGCGCCAAGTTCATGCACAGCTATCCGCACGATTGGCGGAGCAAGACGCCGGTCATCTTCCGCAGCACCGAACAGTGGTTCGTGAGCATCGATGGAAAGTTCACGGTTGACGGCGACGATGAGACATCGTTGCGCGACCGAGCGATGCGGTCTGTCGATGCCGAGAACCCCCAGAGCGTCAACTTCCACCCCGCTTGGGCGCGCAATCGTCTGCGCGGCATGCTCGAGAGCCGTCCCGATTGGTGCATCAGCCGACAGCGCGCGTGGGGCTTACCGATTCCGGCCTTCCATACCGAGGACGGCTCGACCGTGCTGACGCCAACGCTCGTGCGCGAGATCGCATGTGTCTTTGGCGAGCGCGGCAGCGACGCGTGGTTTACAGAGACCCCATCCGAGCTCCTCGCGAACTGGAACCCCGCCGACGATGCCGACTTGCCGGATGACCTCAAGAACCTAAGCAAGAGCGAGCTGCGCAAGGGTGAGGACATCCTCGACGTCTGGTTCGAGAGCGGCGCGACGTGGAACGCCGTCATGCGTCATCGCTTGGGTGTCTTCCCCAGCGAGTTGTATCTCGAAGGCAGCGACCAGCACCGAGGCTGGTTCCAGTCGAGCCTCGCATGCGCCTTGGGCTCGACGGGCAGGCCGCCTTACAAAGCCGTGGTCACCCACGGCTTCATGGTCGACAAGGACGGCCAGAAGCTGAGCAAGAGCCGCGGCGACACCATCGAGGCGCTCTTTACCAAGTACGGCTGCGACGTGCTCCGCTGGTGGGTCGCCTCGCTCAGCTACGAGAACGACGCCAAAGTCGACGACGAGTTCTTCGGCATCGCCGGCGAGGCCTACCGCAAGGTACGCAACACCCTCCGCTTCATGCTCGGCAACCTGGGCGACTTCAGCCCCAGCGACGCCGTCGACCTGAGCACCGTCACGTCCGCCAGCATCGATGCCTGGGCCCTGTCGAAGTTCGATGAGCTCACGAGGGACGTGCTCGCGGCCTACGAGAAGTACGAGTTCCGCGTCGCCCACGCCAAGCTCTACGCGTTCTGCAACGACACCATGAGCGCCGTCTATCTGGCCGCCATCAAGGACAGGCTGTACTGCGACAAGGCCGACAACACACGCCGCCGGCGCACGCAGACGGTCTTGCACCACATCACGGACGGCCTCTGCCGCCTGCTGGCGCCGATCCTGCCCCACACCGCTGACGAGGCCTTCCGCGCCCTCCGCCGTGTGCCGGCGGGCGACCTCGACACTTGCGTGCACCTCGAGGTCGTTCTACCGGCCAGCGGCGTCGCGGCCGACGAGCGATGGAGCAAGGTCATGGACCTGCGCGACAAGGCGTTGGCCGCCATCGAGCTTGCCCGCGGCCCGGTTGACAAGGGCGGCATGGACATCGACAACCCGCTGGACGCCTGGGTCGCGCTACCCAGCCCCGATGGACTACTCGAAGGCTTCGATCCCGTCGACCTGGCTGACCTGATGGGCGTCAGCAGGGTGGAAGTGGGCCCGGCTGAGATCTCCGTGTCCGATCACGGCTCAGACCCACGATGCGAGCGATCGTGGAAGCGCGACGGCACTGTTCGCGAGCGCGCCGATGGCGGCCTACTGAGTGAGCGTGATGCCGAGGCGTTGGGCGTCGGCTGACCGACGCGCACGATTTGCGCGTATTGCCGGGGTGTTGCTCGCGTCCAACGTCCGAGAACAGACAGTCCAGATATGTTGCCCAAAAGCAACACAGCCCGGGGCCCGTACCGGCCGATGACCGATGCGATGGAGCATCATCGCGACAACGAGCCGTCTCCCGGTGACCACCGGCCCGCCGGACGCCCGGCGCCAAGCGTGCCCGGCATGGTGCCCGTGGCCGACAAGATGACCAGTCTGGCCCACGACCTGAACAACCTGCTGGACGGATCGATGCGGCAACTGGCGATGGCCCGACAGTCGCTCGACGCAGAGCTGAGTGCCGCGGCCGTTCGCGAACTCGAGACGGTCCGCACGCAGATCAACACCGCGTACCAGGCCATGGAGCGGATGTGCGACATCCTGCACGCCACGCTGAGCGGGGCCCCCGGTGGCGCCGGCTCACCCACGGTGGCGCGGGGCACGCCCATCTCGCTGGCCGAAGCAGCCGAGCACGCGCTGGCCGTGGTCGGGCCGCTAGCTGCGGAAGCTCTGGCGACCCTGGACGGCCAACTTGAGTCCGGCACCGAGAACATCCCCGCAGGCCCGATCTACCCGCTCATGCTCAACGGCCTTCGCAACGCCATCGAGGCGGTCGAGCATTCGGGCAAGCCGGGCGCCGTGACACTCTCGCTCCGTTTGGACCAGGACGAGGACGATGGGCCGCAGGTCGTTGTGGAGATCCGCGACACGGGCGCGGGGCTCGATGTCGATATCGCGCCAGGCCGCCTATTCGAGCCGGGCGTGACCAGCAAGTCGAAGGGCTTCGGCCTGGGACTTGCCATCAGTGCCGAGGTGGCCCGCGATCTGGGCGGCACGCTCGAGCTCACGCCCTCGCGCGAGGGCGGTGCCGTGCTGCGGGCCCGCTACCCCGTGCCGCAAGACCGCGGCGCGCAACGCATCGGATAACGCCCGATGGCCACCGAAACGAAGACGCCTCCTGCGAGCAAGAACACCGCCACGCACAAGGTCCTGGTCGTCGATGACGATCCGATCATCGCCGAGAGCCTGGCGGAATTTCTGATGCGCGAGGGCTACGAGGCGGCCACCGCCTTCGATGCCGCCGAGGCCATGGAAGCTCTGGCCGAGGCCGAGCAGCACACCGATGGCCCCAGCCGCGTTCCGCACCCGTACGACCTGGCGATCTGCGACGTCTCGATGCCCGGCATGGGCGGAATGGACTTGCTCGCGCACATCCAGAAGGAGCACGACGCGGCGGTCATCATGCTGACCGGGTATGGCACCATTGAGTCCGCCGTCGAAGCGCTCCGGCTCGGCGCGAGCGACTACCTCACCAAGCCCGTGGTCGACAGCGAGCTGCGCGTCTCGCTGGAGCGCGCGCTGGGACAACACAAGTTACTCAGCGAGAATCGTCGCCTGAAGCAGCAGCTTGCAGGGCGCTACGGGCTGGAGGGCATCGTCGGCCGAGACCACCGCGTGCAACGCATATTCGAGTTGATCGAGGCCGTGGCGCCGAGCCGCACGACGGTCCTGATGACCGGCGAGAGCGGCGTCGGCAAGAGCCTCATCGCGCGCGCTATCCACCAGAACAGCCCGCGGCGCAACGAGCCCTTTGTTGAGATCTCCTGCGGCTCGATTCCCGAAACACTGCTCGAGAGTGAGCTGTTTGGCCACGTCAAGGGTGCCTTCACCGGCGCGCACGCCGACAAGGCCGGGCGTTTCCTTGCTGCCGACGGTGGCACGCTGTTCCTCGACGAGATCAACAGCGCCAGCCCGGCCATGCAATTGAAGCTGTTGCGCGTTTTGCAGGAGCGGCGCTTCGAGCCCGTGGGCAGCAACGAGACGATCGAGGTCGACACCCGCGTCGTGCTGGCCAGCAACCAGGATCTTGAGGCGCTCGTCGCCGACGGCAAGTTCCGCCAAGACCTGTACTACCGCATCAATGTCGTCAAGATCGAGATTCCGCCGCTACGGGATCGTGTGAACGACGTGCCGATGCTGGCCGAGCACTTCCTGAAGCGGCATTCTGAAGAACTCGGCAAGGCGTTGCTGGGCTTCGCGGACGACGCGATCGACGCGTTGCGTCGGTACAGCTACCCCGGCAACGTGCGTGAGTTGGAGAACATCATCGAGCGTGCCGCCGTGCTGACGCGCACACCCTCCATCGCGTTGCACGACCTTCCACCGCAAGTAATCGAGAACGCCACCGGCCCACTGACACCTGCGTCGCTGAGAGAACCCGAGCCGGAAGTGGAAGCCCCATGGGTGCCAACGCCGCTGGCCGAAGCGTTACGAGAGCCAGAAAAGCGGATCATCGCCAAGGCACTCAAGGCCAACAACTGGAACCGCCAGGCTACCGCCGATGACCTCGACATCAACCGGACGACGCTGTATAAGAAGATGAAGGCGCTCGGCCTCGATGGCCCCGAAGACTGAGCGGCCGCGGCCTATACACTGGGCGATGCGAATTGCGACCTGGAACATCAACGGCGTCCGCTCGGCCTGGAAGAAGGGCCTGGGTGACATGCTCGAGGCGATCGACGCCGACGTGGTGCTGCTACAGGAAGTTCGTGCATTCCAAGAGCAGGCGCCCGAGTCGTTGATCCACGCGGGCAGATACCACGTCGTCTGGAATCCCGCGGCACGCGCGGGATATGCGGGAACGGCCCTGCTGAGCAAACGCAAGCCCAAGCTCGTGAAGTTCGGCTTGCACAACGGTGCGAGCGACGACGACGAAGAGGGGCGCTTGATCTCGGCCGACGTCGGCGGCTTGGTGGTCGCTAGTGTGTACCTGCCCTCGGGCTCGTCGGGTGAGCACCGCCAGGCCATCAAGGAAGAATGGATGCCACAGTTCAGCAAGTGGGCGCTGCCGTTCAAACGCAAACGCACACCCGTGCTGCTGGGGGGCGATTTCAACGTGGCCCATACCGAGCGCGACATCTTCTATGCCAAGGGCAACCAGAAGAACAGCGGCTTCCTTCCCCACGAGCGCGAGTGGATCGGCGGGCTCTTCGATGCCGGTTGGCACGATACCATTCGCGAGAAGCACGGCGATATCGACGGTCCCTACACTTGGTGGAGCAATCGCGGGCAGGCCCGCAAGCTCGATCGCGGCTGGCGCATCGACTACCTGCTTGCCAACCCGGCCGCCAAAAAGATCATGAAGGATTGCTGGGTCGACCGCGAAGCTGCCGATGGCATCTCCGACCATGCGCCCGTGTTGGCAGAACTGGACCTGCCCAGGCCATAGTTCGGACACGAGAGGAATACACGCATGAAGGCCACCCTTGACGGCCACCCCCTGTCGATCGACCGCCCCTCGTTGGCCGCCGCCCTTCACGCCGGTGTCACCAGCGCCCGTGAGCAGGGCCGCATCATCGTCGAGGTGTTCCTCGACGGCCAGCCCGTGCAGGGTGATGCGCTCGGTGAGCCCAGCGACGAGACCCTTGACGCCCAGCTCGTCGAGATGACCAGCACCGATCCGACCTCGTTGGTGCGGATCACGCTCTTCGACGCCGCTGATGCGATGGATAGTTCCCAGGATGAGCATGCCGCGTGCGCGGAGATGATCCACCGCGGCGATATTGGTGCCGCGATGGGGGCGCTGGGCGAACTGCTCTCGACGTGGCAGGCGGTCCGCGAGGCGATCGCGCACGGCGGGGCGGCTATCGGCCAGCCTTTGTCCGAATTCGCGAGCGGGGGCACGCTCGACGAGCGCACCGAGGCCCTCTCCAAGCAACTCGACGATCTCAAGCGAGCGGTGGGGGACGACGACCTTTCGACCGTTGCCGACCTGCTCGAAGATGACCTGCGAGCAGAGGCCGGTTTGTGGGCCGATACCCTTCGACACATCGCCGAAGGCATGAAGCAGGATTGATCGCCGGGCCGTGTGCTACCAGCAGTGGTACGCGTGCCCTCGATGTCTCGATGGGCCGTGATACCTTCGCGAGTAATGCCACGAATGATGGCCCGAGTAGTGGCGGTAATGGCCATGATGGTGGCCCCCGCTCTTGTAGATAACGACCGGGCTCTCGCGTACGTACACGGGCCGTTCGACATAGACCGTCCGATCGGTGTAGACCGGCCGCTCGACGATGCGTTCGGTGGTGTGCCCGTACGAGCCGCCACGCGTGCTGTAGGCCGAGGCCCGGGCGTTCTGGTCGCCGATGACCGCGCCGCCCACACCGCCGATGATGGCACCCGTGGTGACGCCGCGGCTGACGTCGCCCGTGACCGAGCCGATACCCAAACCGGCCAAGCTGCCCAAGGCCGCACCCGAGAACGCACCCTGTAGCCCGTTCGCGCACCCGCCTACGAATGCGAGAGGCACGAGCGCCACCATGGCTGCCAAACCTCTGCGCCAGTTGGTCTTGCGGATCATGAGGTCACCTCCATTGGTCGCTGCCGCGAGCCCATCGCTATCGGCGCGCTGGCAACCATTCCTAGTAAATCCTTACTAGCTTTAGAGCGCGGGTGTTGCAGTAGCCGTGCAATAACTAGGGTAAATACTAACATATACAGCGGCTCAGAGCCGCCCAACGGCGTATTTGGGGATATACTCCCCTCAAATACGCCTCCCTAGCTCAATCGGTAGAGCAGCTGACTCTTAATCAGCGGGTTATAGGTTCGAGTCCTATGGGGGGTACTTGCTGAGGCCGGGGCTCATCTGGCCCGCAGGCCTCTCCCATGCGATGGCTGCCACCCCCAATCACGATCCGCGATGAGCAGGGCGTCGATGTTCGTCCGATCGCGATGCTTCGGTCGTTGCCTTGGCTGATTCCATCATCTCGAACCCCGCCCATCCCACGCGAATCATGGTTGATGTGCGGTGTGTATACGTTCGCGCTAATTGTGTGGCCGGTTGGGTGTTTGGCGTGGTCCATATCGCACATCGTGCTCGAATCGATGGGGAAGCTTGAATATCAGGCCACAGGATTGTTGTTCGAGATCAGCCTGTTGAGCGGCATGGCGTTGTTTGTCTTCTCATTCATCTTCTGGCACCGAAGATGGCGTACGGACGGGGCCCAGCGATCGGCTAAGCTCCTTGCACTGCGCGATGTCTGCCCTTCTTGTGGCGCAAACTTGCCGCCAGCGATCCCCGGCGGTGATGCATGTTCGAAGTGCATTCGTTGCAAGACGGTGTGGTACGTGAAGCCTACTGCTTCGCCACAGGATTTTTGAGACGGCCTCTCGCGATACGACCGACCCGCCACGCATCCCAGCTATACAACACCAACGCCGCCCAGATGAACATGAACGCCACCAGCGTTGTGGTGTCGAGTTGCTCACCATAGATGATTGAGAGCACGAACTGGCCGGTGGGCGCTAGATATTGCAGCATGCCCAGCGTGGCCAGTCTTAGTCGGTGCGCGGCTGCGGCGAAGGCGACCAGGGGCACAACGACCATCACGCCGCTGAGGACCATGAGCGCCGTCCGCATCGGCGGGCCCTCGCCGATCTCGGCCCGGCCCGAGTACAGCAACCACGCATACAGGCCGACGGCAATCGGCAGTAGTACCAGCATCTCGACGCACAGGCCCGGTGCGGGCTTGGTTTGCGCTCGCTTGCGAACGAGGCCGTAGAACCCAAAGCTCAGCGCAAGCGTGACGGCGATCCACGGCAGGCCACCCCGATGCCACGTCAGGATGACGACTGCCGCCACGGCCATCATGATGGCCACGAGCTGCGCGCGGCGCGGGCGCTCGCCGAGAAGGACCACGCCGAGCGCGATCGAGACCAGCGGGGTAATGTAGTAACCCAGGCTCGCGTCGATGAGCCGATCGGTTGCCACCGAATAGATGAACACGAACCAGTTGCACGCAATGAGAGCCGAACTGAGCAGCAGCGCGCGGAGACGCTTTGGCTCCACGATCGCTGCCTTCAGATCCCCAAACCGGCCCACGAGCAGAAGGAACACCAGCAGCACCGGGATGCCGAAGACCACACGCTGGGAGACCAGTTCGACGGCCGAGGTTGCCCAGTCGCCGCGGCTGAGAGCACGGAGGTAGATGGGCACGATGCTGCCCCACCAGACGTAGGCGATCAGGCCGTACCCGACGCCCGCCGCGGCATTCGCGGTTGGCGGCGCATCCGGGGATCGAGTTGCGGGTGGCATGGGAACGCGAGCGTAGCGTGGCAGCCGCTACCGCCGGGTGGCAAGCGGGTTGTTCTCTCAAGGCCGGCCCTATGCTCGCCTATGCCCTTGATTGTCACCGGAACCATCGGAATCGACACCGTCTACACCCCCGACCACGGCCATCGGGAGAACGTGCTGGGCGGCTCGTGTACCTACTTCGCGGCCGCCGCCTCGTTCTACTGCCAGCCCATCCGCATCGTGGCGGCGGTAGGAGAGGACTTCCCCGACGAGCTTCGCCAGACCATGGAGAAGTTCAACGGTGTCGACCATAGTGGGCTGGAGGTTCGCAAGGGCTCCAAGACGTTCCGTTGGGGCGGCAAGTACATGGAGAACATGGACCAACGCGAGACGCTCTACACGGACCTGGGAGTGGTGGCCGAGGAACCGCCGGTGGTGCCCGAGCAATTCCGGGACAGCAAGTATGTGTTCCTGGCGAACACGCATCCCTCGGTGCAGCTCGGCCTGCTCGAGCAGCTCCCGGAACGCAAGCTGGCCGTCGCCGACACGATGGACCTGTGGATCGACACGGCCAAGCCCGAGCTCATGCAGCTCTGCGAGAAGATCGACGGCCTGGTGCTGAACTTCGACGAGGCCGAGCAGCTTACCGGCAAGCGCAACCCGGTGACGGCGGCGCGGCACATCCTAGAGATGGGGCCCAAGTTCGTTGTCATCAAGAAGGGTGAGCACGGCTGCATCATCGTGCACGATGACGGCATCGCCGCCTTGCCGGCGTTTCCGACCGAGGATGTGGTCGACCCGACCGGCGCGGGGGACAGCTTCGCCGGCGGCATGATGGGTTCGCTGGCGCGCGAGGGCGACACGGGTGTCGATCCCACCTCATTCGACGCCATCCACCGTGCCGTGGCGCATGGCACGATTGTCGCCAGCTACAACATCGAGTCGTTCAGCCTCGAACGTTTGGCATCGCTGACCAACCATGATCTTGACGTTCGCTTCGACGAGTTCAGCCGCATGACTCGGGTGGGCTAATCACACCGCATGACAAGGGAAACGAGCCAGCCTGACCCGCGGTACCTCGAACCCTACCGCGAGGCGGTCCGCGCGCACGGCCCGGGCTTTGAGGCCCTGCTGTGGCGCAGCCAGGAGTACCAGGTCAAGCGCTTCGAGGTGCTGGCGGAAGTATGCAGGCCCAAGGGCAGGGTGCTGGCCGACATGGGCGCGGGGCGTGGGGATCTGCTTGAGTATTTGAGGGTCGTCGATCAGGAGCCTTCGACGTACGTGGGTGTCGAGGGTATCTCCGAGTTGGTCGAGCCAGCACAGAAGCGGTTCCCCGACAGCCAGTGGGTGATAGCAGACTTCGTCAGCGACAAGGGGCTCTTCGATCGGTTGACGCGCGATTTTGCCGTGAGCGCGGTCGTCTTTAGTGGATCGCTCAATACCCTCGACGAGCACACGGCGTTGGCCGTGCTCGACCGCGCGTGGGACGCGCTGCACCGGCTCGACGGCGCCGTGCTGGCGTTCAATTACCTCAGCTCGGCCGGCCGGAAGCGCCGCGAGTCCACAGGGCCAGCCAATCGCTTCCACAGCGGCCACGTCTTCAAGTGGGCCCAGCGTGCCAGCGGACGCATGCTGTTCCGCCAGGACTATCTGGGCCCGCACGATGCGACGGTGGCGGTGTATTCCTAGGTCTTAGTACCCGAAATCCGGCCAGATGTCTTCGAGGTCTTCTGACATCGGGCGGCGGATGCCGTTCTCGTCCAGCACGTCCTCAATCGAGCTCAGCAATTCCTGCCGGCGATAGACCAGTCGATCTGCGCCAAAGTCGTAGAACTCGAAGGTCACAAATTCATCGCTGCCCTTGCTCACGTCGCGCAGCGTCTCGACGAGGTGACGCAGGTTGGTGATGGTCGTCCCGTTCACGCTCTTGAGCGTCGAGAACCAGGGTACCTCATAGGCAAGGTTGATGCGGTGGTTCAGCAGGTTGCCCGCCAGCACGACGTATTCCTGCACCTCGGCGTCTTCATCCTTGCCCGTGAAGGCGCGGCCCACGATGGGGCTATTCCGAGAAGCGAGGCTGCCCATGTCGATGCCGTACGCGTGGCGTTGGTACACCGGCGTGAAGACAAGCGGCCCGAAGACCAGGTACCGCGGGTAGTCGTTGTCCAATCCAGGGAAGAAGTCATCGTCGCCGCGGATGACCGGCGATCGCACCTCGATCTGCTCGCCGTCGCGCAGCACGCCCAGCGTGATGGTGCCATCGTCATTGATCCCATGCTGCACGAAGTACTCGAAGTACAGGCGCAGATCCGGGGTCAGGCTCACCAGCCCCTGGCTGTCGATGTCGTGGCCATCCACCGAGGTCACCACGTCCCAGTTCTTCAATGGGTTGCCTTCCACCTCACCGTTTACGATCATGCCGTCGATGTCGCGGCTCAGCCCCAGCTTCTGGCGTAGGGCCGGGTTGCGGGCGTTGTCGAAGATTTCTTCGAGATAGGGGCGACCGGTGATCTCGCCGTCCTTGGCGTCTTCAAGAAATAGCTCGACTTCCTCATTCGGGATGATGTACCCGATGTTGTCGGCCTGGGAGATGCCGCTGAAGGTCAGCCCGATGACCTTGCCGTCGACGGCTACGGGGCCACCCGAGTTGCCCGGGTTCAGTGCCGCGTCGACCTGGATGCGCAGCCCCATCGTGCCGGCGCGATAACTGACGAACTCGATGCGCGAGACGATCCCCTCGGTGATGGAGAGCTCGTCGCCGCCCATGGGGTAGCCCAAGGCGTTCACCTTGTCGCCTACTTGGGGCAACTCGTCGGACATGCGTGCGGCGGGGACGCCCTCGATGGCGTCCTTGTCTTCGAGTTCGAGCAACGCGAGGTCGATGCCGGTGTGGCGGGCAACGACTTTCGCCGCGAGACGCTGGCTGGTGAGATAGGGCTGCACGAAGATCTGCTGGCCGTACTCGACGACGTGGGCGTTGGTCAGGATGCGTCCGCCGTCGATGACGAGGCCCGAGCCGGTGGAGTCGCTGGGCTGCTGGCGTGTCCAGGGTCGGGTCAGGTCGGGACCACGAGACGTCGTGAAGATCTTGACAGTCGACTCGCGGATGTCGGCCGGGACCGTCTCGGGCTGCCCATCGAGCACGAGCGCGCCGGTCGGGTCGTCCTGGGAGAATGCGGGAGCCAGACCGATAGCGAGCAAACCCATAGCACAGGAGCTTGCGTGGAGGGTCCGGATAAGACTGGCTTTCATGTTCTTCACGTGATTCTCCTGGGCCGATTCGTTTCTGGCTCGCGGGTCTGGAGGGCCTGTCCGGTCTGGGGCGGCCGATCAGAGCGTAGAGCCCGCCGCCGACCCCGGCCGACGCGCCCACCACACGCTAACATCGGCTTGCATGGCCACCATCATCGTTCTCCAAGACGGACAGCACCTCGGGCCGGCTCGCTTGGGGGTCACCCTGCGCGACCACGGCTTCAAGCTCGATTACCGCCGCATCGACCGGGACGGTGAGGCGGCGGTGCCCCCAGATATGGACGGTGCCCAGGGGCTGGTTGTTCTGGGCAGCCCCGAAGTGCCTACCGAGGATCTGCCCTGGGTCACTCGCACCATGGACCTCATCCGCCAGGCCCACGAGGCCGAGATGCCGGTCATCGGCTTGTGCATGGGTCATCAACTCATCGCAAGGGCCCTCGGCGGCGAGGTCGAGAAGTTGCCGAAGATGGCGCTCGGGTTCGAGCCGGTCGAACTCACCGTGGCAGGGCAGACCGAGACCATGCTGGCGGGCGTGCCATGGAGTGTGCCCATGTTCCAGAGCCACGAGCACCACGTGTCCAAGGCCCCCCCTGGGGCGACGGTGCTGGCCAAGAGTGCCACGACCCCGGTCGAGTGTTTCAAGGCCGGTATTCGCACCTACGGCTTCCAGTACCACTTCGAGTTTGATCGCCCGGGCATCACCCGCCACCTCTCGTCGCTCAAGAAGACGCACAGCGATCTGTCGCTCACGCTCGACCAGCTCGAGGGCCAATTGGCCGAGAACTACGCGCTGTTCGCGCGGGCGTGTGATCGACTGTGCATCAATATCGCCTCCTTTGCGGTTCCGTTCGACCGTCTCCTGGCGGTGTAGCGGTGGGGGCCCCTTCCACGACAACGAGGCCAACGCGACTGCGTATCAACGCCCCGGCCGATTTCGATCTGGCGCGTGACGCCTGCTCGTATGGCTATTTCCTGCTCGAACCCTACGAGTGGTACCCCGAATCGGGTGTATATTCTGCCGCGCTCTCGCTCGAGCACGGCGGGGCACTGGTCGTCATCCGCCAGCAGCGCGTGGGCATGCACCTGAACGTGACCGCCGACCGCTCGCTCTCGCGAGGCGAGTGTGCCCAGGCACGGTCGATGGTCACGCGTATTCTCCGCCTCGACGAGAGCGAAGAAGACATCGCAGCGTTCCACGCCATCGACGACCGCTGGCGCTTTAGCGGTCGCGGTCGTCTGATGCGATCGGCCACGCTGTTCGAGGACATGGCCAAGACGATCACCAGTTGCAACGTGCAGTGGCCGGGCACCATCGACATGAACGCGGCGCTGTGCGCCCGTGTGGGCTCGCCCACACCCAGCGGCGTCCACGCGTTTCCAACCCCCCAGCAACTGGCCCGAAAGAACGCCAACTGGCTGCGCTCGAGGTGTCGTGTTGGCTATCGGGACCAGCGTTTGGTTGATCTGGCAAAGCTGTTCCACAAGGGGCAAGTTCCCCAGGCATGGCTCGAAGATCCGCAGACGCCCGATGAGGAAGTCCGTCGCTATTTGCTCGACCTGCCAGGCATCGGGCCGTACGCGGCGCACAACATCATGCAGTTGCTCGGCCGGTACGGCTTCCTGCCGCTCGACACCGAGAGCGTGCGTCACGGCCGGGCGGTGCTGGGCTTCGACGGCACCGATCGCGAGGTCTCAAAGCGGGTGGCGGCGCACTACGAGCGTTTCGGTGTCGGCCAGGGTGGGCAGGCCTTCCGAAGCTACTGGCTCGACATGTGGATGGGCTACGAAACCAGCCGCGGCCCGGCCCACACTTGGGAGAAGCGCACCACCGGCCGCTCGTTCACAGCAGCCCAGCTCAAGGCCGACGCGCCCTCTCCGCGCAAACGGAAAAAGAGCTCTTAAGGGCATCCCGCGTCGAAAGCGTTGCTGAAGGCCAGGAAGTCGAACAGGTCGAACACGCCGTTGTGATCAAAGTCGCCGGCTTGTGTCTGTGCGTCCCAAGCGCTCTGGAACTCCAGGAAGTCGAACAGTGTGAGCTGCCCGTCAGAGTCCATGTCGGCGGCGCAAGGCATGCACGCCAGCCGGGCGGCTAGCGATGCATCTTGGACGGCATTGATCTCGGCGCTGAGATCGGAGAACGCGTCCTCGATCATGAACACACCGCCGAGAATCGGATTGCTGACGCCGTCGAGCTCGATCCAAGGGGTGTAGCCGAATGCGCCAGGGCTATCGATACGCCTCGAGCCATCGGGCCGGCTGCGCACCCAACAGCCAAAGCCGTAGTTGCGTTCAAGATCTGGCGAAGGTGTGCAGCGGATGGGTAGGCCATCGGTCATGTCGGTGAACATCAGCTCGACCGATGCCGGCTCGATGATTGTGGTGCCGCGATATGTCCCACCGTTCATCAGCATTCGGATGACCCGGGCGTAGTCGCCCAGGCTGCTCTCGGCCCCGCCCGCGATGAGCGGATTATCGGTTTCGTATAGCCCGTCGTAGTTCGTCGATGTCAGCCCGAGCGGCGTCGCGACGCGTTCGTCAAAAAGTGTGTCCCAGTCCAGCCCCGTGATGACCTCGCACACGCGACCAGCGACGTGCATGCCGACCTGCCCGTAGCAAAAGTCGGTGCCCGGTGTGGCCTCGAGCGGCGTGAAGAGCGCGATGCGCGAGACCGCCTGCGCCAGGGTGATCGAGGGGTCGAACGCGAAGATGCTGTTGCTAGGCAGTCCCGACGTGTGGCTGAACATCTGCCGCACCGTCATCGTGCCTTTCGTGCCGCGAAAATCCGGCAGATACGTCGATACCGGTGCGTCCAGATCGAGTCCATCGCGTTCGACGCAGCTCATCACCACAATGGCCGACAGCAGCTTGGAGGCGCTGGCGATGGGCACGACGGTGTCTGGGCCGTAGTCGGCGTAGAAGCTCTCCAGACTCGTACCCGGGATGAGCGGGTCTTCCAGGCGCAGGCTCGCGCCATCGAGCAATGGCCGGTCATCGACGATGGCAGCCGCGAGGGCGTCAGCAAGCGTGTAGTCGCACTGGGCCCAGCACGCGGAAGCCAGGAGCGCGATGATCGTCAATGTGAGTGCTCGGCGCATCTGTGGATCCCCCCATACTGGTGCCACCGGGCCCATAGCCGGCCTTAGTATTCTACTCGGACAACGGTCGGTACCCAAGGGCATTGCCCGCCGTGGTGTGCACTCATGGGTTACCGGTATTGCCCCAGAGCGCGGGAGAATGCAATGGCCGACGGCAGCAACCCCGAAATCGACGCCAGGATCATCTCGGGCCTCAACCGGCTTCTGGCCGACGCGGCGGTTTTCCGCTACAAGCTCCAGAACTACCACTGGAACGTGCGTGGCCGCCAGTTCTTCGAGCTTCACGAGCAGTTCGAGGTGATCTACACGGCTTGGACACAGCACCTGGACGACATCGCCGAGCGCATTCGTGCGAAGGAAGCTACCCCGCTCCCGACGCTGGCGCGGTGCCTCGAGCACACCCGCATCGCCGAAGAAGAGGGCACGCCGGACGACAAGCGAATGGTCGAGAACGTCGTGGCCGACCTGCTCGGTATCCACCGCGAGCTGCGCGAGGTCATCGAGGACGCGGAGGACGGCGGCGACCGCACGACGGCGAATCTGCTTGACGATATCGGCGACGAGATCGAGAAGAAGGTGTGGATGCTGCGCGCCTGGCACCAGGGGGCGTGAACGCTACCGCGGGTCGTTCACCCAGCCGTAGCGGTACTCGCTGCTGAACGTCATTGCACGCCAGCGGCCACCACGAGCGCTCAAGTAGAAGTGAGCCGCCGTGAGATCGCTTACCTCCAGGCCTTCGGGCGAGTCGTCGGCGGGCGGGGTCGTGCCCGCGGCGTGGCCGTCAAGGAACGCCATGATCGACTTGCCCGTGCCGCCGCCTCCGTCGTGGCGCCGGTCGAGTTGGTCGAAGCCCTTAAAGGTCAGCATCTCGTCGTCGGCGTGGTAGAACGAGGGGTTCTCCTCGACGAAGATCGGCACGCCCGGCAGGTTTTCCAGGGCCGTCTCGTCTTCCAGCCACACGCCACCGCTCCAGCCACGGTCGGTCGGGTTGGCGTAGTAGGCAAACTGGGTGTGCAGCCCGAGCCGGGCACCCTCGACCTGGTGCACGAACGCGAAGTCGCTGTCGACCTCGGCGTGGGCGTAGAGGCCGGGCGGGGGTGTTGGGGCGTGGCCACCCGAGACGCGAGCCGGAAGGCGGCGACCGTTGACGGCGCACTCGAGGATGCCATCGTCGGTGATATAGCCGCCCTCGACGAGCACGCCGGGGACCGCGGTGTCGCCTTCGACAGTCTTGAGCCAGTCCTGGGCGGTCCAGATGCGGTCCCGGGAGTCGTTGCCGTACAGGTTGGCAGTCGTCGAGAGCTGGCCCATGCGTTGCAGCGTCATGGTGCTGCGGGCGCTCTGGCGGGCGCTGGCGACGGCGGGCATGGTGATGGCGGCGATCACGGCGATGATGCCCATGACGACCAGTAACTCGATGAGCGTGAACCCGGCGTGTCCCGGGTGTCGGCGATGGGGCATCGGCGCCTCCGCGTGGATGTGCCCACCGCCTGGCCCCTGCGCCAGACGGTGACTCGCCACAGACTTCGGCCGTTCCCAGAGCCGACTTCATGCCCCGTTGCTCGCTCCGCCAGATTCTCACAATCCGCTGACACCGGCGGTACGATCGCTGCGATGCCCCCAGCCACCGTGTACGCCACCGACGCCCTGAGCCCCCTGGGCATGACGAGCCAGGAGTGGGTCGATGTTGTGGGCCCGCGGGTGAAGGGGCGGGGGTTATGGGCCCTGCGGGCGTACAAGGCGTTCATGCGAGAGGGTCGCGCCGACGACCCGGTGTTCGGCCAGGTCGGCGTGCCCCACGTCGGACGGGTTGTGCGACGCGAGAGTGAGGACACGCCCGAGGGGGTCATTACCAAGTTCATCCAGGAACTCGATGTCGAGCGAGAGGGTGTGCGGCTCGAAGCCGAGTCGGTGGTGATCCCGATGATCGGACGGCGGGGCAGGCTCGCCCACTCGCTGTGCGTCAGCAGCCAGGTGGGCTGTGCGATGGGCTGCGGCTTCTGCGAGACGGCCCAGATGGGACTCATGGCGTCGCTCTCGCCGGCCCAGATTGTGGGCCAATGGCACGCGGCACGTCACCAGCTTGGTGCATCGCCAGCCAACCTGGTCTTTATGGGCATGGGCGAGCCGCTGGACAACACCGACGCGGTGCTCAAGGCCATCGAGATCCTGACCGATCGCTCCGGGCCCGAGCTAGCCATGAGCAAGATCACGGTGTCGACGGTGGGTCGGCTCGACGGGCTCGAGCGATTGAGAGAGGCCGTGCTGCAGCCGGGTTGGCATCGGCTGGGCGTGTCGATTAGTCTGAACGCGCCCAACGATGCGATCCGCGATCAAATCATGCCCATCAATCGGGCGATGCCCATGGGCCAGCTGCGCGACGCGCTCCTGGACTTTCCGAATGGCACGGGCAAGCCATACCTGATCGCATACGTGCTCATTCCGGGTTTGAACGACGCGATGGAGCACGCCGACGAGTTGGCCGAGTGGGTGTCACCCCTGCGGTGCATGCTGAACGTGATCCCCTACAACCCCAGGCGGGACAGCCCGTGGCCTGCGCCGGACGAGGCCGACGTCGATCGGTTTGTGCAGCGACTGAGCGAGCGTGGCGTGTTCGTCAAGCGGCGGCGCACGAAAGGTCGTGGCACCATGGCCGCGTGCGGGCAGCTCGGTAATCCGGCGATCCGGCGGCGCAGGGTCGTGGGGCCGTTGACGCCGATCACCATCGGCGGCGAGAGCTGACGCGGGTGCGCGGCACCGAGCACTGGACCAGGCCCGAGCGGCGCGTCCGTTGGCGTGTGGTGGTGGCGGCATACCTGGTCTTGCTTCTCATCTCGCATGTCTTCTACGCGATCGATCCTCGGACGATGGCGGTCACGCTTCCGCCGACGCCCTCCGGTGAGGCGATGCTGCCCGAGATGGCCGCCGCTGGCCCACGCGAGGGGCACGAGGTACGCGTGACATACATGTCGTGGCACTCGGGTGGGGCCGACGCACCGTTTGTCCTCATGATCCACGGTTCGCCGGGCGATGCGACGAACTTCCAGGTGCTCGGGCCGGCGCTGGCGAGTCATGGGATCGATTCTGTCGCGGTGGATCTGCCGGGTTTTGGCGGCTCGGAGCCTTGGGTCGAGGACATGTCGGCTCGCGCGATGGCGCGGACGTGTCTGGCGTTACTCAGCGAATTGCACGTAAGCGGTGAAGTGCCGCAGCGTGTCCACGTGCTGGGTTGGAGCAACGGCGGGGCGGTCGTGCTCGAGATGTCGGAGCTGGCCGATGGCACCGGGGTCCAGTTGGCGTCACTCACGATGATGATGGCCACGGGAGCCCAGCAGACCGAAGGCTCGGGCGATTACCTGTTCGAGAAGGCCAAGTATGCGCTGGGGTATGCGGCGGTGTTCGGCGCGGTGGAGCTGGTGCCGCACTTCGGCATGCTGGGGCCACGAACCTTCTGGTACTCGTTCATCCGTAATTTCATGCACACCGACCAGCGGCGGCTTGACACGGTGCTGCGCGAGCTCCGCGAGCCTTTGCTGATCATGCAAGCCCAGCAGGATTTTCTCGTCGCGCCATGGGCGGCCGAGAAGCACCATGCGCTCGCTCCTCGATCAGCGCTGGTGCGACTTGACGGTAGCCACATGATGCCTTTTAGCGAGCCCGATGCGCTCGCCGCGCACATTGCCGCGTTTGTTCAAACATACCAGGATCCCGCTGCCGTGCCTGTGCGATCGACGGTGGATGTTTCGCCCAAGCCCGACTATGGGGTCGTGACTCGTTCGCTCGACACGGCGGCGTCGTGGTTGCGCACGCGTCACTGGACGCTCGAGGCGTTGGTCGTCGCGCTCATCGCGTTGGCGTGGTGGCGTGCCGGCTTGGTCGTCGTGGCGTCACTGGTCGCGGGCATGTACGTCGATTATGGTGTCGCGAGTGTCGGGTTGGCGGTGGCGATCGCGATCCGCGGCCCCGGCGTGTGGCGGCGAGTGCTGTGCCTGTTCGTTGGCATCGTGGCGCTCTTCCCGGCATGGGTGCTGGTGCGTTTCGGGGGGTGGTGGGCAGTTGAGCAGTATGGTGTTGTCGCTCTGCTGGTGGTGCTCGCATTGGCGGCCCCGTTGACATGGGTCGCGCCTCGAATGTGGACGCGAAGCAACCGCCAACGCATCCGTGCCCAGGTGTGGCGATGGATCAGCCACGAGTTCTGGCCGAGCTGGATCAGTTATGTGCTGCTTGCGCCCACATTCGTCACGCAAGCGCTGCGATACAGGCACACCGTCGTATTCACGGCAACCAATCCTGGTATCGCCGGTGCGGGTGGCTTCGTGGGCGAACGCAAGAGCACCATCGCGGGCGCTCTCGAGAAAGCTGGCGCTCCGCTACTTCCGACGGCCCTGTTGCGGATGCATAGTGATCCCAATCGCCGTCTGGCTCGGGTTGAGAAGCTGCTGAATCTGCGGCCAGACCTGGGCGGCTACCCGGTGGTCATCAAGCCCGATCGGGGCGAGCAGGGCAAGGCGGTGCGCGTGTGCCACAACGCGCAGGATGTCCGCGAGCAGATCGAGCGGGTCCAGACCGATATGGTGATCCAGAAGTTCGACCCGGCCCCGCACGAGGTCGGGCTGTTCTGGGTGCGACTGCGGAAGCCGGGCGAGCCCGATGAACGCGGCCGTGAGGGCGAGATCTTCGCGGTGACGCGCAAGATCTTCCCGACCATCGTGGGCGATGGCCGGCGCACGCTCCGTCAGCTCGTGCTCAACGACGATCGTTTCCGAGTGCAAGAGCCCGTGTTTGCCGAGCGGTTCGGACGAGCGATCGACCTGGTGCCGCCCGAGGGCGAGCGAGTCAGGATGGGGCTGGCAGGCAACCACGCGCAGGGGTGCCGATTCGAGGATGGAGCGCACCTCATTACCGATGAGCTGACCGATGTGATCGATGGCATTTGCCGCAGGTTTCCGTATACCAATGGCACGCCGGGCGGGCTCGACATCGGGCGCTTCGACATCCGCTATAGCGATGAAGATGAACTCAAGGCAGGTCGCGGATTCAGCGTGATCGAACTCAACGGCTCGTCGGCCGAGGCTACCAACGTGTACGACCCGACGCGCACGTGGTGGTGGGCGATCGAGATCATGAGCAAGCAATGGGCTCACGCCTATCGATTGGGCGCGATGCGACGATCGATGGGGTGCGAGCCGCTGGGGCCCGTAGAGCTCATCCTGATGGTGCTCAGGGCACGCCGTGTGCGACCGGAGAACGCGGTCGCGGACTAAGCGGCGATGGCGCGCAGGTAGTCGGTCATGCTCTCAAGCTCGGCGCTGTCGATGTCGTCCTGTTCCAGGCTGAGTTCCAGCAGCACGTCGGCGGCGCTCGCCGAGCCGACGGGGAAGCGGTGGACGGCCTGCCGGGTGCCCGACTCGTCGACGACATAGGCAACGGCAAAGTCAGTGTCGTCCACGTCGCGGAGCACCTCGATGGAGCCCGAGTTGAACTTGAATGTGCCCGCGGCCATACTGGTATCCTGCTTGAGTTCCTCTTCCATCGACTTCTCGATGAGCTTGGTGAGGGTGCCGTGGACGCGCATCCCCAGTGCTTCGACATCGGTGATGGCGTCGGCGACCTCGCCGAAGAACTCGCGGACGGTGGCGTACTCCTTGCACGCGTCAGCAAAGATGGTCCCGATCTGGTCGCCAGTCATGCTGAGCAGCTTCTGCCCCAGCGTGGGCAGGGGCACGGCCATTGCCGCGGGTGGCTCGTGTTCCACATGCATGGCACCCGTGTAGAACGCCACGCGGTGCAGCACGTGAACAGGTTCGGTGTTCTTTAGATCTTGCGGCGGACTGTGGTGCCACAAGATGGGCTTGGCCAGCACGTCGGGCACACGCCAACGCCGCATGAGGGCTCGGGCCATGTCGACGTGGGTATAGGTGAAGTGCTCTGCCTCGCACTTGAACGCTCGAGACGGCGGCTGGTTGGGCGGGCACGCCGCGTCGAACTCCGAGGGGCCGATGAGTGTCCGGGTCAACGGGATGCCCGCGTCAAGCATGAGCCCAATGAGGAACGCTTCGGCGTACAGCCTCGGCTTGATGGCTTCGGTCAGCTTGGCGGCGAAGCAGGCTCGCAGCAGGCTCTTGCCCCACATGATCCGGCCATAGCGTTTCTCGCCACCGGAATCGATCGCACGGCTCATATAGAAGCCCAGCGATAGGGCACGGATGCGGTTGATGCCGAGCAGCACGCAAGCACGCTCGAGCGTGGTCACCGGTTCGCGCTGGGCAAAGTAAGCCGAGTTGCTCATGCGCAGCAGGCGACCGCTCAGGGCGGTATCGGTTCGGATGACCGCAGCGAAGTCTGCCAGCCCCGCCTCGGGATCGGCCACCAATTCGAGCAGGCGTGCGGCGACCTCGGGTTGGGTCTCGATGACCATCGCGTCGAGCTTGCGCATGAGAAGGTCGGTCAATGCCTCGACCTCGGCGCTGCTCAGGTTGGCGCGGACCTTCCCTGCCACGGCGTTCCCCTGCGCCCACAGCTGGGTGGGCGCTGCCACCACAGCATCGGCGGCGGGTGGGGGCGACTTGCTGGGATCGGAGTGGAGCGGGCTTCGTGGTGCGGGTTATGCGGGCGGGGGCGATCCGGTTCGGATACGGGCCAACCTGGGCTCGGTCGGCGTCCGAGTCGGATCTGAGCGGGTCTCGGGGTGTGCCGTTTCGTTTCGTCCACCGCAAGACCCACCCTTGGTCGGTGGACGAAACGAAACGGATAGGTTTATACGGACCTGCATCGACGTAGGAGTACTTTGTGTGCATTCGATTCCTGCACCGACCAACCCAGCCTTGGTCGTTGCAGGAATCGAATGCGGAGAGGACTATCTCGTCATGGGCTCGTAGAGGGCATCATTGAGGATCTGGACGTGGGCCAGCATCTTGCCTTCCGATCGGGAGGCTGTCACGGCAAACGGGTAGCCATCCAAGTTGATCACGACCGCGTACATGCCCAGGCCCACGTTGACGGTTTCAACCTTGAATAGCTCGTCCGTGCAAGCGCCTCTTGCTCACGCGACTTAGCTATTTGCGACTTGTATGAATATCCCTTAGCGAGCTTCAGATTGCACGCTACCAGGCTGTAACGGGCTTGTGGCATGCAAGCTCACTAACGACGTGCGAGGATCAAGGACAAAGGATGCAGCACGAGTCTATCGCGGCGGTTGCCCGTTTCGTATTCGTTTCGTTCACCGCCAGGGGGTGGGCTGGTGGTGAACGAAACGAATACGAAACGGGAATTCCACCTTCACGGCTGCAACCGCGTCGCACTCCAGTCGTCGCTGGGCACTGTTCGCGTCCAGCGGGCCCGATCGTGGATGCGGGCCGGGCTGCCGACCCAGAGTTCGACCTCGGTAGCGATGATACGGAAGCCACCCCAATGTGGGGGGCGGGGGATGTCCAGGTCGGCGCCGTGTGGTGGGGGGTTCTTGGGGTCGATGCCGAAGCGTTCGAGCGTGGCGGTGAGCTTGTCGACCAGTGCCTGGCGGGACTCGATGGGCCGGCTCTGGTCGCTGGCCCAGGCGCCGATGCGCTTCTCCCAGCTCCGCGAGGCGAAGTAGGCATCGCTCTCGGCCGCAGGCAGTGGCTCGACGATGCCGCGCACGCGAGCCTGGCGGTCCAGGGCATCCCAGTGGAAGACCGCGGCAGCGTGCGGATTGGCGGCCATGTCCCCGCCCTTTACGCTCTGGCCGTTGGTGTAGAACCAGATCGCGCCGGTGTCGGCGTTGATGCCGCGACACAGCACAATGCGGACGTTGGGCATGTTGTCGGTTGCTGTTGCTAGTGCGATGGCGGTTGGGTTGGGCTGTACCCGTTCGCGCTTGGCGAACTCGACCCACGCGTGCAATGTCGGGAACGGGTTACCCGGCAACTCGTCGGGCAGTTGCTCGTCGTGAGTGGTGCCGTAGGCATGGATAGTGTCGAGCGGGCCGGAAAAGTGCGCGTCCGAAGGGGCCTGCGAGCGTGCGGACGCGGGCGCACCGAGGTTCTTGCGTTGGTCGTCTTGCCCGGGGGTCATGGTTGATCGTACGCTGACCACTGGCGAATCTTCGGGAGTACGCATGGACGCGAACGGGCAGGGAAACCAGGGGTACCGCAAGGACGGCTCCGATGGTGCTGGCGGTCGGGGCACGCCCGCCATCGACCTGTCGCGTGTGTACGACAAGCTTCCGCCGCACGCGCCCGAGGCCGAGATGGCCCTGCTGGGTTCGGTGATCCTGGATCCCTATACGCTCGCCGAGATCCTGCCGATGGTGTCGGTGCCCGAGGACTTCTACCGCCAGAGCAACGCCACGGTGTTCCGCGTGCTCAAAGAGGTGTACGAGCGCGAGCCACAGGCCGACCTGAACGTCGTGGCCGATCGGCTGCGCGAGCGCGACGAGTTGGAGGCCATCGGCGGGGCAGCCTACCTGGCGAGTCTGGCCGAGGCGGTCAGCACGCCAAACAACGCAGCGCTGTACGCCCGCTTGGTGCAGACCAAGAGCCGATTGCGCAAGCTTATCACGGCCGCAAACACGATCGTCTACGACGCCATGCACGCCGGCCAGGACGAGCCCGAGGAGGCTCGCCAACTCATCGACCGGGCCGAGCAGAGCATCTTCGAGATCGCCGACGACGACCAGACGGCGGACATCCAGAAGCTCGAAGAGTTGCTTCGCGCCGAGTTCGAACGGATCGCGGACCGAGACGCCGGTGCGACCACGGGGCTGAAGACGGGCTTTGCCGATCTCGACGAGCCTCTCAGCGGTCTGCAGGATGGCGAGATGATCATCATCGCGGCCCGGCCTTCGATGGGTAAGACCGCGCTGGCGTTGAATCTGGCCGAGCAGATCGCGATGGGGGGGGCCACTCCGTTCGCCCCTGCAGGAGACGAGCGTGTGCCGGTGGGGGTGTTCAGCCTCGAGATGAGCAAGAGCAGCCTTGTGCAGCGCCTCATCAGCGCGTATTCCGGGGTCGACAGCCACAAGCTGCGCACGGGCGGGTTCAGCCAGGACGATCTGGTCAATCGCATTCGCCCCGCGTGTGAGGTGCTCGAGCGCGCGCCGCTGTACATTGACGATTCGCCGGCGCTCAGCGTGACGGCGCTGCGGGCGAGGGCGCGGCGCATGAAGCAACGCTTCGGCATCCGCTGCGTGGTGGTCGACTACTTGCAGTTGCTCACCAGCCCGGGCCATGGACGCGAGAGCCGGCAGGTCGAGGTCAGCGCCATCAGTCGGGGCATCAAGGCCATGGCCCGCGAACTGAGTGTGCCGGTCGTTTGCCTTGCCCAGCTCAACCGCGGCAGCGAGCAACGCGAGGGCAACCGTCCGCGCATGAGCGACCTGCGCGAATCCGGCAGCATCGAGCAGGACGCCGATGTCGTGCTGCTGCTGCATCGGGAAGCGTATTACCACCTGAGTGATCCCACTTGGATGGAGGAAAATGAAGAGCGTGCCAACGAGGCCGAGCTCATCATCGCCAAGCAGCGCAACGGACCCACTGGGATCGTTCGATTGGTGTGGGACAACCACACGACACGATTCAAGAACCGGTCGGGCTACGCGCGAAACGACACATGGGCCAAGGACGAGCCCGTCGGCAGCTTCGAGTCCAAGCCGGATGGCCTTCCCGCATCAAACGGCAGCGGCTCAGCGTTCGGGAATCGCCCCAGCACCGCCGACCGCGCCCACGACAACCGCCCCTTCGACGAACGGGTCGACCATGGCGAGCCCAAATATCTGGACGCCGACGACGACACGCCGCCGTGGTAGCGGCTGGCGAGTAAGATTGGCCACTACCCGGGCGGGTAGCTCAGTTGGCTAGAGCATTCGCCTTACACGCGAAGGGTCCGGGGTTCGAGTCCCCGCCCGCCCATTCCCGCTACCGGCACTGACCGGCAAGCACCGGCAACAAGCGGCATAAACCTCTCATTTTCAGCACCTTCTCTCGACGGCTTCCGCTCAGTGCCGGTTGGTGCCGCTCCTTGCCGCGTCGAAATCTGTGCGCGATTGTGCGCGCTCGATCCGCTAGCAGGCAATCCAGCGGCTTGGCGGAAGTGCTCGTCGCGCGGTTTGGTGTAGTGCTGGGCGGCAATCATCGGCGAATGGCCGAGCCATGCAGCGGCATCACGATTCGGGAATGCGGCCGCCCAATCGGTTGCGCAGCTCGCTCGTAGGTTTTGGAACAGCCGGGGCCAGGGCGTGAGGCCGGCGCGGCGGATGATCTTCGTGAAGGTGGTCCGTAAGTTCGACGAGTTTGCTAAACCAGGGAACAGCAGTGGCTCGCCTTCTTCGGCAAGCTCGTACAGATCCTCGAGCAGCGGCGCGAGCCTCGGAGCGATCGGTACCGATCGGGACTCGTGTCCCTCGTAGCGCGAAGTCTTCGGCGAGGCCACAACCAGCCGTCGGTCCAGCAGATCTACGTCTGCCCAGGTGAGCCCAGAGAGTTCGCTGGGGCACCGGAGCCCCGCGAACCGACAGAGTCCGAGCAGGGCCCGCCAGCGTGCATCCGGCGCGTGCTCCATCGCTCTCTCGATGTCCTCGACCGGGACGTACGCCGTGCGTGCCGGATTGCGCTGCGATCCCGGCCTGATGCCCGAAAACGGGTTGGCTGTGATGAGGGCCCATGACTCGGCCACGCCAAAAAACCGCTTGGCAACATGGGTCATCTTCGCAACCGTGGCGGTCGCGTACCCGGCTTCAACTAGACTGCGCCGCCAGAGTTGGGCATCTTCGGGTCCGATGTCTTTGAGCAATCGATCCTCTCCGAAGTGAGCGAGTAACAGGTCGGCGGCGCGACGGTGGACGGCCCGAGTTGAAGCCGCCACGTTGGATGCCTTCTCGAATCGCTCGATGAGTTGCCCGAGCGTTGCGTTGTCGCGGCGCTTTCGAGGTTCCACCAGGTCAACACGCGCAAGCCGAGCGTGCATCTTGTCGTCGATGGCGAACAGCCAATCACTCGTAGCTCTGCGCGGTAGCACTCCCGCTCGCCCAGACGCAAGCAAGTGCTCGACATGATCGAACACAACACCGGCGGCGCTTTCGTGCATCTTGCCGAGGTGGATCTGACGGCGCTGGCCATCACGGTCGACGAACAGGATGCGACGAACTCCCGTGCTTGATGTGCTAAGACTGGCCATCGTGTTCGCTCCGCTGTCGTGTTCCAGGTATTTGTACCACAATCATCGATCGAATGCAAGGGAAATTTGCGACTAGTCATCAACAACCGGTATCGGGTAGGACTCGATGTCGTCGAACCTGCGCGAAGGCTCGGCGGATCGTGGTGTGTGACGTTGAACAGCTTCGCGCTGCATCGTACTTAGTTGTTCTGACGTGTACCCACGCCGTTGAAGATTGAGACGCAGGATGCGTTTGAACTTGCGCAGCGATTGTCGCAGCAGGTAGTCGTTCGTGATCCTGCGCCCCTCGATCAACCCCAGCAGTTCGCGCGTTTCGGCCAGCAGTCGGCGAGACTCGTTGCTCATTCGGACCATTCGTGCTGTGGAAGCGCTCGGTCGTGGCATCGTGTTCAACTCTCTGTGTGGTATGTGCATCGGTCGTTCTCGTCCCTACCTGGACCCACCACCCCAGCGGGGTCCCAGTCCGTTGATTGTGATTGTCCCCTCAGAAAACTCCAGACCAATTTTGAAACGGCGTTCTATCTCGTGTTGCGTCACATTGCGATGGGGATGCGTTCTGTTGTGCTCCAGTCACCGCGAGCCCGCTTTCGATCAATCGGCCTTCGCAGTGTCCCCTCGTAGTTGATCCCGTTCTTGTGCCGTAGGGCTTCGATCTCTTCGGCGTCGTAGAACTTGACGGCCGAGGGATCGCACGGGAACTCACTGGTGTGCTCACCTTGCCGCCACTGGAACGGCTCGAATAGTCGTGGCTGGACTTGATCGACCCATGCGGCCCAGTGGACCTTCTCGACGCCGAGAAGCCCGACCACATTGCTCGCGCCCAGCAGGAATCGTTCCGTGGGCCGTGGATGCGTCGCCGAGCGGGCGAAGTGCGGATCGCCGGTCTCCGGCTGGGGCTCCTTGGCGTTCCAAGCGTGCCAAACATGCACGTCGTCGGCCGAGTCGGTGGCCTTGCCTAGTCGGTGTAGCAGCAGGCGGGCGGCTCGCTCTAGCCAGTAGCTGGTGTGGGCGGTTACGCGCACGTCGGCGTCGGGGGCTAGCAGGCTCGGGTCGTACACGACCATCGCCTTGGGGCTCTTGACCGCGTCCGCGCACCACTGCCGAAAGTCTTCGTTGATCAGGACGGCACTGCCGGCCTGGGATGAGCGGCGCAGGTTGGCCAGCGCCTTGCCGATCTCGGCGTGTCCCGGGTACCGATCACCGCTTCGGCGCATCGCCGCGAGCTTGGCTTCGACTTGCTCTCGCTCGAGGCCCACGGCTTGCTCCAGGATCATCATGGCGAGCCTCGGCGTGAGGTAGGTGCTGGTGTTGCGCTGCTCCGTCGTCGTCGGCCACCATTCTCCGATCAGTTCGATGAGCCATTGGGCCGTGTCTTGGTCCTTGCGGACGACCAAACTCATTGCCGGCCCTCCTGATCGAACATCGCAGCCAGCTTTATCCGGCGCGGATCGACCCGCTCGGGTGTCGTGAACTCGGAGTCAAAGCCGCCGTCCTTCAGCCACCTCTCCATGTGCGGAATGAATCGGCGCTCGGTGTCGGCACTGGCCTCCTGGAATGCCTCGATGCGGCCCATGAGCCAGGCGTAGGCGTCATCGGGCGCGTCGGCCCGCTTCCGAATCTCACGGAGTGCCAGTTGAAATTCGCGGTAGGCCCTCGTCTTCTTACCACGGTCCTTGCCGTAGGCCGACCATGCAGCCTCGAACTCGTCCGAGTAATCCAGCTTCGACTTGGAACGCCCCGTCGCACGCTTCGCCCCGCCAGGGGCAGCGTCGGCGTCAGCCAATGCGGACAAGTCTGAGATGCGAGGAGAGGAGGAGACAGGAGAGGAGGAGACAGGAGAGGAGAGGGAAGCGGGCATTTCGTGGCCACGGCTTGGCCCTTTCGTGGCCAAGTTGTGGCTTTCGGGTGCTGAGTGCTCCCGATAAAAGGCAGCAATGGGCTCCCTCTCTGCTTGATTGAAGTGGGTCAACTTGGGCTGCGAACCATCCCAGAACCACCGACGGGCGCGTGCCAGCGACATGTGAATCGCCGTATCCGCGTGCTCCGGCCAGTCGTGAATGACCAATCGGAGGTCTTGATGCTGGTCAACGAACCCCGCGTGAACCAGCGCTCGGATCAGTTCGGCCGGGTCGCCTTCCCACCCGACACCGTCGGCGATCTCGTCGTCCTCAAACTTGCCGATTGCGCCGTCCTGCGCGAACTTGTACGCCCAATGGGCGAGACACTCGACAAGCCCCATCGCTGCGAAGATGGGCATCCTGATCTGCCGGGCGAGCCGTCGCGTCTTCGGGTGTTCTTGGGTGCCGCGCTTCATGCCGCACCCCATTCCGGGCGGACCGAGTTTGCGACCAGAGCGGCTACCACGCGACGCGCGAGCAAGGCCCGGTCGCAGTTTGGTACTGAGCCACGCTGGAGGCCCAGCACGGTCTCCCCGCGGCCGAATTGGGCCAAGAGGTCCGCGATACGCTGGTCAGCGTCCCCGGCAAGCCTGAGAGCCCGCCACGCGGCTTGGGCCATGTCCGGGTGCGCCTTGAGTACTCTGAGATCATCGGCAGCCGCACGGCGAAGCGCGTTGGGGTCGGTGTCGAGGTCGAAGTCGAGGGCCGCGTCGAGGACGTTGCTGGTGCGGACCAGCTCCGCGAATCGGTCGGCCGTCTCTGGTGTGGTGGTGGAGCTCATTGCGAGCCTCCCTTCGTGATTTCTTCGATCCAGGCCATGAGGCGATCGGTGGGGTATCGCACCATCCGGCCGATCTGGACGTGGGGAACGCGCCCTTGGCGGGTCCAGGTGCGGAGCGTGCGGACGCTGACGCCTAAAGCCTCGGCTGCCTGGGTCTGGTTCATGGCCAACGCTGGAATTTCGAGCAGCTCGTCGTCGTGCTCGTGCAGCAGGGGCTCACGCATCGCCCGCGCCCTCGGCTTCGCGGCCTGCTTGCGGATTCACGGTTCCATGTGGGCGTTTCGCCCGCTCACTCAGAACGCGAATTACAGTGTCACGATCGAACAGGTAGGCGTCGCCAGCACGAAGGTGTGGGATACGACCCGCTTCGGCCTCTTGCCGTAGCCAGTCACTTTTGACGCCAATGGCTCGGGACATTTCGGCGAGCCGGAGTGGTCTCTGTGCGTTCATGCCTGAAGCAAAGGACGTTGAATATCGGCGTATGTCACGCCCAGCGCCCTCGGTATGTCACGAGATTTGTCAATACTGCGGCAGACGGTCCTCGGGAATCTCGAATTCGCGCCCCTTCTTTGTCAGCGTCGCTGGGGTTTTGTGGCTCCGCGTGTGACCAGGCTCTGGCTTGAAGACGACAAATCCGTGCTGTGGGTGGGCGAGATCATCGAGTAGCTGTGAGACTGGCCCTCGGCTGGTTGCATCTTTGCGACCTGCGGCCACTTTGCCTTTCGGCCAGGAATCCATCGGATGAGTTTGCATCACCCTGAGTACTTCGTAGTGCTTGGGCTTAAGTCCTGGCGGCTCGGCATCATCACCACATGCCGCAGTTGAGCTATTGTCGCTCTTGCCGTCACTTTCGACATCCGTACCCTCAGGCTCCGAATTCGGTCGCTCCTCGTCGCCGTGCTTTGAGCCGGTCTCAGTGTCCGGGCCGAGTTGCCCCAGCAATCGCTCGATCTTCGCGCACTCAGTCTCCAGCACGAGCCTGATCGCATCCACGTCGACGCCCTCGAGGCTGGCCATGACCTTTTGCGCGACACGCACCCCCGAGAGAGTCTCCCGGCCGTCGTCCCAGACCGGACGAAGCAGCATCTTCGCCAGTTGCGAGGCGGCCTCTTCGAGATCATCCGGTAGCTCGTCGATGTCGCAGACGCCCGCGCTGCGAAGCCACCGCTCCACGAGTATTGTCACGGCTTCCGCGTATGCGCGACCACTGGCGCTTCCGAGCGTAACGAGGCCACCCTGCTTGTCGTCGGCGTAGAGACCGGCCTCCCCGCACGCTTCGCGCAATCCGGCCCAGCGAAGATGCTGTAGGAAGCCGGTGAGGTTGGCCAGCGTGAGCGCGAGGTTCTGGATGCGGTCCTGGCGAAACTCGATGCCCTTGGCTTTCCAGAACCCGAAGTCGTGTCCGCTGGGGCTCTTGGCGACCTGCTGTTCTGCCCAGTCGTCAGGATCGTCATACTCCGTTGTGAGGGGGCGCGCGACGAAGACCAGCGTGCTGATGGCCGACGAGTCCCGCGCGGTCGTGCAGCAATCCAGCAGAGTCTCCAACGCCGCCCGCTGCCGATCATCCGTGATGGTCATCGCCCAAGCTCCTGGTGGGCCAGCCAGGCGGGCGCAGGGAGCTTGGAACACCAGCGCCCGGCCCGGCTGTTCGCGGTCGAGGTGGCCACCCCGATCCGCTACCCGGAACAGGATAGTATTTGCTAACTTAAGAATCTACTTCGTGCTTTGAGTTGTTCGTGGTACCCAGAGCGGGCTCACCGATCTGCTCAACTGGTCGGTGTCGAGGAGTGTTCTACAGAAGATTCAGGCCCGTATCGATCTGTTCCTCAGCTTATTCGGCCTCTTCTTCGGTCGGTGCAGCGTATGCCTGATTGGGGTGCTTCGACATCGTGGGGATGGTGTACCGCAGTCGCCCAGCGTCGATCAGCGGGCTGAGATGGTCCCGGATCAGCGGCTTGTGATCCCGTCGCCCCAACAGTGCTGCGAGATTCCGGGCCGTCAAGGGTTGGACAGCACACAGATCGACGATCAGCGTCCTGAGAGTCTCCCGACTGGGCCGTTGGCCTGTGTTTGGTAGACGTGCGGATAGCTCGGGAGGGAGATCCTCCGGGACCACGAGCCGAGGCTCAGCCTGGCGACTTTGACCACCAGCCTGGCGACTTTGGCCCTCATGCTGGCGACTTTGCGCCGGTACCTGGTGACTTTGACCCGCCCCGGCTCCCAACCCGGGTACGAACGCTTCTCCTGGTACATAGTACGTCCGGCTTCCGGACCCTTTCTTTTCCAGCAGGTTCAAGTCCCGGAGTCGGCGGAGGTGGGTCGAAGCGTCGAGGGTGTCAGCAGCGTTGATCTCGCGGTATGTCGCGTTGTCGATCGCCCCCATCTCGCGGACGAACACTAGCGCCCGCGACTCCTCGTCCGACAGCTTCTCCGACGTCAGCCCGCCGAGCCACGCAATATCCTCGGGGCCGAGGAAGTGATGGAACAGGAACGTCGCGACGAACTGGTCGGGCTGGCGGCTCGAGTCCAGCTTCGGGGACAGCAGGTTGCTCTGCTGCATCAGTTCCCGCATCACGCGGATGCCCGAACCCTTCGTTTCGGCGATGTTCACTTCGTGCAGTACAGCCGCGATCTTCGGGTTCCGCGTTTCCGAGCCCGGCTGCCCGAGTTGGGCTTCGGCCTTGAGCGAGTACCCCGGGTTGCGGATCTCAAGACGGTTCGTGTACCGGATGATCTGCGTTGGCGCGCCCTGGATGCGGTAGCTTCGATGCATTACCGCGTTGACCACCGCCTCGCGGATCACCCGCAACGGCAGGATCGGCTCGTCTGTACTCTGGATCTCGCCCGAAGGCAACGAGAATGACTTCGGTAAGTCGTCGAGGATCGCGTTCGTAGCGCGCCGAATCGCCTTAATGAGCGGAGTGCGGATTTCCACTGTATCGAACCGTCGGTCGGGATCCTGGACCCACTCCCGCCCTGGCACGCGGATGTAGTCCACACGCACCATTGGGAAGCACCGTCGCAAGGCCAACGCCGTGCCGAACAGCAGAATGCCTGCGACTGTCGGGCGGACTGCGCCGACTTCCTCGCGCACACATCCAAACGCACGTAGCAGGTCGTCATTCGACCAACTCAATTCCTCGGCATCAGGATTCACCTTCGCCCGCAACGTGCGGTACTCCTCGATCGCTGCCGGGTCGATGTCGGCCAGCGTGCCGTCGGTGACGATCGTCGTGTCATATGTCTCAGCTCGGTGTCCCTCGTAAAGCACGATCAGGTCATCTTCGGTGCAGGTATGATCGGCCGGGCCGATACGGCGGAATGCCCCTCTCGGCAGGCCCTTGCTCGCGATGAAAATTGGCTTGTCAGTCGGAGCTGCTTCAGGAACAAATGCGACGACAACCGACGCACTGCCGACCCTTTCGACGCGCATCTCCGGACGCACCGGCTTGTTCAACATCGAGGCGCATTGCGATGCCAAGTTGGCCTGCACTTGCTCAGGGTCTGCTAGGCCCACCGCCTCATACCCTACATCGAATAGCTGCTCTTGTTGCTTAAGCCGCTCGACGCCGAGCAGCAGATAGCCCCCGCTGAGTCCAGGCTCGTTGGCAAAGGCGCAAACCGTCTCCATGATCGACTTACCGACCTCCGAACCAGCCTTGGCTTCGATCGTGACCGATTCGTCTACGGTGTTAAGTTCTTCAATAAGCTCTGCCGCGCTTCTCATACGGCAGCCTCCGCAGGCTTGCGTTTGCGACCAGTGAACCTGTTGGAATCCGGCATCATCCCTCCATTGCGGCGCAGTATACCCATCCCTGAGCCTGATGAGACCGGTGGTGATAGCGTGTAGATCACCGCAGGCGATGGAGGTAACGATATGGCGGTTGCAGAGATTATCGTGCAGGGTCTGGTGGGTGGCGGTGGCGTGTTGGTTGGGGCTCTGCTGACGCACCGTTGGGAGTTGGCTCATCGAATTCGGCAGCGTCGGCGAGACGAGGCTAACGAACTGGCCAAGCGGTGGGAGGCGTGGTTTCTTGGCATGTCTCGCGGACACCAGCTTGTTGTGCGTTGCCTCCTGTTCCATCGCGAGGACAGACGTTCGCTTCCTGGTCGCGCGATTAGGAATGATCCCAGCTCCCACTACACGGTTGAGCGATGGGCTTTGCAGGAAGAACAACTACGGCTTCATCACGATCTGCTTTGGTCTGAGCGGCGAGCGGCGGACATGTGGATGCCGCACGGCGTGGACGTGGCATCGGCACGAAAGCGACTTGTCGATGCGTGCGTGACGGCCGTCGAGTACAAAGGGACATGGTCGGAATCTGGCAAGCACTCTGCTCTCGAAGAAGTGGAGCAGGCTTACGCCGAAGCCACAGAGGTGATGAACGAGGTCATGGACGAGCAAGATCGACGACTGTTGGCGATCGACCGGGTAGAGAGCCAATTGGCTGGCGTTGACCGCTAGGACAGCTGATTGCAATCCTGCCGCGTTCGCAAGTTATCACCCGTCGCGTTAACTAAGTTGTAGAGTCGAGGAGCATGCTGATTATCAGGGGGCTTTCCGACGATGCCAACTCAGTCGTTCGAGACCGTGGGCCAATGCCGGCGGTGTGGAACCAGAAGAGGCCGGCCGTCCAGCGGATGTTCGAGGCGCGGTTCCTCTGGTGCTTGGGCGTGAATGAGAGCGACGGGAGCCCGAAGCACCCGCTCTACCTGCCGAAGACCGCACAAGTCGAGGCATGGATGGAAACCCCTGGCTAAACAGGCACTTCTGTAATACCTGAGAGAGCGTTCTTGGCGTCCAACTAGATTACCAGAAACAATCAAACCGGTTGCGGAGTACAAAATACTGGTTTGATTGACATCTGCCTTTTGGTCACTTGGCGGCGCCAGGATGCCGGTCACCATCATCTCGAATAAACCGAGAGGTGCTGAGCTATGAAGTTAACAATTCTCTTATCAATGCTTGTGTCAGCGAACCTCGCGATGGCCCAAGTCAACCCGGTGGGCCCATTCAGCGGCGACCTCCAGGAAGATTTCGAAACCCTGCCCGGCGGTGCCTATCCATCCCGCCCAGTCTTTGATGACACCTCCGAGATGATCAGTGCTGGCGGCGCAATGATCACGGCTCAAAGCTGGGAATTTACTTGCACGATCGTCCCGTTTAAAGGCTTGTATCAAGCCGGTTCAGCAGTGGGCTCAATTCGTTACGAATTCACTCGAGACGTGAAGGCCTTCGGTGGCTACTTCGGCACCAATGCCGACATCGTCGGCCCGGATGGTACCGCATACTTCTATAGTGCTTCCGGTAGTTTGATCGGCGACGCGATTATCGAGATCAGTCCCGATTGCGGCTGGAGGTGGAATGGGTGGGAGAGCGACGAAGCCGTAGCCGCCATCGAAATTGAAGGCGCGATCCGCGGAGGCGCGTTCGTTCAGATGGATGCCATGGAACTCACGTTTTGCAGTGGTAGCAGGTGCCGCGCGGATATCGATGGTGATGGCTCTCTGAGCCTGTTCGACTTCTTGGCATTTCAGAATGCGTTCGATGCAGGTGATCTCGTAGCGGACTTCGACGGGGATGGCTCACTGACCATCTTTGACTTCCTAGAATTCCAGAACGACTTCAGTGAATGCTGTGGGTAAACCGCCAATTCCGATGCGGAGCCAATCAATGGGCGCAGCTTATGTCCTGTCATCAGTGCTGTATTGAGCCACCGACCTCGGCACCCTATTGAGTAGCCTCCAGTCCTTGTTCTGCCACTTACAGTCAGCTCGCCCGTTACGAGATACTGTTTCGGGCTATGACGAGTCCGGGAACGCACTCCTTCATGTTGCCAGGGTCCCTTTCCGAACTGACCTCTCCAAGGTCACCGAGTACAGTGCGAGATGTGTGGTAGGGTTGCAATCAAGCTCACCTGGCGTCAGATCCGAGCGTTCCACTTGGGACTCCGACTGCCGGACGACGAGCTGGAACCGAATTACAACCTCGCTCCCACCGCGCCAACTCCAGTTATTCACGCAGACGACGACGGGCCATTGGCGACAACGATGCGGTGGTGGTTGATCCCGCATTGGGCAAAAAAGATTTGCAACAAGTTCTCCATGTTCAATCCACGGAGCGAGACCGCGGCGACGTCGGATGCGTTCTCGACGCCGTTCAAGCTCCGGCGATGTGTGATTCCTGTGAGCGGCTTCTTCGAGTGGAAGAAGATCAACGACAAGACCAAGCACCCGTACTACATCTTCAGAGCCGACGGAGATCCGCTGTTCTTCGCTGGTCTGTGGAATCCAGGACGTGGCGACTTGCCCGATAGCTTCACGATCCTGACGACGAAACCCAACGCCGAAATGACCGAGCTCCACCATCGGATGCCATGCATCCTGGAGCCAGAGTCGATGTCGGATTGGATAGTCCATGGCCTCGAGGATCCAGCGTCGGTACAGCCGTTGTTGAAGCCGGCCGCCGACGGCATACTTGAGACCTACCGCGTCGCCTCCAGAGCCGGCACCAAGAACAACCAAGATCCAACCCTGATCGATCGGCTGGTCGAGCCCAGTTCCAACTGACAAGCAACCCCTCTCTTATGGCTTTGTGGCAAAGCCATAAAAACCGGAAACGGGAAACCGGAAACGAGATTTTGGCCGACCCTGGCATTTGTGCGCACGTCGCCTCGCGACCTGATAGCAGGGGGTGGGGGTTCAGTAGTACCTTAGATCGAGAACTTTTTTGGAAAAAATCTAGTTTTTCGATGCACCGGATGATGTCCGAGTTACGAACCCTCTTGATAGAGAAGGGGCTCGCTGACCCCGGCAGAGATCAGCGAGCCCGTCACAAGTCCCTTCCAGTATGCAGAAAGGACGAATCGATGTCATCAAAGAAGAAAGCGCTTCACCCTAACAATAGCCGAGATCGTAGAAAGAGATCTAGTCCTCAGCAACTCATACGCCACATTGTCGTGTTTGAGATCAACGGTGCCTTGCTGCTCTTCGGTCTCCTTTTCTTCGCTGGTCCATCTGTTCCTGTCAGGACTCACGAGGGCTTTACACCGAGCTATTCGCTTCCTTCAACAGGTGGGATGCAGTGTCCTACGGGACATGGACCCAATCCGACCTTTCCGCCGCTCCGGCCACAACCTGTTCGATAGCCACCAGCTTGCCAGCCGGGCTCAGTTCGATCTCCAGCAGCCACTCATCTCGGTCGTCCACCTGGTGCCGAGTCATTTGCACAGTCTCACCCAGGGGTACAGCGGCGCGTGCCCCCTTCTCACGTACCTCATAGTCCGCCTGATCGATGGCCTGGAGCACGAGTTGGATGACCTTGCGATCGATGCCCTCTCGCTCGAAGCGTGCGGTCGTGCGATCGAGCACGTCTTGTAAACGTCACCCATTACCGATGGTGAAGCGATCAACAAACCATGCGCTCATGTGAGATCCAGGATCAGAGACTTACACACTCCTCTGCTACCTGATTGTGAAGCGCCCGCGCGTGGTTCAGGCCAATCAGTTGTAGACGAGTATCAGGAACGACACGATGACGAGCAATACTGATCCCATGGCGATCTCGATGACATGGAAGTGTGTCGCCACACGCTTCGGCTGGTTGAGGTGTTGCTGAGGCTCGGTCGGCGGGTGCCACCGCTTGTGAGGATGCATCGCTAGATTGAGGGGGCGCTTTTCCATTGCTAACTCGCAGTTGTGCGATCTTCATCGACAGCCGAAACTAGCGAAGTGATTCCTGTCACGTTATTGGGAGATACGTGTTTCTTCATGATGCTCGAGTTGTTCCAGCAGCATGTGCAATCGACGTTCAGCTTCGGGATAACCCGGCATGAGTCCTCGTGCCCATGCGAAGGTGATTGCGGCTTCATCCAGCCGTTCTTGTTGCTCAAGGACTATTCCAAGTTGCAGGTATGCTGGTCCATGGGTGGGATCGGCTTCGATGGCTTGACGGAGCAGAGCTTCCGCCTGCTCCAAATCAAGCTCGGGCGTGTCGATCAATCGGGAAGCTTGATTGGTGAGCGCGTTGGCGTTCACCCAATCGCCGCTCCGTGGTTTCAAGCCGTACAACCCCACGGGTGGTAACGAAGCGCAAGCCCCCAGCACCGATAGTGCAACTGTGGTCGTCAGGATGGCGAGAAGCTTGGAGTCACCCACCTGCGAGCAGCACATCCCATTCGGCCTGGATGGGTGCCATGCGGCTGGCCATGTAGGTCTTGGCAGCTGCCACGGCGGGATCGGTCTCGGCATCTCCTATCAGCCTCGTGCTCGCATCGGCGGGCTCTCGGCCGCGCTTGGTGCTGACGTAAGCGTCGGCGATCGCCTCGCGCAGCGCTACGGCGTCGGCCTGGCTGCGACTTACCACACGGTATATGGCATCGAGCCCGAGATCTGGTTCGTGCAACTCGTCGAGCTTGGCCGAACACCCGGCATCGAGCCTGGCGAGGGCTTCGGCCCGGATGTCGGCGATCAATCCGTCGCGCAAAGCGGTCTGCGTGGCGAGCTGGGTGCGCAAGGTCGCGAGTTCGGTAACGTCGGCCGCTTCGGCCTGCCCGCTGCGCACGAGGCGTTCGAGCCGCTGGATGCCCTTGGTGGCTGTTTCAATAGACGAGCGTGCCGTGTCCATCGAGGCCGAGACCGCGCTGGCTTCAGCGGCGGCGGCGGTCCAGGCGGCGCTCGCCTGTGCAACGGTGGCGCCGGACGCGCACATGTGCTTGGGGCTTAACCCCGCTTCGAGCAGGTCCTGCGCGAGTCGGTTACCGGTGAGCGCGCTCGATTCCACCGCGGCAGACGAAACGAGCGTCGCAGCCGCAGCGGTCGTCGGAGTGTGCGAGTTAACTAACACAAATGCGGTCGCTCCGGCGGCGAGCAGCGTGACGGCGGCAGTCCAGCACAGGGTGTTCTTCGTGCACATCACAGGTTCCTTTGTTCGAGGTTCCTCGTTGGTACATCCCGATCGAAGCACTGTCTTTATACCCCAAAGAACGAGCGTTAAGAAGGGAATTTTGAGAATTTTGGGCATTTTGGGAAAGGGTCGGGTTGAACGACGTTTCGTTTTTTGGACAATGCGCAATGACATCGTGAAGTGACTCCGACCAACAGGTTCCGAATGAATGGAGCGAACCATGCCGTCGACACGCGCCACGGCCCAATGTAATGTTCGTAGTTCTTCCCACAAACGCGCGTCTCGCACGCTCTGGGGCTTGTGCTCAGCCATGGCGGCTGGTCTTTGTTTGTCGAATGCGCTTGCGGCGCCCTTAAGCACGGACATTCTCCTGAATGACACGCCGAGCATCACCACCTATTTAGGGGGTGCAGGTGTCACCGTGCAGGACATCAGCCCGACCCACCACAATCGGGGTGTGTTCATCGACGGCACGATGATCTCCAAGCCGACGTTCCCGTGGCACATCGCGGGCAATCCGTGGGCCCAGGACTATTACAACGAGAAGGCGTGGTGGGGCGACAGCGTTCGCCTGGCGACGGGCACCTATCAGGTTACGGCGGTTGATTTAGAGCTGCCGGCCCCGGGTTTTACATGGCCGATAGCGCGGAGTTACAACGCGCGGCAATACGACTTTGATTCAATGGTGGACGATTATGTCACCAGCGCGGGCTACCAAGGCAACAACTGGTTCCAGATGTCCCAGCCGCAACTGGTGTTCCTTGACAATGACTCGTCGGCGTCGACGCGCGAGGCCGAGGATCGGCTGTTCCTGATCTACGGCGCGGACCGGTACATCGAGTTCCTGCGGATCGACGACGACGAGGACGAGTTCCGGGCCATCAACGGTGCGGCGGGCGTTATCCAGCACGATGTGACCGCCTCGGCCCCCGACCTATACACGTACTACGACCCGTTTGGCATCGAGACAGTCTTCTTCGGCTTCGATGATTCTGATGGCATCGGGACGCTCCCCGTCGCCAAAGAAGGACTGCTCTGGAAGATCAGCGATCCGGATGGCAACGTGGCGTACGTCGGGGACGAGACTTCGGCGACCACTGCACTGAGCAGCGGCTACGACAGCAACGGCCGGATCACAACGGCGTACGACACTGCCGAGCGACGGTACACCTACACGTACACCTCCGGCCTGTTGTCGCAAGTGAAGGCCGAAACGAAGACCAACCCAACCTGGGCGAGCCCCGGTACCGTCGAGGAGGTTGGCCTGGTGCAGTACGCCCACTACACCGCGACAAGCGGTGGCAACAGCAATAAGGATCTCAAACGCGTGACGGTAACGCGTCCGATCGCCGATGGGACCCTCGACGACGTTCGAGTGACCTACTACCGATACTCCGACAGCGCGAGCCTAATCAAGTACATGCTCGAGCCCGAGGGCACGCGCAATTACGATTGGTCTGAGATCGGAACGGGTGAACCCGAGTTTGACGAGGGCTACGAATCAGCCAGTGATGCAGCAATCGAGAGCTATGCGGCAGCCGGTTTCACGTATGACAGCGAGAATCGGCTCGCGACGGCGTTCTTCAACGGCGAGTGCGGATGTAGCGGAGGGATTAACGGAAAGCACACGTTCACGTACGATGACAGTGGGTATTACACGAGCACAAGCCCGGTCCATACCACTGCCGGCTACGACAACTTCTGGGCAACCAGGACCACCGTGGAATTGCCCATCGAACCCAACGGCGATGACGTGGCGTACTTTGCCTACTACTACGACGAGACGGGCCAACCGCTCGGCCGGGCGATCATCAAGGGCGATGTTGATGGAGCGTCGACCTCGTTGCCCTTGAATTACTATGTTGCCGGCAGCAGCCGCAACACATGGATCGGGTGGGCCGAGCGAAACGGCGACGGCCAGATCGAGAAGCTCCACGCGCACACCAACAATGAAGAGTACACGCACTCGACCACCACCGAGGAACCACTGACGCTGTATGATAGTGCGGAAAGCGACGCCGGCCTGGTCCTGCACTTCGAGCGCATCGCGTCGGGTGGCACGAAGGGTTTCGTGTTCACGTGCCGCCACAGCAAGGGCACGATCGCCGTGGGGTCTGCCTACCTAGATGACGCGCTGGAATACTCGACCCGGACCCGGTCGATCGGGTCCGCTACGCTGACCCGTCCGCTCATCACGGCCGACTGGCAGTATCAGGAGGATGAAAAGACAACAGCGCCTGGAGGGGCAGCGCCATCGGGTGCGAGCAAGCTTGACATCTCTACCGCGTTCTTCAGTGACACGTCGACCAATCGAGCCTACCTGGCGGCCAAGACCGAGACGGTCACCTGGCCGGCCGTGCCCGTCCTTGAGAATGGCTCGAACGCGACCGACGATGAGATCTGGTACTTCCGCAAGGACGGAACGACCGCTTTCCACGAAGCTACCGATGGCGTGTTCACTCACTGGAGCCAGGACGACTTCGGCCTGACGGATCTGGTGGTCAGGGACGCGAAGACTAACAGCAGCGATTTCGATGCTTCGGATGATGCGTTGTTTACCGATTGGGGTATTACAACGTCGGGGATTGGGCTTCACGAAGATGTGTCGTATGAGTACGACGATCAGGGCCGGCTGACGCTCACGACGCGACATCCGAGCACTGGCAGCCCGGGCGATGCACCACATCGCCTGATACCCACGCATCACCATATCCTGAAGGACCGGCGGCCCGTCGTGCTGGACATCCCGGTAGAGGACTCAACCCCCAAGTACTTCGGCCCGGTAGCGTACACAGTGTATAACCATGCCGGACGAGTCGAGGTCGATGCGACCATCGCGATCGATGTGACAGGGACGACGACCGCGCCGATCAACTGGATCAACGAGGGTGTCGCGGATGCGATCACCGCCGTCGATACGGGAACGGTAGCCCACCTGACGTCCAATCTGTACGACAACGCGGGTGTGCGTCTGGACGAGGCTCGGACGTTCCACGAGATCCCTACATCGTTGGTATCGCCAGCGACCACACAGTACGACCCCACGACGTACGAGTACGACGACCGGGGGCGGCTCCAAGTCGAGACGACGCCGAAGGGAACCGTCTTCGAGTACGTTCATGACATCCGAGGCAGCTTCGTCACCGACCAGTATGTCGGCGACGGGGGGCCGAACAGCTTCCCGACCGGCGTCAAGCAGCGGGCGACCAAGCCAAGCCCTCGCTTGAAGGGGCCGGAGCGTTCGGTGCGGCGGCAGGACATGATGTCGGGCAAGAACCCGGTCAACCAGGGTGACAGCTATGGCGCGGCACCCGTCGATGGAGACTCGGGCACGGAGGAATCCGATGGCGACCCAACGGAGACGCAGTGCGTTTGGATCTACTGGGCGTTGACCGGTGGTGCTGTAGCGCTCGATCAAGATTACCTTGGTCGCATTGTCTATCGTGCCAATCCACAAGCACCGCACCTGCTCATCAAGTACGACAATCTGAATCGGCCGATAGCAATCGGCTTGTATAGTGGAACAGCTGGATTGGACCCCGGCGACGATCCGACGACGACGACGGGCTTCAGGGTGGGGCTGATCGAATATGAGTATGACGCACGCGGCTTCAACTGGCGAACTGTGCGACACGAGATCGACTACTCCGCCGGTACCAAGCACGATAGCCTCGAAACGCTCACGTGGGTTGACGAGCGCGGCCGTGTGCTAAAGACCGACGGCACGTCGCTCGTCAAGCACGCCTATGACCGATTGGGTCGTGAAATGCGCCGGTTCGTCTTGGCCAAGGATGATGATGCGGACTACGCCGATGTAGAGGACGCTGACCTCTTGGGCGACCACGTCCTCGAACAGCACCTGTGGGGATATGAATCCCATTCCGGGAATCTCCTCCTCGCCGCCGTTGTGCGCCGTCACCATGGGGATACCTCGACAACAGGCCTGCTGGACTCGAACGCGGATGCCGACGACCTCGAAATCACCGCATCAAACATCGATGGGCGCGCCGACATCACGGGGTTCTGGTACGATGATCAGGATCGCCTGATCGATCAGGTGCGATTTGGCACCTATGGCCTCAATGAGTCCGGAGGGCCTACTTCGTTCGATCGCGGGGGGACCGCGAACGCTCCGAGCCGCTCGGACACGGCACTGCGAACAACGTACACCTACAACGCCGATGGCGAGACCGCAACTGCGACCGATCCGCGCGATGTGAAGGCTACCTACGAGTACGATCCGATGGGGCGCTTGGTGCTGCAGGTCGCCAACGATACGGTTGCCTCACCGGGTGCAGGGAACGATGTTTATACTCGGGTCACGTATGGCAAGGCATCGGATACGACTTGGGAGGATACTGTCTGGAGCGACGTTGATGGCGATGGGACCATGGACGTGGCCGATGACCAGGTGACAACCTATCAGTATGGTGCGACCGCTACAGGGGACGGAGGAGCTTCAACGACCGTTGGAGATCTCCTTAATCAGGTTGCGTACCCAGATACATCCGGTTCCAGTGATGTCGTGGCCTACGAGTACCATATCAACGGCGCTGTGACGAAAGTGACCGATCAAGCTGGTGTTAATCTCGAAGTTCTGCTTGATAACGCGGGTCGGCAGCGAGAGATCAGATATGTCGAGGATGTCCTAGGCGATACTTACGATGAATTTGTCGACAAGATCATCTACGACTACGACGGCTTGGGGCGCCTCGAATCAGTGAAGCAAGCCGGTGGTGTGACGACACGAGATCAGGTGGAGATCGAGTACGACCGGTGGGGGAACGTCACAAAGATCCGCCAGGACCATAACTCTGCCGTCGGCGGATCGCAGTTGTATGACGTGTCGTTCGCCTACGAAACGGCCACGGTCGGGGCCAATGTGCTGCGCCGGACGAGCATGACGCTGCCCAACTCAAACGTGATCGGGTATAGGTACAATAGCGCGAGCGGATCGCTCGATGATGCTGCCAGCCGGGTCTCAACAATCCACCGGGGCGGAAATACTGACTACGTCGAGTACGGCTACCTCGGGCTCGATCACGTGGTGGGCATCGAGTATCCCACGGCCGACATCTTCCGCCGCCACTACGGCACGACCTCGGGCACGTACCCCAGGCTGGATCGCTTCGACCGGGTGGTCGAGGACCGGTGGACCAAGGACCTGACCACGGACGTGGACTTCTACGACCAGGACTGGAGCTACGACCGCAACCACAACCCGACCGTGGCCGACGACCACGTGCACTCCACGCTCTTCGACATGGAATGGACGATCGATGACTTGAATCGTGTGATCCAGGCCGAGCGTGGCCAGTGGGGCGGGAGCTCGATCTCAACCCTCGCCGAGGACGAGCTGTGGACGCTGACCACCGTAGGCGGCTGGGACCTGCACAAACTTGACATCGACGGCGATGGCAGCTTCACGGGCACCGGCGACCTGCAGGTGAGTGGCACGCTGAATCTGGCGAACGAGCTGACGGCTCGCGACGAGGACGACACGCCGGGTACGACCGGCGACAACTACACGCTGACGTACACCGATCGCGGCGACCTGAAGGACGATGGCAAGGCGTACAAGTACACCTACGACGCGTTCGGCAGGCTCCGCAAGATCCACAACCAATCCAATGCTCTCGTCGCCGAGTACCGCTACAACGGTCTTGGCCAACTCATCGCGATCCACTACGACAACGCCAACCCGGTAGGCGTCGATGGCAGCGACGCATGGCTGCACCTGGTCTACGACGACCAGTGGCGTGTGGTCGCCGAGCATTGGGATAGCGAGACCAAGCCCGATGCGATCTACGTGCACCATGCGGGCGGCGTGGCAGGCAGCGGCTCGTACATCGACGAGTTGGCGTTCCGTGAGCGCGATGTGGACAACGACGCGAGCAAGGTGCTCGAAGAGCGTCGGTTCTACGCGCAGAACTGGCGCAAGGACGTGGTGGCCATGCTGGACAGCTCGGGCGGGCTCGTCGAGCAGGTTCGCTACTCGAGCTACGGCGTGTCCTACGGCTTGCCTGCGGGTGACACCGACTCGGATGGCGACTATGACGCGACGGACCTCGCGGCAATTACAGGATCGTACGACGTACGGAAGGACGCGAACCTGGACGGGTCGATCGACATCTTCGACGTCTTACACGCGGCGAGCGTGGGCGGCGGTGGGTACGTGACGACGGGCCGCGACGTGCTGGGCAACAGCCACAACGAGAACCGGTTCGGCTATGGGGCGTATCTTCGTGATCCGGCCGTGTCGCAGTTGCACGTGCGACATCGTGTGTTCAGGAGTGACATCGGGAGGTGGCTGACCAGGGATCCGGCAGGGTATGTCGATGGATTGAATCTGTATGAATATGTGATGGCCCGCTCGGTGAAGTACTTGGATCCATCTGGGCTGGACATGGGTCCTGGTGGAATCTGGATTTATCCCGAAGTAAAACCGGATTTGCGCGGCGCTACTCCCGGGAATGGAGTTAGTCGGAAGATCGTACAAGCTACACTCGATGCCATTGGCTGTGTAGAGCCAACTCCGTTCTGTGATCTGACAAACGCTGGAATACATATCGCCCATGGCGAGTATGCTGCGGCGGGTTTTTCATGCTGTGGTGTCGTGCCGTATGCTGGTGATACATTTAAGGTTGCGGGGAAATACGGTTATAAAGCTTGGAAGTTCTTTAGGCAGAGACTTAGGGCGCCACAACCAACTTCCCCCAATAGGATTATTAGTCCAGCTCCACCACCTACTGGCACCGCGAATCGGCCGTGGCGCCAGCAATATAATCCTGAAGCCGATGGCAGCCACTGTACGTTGTTGCGGCAGGGTGGCGATGGGCCGGTCAAAAAGTACCAGGAATGGGATCTAAAACCAGATCGGCATCCACTGGACCCGCACCCCTTTGCCCCAGGCAGAAGGTACGATCAAAATGGTCCTCCACATCGAGGCGTCCCAACTCCACATGTTAAAGATCCGGATGGTACAATCAGGCCGCCTGAACCTTGGGAAATACCGGCAGGATGGTGAACATGCAAGTGTGGAGTGAACTACTTGAGTGGTGGCAGAAGCAATGCGATGGTGAGTGGGAACGAGAGTTCGGTCTCACTGTCCAATCTATGGCTGACCCGGGTTGGATTGTGAAAGTTGATCTCGCATACACTAATTACAACTTGACAAAATTCAAACCTGTATCTACAAAATCGAGTGACGCCGATTGGATGGAATGCAAGATTGAACAGGCTGGAGTTTGGTCTCCAGATGCTGAATTTTGTCATTTTGTAGGAATGGGCGGATCCAATAATCTTGAGAATATTATCCGTTATTTTCTTGATCACGCTTGAGGAAGCCTGCAGACTCAGTATTGCACCTTGAATGTCGGCGAATCCTCTGGCCTTGACCTTCCTCGGTCGTGGAGACTGGTCGCGGCGATCGAGGCGCGCCTTAGCCACATCTGGACGTAGGCGATGTCGGCTTGGCGGCCATGGCAGCAATCTGCTACTTGGCTATGAAGGGCGAGCTGAGGGTCGATTCTGATGGCGACGTATCGCAGACCATCTTCGACTTCCTGTTATTGCCAGAACGAGTACGACTCAGGCTACGAGTAGCACGTAGAGCCACGGCGCTATTGATGTCCATAGATGGCCAGGAAGAGAAACTTGGCCATCTCTTGGGAGTAGCCATACACACTTATTAGCGATGCTGAACCGTCCGCCCAACGGTGCGGGCCCACTCCGCGTCGGTCATGCCCCTGGCCCAAGCAGGTCGCGTCGGCAGATCGGCTCCTCGAACAGACTGGCGTGAGGCCTGGGCTGCTGCGACCGCCCGAGCCTCCTCAGCCCGGCGGACGGCCTCCAAAGTTGCTGGATCGGGTGCCGGGCTCTCGACCACGTCGACGCTCGCCAGCCGTTGCAATTCAGCCACGAACTGGGCATGCACACGGCGCATGGCGTCGTTCGCTTCGCCGCGCTCGGTGAATTCGAACTCCAGGTCCGTCACTTCGCCGATGGCACCGGCGAGGAACTGGCCAACCGAACCCTCGGCGTCGCGCCCCATGAACGGCGTGATCCCCAGAAGTGCGTCGCTGGCGACCTCCTGTCGCAGAGGATCGGGCAGCTTGCGGATTGCCGTCATCGCTGTCGCGAGCGCGACCCCGTTCGCACGAGCCTGCTCAACGTCGAAACCGCCACTAGACGCGGCTTCCATCGTGGCGATCAGGTTCTCCAGGCTCACTTCGGCGCCCGCGCCGAACGCTTCGCGTTGCATCGCGATGATCGCGGCTCTGCGGGCCGCGGGGTCGTTCAACGCTTCGAACTCCGCGCCGGCGAGCGGATCGGGGGAGTTGGATACACCAAGCTGGGCATCCAGGTCGGCCTGGGCACGCCGGGCCGCGACCTCTTCCTGTGTGACTTGTGCGGTGAGCAGACGCTCACGGAGCGCCTCCTCGGCCGACGGCTGACCGACCTGGTCGAACGCGCGACGCTGGGCGATGATCGCGGCGACCTTCCGTTCTTCCTCGGCAGCTTGCACCCGTGCCAATCTCGCGTCCGTCGCAGCTTCCTCGGCGTCCCGATCGGCGAAAGTGCGGGCGAGCGCCGCCTGTGCGTCTGCCCGCTCGGTGTTGCGTCGCTCCGCGCCAGCGTTGGCCTCGGCGGCACGGGTCTCGGCTTGCTCGGGTGTGAACCCGAACCGCTCGAAGGCATCGATCCGCCGAGTCGCGCTGTCGATCGCTCCGCTCTGTTCACGGGCCAGCGTCCCCGACGCCACTCGGCTCAGGTTGCTCGGCAGCAGCTCGTTGGCGGGCACGTTCCCACCGGGTTGTTGTCGCGCCCGCGCGGCCGCCACGGCCTCGGCCTCGACCGCCGCACGCACCTGGGCCAACCGCTCTGGGCTCGGACCCGCCGTGGCCCTCGAGAGATCGCCCCGGGCCTGCTCGAGCCCTTGCCGCTGGAGGTCGGCCCGCTTGGCCATGACCTCTTCGGGGGTCGTTGTGTTCTGGACCGGACGGAGGGCCCTGGTGGTCCTGCGCAACTGGTCCTTGAGATCGCCTCGGCGCAGCAGATCGGGGGCGTCATCGAAGACGGTGCCATCGCGTCGTGCCTGCTGGCGCTGGCCCATGATCCGTCGATCGAGGCTCCGCAGCATTGTCTCGAGCCGCTGTTGCTCACGCTGGGCCCGATCGATGTCGAATGGGGCCGACTCGTCCTGCGCCGGACCAGAGAGCGGCTGGCGTTGCAGCAGATCCCCCTCCGTGCGACGGAGCGGCAAACGGTCGAATTCGCCATCCCGCATCGGGCCAGGGCGTTTGGCACGCTGCGTCGAGTTGCTGGACCCATTGGTGCCACGGCGAAGGGGATCGGGGCCGAACGTGCGGCGCAACAGGTCGGGTGCATCCATCGTGGTCATGGTTGGTCCTCGTTCTTGCTCGGCTGTTCTTGGGTGCTCTCTTCGGAAGCGCCAGTGGTGCCAGTGGCCACGGCACGGTCTCCTCCGGCCCCATCCAGCGCCACGGCCTCCGCCAGCCGCACGCCGACACCCATCGACTCCACCAATGTGATGATGGTGCGTTCGACTGCCTCGACTTGGTCTGAACGCGTGCCCAAGGCGATCAGGTCTTCCCGCTCGGCGAGCTCGCGCAGCCCGCTCAGACTGGACCCCAGATCGACCAGGGCCGCCAGCGCGACCTCCAACGAATCTGGCAGCACGTGCGCTGCGTTGTCAGGGTCTAGATCGGCCGAATCTGAGACTGGCGTGGTTGCTGTCGTCATCGCTGTGCTCCAGGTCTGACCGGGCCGGCAGGCAACGCTCGGCCGGGGATATGTTAGCAAAAACTTACACGGCCGGATGAGCGGATTGCCAGGTCACTTGGACCGGGATTCCTGTCGAGAGAACCCGCCTACCGGCAGGAGCCGGCACTGAGCGGCACCGACCGGAATAGAGCGGCAATTGAGTCACAAGGAAGGGACTGGGCAGGGGGGGAGAAATTTGGGTGGGGTTAACTAGTGCGCTCATCTTGACAACTCCCGTTCCTCGTTGTCCAGGCACTTCCACACTGCCACGACTCTCTCCCACTTCGGATCGGGAGCGTCCAGGTGACGCAATTCTCGAACTGTGGCAACGATCGTGCCGGCAAGTTCGTCGACTACCAAGTCGTCACCCAGTGGGTCAGCTAGCAACGCCACCACAGCATCCAGCCGGCCCCTCAGTTTCTCGATGCGTGCGCGCCTTGCCTCACCGTCTAGTGGCGTCGGGATGGGCACGGAGGACCGCACGAGGACAGTACGGCCCCCCAGCGTGCGCAATGGCAACTCGGTGGGACTCCAGGTTGGGCCAGCAGGGGGTTGTCCGATGGTTGTTGGTAGCATGGTTCTCTCCGGTGCAATGACGAGTGGGTTGCGCTACTCCGCTGTGTCGGGCCCATAGCTCAGTTGCACGCTGCTGCGTTGGCAGCCAAGACCGATAGCAAGGTCGAGGATGGCTTGCTCGACGGCCGCTCGATGCACTGCGGCGCGATCTGTGCTCAGGACATCGTTCATGCGTTCTTCGTGCCAACGCAACGCGCACAGCACTGATCCCAACTCGCAAAGGGCCTCCATGCCGCTCTCAAACGCGATTTTCGGATCTGCCCAGGCCGAGTGTTCTCGATTAGCTGAATCGTCAGCCGTGGGCTCTGCGGTCTTGTGGGTGTTGCTCTCTGTCGCGATCATGATAAAACTCCATCGCGGGATTGGATGATCGACCCCGGCGCCCGCGAACGCCCCAGGGTTTCTGGGCTCAGTCGTCGGTTGTTGGGACGACGTATTCGTCAGGGCGGTTAGTATCGGGTTCGGACGCCGCGAGCTTCTGGGCGATGGCCTCGATGGAGACCCGATCGGCTGGTGACAATGACTCCCACGCTTCGGCGATGATGGTTAACGCAGACCAGCAATCGGAGCTCGGTGTGCGCGAAAGTGTGCGCACTTCACCAACTCGTGTGGTATTTCTCGGGTTTACCAGAGCGCTTTCGAGTCCCCGCCCGCCCATTCCCGCTACCGGCACTGACCGGCAAACACCGGCAACGAGCGGCATAACGCCTCTTCCCTTCAGCACTTTCTCTCGACGGCTTCCGCCTGGACGATGCGTATCGATCTATCTCGAGTCTCCGGCTGCGATGACGCATCAGATTCGTAGCCGTCGCGTAGTTGGGGCCGATCAGGCTCTGATTGACTTGTCGATCGCCCGCAGTCGCGACTTCGGCAGTGCAACACTCCGGACAACCATGACTAGTCAGTCCCGTTGATCTGGAGCACGTACACCGAGTCCATATCGCCGACGGGGCTCATGCTCAGCACAACGAAGTGTCCGGCGGACGTGTGGATCGTCGTCTTAAATTCAATAACTTGCTTGCCAATCGGCCCCGGCTGTTCGCCCTGGCGGGGGACGGCATCTCCGATGGCGCCGACATCGATATCGAGCCGTAGCGCACCATCGGCGGTCGTGAGAACACGGCCGGACACCTCATGGGTCCACCGAGTCGTGAGCGAGCTAGAGAAAGTCGTACTGAAATCATCATCGGCCGATACGCGAATCATGGCCTGGGCACCGAGCTTGAGGTCCTCTACGCCGTAGCGTGTGAGTTCCTCAACAACCTGATCTACATCCGCAGGAACGCTACGCGAGGTGCCCGTGTTCCCGCCTACGAGCCAGAGCAATCGCACGCTCAGTTCACCAGGTGTCGATGTGTCGATAGTCGTGTCTACCGGCTGATCGAGCATCGTTACAAGCGCCCCAAGGGCGTTCAGATATGCAAGTTCTCCGCTGGCGATAACCTGGTTCTGACGCTGATCGAGCGCGAGCTGGAGGCTCGACTTCTCATAGTCGGTCGTCCGAAGGAGGTTCGAGAGCGTTCGCAGGAACTCTTGGTCTACTTGTGTGTGCTGGACGCCATAGGACCGGACTTGCTTGCCGGTCTCTTCCGGCAGGTTCATTCGCTCCTCGTCAACGCGCACGTCGATCGAGGCGAGCAGCTGCTTGGCGGTATCCAGCTCTTGGCGAGTGCCCACCACGATGAGCGAGTTTGTGCGATCATCCGGCGTGATCCGAACAGTCCGCAAGACGTTCCTCAAGGTCAAGCCAATGTACTCGGCAGGAGCATGCAGGACTGGAACTACTTCAAGCTCGAGCTGCACACCCTCGTACGTTGTTTCCTCGGGGACGTCCTGGCCGGAAGCTGCGCCGGAAGCCAACACGATCGCAACAGCGCAAAGCCCGGCCTTAATCGATTGACGCATGACTACTCCTTGCATGGGGTTATGTTTCAGATGAGCTCGTATCGGTGGCATCTGGTGCCACAGGAGTCGGTTCGGCTGATGGATCGACGTAGCGATGGAGCACACGCACGATCGTGACATTCGGGTTTGATGAATCGACCCTCTCGGTGAGATACCCACTATCGAGCTCGACCTGTGCGGGACGAATGTTGGCGAGTGGAATATCAACTCCGGCTGGGCGAGGCGCGAGAGGAGCTGAGGTGGCTGGTATCTGTATAAACACACCCGCGGCCACCATTAGCAGGACGAGCGCTCCCGCGGCTCCTTGACGCAACTGGCGACGTGCACGGATACGCATCTCGATACGATCCATGAGCGCATCGTGCGCAAGAGGCTGGCTGGCTGCTCTGTTCAGCAACAGATCAACAGTGTGATCGTCGATCATCGGGCAGTCTCCGCACTCGGCAACTCTGGTTCGTGCTGACTAAGCTGTTCAGCAACGCGCTTGCGAGCAAGCGACAAGCTCGCCTTGACGGCACCTGCTGAAATGTCCAGCACCTGTGCGACCTGCTCGTGGCTAAGTCCTTCCAGAGCACTTAGAACTAGAACGTCGCGCTGGCGATCTGGCAGCTTGTCTATGGCGTGTAGTACGGCACATATCTGCTCATCACGGTCCGGGCTGGGAGCGGACCTGGCCTGTGCCACGACGCTCCGCGCAACCCGCCTAGTCGACTTGCGTTGAACTCTGGCCCGCCGCCGATCGTCCGTCCAGGTGTTCCGGGCGATCGTGAACAGCCAAGGCCGAGCCCCTTGCTCATCCCGAAGCCGCTTGCGATGGTTCCATGCCTTCAGCATCGTGTCCTGTGCCAAGTCTTCCGCGAGGTGCGAGTCCCGGGTGAGGTGAAGGCAGAATCGGTACAGGGGCGGCAACTGCCGCTCGAGGACCAGCCTGAGCTCGCTCGATCGCACCGGATCTCCACTTCGAACCAAGGAGGCCTCTGTCGTACAGGACAACGCACAAGGTACTGAAACGTCAAAGGCAATTGCGAAGAATCTGCCAGATTGGTCTAACTGCCCCCGGGCGTTGCCCTACACCCTAAGCCCAGGCGTGTGCGGGCGATTGGCTCTGAAGTACACATGGCGACAGATCCACGAGCACTTTTGGAGGCGTTCAATATTGCACTGGCCGGAGCCGCCCTCGAGATAGCTGGCTCCCCGGCCCTCTACCGCGTGACCCCGACAACCGATGTGCCTGTGATAAGAAGGATGAAGGACAGCCCAGGCATCCTCGAAACCGCACCCCATGAGATTCGATCCGAGTCCTTCACAAACACGGATTGTGGCCCAGTCCCGGAAATTACACACTGGGTAATTTGAGAATTTGGGTGATGTTCATAGGAGAGTCAGTCATGCACTGGAAGGGCGGCCTACAGCGAGTCTGCGCAACACACTAACGGGTTGGGAGCTGGCAGGTAACAGAACTTGGCGATGGTGCCATCGTAACAAGGTACTCGAATCCCTGTTATGCTGTATTGGGATAAGGTAATCTCACATTGGGTCTGCGTGCTTACCAATTGGCAATCGTGCGAGTTCTTTGGGTTAGGAAGAGGGGGACGCCATGGGACGGCAAATCACTGAGCGCGTGTTCTCGACTATTGTGCTGCACGTTCGGGTAGCTGGGCTTCTGGCATTTGGAGCAACTGCATCTTTGTGTGGAGCCCATCAGGGCGTTCCTTGCGAGCCGTCTTGGGAGGTAGGATCACATATACCGCACGGTGTTGAGCGCACCGTTGCAGCAATGGCCACTTTTGATGACGGGCGAGGTGAGGCGCTGTACGTCGCCGGAGACCTATTCGAGGTCGGCGGGACGCGCGTCCAACTTGTCGGCAGATGGGACGGCGAGCATTGGGAGCCATTGTTGGATGGCAGCGGGCTTGGCCTATCCGGTGGCAGCGTCGGAGTGCTTCAGGTATACGACGATGGGCGCGGGCTAGCCCTCTACGCTGCTGGCACATTTACACGCGCTGGTGGCGAGTTTGTGCAGGGAATCGCGCGCTGGGATGGTTCTGCCTGGGAGAGCCTTGAAGGGCCCTTGGGCATCGGCATCGAAGGCACGATCCAGTCTATGGCCGTGTACGACGCTGGTGACGGTGCGAAGCTCTATGTTGGCGGGCTCTTCGATCGGGCCGGCGGCATCTCGGTTGCGAACATCGTAAGTTGGGACGGCCAGCAGTTTGCACGATTGGGAAGCGGTTTTGGTGCTGGTGTCGACAACCGCGTACTGGCCATGGAAGTGTACGAAGAGCCAGATGGTGCGCGTCTATTCGTCGGCGGCTTCTTTGACAGCGCCATGGGCATACCCGCCGAGGGCATCGCGCGCTGGGATGGAGAGAATTGGTCAACAGTGGGCAGTATCGTCGGAGATTATCGCGTGTCCGCGCTCGAAGTGTACGACGACGGTGTTGGAGCTCAGTTGTATGCTGCTGGAGGCGATCTCGACACAGGAGCGGCGCAGATTGACGGTCTGGCACGTTGGGATGGCACGCAATGGACCGCGGTAGGCGACCTTGAGTTTGAGGGGGGCGTACCAGACGTCTTGCACGCCCAGCAGAGCGGCGATCAGAGATCGTTGTTTGTTGGCGGAGGCTTCGACAGCATCGGCTTTCTACCGAGCCGTGGTGTTGTGGAGTGGACCGGGCAAGAGTGGCGATCGATGGATCGTGGCGTCATGGGCGCGGTCGGGACACTACAAGGCTGGGACGACGGTACTGGCTGGAAGCTCTACCTCACCGGTGGATTCACATTGACCGTGACCGGCTTTTATGCGCAAAATTTCGCAACATGGGATGGTCGGGAGTGGGGCGTACTCGGCGAAGGTCTGTTGGACAGCGGGGTCGGCGATGCGATTGTGTTCGACAGCGGCTACGGACCGCAGTTGCATGTTGCAGGTGGCTTCACAAGCATCGGTTCCACTCGTGCGGATCGGATCGCACGATGGGACGGCGAGTCTTGGCAACCGCTTGGGCGGGGTGTGGGCGGTGGCGGCACCGGTAACTCGATTAATGCCGTTGCGGCGTTCGACGATGGGCGCGGTCTGGCACTGTATGTAGCAGGACGATTCCAACGTGCTGGGCGAACCCCGGTGAATAACATCGCGAGGTGGGATGGTCTGGGTTGGGAGCCTGTCGGGACCGGCCTAGGCGGTGATGTTCACGCCCTTGTTGTCCACGATGATGGATCTGGTCCATCGCTCTTTGCAGCTGGTAATTTTGGAACGGCAGGTGGCCAGCCTGCAACCCGCATCGCTCGGTGGGATGGCACGAACTGGCACGCTGTTGGCGAAGGTGTCAACGCTTCCGTAGATGCGATGGCTGTTTATGACGATGGTTTTGGTCTCGCACTCTTTGCCGGCGGCGCATTCATGTCCGCGGGCGGTCAGCCCGCATGGCGCATCGCAAAGTGGGATGGATCATCTTGGTCGGCTATTGGCACTATGGATGAGCCCGGCGCGGATGATATTGTCGAGACGCTAGAAGTATTCGACCTTGGTGACGGACCCGAGTTGATTGCCGGCGGTCGATTCCGCAACGTAGCGGGTGAGAGCACTGAGCATATCGCGCGATGGAACGGCGATCGTTGGACTGATGTCCAGGGTGGAGTGAGCCATACGGTGCGGTCGCTTGCCGTGTTTGACGACGGGGGTGGCCCCGCGCTCTTCGTCGGGGGCGATTTTACGCAGGTGGGTCCGCTCCCTGATCGGACGAGCGCCCGGGCCATTGCTCGATGGGATGGACAGATGTGGAGCCCGCTTGGATTTGGCCTCGACGGGGGCGCGCGCGTCCTTTTGCCGGCGGACCGACAGACCGATACGCCAAGGTTGTGGGTATTCGGCGATTTTTCGACCGCGGATGAGATGCCGGCAGGCAAGATCGCTTGGTGGCAAGGATGCAAAAACCAATGCCGAGCCGACCTCGACGGCGATGGTGAACTGACAATTTTTGATTTTCTCCAGTTCCAGAACGCTTTTGCTCTGGGCGACCCCCTCGCGGACTTCGATGGCAACGGTGAACTCAATTTATTCGATTTTCTCGCGTTCCAGAACGAATTTGCCGGAGGTTGCTCATAAATCCCACATGACATGGCGAGACGCTGAAGCGACGCTCATTAACAGGCGGAGAAGCAAGCATGACACACCAGTTACTACACAAAATTACGATCCTCGGCGCGTGTTTGGCTGCAGTGTCGACAACTGTGGCTCAGAGTGATCAATGCCTCTGGTCCGCGCTTGAGAGTTCGGGCGAGGTTGGACTCGCTGGTCAGGTCAGAGCCATGACCGTCTTTGACGATGGCTCCGGGCCCGCTCTCTATGTCGGCGGCACGATCGGTGGATCGGGAGCCACAATCCTCAACAACATCGGACGGTGGGACGGTAGCATATGGGAGGCCCTACCCGGTCCCGAGGGTGTTGGCGTGAATAGTCGCGTGCATGCGATGGCTGGTTTCGACGATGGCACCGGGCCAGCGCTCTACGCGGGAGGCGTCTTTATGGAAGCTGGCGTCGGCTTCGGCCAGCCTGGCGGGCTGCTGGTCGAGCGCATCGCGAAATGGGACGGATCGGAATGGAGTGCTCTGGAAGGCCCATCCCACGCTGGGGTGCGGATCTGTACAGGCCCACGATGTCTCGTCGAAGTGCTGGCACTAGCCGTTTATGACGATGGTTCTGGCCCAGCACTGTACGTTGCGGGCAACTTTACCCGAGCCGGTGGTATCATCACGAACCACATTGCGCGCTGGGATGGGGAAGAGTGGTCTCCACTGATCTCCCCGAGCGGGAGCCCGGATGACAATGGTGTGAATGCGCGCGTAACGGCGCTGGCAGTCCACGACGACGGCTCTGGCCCAGCTCTCTATGTTGGCGGTGATTTTACAACTGCGGGCGGCCAGCCCGCCAATCACATCGCCCGTTGGACCCCAGATGGATGGTCCCCTGTCGACCCGTTCGGCGTCGGCCTCGATGGCGCGCCCAATACGTTGGCTGTGTTCGATTTCGGCGAAGGGCCTCAACTCTTCGCCGGAGGCGAGATATCGGAAGCCCAGTTCGAGCCGGTGTACAACATCGCCCGGTGGGATGGTCGGGAGTGGTGGAGCCTCGAGGATCCCATTGGCCGGGAGTTCCAAGGCGAGGTGTTCGACCTAGCGATCTACGATGACGGCGCCGGCCCGGAACTGTACGCTTCGGGCAGGATTCTCCGTACCGGGAATCGCACGCTGAACTATATCGGTCGATGGCTCGGGCTCGGCAACGGCTGGACCGGGCTGGACGGTCCGGCGGATATCGGATTGAGCGATGCTGCGGCCGCCCTGGGCGTTTACGACGATGGGCGAGGTCCGGGCCTCTACGCGGGGGGGCAGTACGAGATGGCGGGAGGGGTGGAAGTCGGCAACATCGCCCGCTGGTCGTGCGAGGTTCGCTGTCGTGCTGATTTCGATGGCGACGGTGATCTCACCCTTTTCGACTTCCTGGCTTTTCAAAACGCGTTCGCCGGAGGCGACTTGTCGGCCGATTTCGACGGTGATGGGCAGTTGACGTTCTTTGATTTTCTAACTTTCCAGAACGAGTTTGCTGCGGGGTGCCCGTGAGGCGTTTCTTTCGCAATGGCACACTCAGGGTGCTCTACGCATGATTCGGAAGATCTTGAGAGTATTGGTCGGAGTGATTGCCCTGGTGGCGTCCGGCATGCCCGCCAAGGCGATGCAGTGCGAGCCAGGGTGGGCGTCCCAGGCGTTTGCCCTGCCCGGCGTTGATGGACGAATCGACGCGGTTGCCAGCGGCACCGTCGACGGACAGCATCGCTTGTATATCGGCGGTACGTTTCGCGAGGCTGGTGGGCGCGACGCGCGTTTTGTCGCTCAGTGGGATGGGCAGGCGTGGGGCAGTCTTGGCGCTGGGGTCCAGGGGGGCGTCAACGCCATGGCCGTCTACGATGATGGCTCTGGTCCGCAACTCTATGTGGCGGGAAGCCTAACCCAGGCCGGCGGGGTCTCCGTCGATGGCATCGCGCGATGGGATGGCCAGCAGTGGTCGGCGGTAGTCCCACTCGCCGGTGGACTTGGTGGCATCGACGGTGTTGTGTACGCGCTGCATGTATTTGACGTCGGCACTGGCAGCATGCTCTACGCTGGTGGTAAGTTTGAGAGCGCGGGCGGAGTCGTGGCCAAGAATATCGCCAGCTGGGACGGTGCAACTTGGAGCCCCGTTGGTTTGGGCATTGGCGATCTCGATGCCGCAGTAGGGGTCATTGGAGATTATGACACTGGTGATGGACCAGAGCTTATCGCTGGTGGGTCGTTCGATGTTGCGGGAAGCGAAGCGGCCAGCAACATCGCTCGGTGGGACGGTTTCCAATGGCGTCCGCTTGGCGATGGCGTCGATGACTTCGTCAGTAGCCTACATGCCTTTGACAATGGCACAGGCCCATCGCTCTACGTCGGTGGAGATTTCGAGCGCGCCGGTTCAACGGCTTGCGATCATTCTGCACGCTGGGATGGCGAGACGTGGCATCCACTCACGCCCGGCTTCGAAACCGGCCCGAGTGGGACCGTCGAGGCAATTACTTCGTTCGACGACGGATCGGGCATGGCCTTGTATCTGGCGGGCAGATTCGCACAGGTTGGGGCTCTCAACGTCGGCCGAGTGGTTCGACTTTCTGACGGCGAATGGTCGGCGGTGGGCGAAGGCGTTGCCGCGCCAGGCTCCACGCCGTCTGGTAATGGGCTAGTCGTACACGATGACGGATCGGGTCCCGCGCTGGTCATGATCGGGTCGTTCATGCTCGCCGACGACCGCCTCGCGCGGAGTATCGCGTTCTGGCGAGGTCGGGAGTGGCTGCCGGAGCGAGAAGATGTTTTTGGCATCATGGATCGTGTGCGTGATCTCGTTCGCTTCGACGACGGAGGTGGTGAGGCCGTGTACGCGGTGGGTGACTTCCGATTTGCCGGTCGTCGCATGGTCAATGGTATCGCCAAGCGCATCGACAATGGCTGGGCGCCACTCAGCGATGAGGTACGAAACGGTGTCGATGGGCTCGCTTTCACCGCTGCGGCTGTTGACGAACCGCGTGGCGCGGCACTTTATGTCGGTGGGCAATTCACCAGCGCGGGCGGAACCGACGCGCTGAACATCGCGCGATGGGACGGCGGCAATTGGGAAGCACTCGGCGATGGTCTCAACGGTCCGGTCTTCGATGTTTGCGCGTTCGATGACGGAAGCGGAACCGCGTTGTTCGCTGTCGGCGACTTCACCCACTCGGGCAACACCGAACTCAATCATATCGGCAAGTGGGACGGCACCGCCTGGTGCCAGGTCGAGAATAGCACGGGCGTGGGGCTCAGGAGAGCCGGCAACCAGGTTGCGGTGTTTGACCCAGGCGATGGCCCACGGCTCTACGTCGCCGGTGAGTTTTTGGAGATCGGTTCCCTTTCCGTCAAGCGCATCGCGAGTTGGGACGGGAAAGTGTGGCGCACGCTGACGGGTCCGGCCGGCGAAGGCATCGATCGCACAGGATCAGGCGGCAATCGCGTGTATCGCCTGCTTTCGGTGGCTTCGGGACCGCTCGTGGGGCTCTATGTTGGTGGCTCGTTCGACGTGGCCGGCGGTCGCATCGCCAATCGGGTCGCTCGCTGGGACGGGCAGGATTGGCATCCGCTTGAGTCGCTGCTGGGCAATGGCATCGATGGCCCGGCCGTGCGCGCGCTTGCTTTGCACGATGACGGCGCGGGAGAGTCGATCTTCGTGGCCGGGCTCTTCGACGGTGCGGGTGGCGTTCCCGCTTCACATGTGGCGCGCTGGACCGGCGACGCTTGGCGACCGCTGTCGGGTGTCGGAGGCGAGGGTGTCGACAACGAGGTGTTTGCGCTGGGAGAGTGGAGCGAAGGTGGCGAACTTCGCCTTCTTGTCGGCGGGGATCTCACTCGTGCTGGCGACGTTCCATCGGCCGGCGTAGCACTCTGGAAGGGCTGCCCCGAACCCTGCGTCGCCGACTTTGACGGAGACGGCGTTCTTACGCTGTTCGATTACCTCAATTTCAGTAACGCGTTCCATCGCGGCGAGCCCCGCGCCGACCTCGACGCCGATGGTCAATTCACCCTGTTCGACTTCTTGGTGTTCGGCGATGCCTTTAGCGCTGGTTGCCCCTGATCTCCGGCACCGTTCAACGATCCGAGTCCCATGCAATGAACTGCACGATCTGTAAATCAAGAATCCACACACTTGTCATCTTGACATGGTTTGCCACCGCGCTGACCGGTGTCGCCCAGGATTGCGAGCGGCTTTGGGAGGAGGGACTCTTCGGCACGCCCGGACCACGCTTTAACCCAGCGGCATTAATCTCTTGGGACGATGGTTCGGGTTCAGATCTTTACGCCGGTCGAGAGCGCTGGGATGGGAGCACATGGTCCGAGTTCGGCGGTGGCTTTGACGGGCCGGTGAACGCTTTCCTCCCAATGGAACTCGATGGACAAGACGTACTCATCGTCGCTGGTGACTTCCAGCGAGCTGGGGGCGGATTTGTAGATCACATCGCCGCTTGGGACGGCTCTGCGTGGACACGGTTTGCTTCAGGATTCGATCGTGAAGTACATGCGATGGCGATCTTCGATGATGGGACGGGGCCGAAGCTCTTCGCCGGTGGTCAATTCACGAACAGTGGTGGCATCGAGGTGAATGGTGTCGCCCGGTGGAATGGAGCCGACTGGGAGACTCTTGGCGACGGTCTCGAAAACGGCAGCGCCCGCGCGCTTCATGTATTCGATGATGGTTCCGGGCCCGCCCTCTATGTCGGCGGTACGTTCGAAGGGGCCGATGGTATCGAGAGCCCCGGACTCATCCGATGGGATGGCATCCAGTGGTTGGCAGTGAGCGATGGCATGACATCCGGCGTGCAAGGGGCTGTCTATGCACTCGAGTCATGGAACGACGGCAGCGGTCAGGCGCTCTACGTCGCGGGCCAATTCAGTCAGGCTGGAAGCGAGCCGGCCAACAACGTTGCTCGGTGGGATGGAACTCGGTGGCAACGCCTGGGGCCCGGTGTGAACGCCCGCGTGAACACCCTCCAGGCCATTGATGAGGGGCCCCGTACCTCACTTTATGCCGGCGGCCAGTTTGATTCATCGGGCGGTGCTCAACCGAGTCGGATCGCGCGCTGGAGTGGCACAGACTGGATCACCATGAGTACGGGCATGAATGCCGACGTGCTCGCGATGACCCTGCATGATGCGGGCGATGGTCCAAGGTTGTATGCGGGAGGCAACTTCTCCCGGGCTGGCTTTAGCGGTGCCACCGGCGTAGCTGCGTGGGACGGCGTTGTCTGGTCGCCGCTTGGTGAAGGACTGGGCCCCGACGTGACTGTGCTGGCCCTTGCAAGCTTCAACGACGGCTCGGGGCCAGCTCTATTTGCATCGGGAGAGATGCCATACGCCGGGGCGGTCATGACCAACCATGTCGGACGCTGGACGCGCGACAGCGGCTGGGCCGTCCTTGGTCCCGGCTTCGACGCACCGGCTTTGGCCCTGCTGCCGTCTACCAGATCGGGTGAACCAACGCTCTATGCGGGCGGCGTGTTCGCTCAGGCCGGTGGCATGCCAGCTAATCACGTTGCGGCGTGGTCGGTTTCAGGCTGGCAATCGCTCGGTGATGGCGTTGACGGCACCGTCCACGCTCTTGCTGAGTTCGATGATGGTCGCGGAACGGCTCTGTACGTTGCTGGGGAGTTTGTAACCGCCGGTAGAGTGCCCGCTGCCCGAATCGCAAGATGGGATGGCTCGAGTTGGGAATCTGTTGGCACAGGGCTCAATGGTCCGGCGTACGCCTTGGCGGTCTTCGACAGCGGTAACGGTGCGGAGTTGTATGCTGCCGGGGAGTTCCAGTTTGCCGGCGATACCGACGCGCTCAACATCGCGCGCTGGGATGGGTTAACTTGGTCTCCTGCCGACTGGGGTATTAACGGACCCATTCAGGCCCTGGTAGTGCACGATCTCGGCAATGGACCAACCTTGTTTGCTGGGGGTACATTTTCCGTCGCCGGGCGCGGTAGTGCGAACAACATCGCGCAATGGGACGGCGAGCGTTGGAGGCCGCTCACCGGCGGTGTGAGTGGCGGAGAGGCTCCAAGTGTCCGCGCCTTGCTCGCGATCAACGACGCACGGGGGCCCGAACTGATCATCGCCGGTGCATTTAGCGATCCGCGCCGTCGATCGCCCTACATCATCGCGTGGGACGGAACTCTATTGCGTGACCAGGACTTTGGCACCGACGCTCCAGTTGAAGCGCTCGCCGTGTTCAACGACGGCACTGGCCAAGCTGTCTTTGCTGGCGGACAGTTCTTCAACTCCGGTTTCAAGCGATCGCGTGCAATAGGTCGCTTGGCCTGTCCTCCGCAACCGTGCCGCGCCGACTTCGATAGAGATGGTGTTCTTACGCTCTTCGATTTTCTTGCATATCAGGTTGCTTTCGACCTGCGTCGTCCCGAGGCCGATTTTGACGGTGACGCCCGTATAACCCTGTTTGATTTCCTCGCGTTTCAATCTGAGTTTGCGTTGGGTTGCTTGTAGCTTGTTCATTTACGATAAAGTCGAGTTCGCTGCACGGCACATTCGCCAGTCGGGTTGTTGCGGCGGCCAATCGTCGCCTGTGTTGTTTGTGTGGTATGGATCAGCTTGTGTGTGTTTGCATTCTGGGTTGCCATGCAGCACAAGCACATCGGCGTAGGCGCGACGTTGGGTGGTAGATCTTTGCTGATCCCAGGGACTTGCGGCGTGCTCTTTGACTTCGTGTCGGATTCGGCCGCGGCATTTGGCGTTGCTTTGAGCGCTACTTCCGATGTTCCTCGTTCAGCCGGCGGAGCTTGATCTTTTGGGGAATGTCACAGCTGGCGTCGTGTTCTAGATTGCTACTGACCCGTTCGACACTCCGAGTGCCCCGAGAGTTGGCGCGGTCACCTCTCCCAGGTCGCGCCTGGAGGTGACATTTCTGTGAGGCGATTGCTGTTGGTTCTTGATCTCGATCGGTCACTGCGCGTGTCGCGAACCGTAATTGATGTGACGGGTGATCTGGTCCAGTGTGCGTTCGTGGATGGGGCATCGCCTGATCGAACGGTGACGAGCGTGCTGCGGAGTTACGGCGACGCGGCCGCCTCCTCGACCGGCCCTACGCGCATCCAAACCTGAGCGTCTGTTTTGTACAGCCTGTTGAGCTGGGATATCTGGTCAATGAGCTCGCTGAGAACAGGGTTGCGGGTGTCATTGTGATGACTCGAGATGTCGCTGGTGACTTGGATGATCCAGAAGGGCGTGTCGTTGAACGCATTGGGAACACGCTCGAGAACAACCCGGCCGTCCTCGACCCAGGCCCGGTGGCTTACAAGGTAGTCCACGTGCCCTTCGGCGTGGGTGACGAGATGCCGCTGGCTTGGTTGGGGTGGCTCGTGATCCGACCGGAACGCCGTGAACAGATTCGATATCGTGCGCCCAAACGGGTAGGCGGTTCCCGTCGCCGTGTCGGCTTCGGATGTGATCGAGACGATGATCGGCCCCGGTGCTTCCAGGACCTCGCCAGCGCTCGTTCGAAGCTCCAGCCGTGCATTCGATCGCTTCAGAAAGTCAACGAACTCCCATGACGCTAGAGCGTCAAGGGCCGGGTTGAGCATCAGCACGAAGTCCGCTGGCATCGGCATGCCGTCGCCACGAGCGGCAGTCAGGACAAGTGTGGTCATGGAAGTCGACAGGGTCTTGGCGACGATGAGCCCTCCCATGGAGTGGCCCACGATCATGCACTTCGAGTCCGATCTCTGCCGTGTTGTCCGCATGAGACGGAACAGTGTTTCGCGCATGCTGAGCGAGGCGATCCGTTCGGCCGTAGCTCTCCGATCAAAGAAGGTCGTTTGTGCCTGGAGCCAGACGCGAGACGTAGCCCCGCGCCAGCCAAGGTATACCCCGATGACTCGGTCCGGCTTCCCCGGTCCAGCGATGGCGAGCTCCGAGGCGATGCGCGAGAGCGACTCCTTGAAGTCCACCAATGCCCCGGCTTTCTGGTCCGGGTCGGCGTTGTTCTTCCATCCATGCACGAACGGGATAACAAGCACGCCGCGCTCCGATTCGGAGTTCCGTCGTTCGATGAGTTCAAGGGCATCTTCGAGCTGATCGAGCTTCCAGAACACTCCATGATCGTCGAACTCGATCATCGCGAGGTCGTACTCCGCGCCGCTATCGGCAGTAACCGAGATCGTCTGGATGTACTGGTGAGGTTCGGCGTTGTAAAGCTGATGTCCGACGCACCCTGCTAAGTGCTGAGTCGCCTGCACGAGTGCGAGGGCGATGAGCGTCCGGCGGAACGGGTGATTTGGCTTGATGCGCATGCCTATCTCCGGATCTCTCGCTACTGGTTCGCTCAATGATGCTTCGAATCGCTTCTCGACCGTTGGCCAATCTCTATCGCAACTAATCGGGCGATCACAACAGCGATGTAGATCTGGCCGGCAACTGCCTGAAACGTGGCGAGCGCGTCGGCCTTCGGGGTAGCCGGCGAGATATTCCCGTAGCCGAGTGTCGTAAGTGTCGTGAAGCTGAAGCCGAGGAACCGATCGAGCCTCGCGTCGCTAGCGATCGTGTTGTCCCCAAAATGGAACGAGCCTGGGTTTACTACCTCGAGCAGCGCGTAGGCCATCGCTCCAACGAGGCCCAACAGGAGGTAGACCGAGACCGCTTGGTACAGCGTGTCACGAGTGATGCGCATGTGGTCATCAAACAGAGTCCGAAGCAGCACCCAGGTAACAAGGCCGTAGAACAGCAGGGCGGTGATCAGGAATGCGATGACAAGACCGGGATAGTCCGTGAAGTAGAAGCCGATCTGTGCGATTGCCGAGACGACACCCAGAATCACTATAATGGTGAAGCGTCGATCCCGATTGATCACCGAGTACGCCCCGGCCAGCATCGACATGAATACCAAGATATCGACCGTGGCCGAGCCGAGCGCGAGCCCCTCGATGAACGGACGCACGAAGCTGACCAGTGCGAGTGCCCCAAGAAGGTACGCGAAACGGAAGCGTCTCATGGCGTTGGTTTCTTGAAGCGCTCGGCTGTGCCCTGGACGACCCTGTATAAGGCCGGCGTAATGACCACACCCAGGATCGTGGCGACGATGAGGCCGGCGAAAACCGCCGTCCCCAGCCCCGTTCTCGCACCAGCGCCAGCACCCGAAGCGACGACAAGGGGGGCGGTCCCTAGAACGAAGGAGAACGCGGTCATCAGGATCGGTCGGAAGCGAAGCCTTGCGGCCTCGATTGCGGCCTCAGCCGGCGTGAGGCCCTGTTGCCGCTTCTCGCGAGCAAACTCGATGATGAGGATCGCGTTCTTGCTCACCAGTGCGATGAGCAGCACAACACCGATCTGTGTATAGACGTTGTTGTCAAACCCGCGCGCGAACGCGCCGCCCGCGACTCCGAGCAGGCCGAGCGGCACCGCCAGCAACACCGCGAGTGGGAGCGTCCACGACTCGTACTGAGCAGCGAGTACCATGAATACCAGAAGAAGGGAGAGTCCAAAAATCAGTAGCACGCCCCCGCTGGCCTGTTTCTCCTGGTAGGCAAGGCCGGTCCACTCGAATCCCATCGAGGGCGGCAAGGTCTGTCTGGCGATGTCTTCCATGAGTTCGAGCGACTGGCCCGACGAGAACCCTGGCGCCGCCTGCCCCTTTACCGCGGCGGTGGGATAGAGGTTGTACCGGGTGATCATGGCGGGCCCGAATCGTCGTTCGACCGTTGCGACCGAAGACAGGGGAATGGGCTCGCCGCCGGCATTTCGCAGTCGCAGTTGGAGGATGTCTTCTGGCGTCGCACGGAAGGGTGCCTCCGCTTGCACCTGCACCTGGAAGGTCCGGTTGAAGGCGTTGAAGTCGTTCGCGTAGCTGCCGCCCAGGTTTGTCTGGAGGGTTCCGAACACGCTGCCCATCGAGAGCCCGAGTTGCTTGGTCTTGTCGCGGTCGACATCCACGAACAGTTGCGGCACGGTCGCTCGGAAGCTGGAATTCACGCCTGTGACACCCGATTGCGTCTGCGCGGCATTGGCAAGCTCAAACGCGGCCGATTGGAGCGCATCGACACCGACACCACCGCGATCCTGCACCTGCATGTCAAACCCGCCGGCAAGGCCGACGCCGGGGATGGGCGGCGTGGCAAACCCGAACACGAGCGCGTCCTGGATGCCCCAGAATCGTCCGTTCAGCGCCGCGAGGATGCCGTTCTGGTGCAGGTCGGGCGTCGAGCGTTCGTCCCAGGGGTCGAGCGTGATGATGTACGATGCGACGTTCGGATTTGCGACGTTGTCGATCAGCGAGAAGCCGCCGATCTGGATGAACGAACGGATGCCTGGCGTATTCGTTAAGATCTGGTCGACCGTCTCGGTCACGGCTCGCGTTCGTTCGCGTGATGCGGCGTCGGGAAGCTGCACCACTGCCATCAGCAGGCCCTGGTCTTCGTCGGGCACGAATCCCGTGGGGAGTGAGAGGTACGAGAACCCCCCGGCCGCGGCAAATACCACGAACGCGAGCATCGCGATCGCGGCCTTGCGGATCACGCGCGTCACGAAGCTCGTGTAGACGTTCGTCGTCCGGGTGAGAGCGGCGTTGAAGCCGCGGAAGAGGACGTTCTTCTTGCTCGTTTGCTTCCGCATGAGGACGCCGCAGAGTGCGGGGCTGAGCGTCAGGGCATTGATGGAACTAAAGACTGTCGCGGCGGCGATGGTCAGCCCGAACTGATTGTACATGACCCCCGTCAACCCGCCCATGAACGAGGTTGGCACAAAGACCGCAAGCAAGACGAGCGTCGTGGCGATCACCGGGCCGGTGACCTCGCCCATCGCGTTCGTAGCGGCTTCTTTCGGGGTCATGTCGCCTTGCTCGAGGTTCCGAGCGACGTTTTCGACAACCACGATGGCGTCGTCCACCACGATGCCAATCGCCAGGACCAAGCCGAAGAGCGTGAGCGTGTTGAGCGAGAACCCAAGCCCGGCCATCACCGCAAACGTCCCGATGAGCGAGACCGGAATCGTTACCGCAGGGATGATCGTCGCCCGAAGATCTTGCAGAAACACGAGCACTGTCAAGATGACCAAGACGGCCGCGATGAACAACGTCGTGACGATCTCATTAATCGAGGCACGCACCGAATCGGCTGCGTCGTAGGTAATCTGGACATCAACACCCTCGGGAAAGCCCGGGCGCAAATCGTCGATGAGCTGTTGGATGCCGTCGGAGATGCTGATGAGGTTCGCGCCTGGGAGCTGGAAGATCGCCAGCACCGACGCGGGCTGCTGATCGACTCTTGCCTCCATCGAGTAGGCCCTGGCCCCGAGCTCGATCCGGGCGATGTCGCGCAGGCGAAGCACCCGCCCATCATCGGTGACCCGGATGGTGATGTCGCCGAACTCGGCCTCGTCGAGTAGCCTGCCGCGTGCGGTGACCGCGTACTGGAAGGGCGTGCCACGCGGCGCAGGTGGTTGCCCGATGGTTCCCGCGGCGACCTGCACGTTCTGTTCTCGGATCGCGTCGAGCACGTCGACGGTCGTCAACCCGCGGGCTTGGAGCTTCTCTGGATCGATCCAGATTCGCATGGCGTAATCTGCAGCGCCGAACACCGTGACCCCACCGACGCCGGGCACACGTTGGAGTTGGTCGCGGAGCTGCATCGTCGCGAAGTTGCTCAGGAACACATCGTCGAATCGCCCGTCGGTCGAGGTCACGCTGACCATCTGGGCGAAGTCCGGCATCCGCTTCTGCGTTTTGATGCCGAGCCGGCGCACGTCTTCGGGGAGCGATGGCTCGGAGGCCGCCACACGGTTCTGTACCTGGACCGAAGCGATATCCAGATCGGTACCGGTTTCGAAGGTCACCTTCAGCGTGTATGTTCCATCGCCAGAGCATGTGCTCTGCATGTAGAGCATGCCCTCGACGCCGTTGACCTCTTGCTCGATCGGTGCTGCTACGGTCGACGCGATCGTCTGCGCATCGGCCCCGGGGTAGATCGCCGTTACCGAGATCGTCGGCGGGGCCATGTCGGGATACGCGGCGATGGGAAGACCCAGCAGCGCCGTGACGCCGGCCACCATGATGGCTAGCGAGAGGACCGTCGCGAAGATCGGCCTGGTTATGAAAAACTTCGAGAGCATGCGTTGGCTCCGATCAGCGGCCGCTTACGGACCAACGGGCTGAGGATCGACGGTGGCGCCCGGGCGTGCTCGCAGCAGGCCGCGTACCACCACCCGGTCATCCGCGATGATCCCGGAGGTGATCACACGATGGGTGCCATCGACCGGGCCAAGCTCGACCTCTCGGCGTTCGACGACTCCGGCGTCGTCGACGACGAGCACGTACGAGCCGATCTGGTCGGCCCCGATGGCGGCCTGCGGGATGAGTAGTGCATCCTCGATTGTGCCGATCGGCAACCTGATGCGAACGAACAAGCCGCCCACGAGCCTTCGGTCGGGGTTGTCGACCACGGCTCGGATCCGGATCGTGCCGGTGGCCTCGTCGACCGTGGGGTCGAAGTAGTCGATCTCGCCCAAGAACGGGAATCCATCATCGATCTCGGTTCCGATTTCGACCACAGGGGTTTTGGTGTCGGCTGGTTCCTGCCTAGTGGCTTGGAGGTACACGCGATCCGGCACGGAGAAGTACACATCGATCTTCGAGTCATCGTAGATGGTCGTAAGCAGGCTCGCATCGGCCGTGTTGCCGACCAAGTCTCCGACATCGAAGGGTGATTTTTCGATGAATCCAGAGATCGGGGCCGCAATCTCGGTGTAATCGACGTCGAGTTGCCGGATGGCCAGGTCTTTCTGGGCGACCTTGAGGGCGGCCGCTGCGGCATCGGCCTCGGCTCGGGCCTCGAGCGCCTGCAACTCGCTGACGGCACCGTCGCGAGCGGAGCGCTCGATCCGCTCCGCCCTGGTCTCGGCAAGCTTGAGTTCGGCTTCGGCGCTCTCGACCTTGGCTTGTATGGCGTCACGCTGGGCAACGAAGGGCTCGGGGTCGATAAGGAACAGGGAATCGCCAGCCTCGACGAGCGTCCCAGACTCGAACCGGACCTCCTGAAGGATGCCCGAGACCCGCGCGCGAATGTCGATCGAGGTGGCGACGTCTGTCGTTCCGACGAATTCGGCGTACTCGGTTACATCGCGAACGTCGGCGGCCGCCACGGTGACCATCGGTGGTGGCGGAGGTTGGAACTCGTTGTCCCCGCATCCGCTCGCACTGAGTACGATGAGCATCAGCCCGAGCACCGCTGAGTTTCGTAAGCCCATCTTGGAAGCTCCAGGGTGGATCGAGAGGAGGGTCGTCCAAGTGGACCACACCAGCAGCCGATTCTACCCCGCGACTTGGGACGCCCTCGTGAGGTCCGGATGGTTGGCGAGCTTGCTTCTCGTGAGCGTCGTGTGGCTCATGGGGTGCAAGGTTGGTCCGGACTATGAGGGACCACCCACAACGATCGAAATGCCTGATTCATTCGGCGAGATGGGTGATCCAGCGTTCGTTCCAGGCCAGACGGACCTGAAGACGTGGTGGGAGGTCTTCGATGATCCGATGCTCAACGAGATCATCGAGGTCGCGGCCGTAAACAACCGGGATCTTCGTATCGCCATCGCCAAGGTCACCGAAGCTCGAGCCCGCGTGGATATTGCCGAGTCGGCCCGAGCACCACTGATCACGCTGGGCGGGGGGAGTGCGACGACCGGGAACACCGCGAGTGGCCTCGACTCGCGCCTGCAGTCGAGCCTAAGCATGCAAGCGAGCTGGGAACTCGACGTGTTTGGCCGCGTCGCGCGGCAGATCGAGGCGGCCGATGCGTCGTTTGAGGCAGTCGAGGAGGACCGGCGAGATGTGCAGGTCGCCCTGTTCGCCGAGGTAGCCGATCGCTACCTCTCCGTCCGGTCGCTCCAGGGCCAGATCGAGACGACCGAGCGAAACATCGCCTCGCAACGTGAGATTCTCAGGCTGACTCGCATCCGTGAGCGAGACGGTCTCGCGTCGAGGCTCGACGTGGTCCGCACCGAGCAACTCGTGGCGAGTTCCGAAGCAGTGATCTCGCCGCTGAGGATTCAGCTCAACCGCGACATCAACACCATCGCTCTGCTCGTGGGCACGCACCCGCAGGCGTTGCCATTCGATCTGGACACGCCGCAGCCGCTGCCGGTACCACCGGCGGAGATCGTCATTGGAATTCCGGCGGAGCTACTTAGGCAGAGGCCGGACATCCGCTCCGCCGAGCGTCGGCTCGCGGCCCAGACGGCACGGGTTGGCGTCGCGGTGAGCGCGCTCTACCCGCAATTCTCTTTCGGCGGAGACATCGCCGCGAACTTGTCAGGCGGCCCGCTCTCGTTCTCGCTCGGCCCCTCGGTCCGTTGGACGTTGTTTGACGGTGGTGCCATTCGGTCCCAGATCGAGGTCGAGGACGCGGTGTTGGAACAGGCGATGCTGCTGTACGAGCAGACCGTGTTGCGAGCGCTCGAAGAGGTTGAGACGGCGATGACAACCTTCATCGAGCAGCGCGTCCGGCTCGGCGCCGTCGAGCGTTCGGCTGAGTCGGCTCGCGAGGCGTTTCGTCTGGCCAGCGGGCTCTATAGAGAAGGCCTGATCGACTTCCAAGATCTGCTGACGGTGCAGATGGAACTCCTCAAGGCCGAGGGCCAGGTGGCCGAGGCGAGCGGGCTGGCGACCCAAAACCTCGTGGGCCTCTACAAAGCGCTCGGCGGCGGATGGGACCCGGCCGAGGTCGAGCAGGAAGGCTAGTCGTCGGCCTCCGGACGCTGGCAAATGGCCTTGCGTGTGGTCATGTTCTGTGGTACATTGAGGCTGAGAAGGAGGGCGTGCGATGGGCATGAAGGTTGTGTTATGCGTTGGGGCGCTGGTTTCTGCCGCGATGGCGCAAGCGCCTGATCCGCTGCCGTCGTCGACGGTGCTGGAGCTCACCACGTTCGCGACGATCTCGACGATCGATCGCTCAGGAGCCATCGATCTGGATCATCCCAAGGATGGCTCGGGTCGCGTGTTTGTGAGCACGAACGAAGGGAAGATCTTCATCTTGAACGGCACGGGTGGATCGCTGGGCGTGTTCCTCGATCTTAACGCGCCAGGAGTGATGCCCGATTTTCGCGAGCAGGTGAGGCTGTCGACCAACGGGCTCTCATACATCGCGTTCCATCCCGACTACGCCGTGGCTGGAGCGGCGGGGGAGGGCAAGATGTACACGATGTCGATGAGCGACACGCCCGGTTCGCGCGATGCCGATTACAGCGGTATCGCCTTGCCGAGCCGTCCGGGCGACACCATCGCGCAGTACGCGATCAACGAGTGGATGGTGGATGCGGGCGATCCGAACCGCATCGATACCTCGACGAGACGCGAAGTTATGCGCTTCGAGTTTGCCGGCCGAGTGCTCGACTCGCACAGCGTTGGGCAGATGATGTTCGATCCGTATGCGCAGCCCGGAGACGACGGCTACGGGCTGCTACACATCCCGCTTGGCGACATGAACAGTGGCTCGGGCAACCCTGGATTTCAGCACGTGCAAGACCGCGACAACCCCTTTGGCAAGATCTTGCGCATCGACCCGCTGCAGAATGGGGCCGATGCGTATTCGGTGCCCACGAGCAACTTCTACGCCGACGGAGGGGTGTTGCTCGACGATGACGGCAACACGGAGGAGATCTTCGCCTGGGGCTTCCGAAACCCTCAGAACATGTGCTTCGCCCGAGACGCATTGGGCAACGGGCGATTGCTGGTCTTCGAAATCGGGGACGAGCGATTCGAAGAGATCAATATTGTTGACAGCGGTGACAACCACGGTTGGACGCGCTACGACGGGCCCGACGATGGCAACCTGGGCACCACCACTCGCCTACCCGCCGGCTCGACGCTCGAATGGCCCGCGGCCGTGTACGACCACGAGATCCCTAACACGCCCGGCGCGACACCCACGGCTCAGAACACAGCCATCGTTGGTGGTTTTCCCGTGATCGACCCAGATGATCCCACGTTCGGTGAGCAGGTGCTGTTCAGTGACTTGGCCCGCGGCGCGTTTTTTCACACCGGTCTCGCGGAGTTGTTCGCTGCCGACGCGAGCGATACGCAAGCCGACGTGTTCGTCATGAACGTGAGCGTGGACGGCAGCGCGCCCGGGGCATTCGTCGACATCCTCGGCGTGAGTCGCGCCGATCCGCGCTTCGGTTCGGACGAGTCAGGTCGTGTGTTCGTGGTCAGCCGCGTACTCGACACAGTCTGGGTGGCCGACCTGGTGATCGATGAAGCCGAGCCGTGTTTTACCGACTGTGATGGCGATGGAACGCTCACGCTCTTCGATTTCTTGTGTTTCCAGAACGCGTTTGACGCGGGTGACCCACAGGCAGACTGCGATGGTGACGGTTCGCTCACGCTCTTCGATTTCTTGTGTTTCCAGAACGCGTTTGACGCGGGGTGCGGCTAAAGTTCAAACCTCGCCATCCGGGGCTACCGCGAATATCTGCAGCTTGTGTCCCTGCGGCAACAGGCCCATTTCCTTGCAGATGCGGTCGCGGAGAGCGGCGAGTTCGGGCACGTCGATGGTCACCACCTCGCGGGTATCGAGGCGCACGAGCGTGTCGCTTGGGCTCTCGCCGTAAGCCAACTGGTATTGGGCTTGGTCGCCCTCGGTTAGCACGCGCTGGATGATGCCGGCTTCTTGCAGCAGGTGGATCGTGCGGTACACCGTGGCCTTGCTCACACGGTGCTGCCGTGCGCGCAGCTCTTCGATGACCTGCTCGGCCTCGAAGATACGGTCGAGTTGGATGATCGCGTCGAGCACCTGAGCCCGCTCGGGCGTGTACTTCTGCCCCTCGGCCTTGAGCTGGCGACGAAAGGCGGCGCACAGCGGCTCCGTGATGCGCAGGGCGGGGGGCGTGTTGCTATTGGGAGACAGTTCGGCCATGTATGGCATGGTAGGTTGCGCGGTTCAGCCCAGCATCGCGGTGATCGTCGAGGGCTCGAAGTGGCCAAGCGTCTGTCTCAGTTCGGCCCTGGGCCAACGTAGCTCGAGTGTGCCGTCTGTGGGCCTGTAGATGCTCGTGTACAGGGTGCCCGACCCCTTGGCGTAGCCCGTGCGGTAGACCGGCGGATGCAGGAATTCGCGGACGAGGCCGTCGAGGGTCTGGCCCTCGACGCTCAGCAGGGTTTCGGTTTTGTGCAGCCGCTCAACGGTCTTGCACGAGGCGGCGTACTCCGGCCATTCGACCTTGCCCTGGTGGTTTGCGGTCGCGGTTGCGTGGTCGATGCGGCTCGGTCGGTCGGGCGCGACGTACACCGTGGCGTGGTCGCCGTTCTTGTCAAGGCACACGAAGGTGTATGTCATCGAGCAGGGCACGCGGGAGATGGCTTCGGCGGCCTCACGCGCGGTCGCACATGTTTGCAGGGCGTATCGCACAAGCAGCGGAGCGGCGAAGCCGTCACCCGAGATGTTGCGACCGCCAAAGGCCAGCGCAACGCACAGGCCGTGCTGGTTGATGCCGTCGAGGGTTCCCCAGATGCAGTCGGTCATGCACAGCGTGTCGGTGTCCTCCCAGTCGGCGTGCAGCACGATGCCATCGTGGAGATGTGGCGCGTGGTCGTAGTTGCGCACCAGCGCGGGGCCGCCCTCGCCCAGCCAGATAGCCTGTGTGCAGCCTCGCACGAGCGGTGGCGGCTTGTAGAGTGTGAGGAATCGGGCGATGTCGGCCTTGTTGCCAAAGCGCGAGAGCAAGGCCGTGTAGGTCGTCAGTAACTCGGGCATGTGCTCCGCAAGCGCTTCACGCGCAGCCTTGGCACTCACGCGTTGCTTGTTGCGTGCCATCCACTTCTGGTATGCGGGCCAGTACGTGGCGAACGTGTCATCTAGATCCAAGCCATCCCGCAAAACGCGGAAGAGCACGGCCGGGCTGGTCGAGGTGTCCGGGCTCACAAGAGCTTGAAGCCGGTCAGCTCGGGTTGGGCAGCACCGTCGGGGGCGAAATCGCTCTCGCCGGCATAGAAGCCGCGGATGCCCTTGATCCACTTCTTGGCGCGAGCGGTGAGCTGGAAGTCGTCGTCCATGAATCGGCCCGGGCTCACGAGGATGCCTAGGTCGGCGCCCTCATAGCGGTAGTCGCCCGGGGCCGCGATGCGCAGGAAGAACGCGCGGTTCTCGAATTGCACCGTGCGGCGGTGCGTCTGCATGCGAACGTAGCTCATCTCACCCTTGCTGTCGAGCTCGTAGATGCCGCTGGGCGGCGCATGCGTGATGCGGTCCACCGAGTTGTCGGTATGCTTGATAACGAGCTGGCTCCAGCTGTCGATGTTCTGCGGGTCGGCCCAGCGTTCGTTGAGCTCGTCTACGTCGAGCTCATACTTCACCCCCATCCACTCGAGCAGGTGGAAGAGGACCAGCGGCGCGTCGGCGTGGGCGAAGGCGGCCAGGTTTGTCATGCTGCTGGCACCGGTGATGCGCGGGTTGCACTCACCCAGATACACCTTGCCCGTGTCCAGATCGGTGAGATAATCGATCTCAAAATAGCCCATGTAGCCCATCTCGCGGAGTTGGTCGCCGAAGGCCATGGCCGCCCGCCGTGCGTTCTTGCGAATGCGTTTGTCGAACGCGCCAGCGAACACCTCGTTTCCGCACCAGCCCCCGCGATAGGGCGTGAGATCCTTGAAGCCAACCAGTTCGGTCATCAACGGGCCCACGATGGTGCCGTGGCGGGTGACACATGCCTCGAGCGCGCTGCCGCGACAGCGGATGCGCTTCATAACCTTGACTTCGGGCGCGCTGGTAATGTCGGCCTCGTGCTTCATGAAGTCGTTCTCGTCCGTCACGAAGAAGGTCGTGTGGCCCGAGTCGCCATAGGCGGTCTGGATGACCACGTCGTCGCCGAGCTTCCTGGTCTTGCGGCGGAGGTCTTCGTAGCTCTTGACGCGAACAAGCTTGTTGGGCACGCTGTGCACTCGGGCCTTGTTGCCGATGCGGGTGGTCTCCATCTTGTCGTCCACCTGGTTGCGCAGCGAGGCGGGCGGGAAGCAGACCTCGAGATCGAGTTCCTTGCAGAGCTTCTCGGTGGTCTCGTCGAACATCAAGAACAACGCCTTGCCGTTGGTCTTGTGGTCCTTTCCGCGTCTCTTGACGAGGGCCTTGACCGCTGGGTGACGCAGCAGGTAGTTGTTAATGTCCTCGATGCTCTCGAAGGGCTCGTGCGGTCGCTCGGGCGGCACGAACACGTTGGGGTGCTGCCCGTCGAAGCAGTCAATATAGTTGATGTAGGTGAAGTTGCGGACCCACTCGTCTATGCCCAGCAGATTGAAGTTCGTCGCGCTAATGAAATAGATGGGCTCGGTGTTACGGTGGAAGAACCGGCGAATCTCCGAGATGCCATGCAGCGTGGACTTGCGTCTGCGCTTGCCGACGTTGCTGGTGAGCGGCTTCGCCTTGGTGAGGTTCGTCGGTTTGGTGGTGACGGCGGTCATGGTGCCCCCTGATCGGTGGAACTTCAATGCTCAGGTCTGAAGGGCGTGTGATTCGAAGACACGGAGTCCGTACGTGGAGTGATAGCCGTGGATCTCCTTCACGTCCAGCGCCAGCAGGTACGCGATGATCTCGGCGCTGAACACCTGCCCGGGCACCAGGATCGGGAAGCCCGGCGGATATGGCGTGACGAACGCGGCCGACACGAACTCGCGCCCATCTCGGATCTGCTCGAGCAGGTTGCGGTCGAGTTGCACCCAATCGGTGTTGTCCGTGTCATACGCCAAAAAGAAGGCGCGGCGGAGGTCGCCCTCGGGGGTCGAGCCATCGCCATTGCGGAAGGTCTGGTGGAAGTGGCTGAAATTGGGCAGTGGCGGACCCTCGAGCAGCGAGTCAACCTTCTGCGTGTGCAGGTTCAGCCCCGCGGCGCTCTCGGTGGTCAGGTTGTCTTCCACGCGTCGGCAGATATCGGCCAGCGTCTCGATGAGGTAGGCCACGTCGCCGCGCGTGCTGCCGATGTTGGGCATAAACAGCGCGGTATTGCGCGAGGTCTTGTTGATCTGGATGTCGTATCGGTCCATGAGCATGTGGCGCAGCGTGTCGCCATCGATGCCCGTGGCGCCGACCTCGAGCGTCACGCGCGTGGGGTCGAGCGTGAACTCGTCCGCGCGCCAGGCGGTGTCCATCTTGCCCCAGCCCTGCTCGGGGTGATAGTAAAATTCCAGCCCACTGGGACGCAACTCGCCGGGGATCATGTCGGCCGGCCGGAGCACACGGAAGAACCGCGAGATATCCGGGTGCTCGTTGACACGCTTGCGAAGGGTCATGGCCAGGTCGATGGTTTTCTCGACGAGCTCGTAGCCCTCCAGCTCGACCTGCCTTCGGCCCGCGTCGAGCGAGGCGATGATCTGATAGTTGGGCGAGGTCGAGGTGTGCGTCATGAGCGCCTCGAGGAAGGCCGTGCTGGCACGCTGCTCGAAATCCTCGTCGTAGACGTGGATCATGGAGCCCTGCCGTAGGCTCGTGAGTGTCTTGTGTGTTGACTGCGTGGCGTACACGCGCACCCGGACTTCGGTCGGGTCGGCCATCGGCTCGTCGCCGTCCTTGCGATTGGCGTAGGCGACGCGATACTCCGAGCTTCGATAGAGCTTGCGCAGCGCGGCGGCGGCGTCCATGGCCGTACGCCGGCGCAGCACGGGGCTGAAGCGGGCGTATCCGAACCAAGCCTCGTCCCACAGAAAGATGATGTCGGGCTTGATTGCGAGGATGCGCCGCATAACGCGCACCGGGTCGTAGGTGAGCCCATCGAACGTGCAATTGGTTAGCACCAACATGCGCACGAGGTCGAGCTTTCCAGCGTCCCGAAGAGCAAGAAGCTGCTTCTCGATCTCCTCAAGAGGCACCGCACCGTACATCGAATACCGCTGCAACGGGTACGAGTCGAGATATACTGGGTGTGCGCCGGCCAGCACGAAAGCATAGTGGTGGCTCTTGTGGCAATCGCGATCGACTAGCACGATATCGCCGGGCCGGACCAGGGCCTGCTGCACGATCTTGTTGGCCGTCGAGGTGCCGTTGGTGACGAAGAATGTCTGACGTGCGCCGAAGGCACGGGCGGCGGCTTCCTGGGCTCTTCGGATCGGGCCGCGCGGCTGAAGCAGCGAGTCGAGCCCGCCGCTGGTGGCGCTCGTCTCGGCCATGAAGAGGTTGTCGCCGTAGAACTCGTGGAAATCGCGAGCCCAGTGGCTGGGGGTCATGCTCTTGCCGCGCGCAATCGGTAGCGCGTGGAACACTCCCGTGGGCTTGGTGGCGTACTTGCGCAAGGCGTCGAAGAACGGTGTCTCGTAACGTTCGCGCGCACCTCGCAGGATGCTGAGGTGTTGCTCCATGTACTGCTCGAGGCGGTAGAACGTCCGGCGGAATGCGTTGCCCACGTTGCCGGCCAGCGAGTCGAGCGGCGTGTCGGTTACCAGGTACAGGTCCAGTTCGGGTCTCAGCTTCTTGAGCACCCGAGCCAGATGCAGGCTGCGGTCGAGCCCGAAGCAATTGGGCATGTTCTCGGCCGCCAGCGCGTCGAGGTAGCGCCGCAGAGCTGGGTGCTTGTTGTGCGTGTTGAATGCGAAGTTGTACCGCAGGAAGACGGCCTGGATGGTGGGGTTGAAGAGAGCCGCGATCACGGCGTCCTGCACGCTCGGTACGGTCACGATGTCGTACACGAACTCATCGCCATCTCGACGGCACGCGGCCAGGCCATCCCGGAGCGAATCGTGGTCATAGGCGTCGGCGCCGTCCACGAACAAAACCTCGAAATAAGGCCGCCCGCGGACCTGCGCGCGCGGATCGACGTCCTGCCCACTACGGCGCGCATCGCGACCGGGCTCATCGAACACCGCGCCACCACGATCGCGATATGCGTCGCCAACCAGCAGGCGGCTGGCGTTCGCGACTCGGTCGGCCAGTTCGCCGGTTGAGCCGCCTTCGAACAGCCGCGTGAGTTCATCCATCCGTGCCGGCCCGGGGAAGGCCCAGTACGGCTCCAAGCTCGCGAGCACCTCGAGGCTCTCGGCAACAAGCCTGCGCGGCTCGCTGGCGTCCTGACCCGCCCGCGTCACCTCGCGCAGCCAACTCGTGCGTACCTGCAGCTCATTCCAGGTATCCATGCGCAGCTGGTACGCGCTGTACTGTCGCCCGCGCTGGCGCTGCGGCCGCGTGTCGATGGGGTCAACCCGCGTCATGGCGTCGTACCCGGAGTCGGTGGCTGCGCTGCGGCTTCGGGAGCCGTCGGTGGCGCGGGCGTGCTGGGCTGGCTTGGAAGTGGCGGTAGCGGATGCGGTTGGTGCGCCCCGAACGCGATGCCGGCCTTGCTGCCTCGAGACATCTTCTCGAGCGAACCCAGCGTGTTCAGGTACTCGCTCACCGGCGAGTTGCGGTTGTACACCTCGAAGTCGACGGCTCGATCGCGGAAGCTCTTGAGCGGCTGGCCCAAGCCCTTGAGCCCGACCTCGCGCGATCGCCGAACGCGATCGAGGTCGATCTCTATGGGTAGTAGCTCCTCGTTGCTGCCGGCCTGATACAGCACGTCGCCGGTCGGCGCTACGAACAGCGAGCGGCCGTTGCCGCCGTCTCCGATGCCGTTGATGTCAACCACGAACATCTGGTTCATGGCCGCCGTGGCGCGCGCGATCGAGAGCTCCACGTCGCGGTCCATCGTGGGTGTCAGTGTGGGGTGCAGCAGAACCTCGGCGCCCATTGCCGCCAGCGTACGGCTGGTTTCGGGGAACCACATGTCGTAGCAGATGCTCACACCGAAGCGGCCGGCCTCTGGCACGTCGAAGACGCAGAACTCGGTGCCCCATTCAACGCCCGTCTCGTAGGGCATGAAGGGGAACATCTTGCGGTACCGCGCGATGACCGCCCCGCTGGGATCGATCACGGGCGTGGTGTTGAAGATTCCCTTGTCGGTTTGCTCGTACAGCGAGCCGGGCAGCAGCCAGATGCCGTGCTTGGCCGCCAGGCGTTGGTACTGCTCTTCCACCTGGCCGGGAAGCGGCGTGGCGTGGCCCGTCCATCCGCCGAAGGTGGCCAACTCGCTGACGACGACCATCTGCACCCAGGGGTAGAGGTGCATAAGCATCTCGATGCGGTCGCTCACGTGCTCGAGGTTCGAGCGTCGGCCCGAGACATTCAGTTGCAGGCCGGCGATGGCGTAGGGGCGCATGGGTTCGTTCGCCTTTCGTACGAGGCACCATAGGAGCCGGTCATGCGAGGGATGGGGACTTGAGCCAACACGGCGGGCGGAGGCTCAGCCGTTCGCGTGCTGTTCGATGCTGGCACACAGGATGTCGAGCCCGTGCCCGAGCTGCTCGTCGGTGATCACCAGCGGCGTGAGCACGCGGACGCAGTTGCCCGCCACGCCCGCGGAGATGACAAGCAGCCCCTTGCTTCGACAGTCGTCGATGACCGACTTCACGAGCGCGGGCGCGGGCCGGGTGGGGTCGCCGCCCTCGCACAGCTCGATGGCCATCATGGCGCCGAGACCACGCACGTCGGTGACGGCGTTTACCTTCTTCTGGAGATCGGTGAAGCGGGTGCGGATCGTGTCGCCGATGCGCTTGGCTCCGGCGTTCAGGTCGAGCTCCGCCATCCGCTGGAGGGTGGCGAGCGCGGCGGCGCACGACACCGGGTTGCCGCCGTAGGTGCCGCCCAGCGTGCCGGGGTTCACGCGGTCCATCACCGAGGCCTTGCCGATCACGCACGCGATCGGCAGCCCGCCGCCCATGGCCTTGGCCCAGGGCGAGAGGTCGGGCTTCACGCCGCTGTACTCGTAGCCGGCCCACGTGCCCGTGCGGCAGAAGCCCGATTGCACCTCGTCGAAGATCAGCACGATGCCGTGCTTGTCGCAGATCGTGCGGAGGCCCCGCAGGTACGCCTTGGGCGCGACGTTGAAGCCGCCCTCGCCCTGCACCACCTCGATGATGATCGCCGCAACCTGGCTGGCCGACACCGTGTCGTCGAACGCGCGCTCCAGCCGTGCCAGCTCACGCTCCGCCAGCGACGCCTCGTCGATCGTCTCGCCCGGCAGCGCCTTGGGGAAGGGCAGGCGATAGATCTCTGGGGCATACGGGCCGCAGCCTTCCTTCAGACGCACCTTGCTCGTCAGCGAGCCGGCGAGCAGCGTCCGGCCGTGGAACGCCCCCGTATAACAAATGACGCCCGCGCGGCCTGTGGCCTGACGGGCGATCTTGATGGCGTTCTCGACGGCCTCGGCCCCGGTGTTGATGAGCATGGCCTTCGTGCCGTCGCCTGTGTCCTCATGATGGGGGAACAGCTCGACGAGCTTCTCGCACAGGGCGACGTACGGCTCGTACGTCGCCACGTGGGCGCACGCGTGCTGCAACTCGCCCACCTGCTGGCGGATGGCCTCGACCACCACCGGGTCGCTGTGTCCCACGCCCATCACGCCGATGCCGCTGGCAAAGTCGATGAATTGCTTGCCGTCCACATCGGTGATGATGGCGCCCTCGGCGCTGGCGGCTGTCATGGGACTGAGCATGCCCACGCCCGAGCAGACCACCTTCTGGCGGCGGGCGACGAGCTCGTCGCTTCGGGTTCCGGAGGTGGGCGGCGCGGGATTGGTCGAGGCGGTGGCTGGCACGGGCAGGCTCCTGGTTGGGGGTATGGCCCCGGACCGGATTGTATGGGGGACACCGCCGGGCTGGGCTCGGAACGGGTGTCTTATGGGTTCGTTGTGGCGACGTGTGGCTAGCGGTAAATCTTGAGGTTCTTGAGACCGGCGAGCGGCGAGACATCGGTGACGCCCATGCCGGTGAGGTTGAGCGATTGCAGATTGGTGAGTTTGGCGAGCGGGGTGACATCGGTGACGCCCGTGAAGCTGAGATAGAGCGATTGCAGTTTGGTGAGTTTGGCGAGCGGGGTGACATCGGTGACACCCGTGCTGCTGAGGTAGAGCGAATGTAGATTGGTGAGTTTGGCGAGCGGGGTGACATCGGTGACACCCGTGCTGCTGAGGTAGAGCGAATGTAGATTGGTGAGTTTGGCGAGCGGGGTGACATCGGTGACACCCATGCCGCTGAGGTTGAGCGATTGCAGATTGGTGAGTTTGGCGAGCGGGGTGACATCGGTTACACCCGTGTTGCTGAGGTTGAGCGATTGCAGATTGGTGAGTTTGGCGAGCGAGGTGACATCGGTGACACCCATGTTGCTGAGGTTGAGCGATTGCAGATTGGTGAGTTTGGCGAGCGGGGTGACATCGGTTACACCCGTGTTGCTGAGGTTGAGCGATTGCAGATTGGTGAGTTTGGCGAGCGGGATGACATCGGTGACGCGCGTGCCGTTGAGGTCGATCGATTGCAGGTTGGTGAGTTTGGCGAGCGGGATGACATCGGTGACGCGCGTGCCGCTGAGGTCGATCGATTGCAGGTTGGTGAGTTTGGCGAGCGGGGTGACATCGGTTACACCCGTGTTGCTGAGGTTGAGCGATTGCAGATTGGTGAGTTTGGCGAGCGGGATGACATCGGTAACGCCCGTGAAGCTGAGGTCGATCGATTGCAGATTGGTAAGTTTGGCGAACGGGGTGACATCGGTGACGCCCGTGAAGCTGAGGTCGATCGATTGCAGATTGGTGAGTTTGGCGAGCGGCGTCGCGTCGGTGACGCGCGTGAGGCCGAGGTCGATCGATTGCAGATTGGTGAGTTTGGCGAGCGGCGTCGCGTCGGTGACGCGCGCCGGGTCGACATACTCCGGAAGACTGCCATCAACGAGCAACGATTGTTGTACGATCGCCAGCCGCAGCGGATTCACGTGCTGGGCCATCTCGCTGGCGACCGACTTCCGCTCGTCTTCGATATATCCCTCGATGGCCTCCTCAGCCGCCGGCGTGCCGATGAGGCCCAGGGCCCGCACGCTCGCCGCCGTCGTGCGCGCATTGGCGCGGTGGCTGGGGCTTCGCAGGCGCGGCACGACCTCGTCGCCCAACTCGGCCACCGCCGCCGCGGCCCCCATCGTCTGTGGCGGGATCAGGGCCTCGGCGTGCTTACGCAATCGCTCGCGCAGCTCGGCCGGGAGGCGACCGGTCGATTCGGACAGCCGCAGCGCGGCCAGGCGCAGCGGCACGCTCGGCTCGTCGGCGGCCGCGTCGAGCTTGACCAGCGTGTGCTTGGCCAGGTGCTTCGTCGCCCGGTGCTGGTCGGGGTCCGACACGGCGTAGAGCACCACGTCGAGCTGGGCCGGGTCGGCCAGGCACCGCTCGAGCACGCCCCAGTCCTCCGAGGCGGCCAGCCGCGTGCCGGCCAAAAAGTCGCGGAAGGCGTTGTGCAGGAACTCGACGCGGCCGACGGGCTCTTCGCGCAGCACGCCCGAGCGTTCGAGCAGGCGCTCGCGCACCTCCTCGGTCTCCGCCGGGTCCTGCCCGTACTCACCAAGCGCACGGCGGATCTCGGCGTCGAGCGCCGTTACCGACAGGCTGGCCGCCCCGTTGTTGATCATCTTGGCCGCCGCGTCCTGCAGCAGGCCGCGGCGGCGGGCGTAATCCATCCGCGAGTAAGTGTTGGGCAGGGCCGCTCGAAACACCCGACGCTCCTCGTCGCGGTTGAAGACGATCATCTTGCTCAGCGCGGCGAGGAGTTCGTAGGCGCCGCTTGGCAGCGTGTGGTTGTGGTCTAGGTGCAGGGCGCACACCATCGCGGCCATCAGCGGGTTGGTGGCCAGGCGGGCCAGCGTGGGCGCGTCGGCAAGGGCGGCCAGCAGCAGCTCCGGGGCGGCCTCGATGGATTCGGTGGAAAAACCGGCTTGCCGGCGCTGCTCTGCGACCGAGGCGTGCCACTTCTCGATGAGCCGCCGCCGGTCGTCGCCGGTGAGCGGTGCCACGCTGGCCACGTGGAAGGCCTCGCCGTCGAGCCAGTTGTCGGCGACGGCTTCGGGCCGGGTTGTCACGATGAGCGGGGCCTTGGGGTAGGTCGCGACGAGCTCGCGGATGCCCTCGCGGACCCGATCGCGGTCATCAATGGCGACCTCGTCGATGCCGTCGAGCAGGATCAGCCCGTCGCCCTCGCGCAGGAGATTGGCGGCCCAGCTCTGCGGCGGGGCACCGATGGTGTCGAGCACGGTGCGTGGCAACTCGTCGACTGACGGCAGGCGGCCGTCCTCGCAGTCGCGCATCCGCACGAAGAAGGGCACCATGCCCCGCCAGCCCCTGCTGCCGGCCGTCGCCGCGGCACGGACGGCGATCCAGCGCATCAGCGTCGTCTTGCCACTACCGGCAACGCCACGAATGAAGAGGCGGGCGGTCTTCTTCTTGTGTGCCCCGGTTTGCCGTAGGAGGCGTTCCTCTGTCCGGTCGTTGCCATCGAACGGCGTGCTCTCGGCGTGTCCGTGACCTGCAACAAAATGTACCGCGAAGGTCTTACCGATCCCGCCCTCGCCGTGGAGCCACGCCGGGTTGTCCGATGTTGACCCACCGAGAAGACTGTCGAGCGTCTGCTCGACACTCTGGGTCGTGTCGCCCTGCGCTCCCTCGAGCGTGAGCGTTACGTACGCGTCGGTCAGCGGGTAGCGGCTGCACTCGGGCGTCAGCTCGACGCCAAACAGCTCGAGCCAGTCGAGCTTGCCGATGAGCGCTTGGCGGTAGTCGGACTCGTACCGATCGCTCGCGCCGGTGATCTCCAGTTCCAGGCGGCGGACGGTCTCGAGGATCTCGAGCACGCGCGGCGCGTTGGTCTCCAGCGCGACGAGCACCTCGGCGTCACGCGCGGCGTCGTAGCCGCGGATCTGGGAGGCGGCCGCGACCAGCAGGCGGGCCACGCCGTCCAGAGCGCGCTCGTACGCGCTCGACTCGGCCTCGCCGTACTGGCCCTTGGGCAGCGGGCGGGCCTCGCGCAGCAGGTCCGCCACGCGCGCCGCGTCCATCTTGCCCGCGACGAGCACCGATGCATCGAACTCGGCATCGAGCGTGGTTGCCAGCTCTCGGGCGACGCGCTTGAGGGCCGCATCGTCGAGGTGGCGCCCGAAGATCGGGACCAACTGCTCGACGATGCGCTCGGCGAAGATCGTCAGTTGCTTCTCGGCCCGCTTGCGGGTCGAGGCGTCGGCCATGTTCTTGGCGAACAGGTCGTAACCACCCCCCGCGGCGTCCTTCGCCCAGTCGCCGAGCCACTTGCCGGCCAGGTGCTTGAGGATTGGCTTGATGAGTATCGGGCTCAGGATCGCGAGCGTTTCCATGCCCGGATGCTATCGCGCGGTGCACCAAGGTTGGTGGAGCATCGTCGGAGCGTCACATCGCGCCCGTTTCATCCGGGCACCGCCCCCTCGGATCGGGGGGGGGGCGCCCCTCTCGCATGGATCCGCGCCACCGCCACGAGGACCACGCTGGCCGCGATCCATGGATCGGTGACCCCGAGCCATGTCCGGACCACTGCGATCCGCGTCGCGGTGGTTCCGATCCGTTGTCCGGCCACCGATCATCGAGCGCCGGTGAGGCGTTGTCACGTGGCTATCGGCCCATGCCCGTCCGAGATGGATGTCAAGCCTTGCCGGTCGTCGCGGCTGCAACGGTTGCGCGTGCACTCTGGAGCAATCCTGATACATGCGTGCCGGGCGCGTGGTCGGGTGCGGATGGAGCGTCGATGCCAGGAACCGGCAATTCCGCCAGTGGAGACGCAGTCATGGCACCCATCGTTCCCTCCGGAGACCTCGGCAAGCTCCAGTTCTACGAGGCCCACCTGAACCCCTGGGCAACGAATGCGGCCGCCATCGGGCTGAGCGTCGACCAGATCACCGCCATCGACACCCTGACCCAGGCCGCCCGCGCCGCCTTCGACGCCAAGGAGGCCGCCGAGCAGGCCAAGCTCGCCGCGACGCAGAGCTTCTACGATGCCGTCAGCTCGATGCAGGCCACCGGCGCCGGGCTCATCGCCACCATCAAGGCCAAGGCCAAGGCCGACGACGACCCCAGCGTCTACACGCTGGCCGAGATCCCCGCGCCGGGCACGCCCACGCCCACGCCCGCGCCGGGCACGCCCTTCGACTTCCGCGTGTCGCTGCTGCAGAACGGCGCGGTCGAGCTGACCTTCAAAGCCGACAACCCCTCCAACCCCGGCGGCATCGTCTACCAGGTGCTGCGCCAGGACGCCCCGCAGACCGCCTTCGCCTTCCTGGTGAACGCCGGCGAGAAGCGCTTCGTCGACACCTCGATCCCCGCGGGCACCAGCAGCGTGGTGTACCAGGTGACCGGCTACCGCGGCGCGAAGGCCGGCAACCCCGCCCAGTTCCAGGTGCGCTTCACCGCGGGCAACGGCGCGCAGGTGGTCGGCCAGCCGGTATCGCAGCCGCTCGGCCAGCCGAGCATGGCCGCGTAGCAAAACGCGGGTTCTCGATCGGGCCCGAGAGCGGGCCGCGCGTGGACATGCGCCCGAGGACGGGCGGATGCCCACGCGTTGTCGTCTTATGAAGCGGGCTGACACCTGGGCTGCTCGCACAGCCGTGTACGACGAGACCACGGTCCCGAAACCCCGCCGCGGAGCGGCTACTCGCAACCCAGATCAAACAAGTTCTGGAAGCGGATGAAGTCGAAGATCGTCAGCGCCCCATCCCCATCCAGGTCGGCCGAGAGGTCGCCCGCGTCGAACAGGTTCTGGAAGGCAAGGAAGTCGAACACGGTCAGCTCGCCATCGCCATCGAAGTCAACGAGGCACACGAAGCTGCGGTACGCCCGGAAGTCCTCGCCAACGCCGGCCATCACCAGCGTGCCATCGGTGCCCAGTGCGGGCCCGCCGGCTGATCCGAACGGAATCTCGACGCGCCAGCGCTCGGTCAGGTCTGCGTTCAGGCTGGCGAGCGTGGCAGATTCACCGATGCCCCAACTGATGAACAGCCGCCCTTCCAGGTCTACCGCCATCCGCACGAGCCCTTCGGCGAAGACCGTGAAGCTGCGGTCGATGACGTCTCCCGTGTCGGGGTCGAGACGCATGATCGAACCGCCAGGATCGATGCTGTACACGCTGCCGTCGGGGCCGACGGCCAATTCGGCGGATGCGAACGCCGCTTCGGCCCGCCAGCGAACGTCGATGCTGTCGCCGTTGTCGTCCAAGGCGTAGAGGAAGTCGACGTCGGGTCCGCCGCCCGTGCGATGCACATAGATGCGGCCGTCCGGCCCAATCATGGGAGGGCTCGATGTCACGAAGCCCGACATCAGCTCGCTCTCCACCTCGAGATCGCCCGTTTCGAGATCGAAGCGACGCACGACGTTGCCACCCGCGGTACGGTCGACGACGTACACACCATCGCCATAGATGGCCGCCCCGCACACGCCATGGTACGAGCACTCGCGCGGGGCGAGCCACACGAGGTCGCCCGTCTCGGCATCGAAGCGTGCGACCTCGAAGTCCGACGGAACGATCGGATCGCCGTCGTCGGCGAACACGGCGCCATCCCACGGCCCCGCGGTCGTTTGACCGGGAGAAACCCAGAGCACGTCGCCGGTGGCCGCGTCGAGCGCATGAAGCCGCGCCGTCGATGTGCCGCCATCACCGCTGCGCGCCGCGAAGACGCGGCCGTCACGCACACCCAAGAGCACCGTGAACCACTGCTCGCCCACGATGGGCAGGTCGGCTCGCCAGAGCTCGGTGCCGGTGTCCAAGTCCAACGCCACGAGCGGCGAGCCTTCTGGATTGAGCTCGTCGGGATCGGAGAACGCTCGTACGACGAAGACACGCCGTCCCTCGATCAGCGGATACCACGAGCTGGTTGAGTGCCGCGCGCCGGTCCACAATTCGGTCGGCTCGTCCGGCCCCACAACGCTCACGCGCCCGTTGCGCTGCGCGTTGCCCCCGGGGTTCGACCAGTCCTGGGCGGCCGCCGAGAACGCAAGAACGGGAATGGCAACGGCGGAAACCAGCAAGCGTGTGTGGTGCATCGGGACACTCCTCTCCGAACCAGGGATCAGCATGCCAAGCCGCGAACCGGACGGCTCGGCTTGTGGATATACAGTGATGCCCTATCCAGCGTTGCGTACGACCGGTGGTGTGAGACGCAAACAAAGGCAATACATCAGCCGCAAGGACCAGTAAGATCTGGCTCGTGGTTCGTGCCGCCGTGCGCCGTCCACATGGGTGGTTCGTTTCAGAATTCTGCGGTCGAGTGTTTGCGACGAAGCACGTTATCAAATCTGATGTTCGATTGTCGGGGAGTAGATCACCTATCGCGATGCACGGTTACGCTTCGCCTTCGCCACGGCTACACACGAAATTGTCCAAAACCCCACGAACAAGAAGATCGACCCGATCCCGCCAACGAACCACGTGATCGGATTGATGATACCAGCCGTACCCGGAAACACGACGGCACGAGCATGGTATCGCTGGTCCGTGTACACAAAGAACGGCTCCCGCTCGTGCATTTGCGCGAGCAGTTCTTCGGCGTCGGCTCTCTTGTCACCCCACGACCAACGGGTCTCGCCATAGCCGAGGCGTGTGCCACTGTATTCGTATCCGTCGATTATGTACAAGTATCTTACTTCAAGGCGATACGACACACCGCCATCCCCGTCTTCGTGCCGGCGGATGGATGCGGATTCCAGCGAAGCGGGTGTCTCCACGAGCGTGGCGTTTCGTGCTTCGAGCAGCGGCAAGATGTCCGCGTTCACGACGTATCCGACGACACTGAGTCCAACCATGAGACACAAGAAGTAAACCAAGAGCTCGAACGGTCCAACGTCCGCGCTCGTGTTCTTGTAAGTGTGTCGCATAACACAATCTTACACCAACCCCCACGACACATACTTCAAGCTTGTGTACTCCTCCATCACGTACTTCCCACCCTCGCGTCCGAAGCCCGAGTGCTTCACGCCGCCGAAGGGTGCCTGAGCGGTCGAGGGGGCCGCGTCGTTGGCGCCGACGATGCCGTACTCCAGAGCCTCGGCCGTGCGCATCAGGCGGGTCGCGTCGCTCGTGAAGAAGTAGCTGGCTAGGCCAAACGGCGTGTTGTTTGCCGCGTCGATGGCCTCCTGGTCCTTCTCGAACCGCGCGACGGGCGCAACAGGGCCGAAGGTCTCTTCACTGGCGCACTTCATATCCGGCGTCATACCGTCGATGACAGTGGGGGCGTAAAAGCGATTCGCTAGGCCGTCGAGCTCGACCATCTCGCCACCGACCTTGATCTTCGCGCTCTTGCTCCTGGCATCATCGACGTGCTCCACGACTTTCTCGATGGCCTTGTCGTTGATTAGCGGGCCGATATTGACGCCGTCGTCTGTACCGCGACCGGCCTTGAGCTTGCTCACGGCAGCCGCGAAGCGATCCATGAATGCGTCGTAGATGCCGGCTTGCACGTAGAACCGATTCGCGCAGATGCACGTCTGCCCTGCGTTGCGGAATTTGCACGCCACCGCCGCGCTCACGGCTCGCTCCAGGTCGGCGTCGTCGAACACGATGAACGGAGCATGCCCGCCGAGCTCCATCGAGAGCCGCAGCAGGTTGTCGCTAGATTGCTTGACGAGCAGCTTGCCCACAGGTGTGGAGCCAGTGAAGCTGAGCTTGCGCACGCGTTCGTCGGCGAAGAACGCGCCGCCGATGGTGGCCCCCTCGCCCGTCACGATGTTCACGGTGCCCGCTGGCAGGCCCGCTTCCATTGCCAACTCGCCAATGGCAAGCGCGCTCAGTGGTGTGAGTTCGGAGGGCTTGATGACGGCGGTGCACCCGGCTGCCAGAGCGGGCCCAAGCTTGCGCGTGATCATCGCCGCCGGAAAGTTCCACGGTGTGATGATCGCGCACACACCCACCGGCCGACGCATCACCAGGATGCGCTTGTCGTTGCTGCTTGCCGGTACTATCTCGCCGTACATCCGCGGCGCCTCGCCGGCGGCCCACTCCAGGAACGCCGCGGCGTAGTTGATCTCGCCCTTGGCCTCGCCCAGCGGCTTGCCTTGCTCGGCTGTCATGATGGCTGCCAGCCGGTCCGCGTCACGCAGCATCAACTCGGCCAGCCTTCGAACCAGCTTGCCACGCTCGGCGGCCGGCCGCTGCGCCCACGGGCCGAACGCCTCGTGCGCAGCATCGATCGCGCGCCTCGTCTCTCCAGCACCCGCATCGGGGATGGTCGCGATCACCGCGTCCGTGGCCGGGTCGGCCACATCGAGCGTTTTGTGGCTGTCGGCATTGATCCAGTTGCCAGCGACGAGGTTATTTGTTATGATATTGTTTGGAATGTCCACACCGATTCCCCATTCTCCGGCTAGTTGGCCGAGCCGTCCTCGACCGAAGGATGTTATGGGCTCTTGCATATCACCCGGGCGAGCCTAGGCCGGATGGAGAGCTTTTCATCCATCCATGCGGATGAATGGATATACTAGAGCATGAAAACAGCCGACCCACTGTTCTCCAGTCCCTTCGCTCGGGCCTTGATCAGCCGAGTGCTCATACTCGATGGTGCCATGGGTACCAGCCTCTACAGCCGTGATCTGACGGTCGAGGGTGACTACTGCGGCTGTGAGAACTGCACCGACATCCTGGTCGACAGCCGGCCTGATGTTGTGGAAGAGATCCACCGCGACTTTCTGGAGGTTGGGGCCGACTGTATCGAGACCAACAGCTTCGGTGCCAACACCCTCGTGCTGGGTGAGTTTGACCTTGCCGAAAAGGCGACCGAGTTCAGCCGCAGGTCGGCCGAGATCGCCCGGGCCGCGGCCGACGCGTATTCGACCAAGGACAAGCCCCGGTTCGTCATGGGTTCGATGGGCCCTGGCACCAAGCTCATCACGCTGGGCAACACCACCTGGCCGGCCATGCTCAACAGCTACACCAACCAGGCTGTGGGTCTCATCGAGGGCGGCGTCGATGTGTTCCTCATCGAGACCTGCCAGGATCTCTTGCAGGTCAAGTGCGCCGTCAACGCCTGCCTGCGCGCGCTCGAGCAGAAGGGCCGATCGGTCGCCGACATCCCGATCTGTGTTTCGGTCACCATCGAGCAGACCGGCACCATGCTTATGGGCACCAGCATCGAGGCCGCCGCCCACGCTTTGCGGCGCTATCCGATCTTGAGCCTTGGCCTCAACTGCGCCACCGGCCCGACCGAGATGGCCGAGTACGTCCACTGGCTGGGCAAGCACTGGGATCGCCACGTGTCGGTCGTGCCCAACGCCGGGTTGCCAGTGCTCGTCGAGGGACGCACGGAGTACCCGCTCAAGCCCGGTCCGTTCGCCGAGGCGATCGAGCGTTTCGTCGAGGGTAGCGGCGTGGGGCTCGTCGGTGGTTGCTGCGGTACCACGCCCGGACACATCAAGGGGCTCGTCGAGATGGTGGGTGATCGTGAGCCCAAGCGCACCGAGCGCAGAACCATGCTGCCCAGTTGCACCAGCCTGTACCAGCCCGTCGAATATCGCCAGGACAACTCGTTCCTCATCGTGGGCGAGCGGTGCAACGCGTCGGGTAGTCGCAAGTTCAAGCGTTTGCTCGAAGAAGAAGATTGGGACGGCATCGTGGGCCTCGCCAAGCAGCAGGTGCGCGAGGGCAGCCACGTCCTCGACGTGAACGTTGACTACGCAGGCCGAGACAACGCCCGTGACATGCGAGAAGTGGTCCAGCGGCTGGTTCGCCAGGTCGATGCTCCGCTCATGATCGATAGCACACAGGTCGCGACCATCGAGGCGGGCTTGCAGTGTGCTGGCGGCAAGTGCATTATCAACAGCGCCAACTTCGAGGACGGCGAAGAGAAGTTCGACGAGATCTGCAGGCTCGCCAAAACCTACGGCGCAGGCTTGGTCATCGGCACCATCGACGAAGACCCCGAGGCCGCCATGGCCCGCACCGCCGACCGCAAGTACGCTATCGCCCGGCGATCGATCGAACGTGCAACGCAGGTGCACGGCCTTGACGAAACGGACATCTTCATCGACCCCCTGGTGCTGCCTATCTCGACCGGTATGGACGATGATCGCCGTAGCGCTCTTGCTCTCGTCGAGGGCACCAAGTGCATTGCTGAGGCGTTCCCCAACGTGCAGATCACCTGCGGCCTGAGCAACGTGAGTTTCGGGCTCAAGCCTGCCGCGCGACAGGTTCTGAACAGCGTGTTCCTCGACGAACTGGTCAAGGCCGGCATGACGAGCGCCATCGTGCACGCCAGCAAGATCCTGCCACTGGCCAAGATCGAGGAAGACCAGAAGCGTGTCGCGATGCACCTGGTCTACGACCGGCGTGATGAGAGCGTCGGCGGCACGGGCCTCCCTTCTTCTGACGAGGAGGAACTCGCCCTTGTCTGAGACCTACGACAAGAGCTACGACCCACTCCAGGCCTTCATCGATCTTTTCAAGGACGTCGACAACGTCGGCGGCATGATTGAGGAGAAGAAGGACCTGACGCTCGAGGAACGTCTGCGCGCCCACATCATCGACGGTGAGAAGGAAGGTCTGCACGATGCCCTCGATGAGGCCATGCACAAGTACAAGCCCCTGGAGATCGTCAACGACCACCTGCTCGATGGCATGAAGACCGTCGGTGAGCTCTTCGGTTCCGGCCAGATGCAGCTTCCCTTCGTGCTGCAGAGTGCCGAGGTCATGAAGATGGCTGTCGCCCACCTGGAACCGCACATGGAGAAGGTCGAGGGCGAGGGCAAGGGGTCCATCGTGCTGGCCACGGTCAAGGGTGATGTGCACGACATCGGCAAGAATCTGGTTGACATTATCCTGAGCAACAACGGCTACACCGTCCACAACATTGGCATCAAGCAGACGCTGCCACAGATCCTTGAAGCGTGGAAGGAGACCAAGGCCGACGCCATCGGTCTTAGCGGTTTGCTCGTCAAGTCCGTCACCGTGATGGAAGAGAATCTCAAGGAGATGACCGAGCAGGCCATCGACGTGCCGGTCATCCTCGGTGGGGCCGCCCTCACGCGGCACTACTGCGAAAGCCACCTGCGTGATCTGTATGCCGGCAAGGTGTTCTACGGCAAAGATGCCTTCGAGGGCCTGCGCACCATGGACATGCTCAAAGCAGGCAAGACCGGCGTGCTCGACGGCGAGATCGCCGAGCGACTAGGCAAACGCAGCGACGCCCAGAAAGTCATCGCCGAGGCGCGCGCGAAGAAGGCCGAGCAGCAGGACGAGTTCGCGGCGAGCAAGAACGATGGTGGCGCCGTCACGGCTGTTCGCAGCAACGTCGCGACTGACATCGACGTGCCCGAGGCGCCCTTTTGGGGCTCTCGCGTGGTGGAGGGGCTCGATCTCGACGAGATCTACCCCTTCATCAACACCATCGCGCTCTTCCGAGGCCAGTGGCAGTTCAAGAAGGGCTCGATGAGTCCCGAGCAGTACGAGGCTTTCCTGGAAGACAAGGTCGAGCCGATCTTCGCTCGCCTCAAGGCCCAGTTGCGAGACAACGGCATACTGCGCCCGCGCGTGGTCTACGGCTATTGGCCCGTGCAAAGCGATGGCGACGACCTGATCGTCTTCGATCCCGAGGATCACGATAAAGAAGTCGAGCGCTTCCGCTTCCCGCGGCAGGCCTCCAGCAAGAGGCTCTGCGTTGCCGATTTCTTCAAGAGCGTCGATAGCGGCCGGAAGGACGTGCTCGGCCTGACGTGCGTCACGATGGGCGACGATGTGAGCAAGCTCGCCAAGAGACTCTTCGACGCTAACGACTTCACCGAGTACCTCTACACCCACGGCATGGGCGTGGAGACTGCCGAGGCGCTGGCCGAGCTCTGGCACAAGCGCATCCGCGCCGAGCTTGGCATCGGCGGCGACGACTCGCCCAAGATCCCCGAGCTCTTCCGCCAGAAGTACCGAGGCAGCCGTTACAGCCCCGGCTACCCCGCCTGCCCCGACATGAGCGATCAGGAAATCATCTGGCGATTGCTCGAGCCACAGCGCATCGGCTGCCAGCTCACCGAGAACTGGCAGATCGATCCTGAGCAGAGCACCAGCGCCTTCGTGGTGCATCATCCCGAGGCGAAATACTTCAACGTGTGACGCCAGGGTCGTGGTGCCACGGCCAGCACGCCTCGACCACGAAAATCTTCTTGTTCAGCGCGTGATCCTGGAGAACGGCTCACGCTCACGATCTCGTGGGTCGATCGTACAGTCCCGTGCCTGGGCCCACGAAAGGAGCCCGCCATGCGTCGGCTTGGTCTCGCCATATCTTCGCTGTCTTTCGTGAGCGCTATCTGTGTCCCGGTGTTGCCCACCCACGCCGACGCGACCGAGGTCGGCAAGGACGGCACCACCATTGATCTGGGTGCACGAGGCCGCGTTACCACCATCGAAGTCAAGAACGACACCGGCGAGACCGCCAGCGATGTCACGCTGGTCTTGCTTGACGCCGGCGGTGCCCTGATCGACGAAGTGGACATCAGTGGTGCGTTGGATGATGTCGATGACGATGGCAACGGCAAGCTGGAGCCGGGCGAGGACGATCACGCGGTCGATCCTCCCGCAAGCAGCGCCAAGGCCATTATCAAGGAAGGTCGCATCGCGGACGGCGCCACCCGAGGCATCGTGGTCGTGTTCGACAAGGCTCTGCCCGAGGGCTCGCGGCTGAAGATCCTGCTTTCCAAGGAAATCCTGGGGCGTCATGCCGACATGTACACCGAGTCCGATGTCGACGCCGCAAGCGGGCGGGCCGGTCGTGTGCCACTAGGGCCCGGTGCGGCCCAGGCAGCCACGGGCGTGCTCAACGTCGGTGATGCGCCCATCGCGAAGCTGGAACTGCTGCGTCGCGGTTCGCCCGCGTCGGCGGAGTGCTGGCCGCCGGTCGCCATCGAACACGACGAATTGGATCGCATGCGCTGGTTTGTGGAAGACGATCGGGCCGTCATGCTCTTCGATAAGCCCGTCGAGTCTGGAGAGATCTTCCAGTTCGGGCTGGTGCTGCCGCGTCCGATGGATACCGAGGAGAAGGCATTCACGCTCGTCATCGAGCCCTCGGTCGGCGCTGAACCCTGCTACGCCGACTTCGATGGCGATGGCGAGTTGACCATCTTCGACTTCCTTGCGTTCCAGAACGCCTTCGTCGATGGAACTCTCGCGGCCGACTGTGATGGCGATGGTGGAATGTCGATCTTCGACTTCCTCTGCTTCCAGAATGCCTTTGCCGCGGGCTGCCCGTAAGGCCGAGCCGATTGCGGTTCTTGCGTGGCGAACGAAGCGTCCGGTGTAGTCAGCGCCGACGCGGAGCCAGCGTTGGCGCGGGCCGGCCCCGAGTGAGATCGAAGGCCGCGTGGAAGTGGCGGTCCGACCCCTCACGCCGCAGCTTGTAGCTCAGAATGGCCCCGGGTCGCAACTCGATCGTCCAGACCGTGTCGCTCGCGCCCTCGCTGAGATGACCGGTAAACTCGTCGGCGTAGAAGTCCTGCGAGGTTCCGGTGCCCGGGCCGCGCGTGCTGCCGCCATACCCGCTGGGCAGGCTGGTGTCGCCCGCATCCGTATCGTGCGCGTGCTTGAGCATCAGAGTATCGTTGCCATAGGTAAGCGTCAGCGTCACCCACTCCTGTCCTTCGATCAGCAGTGGCATAACGACCTGCTCGTCGGTGCACTCGGCTATGTACAGCGCCAGCGGCTTGTCGCGAAATGTGGGGCTCTTCGTGCTGTCGATGATGACTCTGCCTGGGAACGCCCGGCCACACAAACCACTCACGTTGCTCCAGAACGCGTCCTGCGGCCCTACGTCCGGCTTGCTCGAGCAGCCCAGGCCGTGCATCGGCACGACACTCATGACAACGAGGAAGACAATCCGCCAAGCCACGCCTCGCACGCCGTCCCCCTTCCTCAGTATCCCAGCGTTGCCGCACCCAACCGCCGAATCTGATCTTTCCTCGGGTCGATCCCGGTTGGCTGGAAGTCGAACCCGATCGACGTGTCGCCCGTGATGTCGTTGTACGTCAGCCGGGCGGTCAGGATCAGGTGCGGCATCTCGCGCCCAACCCGAACCGTCGCGCTCTGGAACTGCCCTGCCTTCTCGTCGTATACACCGACCGCTCCGAACGAGTATCGATCGCCAAGCTGGTAGTCCAGGCCAGCGTTGATGTAGGTGTCGTCGCTGTACCCGAGCCGGCGCAACTCGGCAAACATCCTCATGTCGGGCCATTGCTCGATCTCGAAGCCGACCACGCCCTCGGCCGCCCGGTTTGCCTCTAGGTCGTAGATGAACTGCCCGGTGACACCCAGCACGTCCGTTGGCCGCCACGCCGCTTCCAGGTCGAGCGAGTCGCCGAACTGGCTCCGCTCGGGGTACGCATCGAAGAACCGAGGCGTGCGATCCTCGTCGAGCCGATCCTCGCCGGCAAAGACCAAGTGCGTGCCGAGCCTCAGCACGTCGACCGACTCGTACGTGCCAAGAGATCCGCGCATGGTCTGGAATGTCTGATCAACGCCGAAGCGGATGGCCGGCCCGCGCGCGAAATTCTCGACGTTCTCGTCGTACACCGGGATCGCGCCCTGCGCGACGGTCGAGTCGCCGTACCACACTGTCGCGTTGGGTTCAATGATGTGCCGGACGCGATACAGATCGAGCACGGGGACGTCCACGTCGTCGTATATGCGAGTGAGCTGCGTCGAGAATCGCGTGCCCACCGCCCCGCTGGCCACCAGAGAGTCGGCGTCCTCTCCACTCGCGGCGCTGAAGTCATCGAATTCGGTGTCGTACGCCGTCAGTCGTCCGGTGACGAATGGCTGCACGCGCAGCACTCCAACCTCGAACTGGCTGCTGAGCTCGTGCTGTGTGTCGAAGCGGAAGATGGCCGATTCATCCAGCCCCTCGGCCCGCAGGCGGTCGCCGGGGCTCTGCCCCGGGGTGACGCCCAAGGCCGCCTGGGCGCGTTGCGTGCTGACAAAACCCAGTTCGGCGGCCGTGGGTTCGGTAAAGCTCAATCTGAGCTGTCCCACCCGACTGTCGCTGCGATACGTCACAAGACCCGGCGCCGACTCGCTGAACAGGTCATCGCCCGGGCGCGCATAGCGTAGCTCCGGCAGCCTCTCGACCGCGTACCCACGCGAGCGCAGCTGATAGTCGCTCACCAAGAAGTCATTGGTTTGCACGTTGGCGCCCAGCAGCAGCATGCTGCTCTCGCCCGCGTACTGCACGCTCGCGCCGGTCATCGGCTCGCGGCTGTTCCGGGCCACGTTGGGTAAGAACGTGCCAACCACGTTCTCGTCACCGAACCACGACGCCTCAGCCCGCAGCGTCCAGTTGTCGTCGAGCTTGCCCATGTGCTCGAGCATCGCCAGTGTTCGATTCTCGCCGTCCCGATCGATGCGCGCGCCCGTGGGTAGCAGATCGCGGCCCGTGTCGTTGAACAAGTTGTACACGAAAAGGCTGCCGTCGCCGCCAAATCGGTCACTCCAAGTCAAATCGCCACCGATGGCGATGCCACGCTGGAAGTAGCCGTCGATCAACAGGTCGAGACTCAAGCCCGCTGGTGCATCGATGCCCGTGAGCGCAAACCCGTCCCACGTGGTCCGCACCACGTCGCCGTGCCGGTCGCCGGTCTCATAGCCGATGTTTCGCAGCGGGATCCGTGTGGGGTCGCCCACGTAGATCGGCCAGTAAAAGAACGGCACGCCAGCTGCTCGCACGGTGATGTTCCGCGCGTCCGCGACCATCCGCGTCCCACCGTCGGCCCGTTCCCGAGATCGAAGGGTGAGCGTGCTGGCTCCGAGCGCCAGGTGCGGACGGAAGAAGCCCGTCGTCGTCAGCCGGGCGCCCGTGGCGGTCACTTCCTTGAGGGAACGCTGGCGGATCTCCTTGGCCCGCACGTAGATCGGCACCGGCGCGCCCGCGGGCTCGGCTCGGAACACCGCGTCGAGCAGCAGCGCCTGGTCTTCCGACAGGTCATAGTACACGCGCGGCGATCGAACTCGATAGCGGTCGATGTCGCCCCGCTCGCCCGGTCGATCTCGTTCGATGTCGGCCACGACCTCGCCCTCGAGGTATACGCCCATCACGTCGCTCGCGTCCAGCCGCGGCGTGCCCACCAGGTTGGCCTTATGGAACAGCACCGCGTCCTGCGCTGTCAGTTGGGCTCGCCGACCGCCCGCGTTGTCATCGAAAAGAATCGCCACCGGCCCGCGTAGCACCACCGCATACGGCGGGCTGCCATCGATGCCATCGCCCAGCCGCACCTGCTCCACGCCCGCCGCCGAGAAGCTCACCCGCCCCCGCACCGGCAGGATCGGCTCGCGCACATCGAGCGAGCCGAGCCGATCGCGAGCCAGTTGCAGCACGCTGCGCAGGGCCTCGTCCTCCGCCGCCAGCATCTCGCCGCTCACTTCCGGGAGTGCGATGCCAACGATTTCTCGTAGCCGATCGGTGAACAGCGATTCGGCCATCGCGACCGCCCGTCCCGTCTGGCTTGCTCCCGCCGGCGGCGTCCGCTCCAGCAGGATGGACGACGTGTCAATCCCCGCCCCAGGCTCCAGATACCCCTCGATGGGCACGATGGGCCCGGCGATGCCCGCTCCGGGCGCGCCGGTGGGCATCATCGCGTCTTCCAAGAGCAGGTAGAACTGCTGCCCACCGTCGGGCAACCCCTGCACCCATGCGTGCAGCCTCCGTGCCCGCAGGTCGAGCGTGCCCAGCGTGAGCCGCACGTCGCCCTCAAGCACTACCCGTCGTGTGGTCGCAGCGCCAGGGGTGAGGGAGGCCTCGTTCCACGCCCACCCCCGCTGCCCGGCCATCTCGATAAGTTCCAGTGCCGCAGGCTGGGCCTGTTCGACCGCCGGTAGTTGGACGGGTCCAAACCCTTCGCCGGTGATGGCCAAGGGGTCGAAGCCTTCCTGTGCGAACACACCGAACGCCAGCCCGACGACGCCCGTGAGGGCGGCCAAGGTTCTGGTGCGGTGATGGGGGCTGGGCATGCGCCGAGTCTAGGGGGGACTCCAGCCGATGCGGGAGTTCGGGGTCAGACTTGATCCACCGTGTTTCGTAATCGGGCAGGAACGAAATCCGAGGGGTCGGGTCTCGATCCGCCGTCTATCTAATCACTCTGCTTTTGGCAACATTTTGGACGCCGGGGTTTTCCGATGCTTTTAGACGTGGGTTCAGTCGGCGGCCGCTGGCTCGAATACCCACTCGGGGAACGGATCGGGCCACGCCGACCAGACCTCCCGGCCCATGTCAAGTTCTTCGTCGGTGAGCAGACAGCTGTCCAGCAGCGAGCGCGCGCGGGCTTCATCGAGTTCTACTCCGATGATCACCAATTCCTGGCGGCGATCACCGAAGGGTTCTTGCCACTTCGATTCGATCCACGCGACCGACTGGGGATCATTCGGCCATCGGTCGCGCGGTGCGACGGCCCACCAACGGCCGACGGGCTCCATGCGGAACGAGCCGCCCGCCTGCGACCACATCGCGGCGAAATCGTGCTTGGTGGCGAGCCAACAAAAGCCCTTCGAGCGCGTCGGCCGGAGCACGCCGGTGGTCATCATGTCGTAGAGCCGCTGGGGATGGAACGGCCGGCGGGCCCGGTAGACGAAGCTGGAGATGCCGTACTCCTCGGTCTCGGGCGTGTGCTCGTTGCTCAGTTCCTTGATCCACGCGGCCGAGTTCGTCGCGGCTTCCATGTCGAACCGATCGGTACCGATGATCTCGCGCAGGCCCACCTCGGCGTTGACGGTGCGGATCATCTTGGCATCGGCGTTGAGCGTGCGGATCACCGCCTCGACCTCGCGCAGCTCGTCGTCGCTGACCAGGTCGCACTTGTTGACCAGGATCACGTCGGCAAACTCGACCTGGTCTGTCAGCAGATCGGCAATTGTCCGCTCATCATCCTCGCCCAGACCCATCCTGCGATCGTGCAGGCCGTCGGATGCCTGGAACTCGTTCCGGAAGCTGGACGCATCGACGACCGTCACCATCGTGTCCAGCTTCGAGAGCCTCGCGAGCGACCGGCCGGCCTCGTCCTCGAACGTGAACGTCTGCGCCACCGGGAGCGGCTCAGAGATGCCGGTGGATTCGATGAGTAGATAGTCGAACTTGTTCTCTCGGGCCAGCCGGGAGACGGCCTTGAGCAGGTCATCTCGCAGCGTGCAGCAGATGCACCCGTTGGACATCTCGACAAGCTCTTCTTCGACGCGGTCGAGGCTGGCGTCGCCCTGCTTGACCAACTCGGCGTCGATGTTGACCTCGCTCATGTCGTTGACAATCACGGCGACGCGCAGGCCTTCGCGATTGCGGAGGACGTGGTTGAGCAAGGTCGTCTTGCCCGCGCCAAGGAATCCCGAGAGCACGGTGACGGGGAGGCGTTCACGCTTGCCCACGAGCTTGGCGATTGCGTCGATCATGGGTACCTCCAGTGAGTGGTGTGTGTATGGGCGGGCGCGCCCTGGTGCCAATCAGATCGAATGTAATACTATGCTAATGATATAGCATTATCAATATAGCAGCTGACCATGTCCATCCGTTATTCCCAACGGCCCCAACACCGGATTGCGGATGTCGCTCAAAACAGCCCGAGTCGATGAGTCTGTGGTTGGCGGCCGGAGCGCCGCGACAACTGGCCTGGTCCCTTACTCCCCGGCCAGTCCCACATCCTCCATCACCATCTCCACGGCGTGCCGCTCCAGCCCGTGCAGCACGACGAGGTCGACGCGCAGCGGCATGGCCGTCTGGTCGCCGATGCCCACGCTGAGGTCGCCGATGGACAGGATGATGCTGTCGCGCGTGACGGTCTCTTGGGCCCTCTGGATCAACTGCAGGATCTGCCCGTTCGCGTCGCGGACGGCGATGGCCGGGATGATGGGAGTCGCCTCGAACACCTCGGGATCACCCTCGGCGTCGCCCGAATCCGGACGAACCCGATCGATGAAGTACTCCATCGCCACCCGGATGTATCGCCGGCCGCCGTTCTCCACGAGTCTGGTGTCGCGCAACAGGAACCGCACCCCCGGCGCGACCTCCTTGTGTTCTTCCATTGCTTCGAGCGGAACGCTGGCGATCTCCATCTTCGATGCGTGGACCACGTCCAACTCGACCGCCATGCGGTCGATGTGACCCGGCAACGCGTCGAGCTGCGCGTGTGCCGAGAAGCTGCTAGAGATCATCTGCATGGCCATGTACTGCTCGTGCGACAATTCCGGCGGGCGCTGGAGCAATTGATGCACGTTGCGCAGCAAGGCCTGGGAGAGCTGGTAGCGTCGCTGAGGCAGGGCCATGGTTTGTCCCCGCCGAGTCTCTTCAATGTTGATTGCTCGGCCGTCGCCGACGAACTCGGTGACCTCTGCCGACAGCACTGCCGTCGAGCCGGCGAAGTTGCCATCGGGCCTCGGCTTAGCCCCTTCGATGAGTGGTAGCGGCGTTACCTTGCCGTTCACCGAGATTGTCCGTGAAGGCGTTCGAGGTGGGCTCGTTGCGCCATAGACCCGCACCGTCGCCGAGATGTTGTCGATCTCGATGCGCGAGCCCTCGAGCTCGACCGGCGGTGCCAACTCCGGCGAGGGAGACCCAACGTCCGAGAGCGAAGCTCCCGCGGCTGACAACGTAAGGAGGATTCCCGCTAGAAGGACCGAGGTGCGCATGTGCAGTCTCCAAGCCGAGTGGTATGCGAATGATCCACCATACCCGAAGATGCCCCGAGCGCCAAGACCAAGTCATCCGGTTCGTCGCCTTGTGACCACCCCGTGACCACCCGCCTCCTGACTCCAATTCGTCGTTGTGTCGATCCGTCTCTCCCCAAGAACCCCCATACCATCCTTCCCCATGTTCAAGATCGACCTGCACACCCACATGCTGCCCCCAACAATGCCCGACTTTGCCGCCAAGTTTGGCTACGGGGGCTGGGTCAATCTCACGCCGATTGCTTCGGACGACCCCGGCGACTTCGCCGGCGGCGCGGCGATGACCATCGACGGAAAGTTCTTCCGCAACGTCAAGCCCAACTGCCTGCACGCCGACGCGCGGCTGCGCGACATGGAACTGCACAACGTCCAGGTCCAGGTCGTCTCGACGGTGCCGGTCATGTTTGGCTATTGGGCCAAGGCCGAGCACGCACTCGAGGCCGCCCGGCTGCTCAACGACGATCTGGCCGAGCGGTGCCGGGCCCGCCCCGACCGCTTCATCGCCTTGGGCACGCTGCCGATGCAAGACCCGAAGCTCGCGGTCAAGGAACTCGAACGCTGCATGAAGGACCTGGGCATGGCCGGCATCCAGATCGGCAGCCATATCGAACGGCCGGGCGATTCGGACTGGAATCTGTGGGAGCCGGCGCTCTTCGAGGTGTTCGAGGCCTGCCAGGCCTTGGGCGCGAGCATTCTCGTCCACCCGTGGGACATGATGGGCCGCGACCAGATGGGCAAGTACTGGCTGCCATGGCTGGTGGGCATGCCGGCCGAAACCGCGCGCGCCGTGTGCGCGATGATCTTCGGCGGCGTGTTCGAGCGATTACCCGACCTGCGCGTGTGCTTTGCGCACGGCGGCGGCTCGTTCCCCTACACCATCGGCCGCATCGAGCACGGCTTCAACAGTCGCCCGGACATCGTCGCGGTGGACAACGCCCACAACCCCTGGAGCTACCTGGCAGACTACGGACGACCCGCCCGCTTCTGGGTCGACTCGGCCGTCTACAGCCGCAACGCCCTGCGCTACCTAATCGCGATGATGGACGAACGCCGCGTCGCGCTCGGCAGCGACTACCCCTTCCCCCTGGGCGAAGCCCGCCCCGGCGCGATGGTCGACTCGATGTACGACCTCACCGACAAAACCAAACGCCAGCTCATGAGTGGTTCTGCCCTTGAGTTCCTCGGCATGGACGCCGCCCGCTTCCCCGATCTTACTGAAGAGCGCAATGCGGCGCGCGAACGGGCAGCAACGTTCCCAAGCGAGGCCGGCCAGTGAGTGACCAGCTCTTCCAAGAGGCGAAGCAACTCGACGCAGCCGACCCCTTGGCCGGCGAGCGTGCCAACTTTGCTATCCCCAAAGATGCCGCCGGCAACGATCTGGCCTATTTCACCGGCAACTCCCTTGGCCTGATGCCAAAGAGCGCTCGCGCCGCCGTCGAGCAGGAGCTCGACGACTGGGCCAAGCTCGCCGTCGACGCCCATCTCGATGGCACCAACCCCTGGTTCAGCTACCACGAGCGTTTCCGCGAGACGGGGGCTCGCTTGGTCGGTGCCAAGCCGGGCGAGGTCGTCATGATGAACGGCCTGACCGCCAACCTGCACTTCATGCTGGCCAGCTTTTACCAGCCCAAGGGCAATCGCACGAAGATTATGGTGGAAGACGCGCTCTTTCCCAGCGACGACTACGCCGTCGAAAGCCACATCGATCACCGCGGGTTCGATGCGAACGCCAACATGATCCGCCTCCGCCCGCGCGATGGCGAGCAGACGCTGCGGACCGATGACATCGTGGGCGCGATTGAAGAAGCGGGCGACGCGCTCGCCCTCGTCATGCTTGCCGGCGTGCAATATCGCACGGGCCAGTGTTTCGACATGCCAGCCATCACCGAGGCCGGGCACAAGGCCGGCGCGATGGTCGGCTGGGACTGCGCTCACGCCGCCGGCAACGCGCCGCTGCAACTGCACGACTGCGACGCCGACTTCGCCGTGTGGTGCAGCTACAAGTACCTCAACTCCGGCCCGGGCGCCATCGCCGGCTGCTTCGTCCACGAGCGCCATGGCAAGAACGCCAGACTTCCGCGCCTGGCCGGCTGGTGGGGCAACGACCCCGCAACACGCTTCAAGATGGAGTCGGGCTTCGTCCCTCGACAAGGTGCCGACGGCTGGCAACTCTGCAACCCGCCCATCCTCGCGATGGCCCCGCTGGCCGCGTCGCTCGACATCTTCGACCGCGTCGGCATGCCCGCCCTGCGTGAGAAGAGTCTGAAGCTCACCGGCTTCCTCGAGCGAGCCGTCCTGAGCGTCGCGCCATCGGCGCGCATCATCACGCCCACCGATCCCAACCAGCGCGGCTGCCAGCTCAGCATCTCCTTCGGCGACCGAGCCAAAGCCATCCGCGACACACTGCAAGAGCACGGCGTCGTGGCCGATTTCCGCGAGCCCGATGTCGTCCGGCTCGCGCCCGTGCCACTCTACAACACCTTCGCCGACGTTGCCCGCGCTGCGACGACCGTCGCGCAGGTCACTGCTCCGGCCAATGCCTGATCAATCGGCAACCAGATAGAACCGTCCAACGTCAACGACTTGGCGAGATGTCGGCTGCTCCTGTGCATCAAGAATCACCAGCCCGTATCGCCCCTCCATCGTCCCCCAGCTCGAGCGGATCGGGCAATAGCTGGCATACTCGAACTTCTCGCCGGGCCGCAGCGTGGGCTGCTGGCCGACGATCCCCTCGCCTCGCACGACCTCTTCGGTGCCGTGCGCGTCGACGATACGCCAGAAGCGATCAACGAGTTGAACCGTCGGCCCCCCATCGATCGCCTGATAGTCAATCGAAACGTGGTACGCGAACACATGCATCGGCTGGCGTGGATCGCTGCGCGATTGCAGGTATTCAGGACGCACCCGGACGCGCACCGACGCGTCACCAATGTCATTCGGCATCGGCGTGATCGTGTCCGAACCGTGCTTGCCCGGATCCGCGCTGCTGAGAAGCTCGAGAGCGTGCGGGTTCATGGCGTCGATCCTCCCGAGGCCGAGCCCCGGTCGTGGTAACACCAGTACCCTAGCGCCGAATCACCGTCGCGGCGGACGGCCCTCGGCGCGGCTCCGGGCTCGGAGGCGCGACTCGGCGCTCAGACGTCGGTCCGATGCGCCACGACGCGGCGCTTCGGCATCGCTCCCCTTTGCTCGCACCGCCTTCGGCTTCTTGCCCCGGCCGTTCTTTTGTGGCCGTCGCTCACTCGGCTCTTCTGGCGCCACGATGTCTCCCTCCCCGGGAAAGTTCTGAACACCCTGGGTCGGCGCAGCCTCCAACGACGCCGACTCCACCTCGGGCAACTCCAGCACACTCGCGAAGCGTTCCAGGCTCCCACGGACACCCGCCATCTCCCGCGCCAGCTCGGCCCCTGCGGTGCGCAGCAATGCCGACATCGGCTTGGGCATCCCGCCCTCGCACTCCCGGAGTTCGAGAAGCTCGACCCACGGCGCCAACGCCGTCGCGAGCGAGGAGAGCTGTTCGACCGCCGCCTCGGCTGCCTCTCGCTGGTTCGCGCACTCTTGCACGGCGGCCTCCGCGCGCTCTACCAGCGAGCCCAGCGAACGTTCGGCCGACGCGACACGCGTTTCCATTCGCTCGATGGGCACGCTCGCCAGCCGTCTGCACTCGCGCTCCACGCCCGCCAGGCGATCACGCAGGCCCAGCGCAACCTCATCGCGATCGATGCCGTCGGCAATCTCGCTGCCCCCCCAATCCTCGACACGTGCTTCCATGTCCGACAGCCGTTCTTCCATGCTCGGCATGGCTGCCACCAGCGCAGTCATGGCCCGTTCGACACGACCAAGCGCCTCGTCGAGCGCCGGGTCGGGCTCGGGTTCGGTCGCTTGCGGCTCGTCGTCTTCCTCGCCGGTGGCGATGAACCGTGCAAAGCTGCCAAGCAGCCCCCGCGTCAGGATGTCGACCTCTTCGGAGCCGCCGTCGATGGTCACGCTGTCCTCCGGCTCGCTGCAGTCGCACTCGTCGCAGCGGCCCTCGCACCCGATCCGCAATTCGTGTTCTGTGTCGATTCTGGTCATGGCTTGCTCCGGTCTACTCGGACCTCTCCCAGAGCCCATCGACCGTTCCTAAATCCCGGTTCAGTCCAATATCACCACGACCAGAAAATCCGCACAGCCCTCCCACACCGCATTCCTATTATGAAAGAATGCCTGCAACCACCACAAAAACCGAGCAAAATACCATCAAATCGCCCGCCCAACGCCTCAAGGCCGCCATGGATAAGGGTTGTGTTATGGCCCCCGGGGCTTTCAACGGCCTGACCGCCCGAGCCGTCGCCCGCCACGGCTTCCAGGCGGCCTACGTCTCGGGTGCCGCCACCAGCGCTGCCGCCGGCGTGCCTGATGTGGGCCTGCTCACCCTCGATCGATTCGCGGCCACCGTTCGCGAGGTCGTCGACGGCTCACGCCTTGAGCCCAGCGGCCCCGCGCTGCCCGTGATCGCCGACGCCGATACAGGCTTTGGTGAGGAGGAGATGACCAGGCGGACGGTCATCGAGTACCAGCGCGCTGGCGCTGCCGGCCTGCACCTCGAAGATCAGGTCTTCCCCAAACGCTGCGGCCACCTTGATGGCAAGACCCTCATTCCCGCCGATCAGGCCACAAGCAAGATCGAGTGGGCCGCCCAAGCCGGGCGCGATAGCGGTGATCCCGACTTCATCATCTGCGCGCGCACCGACGCCCGCGGCGTGAGCGGCATCGATGACGCGATCACCCGCGCCACGCTCTACGCCAAGGCCGGCGCGAGCATGATCTTCCCCGAGGGTCTCAAGAGCGAGGTCGAGTTCGAGCAGTTCGCGAGCGCCATGCGCGACGCGACCGTGGGTGATACCGGCAAGCCTCCCTACATGCTCGCCAACATGACCGAGTTCGGCAAGACGCCCATCGTCCCGCGCGACCGTTTCGCCGAGTTGGGTTACCACATAGTTATCTTCCCGGTCTCGACCCTGCGTATTGCCATGAAGGCCGTCAATGACATGCTCGCCAACCTCGCCGCCAAAGGCAGCGTCGACGCTTCCCTACCCCAAATGCAGACCCGCGCCGAGCTCTACGACCTGCTGGGCTACACGCCAGGTGAGCCGTGGTCGTACCGTTGATGCCCTAGTGCTCAGCCCACCATTTCTCGAGCAAGTCTTCCGCCGCCTCCGAGTACACCACCTTCAACAACTCCGTCGGCAGCATAAAACCTTGTAGTTTCGGTGAGCTCATCGCGTCGTACTTCTCCGGCTCGACCATCTCCAGGTCCGGATCCGCGATCGGGCTCGGCCCGTCGTACTCACGCTCGTACATCGTGCGCAGCGCCCAATACCGGCTGGCGTACAAGTCGAACGCCTCGGTTTCCCCGCTCGCCTGGTGTGCCCCAAACCGTGCGTTCGTGTCGTCGCTCGTTTCGAAGTGGTCGTCGAGCGTCACGATGTCCGATCCAAAGAGAACACGCCCGCGCCACTTCTCGAGGAACCCCAAGAACGAGTCCCGCGGATGCTTGCTCAGCTCGCGCACCATCCACTTCGTCGCCGATGTGTCGAGATAGATGTTCGAATGCCGCGACAGCAGGCCATCGAGGAACTCGAGGTCCTCGGGCCACCCACCCATATGTGCTACCAGCCACGGCACCGGAAAATCATCGGCCATCCGCTCTAGGGGCTCGTAGTGCTCTAGCTTCGTGCCATATTTGCTCGCATCGGCATACTTCGTGGCAAACCACGTATCCGGATCGGCGATGTGCGCCTGGAACATGTACCCCATCGACATCGCCTCGCTTGCCAGTTCGCGCCGCAACGGGCTATCGATGCGGATGATGTCCGCGTCCTTCTCAGGATCAAGAAAGTCTCGCAGTCGCGGCGCCGCCCAGAACTTCAGCATCCGAGAACCAAACTCGCCGTGGAAACGACGCATGTTCTCGAAGAAGCCCTCGCGCATCGCTCGACGCCGATCGTCGGCCATGTACTCGGGGATCGCCACGAAACGGATCTTCTCGCCCAATGCCTCGCGCATCGCTGCCGCCTGCGACATCTGCGTCTGCGAGTACACCCGCGTAACGCCGTACGCCGCCATCGCTTTGAGATACACCGGAGCCGCCTTCACGCCATTTATGTGCGCGTGGCTGTCGATGATCGGCACCACCGGTGCCCCGATTTGCTCGGCCTCGGCCAGATAGTCGAGCCCGAGCAGGTTCGCGGGCGTTCGGTGATGTACAGTCTGGGATGCCTCAGGCGGGTTCATCTACCACTGTAAACCCCGGCACCCCCGCCGATGATGAACACCGCGCGAATCCTGGGGATCGCCCGCGCATCGTCTTGGCCCACGACTGGCTCGTTGGCTTTCGCGGCGGCGAGCGCGTCCTGCACCACGTCGCACGCGTCGCCCAGAGCCTCGGCCAGGTCGAGGCCATCCTCACCATGTTCGACGATGGCGGGCCGCTCACGCCCGAACTCGACGCCCTGCCCCGCCAGGTATCAACGCTCGGCGGCTTGCCCGGCGCCCTCAAGGCCCGCCGCTGGATGCTCCCGCTCTACCCAGCTGCCGTGGGCCAGCTTACTGATCGTCTCCGCGGCATGCACCAGCGCCGCCCGATCGACCTGCTCGTCTCAACCAGTTCGGCTGCCATCAAAGGCTTGTGCCCGCCCGCCGGCGTGCCGCACGTGTGCTATTGCCACAGCCCCGCACGGTACCTCTGGTCTCAGGCCGACCAATATGGCGCGTTCCAACGCCTGGGCCTACGCGCCTTCGGCCGCTCGCTTCGGGCGTGGGACCGTTCTACCGCCGCCCATGTCGCGACCTTCATCGCCAATTCCACCCACGTCGCCAAACTCATCGAGCAGGCCTATGACCGTGAAGCAACCGTCATCCACCCGCCTGCACGCACGACATTCTTCGTTCCGAACAACGGACCTCGCGGGAATCACTGGCTGGCGGTGGGGGCCATTGAGCCTTACAAACGCTTCGACACCGCCATCGAAGCTGCCCGACTCGCTGGCATACAACTCCGCATCGTCGGGGATGGAAGCGTTCGAGCGGAGCTCGAGCGCACGAAGCCCAGCAACGTGACCTTTACCGGCCGGCTGACCAACGAACAGCTCCGCCACGAGATGCGCACTGCGGCCGTGCTGCTCTTTCCCCAAATCGAAGACTTCGGCATCACCGCCGTCGAGGCCCAGGCCTGCGGCCTCCCCGTCGCCGCACGAAACGAGGGCGGTGCACTCGATATTGTGCAAGACGGCGTCACCGGTGCCCTCTGTGATGGCTCACCCCAAGCGCTCGCCGAAGCCGCCACGCGCGCGGCTAGTTGTGACTCGAGTGCGTGCGTTGCCAACGCCCAACGCTTCGGCGAAGACCGCTTCGAGGCGGCGATCGCCGAGGTCCTTAGCGACCTTCTCGATGCCCGAGCATCCGCGCGGGCGTCCCAACCACGCGCGTCCGAGCCGACACCGCACCCGTGACGACGGCCCCGGCACCAACTATCGCCTGATCGCCGACTTCCACTCCGGGCATCAGCACGGCACCAGCACCGACAAGGCACCCTCGCCCAACGCTCACGCCGCCGCACAGCACCGCTCCGGGCGCCACATGGCTGCCAAAACCGACCCGCGCATCGTGTTCGATCACCGCCGCGCTATTCACGATCCCGTGATCCTCGACCACCGCGTCGACGTTGACGATCGCGCCAGGGCCGACAAATACTCCGTCACCGATCGAGGCACGCTCGCTCAAGACTGCCGACGGATGCACGATGTTCGACGCCTGCCCACGCAGTGAATCGATCACCCGCATCCGCGTCGCGACATCACCGATGCACAGGATCCAAGGCTCCCGCGCTTGGTCAAGCCCGCCAAGCCAAGCCAGCCCCGGCACTTCTGCCTCGGGGTCGTCGTCAACGAACCCCGCCAGCCCCACACGCCCAGAGCGTGCGGCATCCGCCACGACCTTCGCGTGCCCGCCGCCGCCGACAAGAACCAGTGCGTCGCTCACGCCCCGACTTTCGGCTTTACTCGCACCCTGCCGCGAACTCGTTCTGGAACGCCAGGAAATCGAACAGCGTCAACTCACCATCACCGTCGAAGTCCGCCAGCAGATCGCCCATATCGAATGCGTTCTGGAAGGCCAAGAAATCGAACAATGTCAGCGATCCATCACCGTCGAGATCGGCCCGGCACAGGTCTCCGACGCGCTCGATGAATGCCGTTCCTTCGGTGAACCGCAACGAGCCCACCAGGAAGCTGGGCGATAGCACGATGTCGTCGATGTTGAAGAACGCCACGTCGTCGGCCCCGATGCCCGCATCGAACGTCGCCGAGAATCGCACCGTGATGCCAACCAGCGTCTGTTCGCCCTCGATGGTCTCGCCCAGCACCTGGAATGGGTGCGTGCCATCGGGGTTCTCGACATCGCCGGTCAGGAAGTCCGACGATCCGGGCGACAGCGACTCGAGAGCGTCCGCCAGCGGCGTGGGATCCGGGAACAGGGCGCCAAGAACGATGCCGCTGCCCTGGACCATCCCAGAGACTTCGTAGCGATACATCGGCGCCGGCGAGAGCGTCGCCGGTGTGCTGTCCCGAGCGACGCTGCCACCATCCTCGATCACCACGCCGGCCAGGTCGATCGAGACCGAATCCTGGGCCAACGCTGAGCCAGCAAGCCCAAGAAGCGTTGCAACTCCAATCCGTGCGATCATCTCTCGCCCTCCCCTTGAGAAGTGTTCGGTACACATAGCCTACACCAAGCAGGGGCATCCGCCAACGCAACTTGTCCCAAACCGCGCCCATACCCTCGCCCAGTGCTCACCGCCCTCATCCTCGCATCAACCGCTTATCTAATTGGGGGAATCCCCTTTGGCTATCTCATTGCCCGCTCCAGGGGTGTGAACATTCTAAAGGAAGGCTCCGGCAACATCGGGGCCACCAACGTCAAGCGGGTGGTTGGCCGTGGGCCGGGTAATCTCTGCTTCGCCCTCGACGTGGCCAAGGGGCTCGCGCCCACCCTGGCTGCTGGGCTCATCCTTGGTACTTTGGGCAATCTCGATGCCCCGCCCAGCAGCATTTGGGTCTGGTTGCTGACGCCGGTCGCTGCGGTGGTCGGCCACATGTTCAGCCCCTGGCTCGGCTTCAAGGGCGGGAAGGGTGTTGCCACGGGCCTCGGCGCGCTGCTCGGAGTGTTCTGGGTGCTCACCCTCGCGGTTGTGGGCGGGCTGCTGGTGTGGCTGGCAGTGCTCAAGCTCTCGCGCTACGTTGGCTTGGCCTCGGTGTGTGCCGCCATCAGCGTCCCGATCTGGGCTGCGTTGCTCCCGATAATCTTCGAGGGCTACCTCTCCGCGTCGGTCCTGCCGATGCTCGCCATGTCCGGCCTGCTGGCGGTGCTGGTTGTGGCCCGCCACAGAGGCAACCTCAGGCGCATCCTCGCCGGCACCGAGCCCAAGATCAGGTCGACGGCCGACGGGGCCGCTGCAAAGGCCCAGTAACGGCATCCGAATGTGCGAATCCACGCGGTCGGTATCGAATGGGCTGGCGCATAACCCGTTCCTGGCTCGAACCTGCGGTCATGAGCGCAAAGCAAGAGCCTGGCTAAGTCGATGACAGATCGATGCTTACGCTCACCGAAACCTCAACGAATGATGGCCCTACCCCGACCGCTACGCCCACGAAGGCGACCCCGGTTTCGGCCGGAAACCTGAGGCTGACCCCCGGGGATTCCGGTGATGCAGCCAGACAGGTGCAACGCGCCCTGTTTCAGGCCCAGCGCCGGCTCGACAACCTCCGAGACCTGATCGACCGCTTCGATCTGGACGATGATGACGGCCCCCGCGCCGCCTGATCGACCGATCCAACCTGCTTCCCAAGCCGGGCCCGACGCAGTTCCAATGCTGCGCGCGGGCCCGTGATGTTTTTGGGGTTCTCCCCGAATCACAAGCCCCAGACGCACCCACGGCTCGAACAGGCCCGCACGCTACACTAGCGATGGGTGCTGGTGGCCCCAGAGCGTCGCCTTGCGCCCCCCGTCGAGAGCCCAACACGCCCGTCGCGAGGTGCTGCCATGCAGAACAACTTTGGTCTCAAGGATCTGATCGTGATCGCCCTCATCCTTGGGCTGTTCGTGAGTGTCTGGGTGTCCATCTACCAGGACGATCGCCGTTGGAAGACCACCGAAGAGGCCAACTCCAAACTGGAGGCGCTCGAAAAGCAGATCGTTCGCCTTGAACAAGAAGTGACCAGACGGCCAGTGGTTACCGTACCGCAGGGGGGCACGCGATCCCCTGCCGACGGGTCGAGCGTCGAGCCGATGACCGCCGATGCCAAGCCGGTGAGCACTGACTGGCTGAGAGAAGGCATCGAGATGACCGTCAGCGAGCCGTGGACTTTCACCAACGATCCCAGGAACGATCCCGGCTTCGTGTCGGGCGGAGAGTTTACCGAGATCTACGAGGGCCAGCCACCAAAGCTGTCACCCTATACCTATTCCGACGTGTACGGGCGGCGCGTTGTCGATCTCATCTGCGAGAGCCTGGGCTGGTATGACCCCACGACCTTGAAGATGCGTGGTCTCCTCGCCGAGGCGTGGCAGTACCCAGAAGACGGTACGTGGCTGCGCGTCAAGATACGCGACGAGGCCCGTTACAGCGACGGGGAGCCGGTGCTGGCAGAGGATGTTCGCTGGACCTACACCGACTTGATGTTCAACCAGCAGATAGAAGCAGAGCGGTTCCGCAGCGTGTACAACGCGATCGACACCGTCACAGTCATTGGTGACCCCGAGACCAGCCGTGTAGTCGAGTTCACGTTTAAGAGCCCGCGCTTCGACAATCTCAACCAAGCCTTTGGCTTCAAGATCCTGCCCAAGCATGTGTACGAGCCATGGATCGAGTCGCCCACGCGGTACAACCAGAGCACGGCGCTCACGGTCGGCTCTGGTCCGTTCCGCTTTGCGACGGTCTCGCTCGACTCGCAGTGGACGCCGCCCGCCGACATCAGGCTCGTTCGCAACGAGCAGTACTGGGGTCCGCGCCCGCCGCTCGATGTGTACCGCATCTCCGTTATCCCCGACTACACCACCAAGCTCATCGCCTTCACCAGCGGTCGCGGCGATATGATGCGGCCCAACTCCCAGCAGTTCGCCGACCAGCGATCGGACCAGGAGTTCCTCGAGAAATTTGATCCCCGCATCTGGTACAACATGCGCGGCGGCTACTCGTTCATTGCCTGGCAGGCCGGCCCTCGCAATGGTGGCAAGCTCACGCCGTTCCACGACAAGCGCGTGCGCAAGGCGATGACGCTAATGATCGATCGCAACCGCATCCGCCGCGATATCAGCAAAGGCCTCGTGCGCCCGGCTACCGGCCCATTCCTCAGTTCGACGCCGCAAGCCAACCCCGAAATCGAGCCCTGGCCCTACGACCCCGATCGCGGGTTGGAACTGCTGGCCGAGGCTGGCTGGATGGATCGCGACGGGGACGGCCTGCTCGAGGACGAGGACGGCAACCCCTTCACCTTTGAATTCACATTCTCGAATGGCTCGGATTCCACGCTCCAGATGGCGAACTTTATGAAGGCCGACTTCGCTCGCTACGGCATCAACATGGACCTGCGCACGATCGACTGGTCGGTGCTTGTGGACATCCTCAATCGCCGTGATTTCGACGCCATCACCTTCGCGTGGTCGGCATCCGCCCCCGAGAACGATCCCTATCAGATCTGGCACTCGGACAACATTGACAACCAGGGCGACAACTTCGTCCAGTGGGCCAGTTCCGAAGCCGACCGCCTCATCGACAAGGGCCGCAAGACCCTGGACTTCGATGAACGCATGAAAGTCTGGCACGAGCTGCACTCGGTATACCACGAGGAACAGCCGTACACCTACATGAACGAGATCCCCTGGATGCGTTTTACGACCAAGCGGTCGGGCAACATCCAGGAGTACTCTTCGGGCCTCGAGTATGCCGAGTTCTGGGTCGGCCAAGGCAGCCAACCCGCGCAGAACTAAACTTCTCGCGTCGTCGCACCCCGGTCTGAGTCCTCGGCACCCGAGCGTTACCGCCCATGACCACGTACATCATTCGACGCCTGCTGCTCATGATCCCGACGGTGATCGGCATGACGCTGCTCATCTTTATGCTGGTGGCCATGAGCCCTGGCGGTGTGGGCGCGGCATTACAGGTGTCCGGCGGCGGACAGATGGATTCTGGAAGTGTCGCCCAGCAGCGAGCGTACCTCGAAGACCGCTACGGGCTCGATGCCCCGGTGCTGGTTCAGTATTTTCGCTGGCTCGGCCGTGTCAGCCCGATCAAGTTTGGCGCGCGAGACCAGTTCACGCCCGGCGGCGAGCGCTTCGGCGATCCTCGCGAGGTCAAGGCCCCGCCCTTGTGGGACTGGTTTGTCGACGAGTTGCCCGAAGCCGAACCGGCTGCAGACGTCCAGGTGCCCGCTGAGATGGAGGCCCGCAGCCAGATCTACCGTCGCGCGGCTGGCGACTATGCTCAGGTTCGCGCCGCATACCTCGGCTCTCGTACCGAGTTCGAGATCGCCATGGGCGATGTCGCGAAGAACTTGGAGCGTTCCGACGCCGTGAAGGATCGCGGGCAGATCAAACCCGATCCGGCCCGCAGTATCGGAAGAGCCGCTTTTGAGGAAGCCGACGAGCAACTCTGGGCAGTCGCGCAGGCTAGCGCAACCGCCATGATGGGTGACTACAAGCGTTTGCTCGATGCCACGGCGCGGTCGCAGGCGGTCTTCGATGCCAAGATGTTCGACCAGGCCGGGGTGCCGATCATCCCCGGCACTGTATCGGTGGCCGCGCCGGACCTGGGCATGAGCTTCGCCCGGTCGCGCCCCGTGTCGACCCTGATCGCTGAGGCACTGCCAGTCACGCTGCTACTGAACCTGGTAGCCGTCCCGATTATCTACTTCATCGCGGTGCCGTCGGGCGTGCTGGCTGCCAGTCGTCAGGGCTCGCTTTTTGACGTCGGCCTTGGTGCATTCTACGTCGCGCTATGGTCGATCCCCATCGTGTGGGCTGGCGTGCTGGCGATCGGATTTCTATCAAGTAAGGACTACCTGGGCTGGTTCCCGGTTACCGGCCTGCACTCGCCCGAGTCCGAATCGATGACCATGCTTCCGAGCATGGTCGAGGTCGTTGGTCCGGATGGGGGCTCCAAGGACATCCTGCAACGCGGCTTCATCCTCGACACGCTTTGGCATATGGTGCTGCCTGTCGCCTGCCTGGTCTACACGGGCTTTGCCATCCTCAGCAAGCAGACCCGCGCGGCCATGCTCGAGAACTTCAACGCCGATTACGTCCGCACGGCCAAGGCCAAGGGCGTGTCGCGCAAGGATGTGGTCTTCCGTCACGTGTTCCGCAACAGCTTGTTGCCGATCATCACCATGTTTGTGTCGATCTTCCCGGCCATGTTGGGCGGATCGGTTGTCATCGAGCGCATCTTCACCGTGCCGGGCATGGGTAGCCTCATTATTGAGGCCATCGGCCTGCGAGATCGCGAACTGCTGCTGGCCAACGCCCTGATCGTGGGATTGGTCAACATGCTTGCCCTGCTGCTTGCCGACATCTTGTACGCCCTGGCCGACCCACGGATTTCCTACGACTGATGAGCCAAGACACCGACTCCAACCCGCAGACCGCCGATCAGCTGACCGCCGTCACCGGCGTGCAGCTCATGCAGGGCATCGGCCATCGTCCGGCCGAGGGTTTCTGGGTCGAGGCCTGGCGTCAGGTATTCAAGCGTCCAGGCGCGGTGCTGGGCATTATCTGGGTCGGCATCATCGCGTTCTTCGCGGTGTTCGCGCCGCTGGTGGCCAACGGCCACCCGATCATGATGGTCGAGGAGGGCGGCGTGAGCCCACTGGGCAGGCTGCTCGGCGGCATTGACGACGCCGTCGGCACCTTCGAGGGTGCGCAGCTCATCATCTTCATGCTGTTGTGGTCGGTTGCGTGGATCCTTGCACCCCGACGGCTGCATCCGGCCGTTCAGGTGGGCCTGGGTGTGCTCGCGGCGATCCCGTTTGTCCTGCTGACAAATGCCCAGTTCTATCGTGGCGTATCGGAAGCGGACGCCGGCGCTGGCATGTACGCTTTCGCGCAGTTCGTGCTCGGTGCTCCCGAAGGTGGTGTCAGAACGAGCCATGGCTTCCAGATCATCGTCAATCTCGCTGTGGCTGTCGGTCTTATCTGGGCCGCCGGCACGTTCGAGCTCTCGCGCCGGGTGCGCATCACCACTGTGCCGATCATCGTGCTGTTCGCCTTGGGCTCACTGGCGGGCATCGCTGCCGGTGCCGATGTCACCGCACCCGTGAAGTCCCCCATGTTGCGGTTCCTGACCGCGGTCGATCTCACGCTGCTCCTTGGAACCGTGGTAGCCCTCGTGTTGCTCATCCCCAAGTGGCGCGACAGCCGTGGGAGCCGGAGCGACCGCGCCAAGGTCCTGCTGACCGCCTCACTCCAGGCCGGTTTGGCCATGTTATTGCACTCGATCATCAGCAGTCAGGCTGCCGCTCGAGACGCCGCGGGCTGGCTGCGCGATTATGAACAACAACCCTACTTCGAGGTCATCACGGCCCTAGGTATCGCGATCATCGTGAGCCTGCTGTTCGTCCAGGCGCACCCTCTCGCCAAGCTCCGCAACCGGGCGGGTGTGTCACTGCTGGTGGGCCTAGTCATGTTCGGCATCATCGCTGTGCGTTGGTCCACACCCCTGCCCAACTTCCGCTACGTCGAGAAGGAATCCAAGGGCGAGATCAGCGCGGTCTACACGATTGTGCCGTGGACCCCTCAGCAGGGCGGCACTGCCGTTGACCTGCTCCCGCCAGCCAGCAACGTCTACTCCCAGATCCTGAAGGGCCTCGAGGACGTCGCCCTGAGCGAGCGGGCGCGCGAGACGGGCGTGGCCGTCCCGGACATGCCCCTCGACGCCGAGGTGCTCACGGCTATCGAGGAACAACTAGGCTTCGCCGCCGACACGTTACCCTCCAGGCCAGCCGAGGCGTTCGCCGCTGTGGAAGCGGCGGCCAGCGCCAACCCGGACATGACTGTGGCCGACGCTGCGCGCGTGCTCGAGAACCTGCCCGGCCCGGCCTACACGCTGGGCACAGATTCGGGCGGAAAGGACATGCTCAGCCAGCTCTTGCACGCATGTCGGCTGTCGATTTCGATAGGGCTGGTGAGCACGGCCATCGCGGTGGTCATCGGGGTCACCGTGGGCGCGCTTATGGGCTACTTCGGCGGTTGGGTCGACATGCTGCTCTATCGCGTGGTCGAGATCTTCATGGCCATCCCGCTGCTGTTCCTGCTCATCGTCGCCGCGGCTGTGCTGCCCAAGAACACCTACGTCATGATGGCCATCATCGGGTGCGTCACATGGACGGGCTCGGCCCGTTTCATCCGTGCCGAGTTCTACAAGCTTCGCAACCAGGACTTCGTACAGTCGGCTCGATCGGTCGGCCTGCCGCTACGCAGCGTGCTATTCAAGCACATGCTCCCGAACGGTGTGACGCCCGTGCTGGTCGACGCGTCGTTCGCCATCGCGGCGGCCATCTTGGCCGAGGCCGTGCTGAGCTATCTGGGGCTTGGCCCCGACAACCAGGCGAGTTGGGGCGCACTACTGAGCGATGCCACGAACCAGGTGGGCAAATTCATGTGGTGGCTGGCGATTTTCCCCGGCTTTGCGATCTTCCTCACCGTGCTGAGTTACAACCTCATCGGCGAGGCTCTGCGCGACGCCATCGATCCCAAGCTGAAAAAGGCCCGCGTGTGATGCCGCTCGCACCCGCCCCGATCACGACCGAGCCCGACGACCAGGGAGTTCCGACTTGACCGAAGTTGCGAGAACCAAGACGACCAAAGCCGGCGAGGCCGATCCCAACGCCAAGCCGCTGGTGCAGGTGCGAGATCTAGCCGTCTCCTTCGACAACGGCAGCGGCCCACGCATCCAGGCCGTCGACGGCGTGCGCATGACAATTTACCCGCGTCAGACGCTCGCGGTCGTAGGCGAGAGCGGCTGCGGCAAGAGCGTGACGGCGATGAGTTCGATGCAACTCGTACCCCGGCCGCCCGGCCGGTTTGATCGCGGACAGATCCTCTTCCGCACCGACGATGGCAACACCATCGATCTCCTTCGCCTGAGCGAGAAGGAGATGCGTGACATCCGTGGCAACGACATCGCCATGATCTTCCAGGAGCCCATGACAAGCCTCAACCCGGTGTACACCGTGGGCGACCAGATCATGGAGGCCATCCTGCTACACCAGAGCGTGAGCGCGAGCAAGGCACGCGACATCGCCCTCGAGGCCATGCGATCCGTGGGCATCCCTGATGTCGAGAAGCGCATCAAGGCCTATCCCCACCAGTTTTCGGGAGGCATGCGTCAGCGTGTGATGATTGCCATGGCACTCGCGTGTCGCCCTCGTCTGCTGCTGGCCGACGAGCCCACCACCGCGCTCGACGTGACGATCCAAGCTCAGATCCTTGAGCTGCTCGGCTCACTCAAGGACGAGATGGACATGGCCGTCATGCTCATCACCCATGACCTGGGCGTGGTGGCCGAGAACGCCGACGTGGTGTGCGTGATGTACGCAGGCCGCGTGGTCGAGTATGGCACCGTGTTCAGCGTTTTCGACAAGCCCATGCACCCCTACACGCGCGGGCTGCTGGCCAGCATCCCCAAGATTGGCAAGCGGCTCGATCGCCTTGTGACCATCAAGGAAGTCGTTGACGACGAGGCGCAGTTCAAGAAACTGCCGGGCGCCGACGACGGTGTGCGTCCGTGGTGGCCCTGGCACCAGCCACCGGCCGACCTGGCCGCCAAGGACGAGCCCGCGGGCGACTATTACTTGCAGGAGGTTGACCCTGGCCACTGGGTGGGCGTGTGGCGCACGAAGGCCGTGAGCGACCACGAGAGTCGCGCGCCCGACCTCAACTACCGCGCCAAGCGCGGCGAACCCGCGGCCGTCTAGCTCGGCCGCCCACCGCACAAGCGAGGCAACATGCCCGCCGTCATGATCTTGGCCGACGAAGACTTCGCCTCGCGCGAGCGCGACATGCTCGCCAGGCTCGAGGTCGGTCTCGTGACCGATGGCATCCGCGTGTTACACGCCGTGCCCAACTCGCTGCCCGAACTGCTCGATGGCCGTGTGTTCTCTCAGGCCATCGGCTATGCGCTGCACGGTCCGCTGCCACCACTCTCGCGCCGCGCGCGAGACCTGGCCCAGGCCGCGCTTCAGGCAGGCCCGAGCGAGGGCATAGCGTTGATCCACGTGTTCGGCAGTCACGCGTGGTCCTTGGGCTTCGAGGTCGCGGGCTTGCTCGGCGCGGGACTGGTGCTCGAGGTCTTCAACGCTCGCCTGGCCGATGCCCTGGGGGGCGCACACCTTGAGAGCGTCGACGACCGGGTCATCGCCAGCGTGCCCGGGGCTGGGCTGGAGCGCCGCTGCCTGCGCAAGCTTGACAGCCGCCACCTGCGACTGGTGCGCTGGGGCGTCCACACGGAGGATCCTCGGCCGGCCGACGAGCCCATGGCTGGCGGCGATCGGCCAGCGGTCCTGGTCGCGGGCACGGGCCACGAGCGTGCGAATTGGACGCACGCGCTCGAAGCCCTGTCGCACGTCCGACTGGACGGCGACCAGCCGCCGCTGATCTTCGCCGATGCCGACGCGGCCCACGACGCCCACCTGCGCTCGGTTGTGGAGCGGCTTGGGCTGACCGAGCACGTCACCTTCGTACCCACAGTTGAGGCGCACCGCGACCCGGTGCTGCGCGTCGATGCCCTGCTGCTGCCCGATGCGCTGTGCGAGCACCGCAGCCTCGTCCTCGACGCCCACGCCAACGGCGTGCTTGTGGCCGCCGTTACCGATCCGGTGATCGACGAACTCAGCACCGACTACGGCGTGACCCAGCTCGATCCGGGTGACCCCGACCGCTGGAGCGACGAACTTCGCCGCGTGTTCGAGGACACCCGGCTGGCCGACGAGCGGCGGTCGTCCGGCTTCTCCGCCGTCGAGCGATTTCATGCCGGCAATGCCCACGTAGCCGCCGTCCAGACCCTCTACGAAGGCATGCTGGCGGGCAAGTCCGGATAATTCCGGCTCTGACGATCGCCGGGGCTGGTACTTGAGAGAAATTCTGCGGATTGAGCATAAAGCCTTGCAACAGTGCGGTTTATGCGGTTGAATATTCTAGTGCAGGGAGTTCGACCTTGCCGCCCGGAGGGTGGCGAAGACGGAGAGTCCGAAGATATGAAGAACACGATTGCTATCGCATTAGTTGCCCTTGGCGCAGCTGCTCCGGCGGCTCTGGCCCAGGGGCTCCACCCCGTGAGCGACGTCCGCACCATCGAGGCGGCGACCGCCTCGAACCAGGGCGAGCGGCCCACCCACATCGTCGTCGAGGTGCCCACGCTCGACCGCCTGAACCCATTCCAGAGGTTCGTGATCGATCCCAACGTGCGTCAGAACGACCCGGACCGCTTCGAGATCCGTGTTGACGGCACCATCCGCAACTACCAGAACGTCACCAATGGCTTCGTGCGTGCACAGCGGTACGTGGCCGACCGGCTCGAAGAGGCCCGCCTCGCCTGGCTGCGCGAGAACACGGCCGTGACCTCGCACGCCGGAGAGAAGGTTGGTAGCGAGCAGGCCGCCATCACGCCGCGCGCCACGATCCGCATGCCCGAGGGCTCGAGCGGTGGTGGCGGCTACCGCGTGCAGGCGCCTGCCGGTAGCCGCGCCCAACTGGTCGCGGCTCTTGAGCGGATGAGAGCCCATGAGGCCAACGTCCGCGCCGCGGCCGTTCCGGCTACCGAAACCGAGCCGCAGACCGAGGTCGCGACCGAACTCGAGAACGGTCAAGAGCCCGAAGAGCACACCGAGACGACCGTCGCGTCGGCGGACTGAACCGAATCCGCATCGCATCGGATCGCGTAGAGACACCGACAAACGTTCTCCTTCTTTGCCTGGGGGGTCCTGCTTGGTTGCGGGGCCCCCTCTGTGTTTGGGTGGGATAATCCCATGATGTCGCGCCCGCTGTTCGATCCAAGCAAGATGGCCGCCAAGCCGCGCGAGCCGCAGGGCGCCAAGGCCACCGAAGCGCCGATGCGCGTGCGCGAGCTAGCAGCGATGGTGGACGGCGCCATCCGGCGCGGCGTGGCCAGCCCGCTGCGCGTGGTGGGCGAGGTCAGCGGCCTGCGCGAACGCACGCACCTGTACTTCGATCTCAAGGACGGCGAGGCGGTCGTCGCCTGCGTGCTGTTCGCGAACGTCGTGCGCAAGCACCGCATCGTGCTGCGCGACGGGCTCGAGGTCGTCGTCACCGGCTCGCTTGAGTTCTACGCCAAGGCCGGCAAGCTCTCGCTCATTGGCACCAACGCTCAGCCCGTCGGCGCTGGTGCGCTGGATCTGGCGTTCAAGCAGCTCTGCGAAGAACTTCGCGGTCTGGGCTGGTTCGACGATGTGCGCAAGCGGCCGCTGCCGACACTTCCAAGACGCGTGGCGGTCATCACGAGCCGTAGCTCGGCAGCATTGCAGGACGTGCTGGACACCATGCGACGGCGTTGTCCAGCCGTTGAGGTCGCGCTCATAGACGCTCGCGTGCAGGGCGAGTCGGCTGCCGCCGAGCTGCGCGCGAAGCTCCTCGCGTTGTCGCGCCGGCACAAGGACATCGGCGTCGACGCGGTCATCATCACGCGTGGCGGAGGATCGGCCGAGGATTTGTGGGCGTTCAACGATCGCGCGCTGGCCGAGGCGATCCTCAAATGTCCCGTGCCTGTTGTCGCGGCGATCGGCCACGAGACCGACACCACCATAGCCGAACTTGTCGCCGACGTGCGAGCCGCGACGCCCACGCAAGCTGCGATGCGCCTGACGCCCGACAATGAAGTGTTGCTTGAGCAGGTCGACATCGCCGGCTCGCGGCTTCACGGTGTGCTGCTGCGGCAGACAGCGGACGGGGCGCGCGCGATCGAGGCGTTGTCGCGCCGACGCCCGATTGCCCGCCCGATGAGCATTACCGCCGACGCGCGCGCAGGGGTGGATCGAGCGGCCGACCGGCTCGCCGACCGCGCGCGTGCGAGGCTCTATCACGCCACGCTGCGGCTCGAACGCCTGAGCGCGAGGCTCGACGCGCACAAGCCCGCTGCCGCGTTGTCTCGCCGATCGCAGCGGCTCGACTACGCCGCCAATCACCTAGCTCGCGCCATGACCCAGCGCGTTGAATCCGAGATGCGACGGCTCGACGCAAGCGAGCGGCAGCTCCGTGCGGTGGGGCCGCAGGGCGTGCTTGCTCGGGGGTATTCCTACACCACGCTTGCCGACGGTCGGCTCGTGCGATCGGCCTCGGCGGTGTCGGTTGGCGACGAGTTGGTCACCACGCTTGCCGACGGGCGGGTACGCTCGACCGTCGGCGGTGGGGCACCAAAGAACGCCGCCGCTGCGCCCAAGCGTGTTGCCAGGGACGAGCCCACACAGCAGATGGGCCTGTTCGGCGAGTCGAGTCCCGGTTCGAAAGGTTGATGCTCATGGCCGACAAGAAGCCCAAACAAGAGACGCCCGAGCCCACGTTCGAAGAGGCCCTGGCCGAGGTCGAGGCGATCATCGAGCGCATCGAAACTGGCCAGAGCGGGCTGGAGCGATCCATCGGGGAGTACGAGAAGGGCGTGCGCCTGCTAGCCCGCTGCCGTGGCTTACTGAAGGACGCCGAGCAGCGCATCGAGGACGTGACGGGTAAGCTCGAGGCCGAGGCGAAGGCGGCCCCGTCGAGCAAGAAGGGCGATTGACTCGGTGGCCCGATATCGCCGATAGCCCCCCGGGAGCTAGAGCCGCGTGCACGACCTCGTCATCATCCTTCCCAGGGTCGCCACCCTGCTGTTCGTGTTCGCGTTCGGCGCGTGCGTGGGCTCTCTCATCAACGTGCTGGCCTATCGCCTGCCGCGGGGCATCGGCGTGGTCACCCCGCCCTCGCGCTGCCCGGCCTGTTCGACCAAGCTCCGCTGGAAGGACAACATTCCGATCTTCGGCTGGCTCTTCCTGCGTGGCAAGTGCCGGTATTGCAAGGTCTCGATCTCGCCCGAGTACCCGCTGGTTGAGTTGTTCGTTGCTAGCCTGTTCGGAATTTTCTTTGTCGCGTGGTACCTGATCCCCGCGTACTCGGGGACCAGCTCGGGCTTCGAGGTGCTCGGTCTCGACTTGGCAGTGGTGCGCCCCGATTGGGCCGATGTGGATCGCTACAACGGTGTGCCCAAGCACTCGGCCCCCATGTTCGCGATCGTGCTGTTCCTGCTCGGCTCGCTCTTCGCGATGACGCTGACCGATCTGAAGACCACGATGATCCCGCTGGTGCTGCCGTGGTTCGCCACGGTCGTCGGCGTGATCATCCACACCGCGTACGGCGTGTTCCTGAGCATCAAGGGCCTTGAGTACCCCATGCCGGGCGGCGATCTGTCGTGGCGCTGGCCCATCCCCACCTACGGATGGGCCGGTGTCGGGCTCGGCGCCGGAGGCATGGTCGGCTTGGGTATCTCGCTGCTGCTCATAAGAACCAAGCTCATCGGCCGCAGCTTTGCAGACGCGATGGAGTGGGAAGAGGCACATCGCAAGGAGAAGGGCCTGCCCCCGCTGCCGACGCTCGAGGAACTCGACGCGTCGGAAACGGGACAGTGGCGGCCGAAGGCCGGCTGGTTGCGCGGGCCGGCGGTCATCATGATCACGGTGATCCTGTGCGCTGTCGTCGGTGCGATCGTCGCCGGCGTGATGGGATACCAGACGGGCATCGGCCTGATCATCGGCACCGCCGTCGGCCCGATCGTCGCCGGGTTCCCGCTGCGTATGTTCGTTCCAGAGCCCAAGGGAACTGGCGAAGCCGACGACCCCAGCGACGCCGAAGTCTGGATCGCCTACCCCCACGCCCGCCGCGAGATGGTCAAGGAGATGGCATTCCTCGCGCCCCCGGTCGTGCTGGCGATAGTGGGCTTCATGCTGTCGAGTTCGATCGAGACCCTGTGCCCGGTCTGGCTCGATGCCCTGGGCGGCTCGTTGTTGGGCTATCTCGTTGGTGGCGGCGTGGTGTGGGCCGTCCGGCTCTTCGGCAGCCTGGGTTTTGGCAAAGAAGCCATGGGACTGGGCGACGTGCACCTGATGGCTGCCGTTGGCGCGTGCGTGGGCTGGGTCGACGCGGTGCTGGCCTTCTTCATGGCCGCGTTCGTGGGCATCCTGCTCACGTTCTACAGCCTCTCGCTCAGCCGCGGCGTGGGCCGGGCGATGCCCTATGGCCCTTCGCTGGCGATCGCGACGGTGCTGGTGCTATTAGCCAAGCCGGCGGTCGAGTTGGGTTTGAGCAGGATCACGGGGCAGGCGGTGAATCTGCCTTAAGCACCTCTCGCGACTGTTGTTTGTTGGCGGTTGCTGGTTTTTGGTCGCATTCTCAGACTTTTGGGCCTTCACGCCGATAAGGTGTGGATCGCTGGCGGTGCCCACGGAGGGCACGCCGCCGGTGGCTTCGGTATTTCGCATCGGCGTTGGAGGATCCAAGGCATGCCCATGTGCGTTTCGCTTCCCAATTCGATAGCTCGTGTCCTGCTCGTCGCCGCGCTGCTGGGCGTGGCTTTGACCGCGGTCGGCTGTGCCGGCAGCGGCCCGCGTCCCGACGATCCGCTGGTGCTGGAAAACCAGGAACTGCGTCGCCTGAACGAGAACCTCACGATCGCGCTCGACGATGCCGAGGCCCGCTATCGGGCGCTCGACGAGCAGAACCGGCAACTCGCCGGTCAACTGGCGGCCCAGCCCGATGCGCTGGGTGACACCGGCTTCGAGGGCCTGGGCGCGGGCGTGAGCCGCCGGCCGGGCGAGGTGGTGGTCGACATCGCCGGTGAGGTGCTGTTCGACTCGGGCTCGGTCACGATCAAGTCCGGTGCCAGGAGCGTGCTCGACAGCGTCGTGAACGTGATCAAGCAGCGCTACTCCGGCGCCGAGATCCGCGTAGCGGGATACACCGACAACGATCCGATCCGCAAGAGCGATTGGAAGACCAACGAGCGCCTGAGCGCCGAACGCGCGATGGCCGTCGAGAGCTATCTGGTCTCCAAGGGCATCGACAACAACCGCGTGCACTCGGCGGCCTTTGGCCCGGCGAAGCCCAAGAGCAGCAAGCGCGAGAGCCGCCGCGTCGAGATCATCATTCTCGAGTAGGCTCTTCCGAATCCCGCCATTGCGCCGCTTCGAGCACCAGTGCTTGCAGCGGCGCTTGTTCTTTGGTGACGCGCATCTCGAGCGTCGGGCGTACCACCGGGCAGGGCCAAGACTCGGGCCGGATATGAGCGAGCTTGGTCCAGTCCTTTTCGGTCACGAGCAGAGCGTCCATGCCCTCTGCTGTTCGGCGGACGCGTTCGACCGCGGCTGGGGAGTACGGATCATGATCGCGAAGCACAACGGCTGACATCGGGGGGCCGAAGGCGGCGGTTGCCTGATCGATAAAAGCTTGTGGCTTGCCGATGGCGCAGGCGAGTGCATACTTGCGGCCCTTGAGCCAGCCCAACGCCTGAGATTGGCCTTCGACTTCCAGGGCGGTCCACGCGTGTTCGGCGTGCGCGATGACGAGGTGCGAGAACTCCCGTCGCAAATCGGCGTCGATGCGCGACAAGTCGGATGGCGAGGCGCGATCGGCATGGGTCAGTACCACGGCGTGGGCGCGCGCGAGACTGGACACCGGCTCGCGCAGCCAACCCGCTGGCAACAGCCGCTGCACAAACGGGTCTTGCGTCGCGTCGATGAGCACAATGTCGAGTTGCCGCGCCAGTCGGCGGTGCTGGAATCCGTCGTCGAGCACGACCACGTCCACCGATTCGCCTTCTGGCGTGCCGAACAACTGCAAGAGTTGCTGCACGCGATTTGGTCCGACGGCCAACGGCACGCCGGGCAAGGCGGTTCGATGGAGCTCAGCCTCATCGCTCAGGTCGTTCTTCGAGGCGTATCCCCGCAGCGCGATTGCGGGATGGTGGCCGGCTTCGAGAAGCCATCGGCAGACCAACTGCACGGCCGGCGTCTTGCCGGTGCCGCCAACGCTGAGATTGCCCACGCAGATGACCGGCCGGTCGAGCGTGATGCTCAGCCCGCTGAACGAGAACGGTTTGGCCTTGGTGCCCTCATCGAAGCTGGCGTTGCGATCGCGCACGACACGGGCGTAGATGCGCTCGGCCAGCGGTGCGAGGGGGCGCAGTAGGGAGGGCATCGGCCCGCGCTCACCGGCCATCATGTTTCTCCCGATCCGCGAGCAACCGCTGGCGGAGCTGCGCGCCCATCGTCCGGCTCAGCCGCTGTCGTTGGATGCGCGCGAGACGCAGGTTGTTCACCATGTCCACAAAGGCCATCAGGATCGTGAAGCAGACGAGTGCCATCGCCACCACCCAGATCAGCACGAACTGTCTCGGCTGCGATCGCGACACAACGGAAAACGCGATTACCAGCACCGGTACCGTGACGAGGATGAGCCAGCCGTTAGCCGTGCGGATCCGCCGGCGGCTCTCGGGCATGTCGGAGCCGCGCATGGCGAGCAGGTGGGCGGCGACCGTCACCAGCATGATCATCGCCAGCGGCGCCGAGACCCAGATGGGGACCAAGCCGTTCACGAGCGTGCCTTCCATGCCGTTGTGAGTGCGAGCCATTCGGGCAGACGCTTCGTCGGCATACCCACGACGGTGTCGGGGTCGCCCTGCACGGTGATTGGCCAGCCGTCGGCCAGACGCTCGGTGAGGTTGTACCCGCCCGCCTTGCCGCGCCAGCCACCGGTCGTCAGGTAGCGGTCGATCGTGTCCTCTGATAGGTTTCCGAAAGAGACGTGGGCGACATCAGCCAGCAGCAGTCGATGCTCGCCCGGCTGATTCGGATCGACGAACGCGACGCCGGTTACGACTCGCTGGGTCTGGCCGACCATCGAGCGAAGGGTCGCACGGGCGTGCGCCTCGGTGTCGGGCTTGCCGATGATGCGGCCGTCGAGCTCGCATGCGGTATCGGCACCCATCACCAGGCCGGCCGCGTCACGAGGCAGCAGCTTGGTGGCAGCGAATGCCTTGAGAAACGCCATCGCGACCGTCCATGTCAGGGCCGTCGCGCCCGGCGGAGGGGTGAGGTTGCCGTCGTCGATGCCGGCGGGCACCACGGCGAAGTTGGCTCCAAGGTCGGTCAGGATCTTCCGCCGACGGGGGCTGCCACTGGCTAGTAAGACGCGCACCGGGGGCATCGCCGACGCGAGATCGTCGGCCGCTATCCTGCCTCCATGCGAGCTCACCTGGTCCAACTCGACATCGTATGGGAAGACCGCGCGGCCAACTTCGCTCGCGTCGAGGGGATGCTCGACGGCGTTGATGTACGACCCGGCGACTTGGTGCTGCTGCCGGAGATGTTCGATAGCGGGTTCTCCCTGAATACCGACGCCACCGCCGACGACGGCACGACCCAAGCCTGGCTGGCGAGGTTGGCCGACGACCTTGGGGCCGTGGTGATGGGCGGCCGGACGGTCGGCGGCTGTGGGCACGGCGGCTGCGACAAGGCGACCAACCATGCCACGGTCTTCGCGCCCGGTGTAGAAGGCGGAGAGCCCCGGCTTTTGTGCGAGTACGCCAAGATCCACCCCTTCACCTATGGCCGAGAGGGCGAGAAATTCGTTGGTGGCCGGCATGTCGAGACGTTCCGCTGGGAATCCGATGGCGAAGCGTTGACCGTCTGCCCGACTATCTGCTACGACGTCCGTTTCCCCGAGCTCTACCGCTTGGGCCTCAAGAAGGGAGCCGAGGCGTTCACTTGCATCGCCAACTTCCCCGCCGCCCGGCAGGGCCACTGGCGGACGCTGGCCATCGCCCGGGCCATCGAGAATCAGGCCTTCATGCTCGCCGTCAACCGTCGTGGCAACGATCCCTACCTGGCCTATGCCGGCGGCACCATCGCCGTCGATGCCAAGGGTGACATCATCGGCGAGTTGGGTGACGAGGAGGCCGTGCTAACGGTGGAGCTGGACGTGCCGGCATTCCGGGCGTGGCGGGCGGAGTTTCCAGCGTGGCGGGACGGGCGGCTGCTGGACTCGACCAAGACCTAGCCCTTCGACCGCACCGCGTGCGGCGTGCTGGCCGATCTTGTGATGAGGGCGATCTGGCTTGGCAGGTCGTGGGCCAGACGCGTCGTCACGTCACCCTCCAGCTTGCGGGCTAGCAGCGGACGGCGGCTTTCGCCCATGATGAGCGTGTCGCAGCCGTAGGTGACGGTGTAGTCCAGGATCTCGTGCACCACGTCGTTGCTGGTGACGTACACCGGCACGCACGGCACGCCGTGCTCTCGGGCGAGCAGGATGGTCGTGCCCAGGGCTTCCTGGGCTTCATGGTCTTCGTCGATCTTCGGCAGGCGCTGCGGGCCCAGGTCGGCCACGCGGAAGGTGCGCACGAAGATGACGAACAGCACTGCGCCCCGACTCTTGGCCAAATCGACGGCAAACTCCGACTGGTATCGTCCGCGAGCCGCCAGCATGATGCGCGGCTTGTTGGAATCGAGCGCGATCGGATCGCGCCGTACTTCGGCCAGCCAACCCTCGATCGGGGTTTCGAGCGGCTTGGGGTCGTGCCGACGCTTGGCCCGAACGAGCGCTCGCATGGCCAGAACGATGGCTACGAGCCCGCCGCTGAACGCCAGACTCTCGGGCTGCGTAACGGCGATGGTAGCGGTGACGGCCAGTAACAGGCCGCCGAACACCCACATGAAGGCGCGCACGACGCGGGGCACGTCGAGCTTGCGGTTGACTGCGCTGCACAGGATGTTGGTGCTGATAGCCCCGCACACGCCCAGTACGTACAACTTGGCCAACACCTGCACGTCCTGCTCGACCAGGATGACAGCGGTCGGGATGAGCACCGCCACGATGAGCCCGACCCACGGGACGCCCGGGTAGTTGAGCTTCGTGAGCGCACGTGGTAGCTCGCGGTCCTGAGCCATCGCGAACATCACGCTGACCATTGCCATGATGGCCGTATTCGCGGCGCTCAACAGCAGCAAGCCGAACGTCACGCCCGCGACCTTTCCCAGCACGAATGCGGCGGTGTCGTTCCCCGTGATTCGCTGACCGCTCTCGACGGCGATGCGTTTCATGGCGGTATCGCGATACTCGATCACGGCCTCGAGTTGGTCGGCCTCTTCCTGCTTGAACTCGCCGGTTTCGACCGCCTGCACGACCTGCCGGTGGGTCATCGAGAGCTTGTCGCCGTAGGTGAGCTCGTCGGGCTGGTGCGTGTTGATAGTGGTGCTCATGCCCGCCAGCGCGATGCCGAAGACCATGTTGAGCACCACTACCTCGAGGCTCACCGGCCAGATGGTGCGACGAGCGGTCTTCCCGATGGGCTTCTTCATGATGCCCGTCATGTTGGCGACCGCCTCGAGGCCGGCCAGCGCGAGGCAGATCTTCGCGAAGCTCACCCAGGCGTCGAATGGGCCCACCTGCGTGAAGTACTCGAGGCTGATGGTGCTCAGGCCATCAATGAAAAGCGGTGCCGCCATGATCGCCAGGATTGCCGACACGACCATCGCGATCATCGCGATGACCAGCGCGAACTGGCCCGAGCGCTTCGAGCCTAACCAGTTGATGGCGCCGATGAACACCAGCGTGCCCACCGCCAGCGGCAGCGTGAGCGATCGCGGCACGCCAAAGTAGTGGAACGCTTCGATGACGCTGATGGCCGCCGTCATGATGTAGCCGCTCATGAGCAGCGTGGCGCCGATGACGCTGAGCACGGGCTTCACGTCGCGTGCTGCCGAATAGACACCTCCTCCGTCGGGGTAGCAGCGGCACACGTGGGTGTAGATCCAGCTCACCGCGAGCATGAGCACGCCTATGGCGGCCAGGTACACCACGCTGGCGTGGCCCGTGTAGAGAAACGCCAGCCCCAGCACGTAGAGGCGGCTAGTGCCCCAATCGCCGTACAGCAGCGGGCCGGCGTGGACGGCCCCGAGGTCGCGCGGGCGAGATGTGCCAATGACCATGGGTGAGCCTTCCGAAGGTCCGCGGACCGGCGTATGTGCGGCCGAACCGGGGGAACCGCAACGGTAGCGGCCTTATCGGCCCGGATTCAGCCGAGCCCGTTCGGGGAAATGCCGAACCGGGCGCGAACTTTTGGTGAAAGGATGCGAATCGGATGCCCGGTGGGACCCGATCTGCGCCCGTGTGGCCAAGCCGGCTGAGCCGGTGGTCGCCGGGCGTCGATAACGCTTGCGGAAGGCCGTGTGGCCCGGCCCACGGCCTTTCGTGTGAATTTGTCCGTGCGCGGCTGGGTCGCTATGTTCCCCTCCCGTTTTCGGGAGCGACCGCGAGACCGAGCGGGCCGCTTCAGCGTGTCCCGAAGACCCGTCCTGTTTGAGGCAGCACAAAGACGATGTCCGAACCCAGCCCAACACCCGCGAGAAACCCATCCGAAGCCTCGGCTTCGGGCACGGGCCGGCTGTCGGGCACGGGGGCGCTCTCGGGCAGCCGGACGGCTGCGATGCAGGCGATGGACAACTCGGGCATCACGCCTTTGAGCAATGTGTCGACGCCCGAAGACCCCGACGCCGCGATGGCCGAAGTGGCCAAGGGCGGCTCGAATGTTGACACCGCGCTCGGGCGTCTGGTCGTCGATTACGGGCTGGCGACGCGCGAAGAGGTTGACCTGTGCAAGGACCGCCTGCGCGAAGCCGGTGCCGCTGCCGGTGAAGAGGCTGGTCAGCGCTCGCTCGCCATCGAACTCGTCGACCAGGATTTTGTCACCAAGCGCCAGATCGCTCGCCTGAAGGCCATCCTCGATGCCGAGCGGAGCGGGCAGAAGATCCCGGGCTATCGCTTGCTCGGCAAGCTCGGTGCGGGCGCGATGGCGACGGTGTACAAGGGACGGCAGCTCAACCTCGACCGACTTGTGGCGATCAAGGTGCTGCCTCGCAAGTTCAGCCAGAATCCGCAGTTCATCGAGCGCTTCTACGCGGAAGGCCGTGCCGCGGCTCAGCTCAACCACCCGCACATTGTGCAGGCATACGACGTGGGCAAGGCCGGCGAGTACCACTACTTCGTGATGGAGTACGTCGACGGCCGGACGGTGTATGACGACATCGTCAAGCACAAGCGCTTCGACGAGTCCGAGGCCATCGAGCTGGTGCGCCAGGTGGCGTTGGCGTTGGGTCACGCGCACGAGCGCGGCATCATCCACCGCGACGTGAAGCCCAAGAACATCATGATTACCAAAGAGGGCGTGGTGAAGCTGGCCGACATGGGCCTGGCTCGCGCCGTCAGCGATAAGGAAGCCGCTGAAGCCGAGGCTGGCAAGGCCTTCGGCACCCCGTTCTACATCAGCCCCGAGCAGATCCGCGGCGAGACGAACGTGGGCGCGGAGGCCGACATTTATTCGCTCGGCGTCACGCTGTACCACATGGTGACCGGAGTGGTGCCTTTCGACGGCAAGAACCCCACGAGCGTGATGCACAAGCACCTGAAGGCCGACGCCGTGCCGCCCGATCAGGCCAACCCCAAGCTCAGCGGCGGCATCAGCGAAGTCATCGAGATGATGCTCGCCAAGAAGCGCGAGCAGCGGTACCGCTCGGTGAAGGACCTGCTGAATGACCTCGATGCCGTCAAAGTTGGCAATGCTCCGCCGCTGGCACACCGCGGGCTCGACGAGGCAGATCTGGCCTCGCTGAGCCACCTCGAGACCGCCAGTGTGGCCGCACCGGCCGAGATGCAGCCCGAGCAACCGGTATCCATGGGCGGCGACTTCCGTACGCCGTTGCTGATCGCTCTGTGCGTGCTGCTGGCCATCAGCTTCGTGTTTAATCTGATCCAGCTCACGTGACGCTGGCCGGATATTGGGCATTTGTACGCAGTGGTGGAATGGCCGATGCCCGGTGCGAGTGTGCTATTTGTAGGGTTCGCCCCCCACAAAAAGGCTTGCTCGGCGGGATTAGATCTGTTATTCTTGGTCGCGTGGCACCAGGATTGAGCCGCCTGAATTGAGCGGCCACCGTTGTCAACCGATGTCTGGATGGTCTGGTGGTGCTTCGGCCCGGCTGATCTGTCCGACCCTCAGCAAGGCCAGGATGGGGTTAAGGCCCCATCGTGTGCGTTCGGCCGACTCTCGTCGACGTGGTGGGAGTGGCATAATTCATATGACGTTGCCGGTGCGATCCGGCGTGACTAATCCGCCGGCGTGACGCTGGCACCCCCAAAGGAGAAGACCCATCCGAGGAAGAAGGTTTTACCGCGAAGCCGGCCCCGTGCAACGCACCCGGGTCAACCACATGATCCGCATCAGCCCTATCCGGCTGATCGGGGCCGAGGGCGAGCAGGTGGGCGTGGTGGACACGCGCGACGCAATGCAGATGGCGCAGGAAGCGGGGCTCGACCTTGTCGAGATCGTGCCCGACACACGCCCGCCGGTCTGCAAGATCATGGACTACGGCAAGTACAAGTACGAGCAGTCCAAGCGCAAAGACAACAAGACCACGGGCCAGCAGGAAATCAAGGAAGTACGCCTGGGCCGGTCGGTCAAGATCGACCCCCACGATGTGCAGATCCGCGTGAACCAGGCGCGACGCTTCCTGATGCAGGGCCACAAGGTGCAGATCACCCAGCGCTTCCGTGGTCGAGAGATGGTGCACAAGGAGCTGGGCCTCGAGCGGTTGAGCGAGATCGTCGTGCAACTCGGTGACATCTCGAAGGTCGAGATGGCGCCGCGGTGGGTCATGCGTCAGGCCAGCATCGTGCTGGCGCCCGACAAGAATAAGGTCGAGGCCGTCAAGCGCAAGAAAGCCAAGGACGAAGAGGCCGAGAAGAAGGCCGATGCCGAACTCGATGCCCAGATCGCCAAGCTGGATGCCGCCGACACCGGCGTCGATGACGATGATGACGTGGAGGTGGCCAGCGAGGCGGAGGACGACAAGAAGTCCAAGCCCACCCGCAAGGTATCCAATCCCGTCGAGGACGAGATCAGCGCCCTATTGGGCGAGTGATCCGCTCCGGAGTCGGTGTCATGTTCTTATCTGATATCCCGCGCTCGCGCGCGGGGTATCTTTTTGCGTTCCCCTCCCCCTATGGGAGCTGCGGAGGGGGTGTGATCAAACTCGCCCTTCCATCGCCTGCACCAATAGCGATCGCACTCGCGCTTGGCGGTACTCCTCGTCCGTAAAGATCGATGCCGCTGGTCGCGCATGGGGTGCAGTCACGCGCGGGAGCGTTCCCGTGGGGTTGGTTCGGGGTGTCTGGCGTTGGGGCGCTTCCTGCTGTTTGGCACCATCCGAGGGCTGGACGGGTGTCGTTGATGCGGGCACCGGCACCGACTGCGGATCGACCCGTTCGGGCGGGATCGGACCATCCTGGGCAAGAGCGACAGCGAGTACAACGAGCGGCCAGTTCATCAGAACAAGATCCTCATGCGGACGAGCAAGGGTGGGTCGCCCTCTTCGAGGGCCTCGATCTTCTCACCCTCGGCCGTCCACTCGTAGATGGCGTTGATCAGGGCCTGGTCGATGTCCGACCGGCCCGAGCCGCGGCCGGACGGGATGCGGGCGCGGAAGACGCGGCCCGTGTGGTCGAAGAAGATCTCGACCAGGGGGCTCGGCGGGCGTCCCATGGATCGTTGCAGGTCGGTCAGGTGCATCCGAGTGGTGTTGATCTTCAGGCCTTGAGCAGCCACAACGTCCCCGAGCTCGGTTCGGCGGACTTCGGTGGGTAGGCTGACGGCGTCGGCGGCGCGGGTGTCCTTCTTGCCCGGGCTGCCGTCCTGCTCGTTGTCCTCGGCCGGCTTGGGTATCGGGGTTGGCTCGATCGTTGGCTTCGGGGGTGTTTCGGCGGTGGGTGTCGGCTCGGCTTGCCTGTCATTCATCGCCTCGGCTTGCGCGCGTACCAGTTCGGCGCGGAAGGCCTCGAGCATCGCGCGGGCGTCGGAGAGTGTCTGAGTAGTGGCGGCCTGTACCTGAGCGGCGAACGCGCGGGCCAGGTTGTCTCGTGCATCGCCTTGGGCTCGGGTGAGCTCACTCTGGCTCACCGTTGCGGGTGAGGCCACGTGCGGCTCAGGGATCTCGAAGCCCAGCCAGTTGGGCGTGATCGCCTGGCTCCGCTCAATGCCCAGCTTGATGGGGATCTCCAGCGGGGTGGCTCGCTCAGCAGCATCGGCGATCCGGGCGGGGTCAACCCCGCCGCGAAGCAGGGCAAGGGCCACCAGCAGGTGCACGATCACACTCGCGGGCACGGCGACCGCCCAGCGGGTGGCCGTTCTAGCTCGGAATGGCGCGGTGCCGGCCATGGCTGGAGATGCTACGAGCTGGATCGGCTCAGGGGTCGCCCGTCGGAAGAGCTTCGGTAGGCTTGCCGACCAGCTCGACCGCGTCGTAGCCCTGCGTCCGCAGGGCATCGAGGACCCGCAGGAGGGCCCCAGAGACGCCGCGCTCGTCGATCTCCAGGCGGATGGTTGGGGCGGCGTTGTCCCCGATGTTCTGGGTGATGGCCTCAAGCAGGGCGGCGCGGGTCGATTCCGCCAGCGGCTCGCCTACAGCCGACGCCTCGCCCACGGCCTGCCCGTCGACGAAGACCATGCCATTGCTATCGACGGCCACGATGACGGCCTCTGGGGCCTCGCTCTGGCCACCCGAGCCCAGGGTGGGCAGGTCCAAATCCATCACGCTCACGCGGGTGAGCAGCACCAGGGAGAACACGAAGAACGTGAGCAGCAGGAAGACGACGTCGATGAGCGGGGCCATCTCGACGCGGGGCTCGGGGCTTGTACGCCTGACTTTCAGCACCGGCGGATGGTAGAGGGACCCCGCCCGCGCGTTGACGGCCCGGCGCGGCGGGCCTTCGATCCTGTGTGGCTCTGGCGGTGTCGCCGGGCGGAAGGGAGGCGTCGATGACGGTTCGGATGGAGTTGTCGCGCATCCTCATCCGCGAACTGACCGACTACCAGGTCATCGAGCTTCGCGAGGTCTCGAGCAACGGCACGCCCGAGAGCGAGCTTCGGACCTTCCCCATCGTCATCGGGCTACCCGAGGCCCAGGCCATCGAGCGACGGCTGAGCGGTGTGCCCGTGAAGCGCCCACAGACCCACGATCTGCTGGCCAACATCATGGACAGCCTCAGCGCGTCCTTGGAGTCCGTCGCGATTACCGACCTGTCCGAGTCGACGTTCTACGCGGTGCTGACCATCCGCGACGGCGACGGCGAACTGGTGGAGGTCGACGCCCGGCCGAGCGACGCGATAGCGCTGGGCATCGGCATGAGCGTGCCGATCTACGTGGCCGAGCACGTGCTGGCGCAAGCAACCAGCGAAAACCCTCTGGAGAGCCAGTTCGAGGACGAAGACGATGACGACCAGGGGTATGACGAGGGAGAGGGGCCACCCTTCTGATGCCGCCAGATCCGTCGCTCGCCGTGAAGAGTGAGAGGCCCTACCGCACCGAGGGGGTGCCGGGCATTGGCGGCGTGCTCAAGCAGCGCGAGGACGACTTCCTCGTCGATGAGTTGCCACTCTACCAGCCGAGCGGTGATGGCGAGCACTTCATGCTGTTCGTCGAGAAGCGGGGGCTGTCGTCGTCGTACATGGTCGGGCTGCTCGCGAGGCACTTCGGTGTGCGCGAGGGCGACATCGGGTATGCCGGGCTCAAGGACAAGCTCGCGATCACGCGGCAGCATGTCACCGTGCATGTGCCCGGGAGGAAGCCCGAGGACTTTCCGAGCCTGCAGGACGAGCGTGTGACCATCCTGTGGGCCGACCTGCACGACCGCAAGATGCGGCGCGGTCATCTGGCGGGCAACGGGTTCTCGATTCGCGTCCGGCAGGTAGACCCGCAGGGCGTGCTGCACGCGCACAAGACGCTGGGCATCCTCGCGGCAAAGGGCATGGCCAACTGGGTGGGCGAGCAACGCTTCGGGCATTGGGGAACCAACCACCTGATCGGCCGCGCGCTTGTGCGTAGCGACGCACAAGAGGCCTGCGACCTGCTGCTGGGACCATCGCCCGATGGTGCGACCGACGAGGCGCGAGTCGCGTACGCCGAGGGCGATTATGCCGAGGCTTTGCACGCGACGCCGTTGTCTGCCCAGGGCGAGCGCCGCGTGCTCGACGCGTTGGTGCAGGGCGAGCCGCCCAGGCGGGCCATCCACAGGCTCGGACGCACCGAGACCGGCTTCATGGTCAGCGCGCTCCAGAGCGTGATGTTCAACGACGTGCTGCGGGAGCGCATGCGCGCCGGTACGCTCGACACGCTCATGGAGGGTGATGTTGCCGTCGTCCACGGCTCAACGCGCACCACCTTTGTCGTGAGCGCCGGAGAGGCAGCCTCGCCCGAAATGGCCGAGCGGCTGGCAAAGCTCGAGGTCAGCCCGACCGGGCCGATGTGGGGGCCCTCGATGCGATGGGCTCGGGCCAAGACCGCGGACGTCGAGAACGCCGTGCTCGAACGCTTCGGCATCACACTGGAAGACCTCGAACGCTTCGCAAAGAAGAACCGAGGCGCGATGGACGGCGATCGCAGGCCATTGCGCGTGCCGCTGCGGTACCCGCAGGTCGAGGGCGGTGCGGACGCGCACGGCACCTACGTGCGGTGCGGGTTCGAGCTCCCCAAGGGCAGCTACGCGACCGAGGCGATGGCCGAGGTGATGAAGCCCGATCGGGCGACGGCGCCGTGACCATCGAGAGGCCCGAGGCGGTGCGCGTCGTGTGCCTCGATTGGGGCGGCGTGCTGCTGCGGATCTGCAACGGCTGGGAAGAGGCGTGTGCGGAGGCAGGGCTGCCTGCGCCCGAGCTGCCCGTCAGCGACGAGGTACGATCGCGGCGCCGGGCGTTGGCCGAGGCCTACCAGCTTGGGAATCTGTCGTGCGAGGCGTACTACCCGGCGGTCGCAGACTTGTCGCCCGGGTACACCGCTTCCGATATTGAGCGGCTGCACGATGCCTGGCTGTTGCACGAATACGAAGGCGCGGTGGCGTTGGCCGAGGAATTGGCGGGGCACACACGAATAACAAGCGCACTTCTGAGCAACACCAACGCGAGGCACTGGGTAAGACGAGAGCAGTTCACGGCGGCGGGGAGGTTGGAACACCAGCTTGCCAGCTACGAGCATCGAATGGCCAAGCCTGATGTCGGGTTCTATCGCGCACTCGAATCGGCGGTGGGGGCGAGCGGCGAGCAGGTCGTGTTCTTTGATGATCTTGAGGCGAATGTCAGCGCGGCGCGAGCGTTGGGGTGGCAGGCGGTTCGGGTAGACCCAACCGGGGATACGGTGGGGCAGGTGCGTGGTCTGCTTCACGGAGTACTGAGTTGACAAAAAACCGCGTGCTTGCGCACGCGGCTTGGTGAGAATTCAGGTTGTCGCGGATCTTACGGGAAGATGCCGCGGGTCTTATAGACCTTGCCGATGTGGTCGAGGGCGGCCAGATAGGCCGCGGTACGCATGTCGCACTCGTAGCGCTGGCGGGCCAGCAGCGTGCGGCGGGCCGACATGCACATGACCTTGTTCAACTCGCGGTCGACGGTTTCCACGTCCCAGATCTGGCAGGCCTTGTTCTGCACCCACTCGAAGTAGGACACCGTGACACCGCCGGCGTTGCACAGGATGGCTGGCAGGATCTCGATGCCGCGGCGCTGTAGCACGCGGTCGGCCGCGGGGGTACACGGGGCGTTGGCACCCTCAGCCACCACACGGCACTGGAGCATCTCGGCCTCGCGTGGGCCGATCATCTGCTCGAGGGCGGCGGGGATGAACGCGTCGACGGGCGTGCTGTAGAAGTCTTCCTTCGAGACCGCGTCGCAGCCCTTGCCTCCCTTGCCGCTTTCGGTGGCGGCCTTGGACTTCTCGAAGCCCGCGATTCCGTAGTGCTCGTAGCTGTAGTCGCTCAGGGCGTGGGCGTCGATGCCGGTATCGCAGCGCAGGGCACCGGAGTGGTCCATGACGGCGATGAGCGTGGCACCCATGTCTTGCAGGATGCGGGCGGCCCACGAGCCCACGTTGCCGAAGCCCAGGATGCTGAAGCGGAGCCCCTCGATGGGGATCTTGATCTGGGGGAGGATCTCGGCCATCACGTCGGCCACGCCCTGGCCGGTGGCCTTCTCGCGGCCGACCGAGCCGCCGACCTCGACGGGCTTGCCGGTGACGACGCGCATGCCGTCGTAGGCGGTCTTGCTGTTGGACATCTGGAACGTGTCGGCGATCCAGGCCATGTGCTGGGCCGTGGTGCCCACGTCCGGGGCGGGGATGTCGTAGTCGGGCCCGATGTCGTTCATGATGGCGCTGGTGAAGCGGCGGGTGACGCGCTCCATCTCGTCGGCGCTCAGCTTGCGCGGGTCGACCTTCACACCGCCCTTGCCGCCGCCCAGGGGCAGGCGGGCGAGTGAGCACTTCATGGTCATGAGCAGGGCCAGGGCCTTCACGTCATCCAGGTGCACGTCGGGGTGGAAGCGGAGGCCGCCCTTGAACGGGCCCAGGGCGTTGTTGTGCTGGACTCGGTAGCCCTTGAACAGGTGGTGGTGACCGTCGTCGAGACGGACGGGGAAGTGCACCATGATCTCGTTCTTGGGCTGGGCCAGGATGATCTTGACGCGGTGCTGGAGGTCGAGCATGTCGGCGGCGTGCAGCATGCTGCCGACGGTCTGCGTGTAGAGATTGTTGGGATCTTTGGGGAACCCGAGCTCGTCGAAGACCGGGTTGCGATTGTCCCCGTCGAGGGATGGTCCCTCGGTTGTGCCTTGGGTCTGCGTCGCGATCGTTGTCATTGCTACGGCTGCCTCACGGTGAATGCGGCGGTTCCATCCGGTGCGGGGTCCGCCAACCCCGACCGGCCGCCGGAGTCCCTCCGGGCGGCCCGTCCCAAGTGTTCCAGCTCCGAGGTTGAACCTACGACCGAACGGCCCATCCGTTCGCCCGCGTCCTCGTGCTCCCTTGCCCTGGGTATCGGCCCATTTTGGCCCAAAGTTGCCAAGGCCCCAGCGACCGCTCGCCATCAGCCAGGGGTGAGCCCGCTGGCCGCTTCTCCGCGTGCAGCGTTGAGCCCTAAGGCTAGCAGGAATAGAGCGAAAAAGCGCTCCGAGCGAGGGGCATTATCGGAGGCGCTGCCACTGTTTAGGACCGATTTTCCTTGCGGCCATCCTGCCGAGAGCCGAACGGATATGGGGCCCTCCCCATCTGGCGAGTGCCTAGTATCGAGTTCCCGTTCCGCCGGTCCGGATCTGTCCCTTGGTGTTGTGGTGGCACCCCGGAACCAAGAACGTACCCCTAGCCGCCTACGGGCGGGTCGGCTTGTGAGGCGTGCCCGAGGGGCGCGGCGAGCCAGCACGGCGGCGTGTCGATTGGCATCGGGCAACCCGGCGGCCCCGACTCCAGCGAGCACGACCGATTCGAGAGACACACATTTATGGTGGATGAAACCCTGATCGCGTCGCTCGGCCTCGAGGACTCCGAGGCCGAAGCGATGGTCCGTGAAGCGCTGGGCGAGGCCGTTGCCAGCGGAGACATGGACAACCTGTTGGACAATCAGATTGCCGACCTCGAGCCTGGCAAGATCATCAAGGGCAAGGTCATCGGCTTTGCTGGCGACGATGTCGTGGTGGAAGTCGGGCTCAAGAGCGAGGGCCTGGTGCCCCGCGAGGAGTTCGACGAGGAGCCCAAGATCGGCGAGACCGTCGACGTGCTGCTGCGGAGCCTGGAGGGTTCCAGTGGCGTGGTTGAGGTGTCCAAGCGCCAGGCCGACCGGCAGATCGCATGGAACCGCATCGTCGACAACACCAAGGAAGACGACATCGTGGAGGGCAAGGTCGTTAAGCAGATCAAGGGTGGCCTGCTCGTCGACATCGGCGTGCCGGTGTTCCTGCCGGCCAGCCAGGTCGACGTGCGTCGTCCACACGACGTGCGCGACTTCGTGGGCCGCTCGGTCCGCGCGATGGTGCTCAAGATTGACACCGAGCGCCGCAACATCGTCATCAGCCGCCGCCGGCTGATCGAGAAGGAGCGCGACAGCGCCAAGAAGCGCCTGCTGGACACCTTGGAAGAGGGCCAGATCGTCAAGGGCCAGGTCAAGAATCTGGCCGACTTCGGCGCGTTCATCGACCTTGGCGGCATCGATGGCCTGCTGCACATCACCGACATGAGTTGGAGCCGGGTGAACCACCCCAGCGAGATGCTCAAGGTCGACGACGAGGTCGAGGTCAAGGTCCTCTCCATCGACATGCAGAAGGAGAAGATCGCTCTTGGCCTCAAGCAGAAGGACCCCAGCCCGTGGGAGGCCATCGAGGCCAAGTACCCCGTGGGCAGCCGCATCAACGGCGAGGTGGTCAACATCATGTCCTACGGCGCGTTTGTGCGTCTGGAGGACGGCATCGAGGGCCTGGTGCACATCTCCGAGATGAGCTGGACCCGCCGCGTGAACCACCCGAGCGAGGTGGTCAACGTGGGCGAGCCGGTCGACGTCGTCGTGCTCGACATCGACAAGAACAAGCAGGAGATCAGCCTCGGCATGAAGCAGACCGAGGTGAACCCCTGGGAGCTGGTGGCCGAGAAGTATCCTCCCGGCACCATCATCGAGGGCTCGGTGCGCAACTTGGCCAACTACGGCGCGTTCATCGAGATCGAGCCGGGCATCGACGGCTTGTTGCACGTCAGCGACATGAGCTGGACCAAGAAGGTCACCCACCCCAACGAGATCGTTGCCAAGGGCGATGTGGTCAAGTGCGTTGTGCTCGACGTCGACCAGGACAAGCAGCGCATCAGCCTGGGCGTCAAGCAACTCACAGAGGATCCGTGGCTCAACGCCATCCCCGGCGCCTACCAGCCCGGCATGGTCGTGCGAGGTCAGGTTACCAAGATCACGAACTTCGGCGTGTTCGTCGAGTTGGAAGACGACCTCGAGGGCTTGCTGCACATCTCCGAGCTGGCCGACCACAAGGTCGAAGACCCGCAAGAGGTGGTCAAGGCTGGCGATGAGGTCGACGTGAAGATCCTGCGTGTGGATATCAGCGATCGCAAGATCGGCCTGAGCCTGAAGCGTGCCCAGTGGGGCGACGCGGGCGACGGTTCCTATAGCGCCGACCCGGGCCCGACCCGTGGCGGCATGGATGACCACGACGCGATGGGCACCAACAAGATCGAGTTCTGATCTCGTAATGTCCGATTCATAACGCGACGTCAGCAATGGACAGAGGCCCGGGCGTAAGCCCGGGCTTTCTCTTTGCGCAGTACCAAGAACCCGGGCGTTTGCCAGGGCCTCGTCGGAATCACATCAGGGCGATGAAGCTGAGCACCGAAAGGAGCATGATCCGCTTGCCGCTGTCGGAGACCTTCAGAACGCTCTTCATTTTTCTGCCCTCTCTGATATTGTCGCCGGCCCGCACCCAGGACGGCTCGCCCATACACCTTCAACCCCGATGCCAACACCGTACCCGTCCCGGGAGTGGTCGATAACCGCCGCATTTTGCGGTTCTCGGCCGATCTCGGAGCGTATCGGACTTGGGTGTGGTGGCTGCACGCAACGCCGGCAGGCATCATGTTGCCGAAGGGCGACATCGCGATCAGCAGAGCGCGTCCGGGAATATGCTTGCATGTGCAACGATTAAGGGTGTCGGAGTAGTCATGCCACCACCCACCACCCAGGACGACCAGCAGCTCGCGGCGGCTTTCACGGGCTGCCTGGCCTCGGCGATCCGCCAAGCCGATCGGCTCGTGGCGTCCGTGTTTGACGAGCGGCTGCGTGAGGTCGACCTCCGCGGCACGCAGGTGTCGATGCTTGGCACGCTGGCCAAGCTTGGCCGGCCCAGTCAGCGCGAGGTGGCAGAGGCGACGTACACCGATACGAGCACCATCAGCCGGAATCTGGATCGTCTGGTCGAGCGCGGTCTGGCGGAGTGTGCGGATTGCGAGGCCGACAAGCGCGTCCGTCGCTACGCGATTACCGATACTGGTCGGCAGTTGTTGAGAGACGCCACGCCGCACTGGCAGGCGGCTCAGCGTGAGGTGTCCGAGCGGTTGGGTGCCGACGTGTGCGGCGTGTTGCAGAAGCTCGCCGACGTGCTGGCGAGGGACTGAGTCCTACGGGCAACCCGAGTCGAAGAAGGTCTGGAACGCCAGGAAGTCGAAGATCGTCAGGTCCCCGTCGCCGTCGAAGTCGGCGATCGGGTCGCCCGCATCGAACAGCGTCTGGAACATGAGGAAGTCGAAGATGGTCAGTGCCCCATCGCAGTCCAGATCGGGTGCGCAGTCCAGGCAACTGGTGCCGTGGAGTTCGAAGGCCCACTCCTTGGGCGTGGGGTGAAAATCGGTCATGGGCTGCCAGGGTTCAAGGGCGTCGCCGGTCTCGATCACCGAGAAGTTCCATTGCGCGGTGGCGTCCCCGTTGGTCCACTCGGGGTGCAGCGGCGCGTTTACGGGCTTGCCAGCACCAGGCGCGCAGTGCGTACGGAAGCCCAGGAAGTAACGGCCAGCTCCCAGCGGCACGTTCACGGTCATGCTGTTGCGGTAGATAGTGCCGAAGCTGGCGCTTGTCAGGCCACTTGGCTCGACCTCGATGGCCGCGTCGGCCTCGCCCATGATGAGTGCGCCGGGGGCGTTGGTCGTTTCGTCGTACTCGTAGATGTACCAATCGCCGCCCAAGATCACCGGCGGATCAATCCACACCGAATAGAACACAATCTCGGTGATCGTGGTTGTGGTGGGCGTATCGATTGAAAAGTCGTCGGCCGCGATGCGCAGCGAGTCGGGCATGCGCACGGCGCTCGAGGCGAAGCCGGTGGCCTCCAGCGCGGCGTCGCCCTGGTGGTTGATCCAGATCTCGTCCTGGGCCACGGCGGCCGCGGGGATGGTCAGAGCGGCGACGAGTGCAGCGGTCTTCATGATGTGAGTACATCCTCCGTTGCGGGCTCGTTGCGGCGAGGCGTCGAAAACCATCAATCCCGGCGTCTTTTGGGATGTCCGGCACCTGGACGTATACTTGAGATTGGATTGGGAGAGAGACCACCTGGCCGCCGGAGACGATCATGACCACCGCGAACACGAACATCACCGGCTCGGGCCTGAACGCCGATGGAACGCCCGCCGGCGTCGACCCCGTTGCAGTCACCATCTCGGGCATCGTGCTCGACGAGATGTACGGGCCCGATAATCCTGCAGTCTCATTGCAAAGCTACGACCGCGACATCGCACAGCCGGGGCAGTATCCCTACACGCGAGGACTGTACCCGCAGGGCTATCGCAGCCGGTTGTGGACGATGCGGCAGTTCGCCGGCTTCGGGTCGGCCGACGACACCAACGCGCGCTTCAAGTACCTCCTGCAGGCCGGCAAAACGACCAAGACCAAGGCCAACATCGGGCTGTCGACCGCCTTCGACCTGCCCACGCTCATGGGCCGCGATAGCGACGACCCCCTGAGCGTGGGCGAGGTCGGTAAGTGTGGTGTGGCCATCGACACCATCGAGGACATGCACCGGCTGTACGCCGACATCCCGATCGACCAGGTCACCGTCAGCCAGACCATCAACGGGCCGGCGTGCGTCATCTGGGCCATGTACCTGGCGATGGCCAAGCAGCGTGGCTTCGACATCGCCGACCTTGGCGGCACCCTCCAGAACGACATCCTCAAGGAGTTTCACGCCCAGAACGAGTTCATCTATCCGCCGGAGCCTTCGGTAAAGCTCGTCGTGGACACCATCGAATTCCAGGCCCAGCACATGCCCAAGTGGAACTCGGTGAGCATCAGCGGCTACCACATCCGCGAGGCCGGCAGCACGGGCCCTCAGGAGCTCGCCTTCACGCTGCGTGACGGTATGGAGTACGTCGAGGCGTGCCTGCTGCGCGGGCTGGACATCGACAAGTTCGGGCCTCGCTTGAGCTTCTTCTTCAACAGCCACAACGAGTTCTTCGAGGAGGTCTGCAAGCTGCGCGCGGCACGCCGCATCTGGGCCCGCATGATGCGCGAGCGCTACGGCGCGCAGAGCGAGCGGTCGTGGTTCATGAAGACGCACGTGCAGACCGCCGGGTGCAGCCTGACCGAGCAACAGCCACTGAACAACATCGTGCGCGTGGCCTACCAGGCCATGGCCGGCGTGCTGGGCGGGTGCCAGAGCCTGCACACCGACAGCATGGACGAGACCCTCGGCTTGCCCACCGAGCAGGCCGTGACGGTCGCGCTCCGCACGCAGCAGATCTTGGCCCACGAGACCGGCGTCACGCGCACGGTCGACCCGCTTGGCGGCAGCTACTTCGTCGAGGCGCTGACCGATGAGGTCGAGGCGCAGGCACTCGCGCACATCGCCGAGATCGACGAGATGGGCGGGGGTATCTGGGAGGGCCAGGACGGCGGCAAGCCCACGGGTGGCTACGGCGGCGTGGTCGAGGGCATCCACCAGGGCTACTTCCGCCGCAAAATCGCCGAGGCGAGTTACCGCTTCAGCGAGGAGTGCGAGGCCCACGACCGCATCATCGTGGGCGTCAACGAGTACGTCGAGGAGAACGAGGACCGGCCGATCGACATCCTGCAGATCGGCCCGGAGGTCGAGGAAACCCAGCTCGAGCGCCTGACCGCGTTCAAGGCCAACCGCAACGCCGACGAGACCAAGCGCGCCCTCGACGCCATCCGCACCGCCTGCCAGAAGGGCGAGAACGTCATGCCGCACCTCATCGAGGGCGCCCTGGCCAACGCCACGCTGGGCGAGATGGTGCAGGCGATGGCGGATATTTATGGAAGATATGCGGGGGGGCCGGAGTGGTAGTGGGATGAGTTGGAATGGCTGAGGCCGAGGCGAGCTACTGGGATCTCATCGAGACAGCCTTTGATACTGTCAAGACGTGGATGGGTCCAGATAGGTACTACGACCACGTTTTTCGATTCCCAGAGCGGGTGCAACACCTTCTAGCAGTCCATTGGGCAAACGCTGAGATCTGCAACGGAGGCTTCGGACAGTTCTTCGATAACAGCGCGGGCGTACTCGCACCACAAGCTCGAGATGGCTTCGTCGCTATAGGCCGCAACGATCTCGCGGTACTCCTCGAACACGCCATGGCACGACTCGGGGAGCCTTACTTGCGTGACCGAGACGCACGCTGCGATCGCCTAGAAGAGCTAGACCCAGTCTTCGACGATCTCGAACAACAATACTACTCGATCGTTTCCGGGCTCAGAGCGGACCTTGATCGATACGCCGGCATTCATACGCCCGATGGTTCGTAGCCTTTGTCAAGAGTTCGGCGGTGACTCATCAAGTCCCCCGCGCCTCCTCCACCAACCGCCGCTCAACTTCCTCGGCACTCGCCAACTCGCCTTCCGTGCCCGCCACCACCGTCGCCACCATCGCGTCGCCGGTGACGTTGCAGGTGGTGCGGCACATGTCGAGCAGGCGGTCGACGCCCAGGATGGCGGCGATGCCCTCGAGCGGAACGCCCACGCTCTGCAGCACGATCACCAGCATGATGACGCCCGCGCCCGGCACGCCCGCGGTGCCGATGGAGGCCAGCGTGGCGGTGCCGACGATGGCGAGCTGGTCGCCCAAGCCCAGGTTCATGCTGTAGAGCTGGGCGATGAAGACGGCCGCGACGCCCTGGTATAGCGCGGTGCCATCCATGTTGATGGTGGCGCCCAAGGGCAGCACGAAGCTGGAGACCTCGTCGTTCACGCCCAGCCGCTTCTCAACGCACTCCATCGTCACCGGCAGCGTCGCGCTGCTGCTGGCACTACTGAACGCCAACAGCTGCGCGGGGGCGATGGCCTTGTAGAACCGGCCCGGGCCAACGCCGGTGAAGACCTTCAAGACCAGTGGGTACACCACGAAGACCATGAGCGCGAGCCCGCCCACGACGCACAGGCTGTACACCGCGAGCGCGCCGAGGACCTCGAGCCCCAGGTCTGCCACCACCTTCACGATCAGCGCAAAGACGGCGATGGGGGCGGTGAGCATCAAGAGCTCGACCAGCTTGATGACGGCCTTCGTCATGCCGTCGCAGAAGTCAACGACGGGCTTGGCCTCGGACGGCAGGATGAGGCTCAGGCCGATGCCAATGAGCAGGGCGAGGAACACGATCTGCAGCATGTTCCCCTCGGCGATGGCCGCGAAGGGGTTCGAGGCGACCAGATCGACGATGCGGTCCCAGGCATTGAGCCCTTCGGCGGCGGCGGCCCGATCGACGCCGCCCTGGGCCTGGGTGCTGTAGTCGGCCAGCAGCCGGTCGCGCGTCTCTTGCGGCACGAATGCGCCGGGGCGCGCGATGTTGGCGATGAGCAGGCCGACCGAGATGGCCACGGCGGTGGTGACGAGGTAGATCGCGATGGTCTTGCCGCCGATGCGGCTGAGTTTGGTCAGGTTGTTCAGCGTGCTGACGCCCACGATGAGGCTGAACAGCACGATGGGCACCGCGATGAACCGCAGGCAGCGCATGAAGAGGTCGCCGACGAAGAGGTTGAAGTTGCGGACGAAGCGGGCGGTATGGGCCAGGAAGTTTGCGTCCTCGTTGGCGGGCTTCATGTTGAGGCCCAGCGCGGCGGCTTCGTCTTCGGCCAGGCTCAGCGGCTCGCGGTCCGCGAGGTCGGGGCGTTCTGCGGCCTCGGCCAGCGCGCGGATCGTCGCCTGATCGGGAATGGCCTCGAGCGACTCGCTGCCCAGGCCGGTGACGGGCACGGTGGCGGAGGCGTCCTTGGCCAGGAACGCGGGCACGTGGTCCACGCCCATCGACGCCCAGGTGCCGCTGGTCCATCCCAGGTTGATGATGAGCCCCACCAGGATGCCGGCGACCAGGCCGATGATGATCTGCCAGTGGAGGGCCAGGCCCCTGCGGCGGGTCTTGGCGGTGGGGGCATCGGCCATGGGAACCTCCTGCGAGTGCGTTCTTGTCCGCGAACGGCCTAGTGATTCCGCCAACCCTATGCGGCCCACGTTCAGGAGCCGTTACCATAGTGTGTGGCGAGGAACCAGCAGGTTAGTAGTCGTCGATACCGCGAGTACCTCGCCAAAGAGCGAGAGAGGCGGCGCGAGCCCAAGCAGGCCTCGGCCGACCCGCTGGCCAAGAAGGGCAAGCGCACCCGCGGCTTCGGAACGCTCGCCCGCGAATTCTGGAAGCTCTGTCGTGGCCATCATGGCATGGTGGTTGCCTCGCTGGTCACGCTGACGATCGCGACGGGGCTTGGCCTGCTGCTGCCGCTCTCGACGAAGATCGCGCTGGACTACATCCTGAGCACCGAGCCGGGGCTGACAGGGCTGGCCGAGCAACTGCCCGAGCCGCGGCGTGGGCGGGCGCTCGAGTCGCTAGCGTCGATGGGGGAGGATCAGCTTCGAAACTTGCGCTGGCGGGCGCTGCTCGTGCTGTGCGCGGCGATGATGGTGGTGTCGGTGCTGGCCGTTGCTTTTGGCATCTGGGGCCGCTGGCAGATGACCCGGATGACCAAACGCGTGCAGGCCATGCTCCGGCGGCGCGTGTTCGAACACGCAGCCCGACTGCCTCTACACCGCGTGCAGGCTATGCGCAGCGGCGGTGTGTCGAGCATACTCCGCGAAGACGCTGGCGCGGCGGCGGAACTGCTCTTCGGCATGATCTACAACCCCTGGCGCGCGGTCGTCACGCTGGTGGGCGCGCTCGTGGCGATGGCGATTGTCGACTGGCGGATGCTCGCAGGTGCGGTGCTCATCCTTCCCGTGGTGTGGGTGACGCACCGGGCGTGGATCGCGCGCATCCGGCCGATCTACCGCCACGTTCGCAAGACGCGCAGCGACATCGACGCCCACGCGACCGAGTCCTTCGGCGGGGCTCGTGTCGTGCGCGGCTTCCATCGTGAGCAGCAGGAGTCCTCACGCTTCACCGGTGGCGTGCACCTGATGGCCCGGCAGGAGTTGCTGGCGTGGTGGTGGAGCCGCAGCGTCGAGTTGGTATGGGCCATCATGATCCCGGCCGCGTCGGCGGGCGTGCTGCTGTACGGCGGGGCCGCCGTACTGGGCGGGACGATGACCATCGGCGACGTGATGATGTTCTCGGTGTACCTGCTGTACTTGTTGGGCCCCATCGAGGCGTTGGCGGCCAGCGCGACGCAGATGCAGAATGCGCTTAGCGGCCTCGACCGATCGCTGGACTTGCTCGAAGAGCCCCGCGAGTTCGCTGACACGGTCGCCCAGGCCGGCCCGCCGGTCGACCCGGTGCACGGGCGCATCACGCTCGAGGGTGTGTGGTTCGCGTACCCGACCAACAAGAAGAAGACCGATGAAGTCGCCGAGCCCGAGTATGTCCTGAAGGACATCAACCTGGACATCCCAGCTGGTTCGACTGTTGCCCTCGTCGGGCGCAGCGGCAGCGGCAAGACGACGCTGTGCAATCTGGTTGCCCGGTTCTACGACTCCAGCAAGGGCCGCGTGCTGCTCGATGGCATCGATCTGCGCGACATCGATGTCGATCGGTACCGGGCCCTACTGGGCGTTGTCGAGCAGGACGTCTTCCTTTTCGACGGCTCGATCCTGGACAACATCGCCTACGCCCGGCGGTGGGCGACCGAGGAACAGGTTCGCGAGGCCGCGCGCATCGCGAGTGCCGATGAGTTCATCGATGAGTTGAGCGAGGGCTACGGCACCATCGTCGGCGAACGCGGCGTGCGCCTGAGCGGCGGGCAGAAGCAGCGCATCGCCATCGCCCGCGCGGTGCTGGCCGATCCGAAAGTGCTCATCCTCGACGAGGCAACGAGCAACCTCGATACCCATAGCGAGCGTTTGATTCAGAAAGCTCTGGCTCAGCTCACCAGCGAACGCACGACGTTTGTCATCGCCCACCGCCTGAGCACCATCCGCCACGCCGACGCCATCGTCGTCCTGCACAAGGGTGCTGTCACCGAGGTCGGCACGCACGAGCAGCTGCTGGCCAGGGGTGGCGCGTACGCGGGGCTGGTGCAGGCGCAGGTTGAGGACTTGGAAGAGGATGCCGAGATCGCGCAGTAGAGGACTTCTGATTGCCATGATCTGGATTTGCGCAGCGATGTCCCTTGTGTCATGCGCCGTCGGCATCTTTGCCGGCTGGCGATCGCGGTGGCGGGCTACGGCGATGGTGGGGCTGGTGATGGCGGCCCTGGCGGGCGCACCGGTGGTTACGCTGTGGGGTTGCATTGCCTCGAACGAGTGGGGGCCGTGGTTTAGCCTGTTTCCCGTCTTCATGATCGGGCTGATCGCCGCCGTGGCCGTCGCGCTGGGCATGCTGGCGACCGCCATCGTGGCGCGCGGGCGTGGGCAAGGGGAGCAGTCGCGGCAACCGCCGGCGCGCGTGGCGATTGTCGCGCAGATGCTCGTGCTGCTTGCTCAGTTCGGCCTGGTGCTCTGGATGGCGGGAGAGAATGTGCCGAACGTGTGATGGCGAGTGATGCCTTCGCTCGCGCTTGGCTCAGATGATGAATAGAACGCCCGGGCTTACGCCCGGGCCGCTCGCTTTCGATTGCTCTGTGCCAAGTACCCTTCTTCCTACCCCTCCGCCGCCGCTGCCATGTCCTCGTCCAAGTTGTGGTACACCTTCTGCACGTCCTCGTTGTCCTCGATCGCGTCGATGAGGGCCATAAGCTTCTGAGCTTCTTCCTCGGTGGGCTTGGCGATGACGTTTGGAATCTTGTCGATGCCGCCCTCGCTGACCTCGATCTCGGCCTTCTCGAGGGCTTGCCGAACATTGTGGTAGTCGGTGCGCTCGGTGGTGATGACCCAGAAGCCCTCCTCGTCACCATCGGCTTCGGGGGCCTCGATATCCTCGGCGCCGGCTTCGAGCGCAACCTCCATGAGCTGTTCTTCGGTGGTCTTGCTCGCCTCGATGAAGACACGGCCCTTGGTCTCGAACATGAACGCGACACTACCGGCGTTTCCCATACTGCCACCGCCCTTGCTGAAGACGTAGCGCAGATCGTTGACGGTGCGAGTGCGGTTGTCGGTGAGGGTGTCGACGATGATGGCCACCCCGCCGGGGCCGTAGCCCTCGTAGACGATCTCCTCAAAACCCGCGCCGTCGGCGGCGCCGCTGCCCTTATCAACGGCCCGCTGGATCGTGTCCTTGGGCATATTGGCATAGCGAGCTTCGTCGATGGCGTAGCGAAGCGCGAGATTGGTGTCGGGGTCGCCCCCGCCCGCCCGGGCCGCGGCCATGATCGCCTTGGAGCACTTGCTCCAGATCTTGCCCTTCTTCTTATCCTGCCGCTCCTTGCGGTGCCTGATGTTTGCCCACTTGCTATGTCCGGCCACGTTCTGCTCCCTGGCTGTGCCAATGTCTGTGGCCGTTGCGAATCGCGGCCGGTCTGATGCGCATTCTAGTGTCGGTGCGACCTACACCCGGGCCAGCCGGCCCGCGGCAGCTTCCAGTCTCAGGTAGAAGCCCTTGGCATCGTCGGCGGGGCAGCAGCGGGTGATGAGGTCGGCCGCATCGGTGGCGGGGGTCTCGACGGAGATGATGCCCCGCTCGACCAAAACCCCTCGAAGCCGGTCGTCGATCGGCACGCGGGGCTCGCCGAACACCAGGAGCGATACTCGGTCGACGACGAATACGGGCAGGCCGTCGATCGCTTCAAGATAGGGCCGGCCGTCGTGGGCGCCGGCCCGGGCGACGCGATCGATGCTCACGGCGTCCTCGGCGTCGAACACCTGGTAGAGCGTGTCGGTGATCGTCTGGGCCCGCTCGGTGGCGTACACGTCGGTCAGGCCGATCGTGTCCTCGATCTCATCGACGAGGGCGACGCGAAGCTCATTGATGTCCACGAACTGCTCGGCGAGCCGACGCGCAGCGCTCGCCGCGGCGGGAACGCCGGCCTCCCACACCAGCATCGAGAACACGAGCTCGGCCGTTGGCATGTCGGCGGCGCCTGGTAGCAGCGAGGATGGATCCGGTGCCGGAGCAACCGGCACGCTCTCGAGCCAGGCCTCGAGCTTGCGCTGGGTCTCAGCCACGGGGTGATTCATGGGTGCCCGTCCCCGGCTGGGGTATTCATGTCGCCCGATTCCGTCTCTTTGGCATCCATCTCCTCGCGTACCTTGGCTAGTGTCGCGAGCACCTCGGCCTGCTTCTTCAGGCCGTCGTCCTCGACGAAGCGGAGTTCAGGCATGGTGCGAGTGCGGATGGTGTCAGCCACGTCGCGGCGGATGTGCCGCGCGGCGCTCTGCAGGCCGTGAACGGTCAGCCTCTGATGCTCGGCGGGCAGCACGGAGATGCCAATGGTCGCCAGCTTCCCGTCGCCCGAGATCTCGACCTTGGTGACGGTGATAAGCCCGCGGATGCGGGGGTCTTGCAGGCCCCTCGCCAGGCGCTGCTGCACGCCCTTCTCGATGGAGGAGGTCAGCCGATCGATACGGGTGCTCATGGTTCGCTCCCGTCCGCGGAAAAGTGCTCGAGCATCTCACGGCCGAGCGTCTCAGCATCTGGCTCGTGAGGGGGCACATCGTCCTCGCGCGAAGGCACGACGATCTCGCGTCGGACGCTGCCGATCTGCCCGTCGCGGAGTTCTTTGAGCCGGTTCCACGCCTTGTCGAGCAATTCGTGCGCGCGCGGGCCGTCTGTGGCAACCAAGGCCGCGCCCACCAGGGCCACAGTGGGGTTGTCGTGGGCCCCGACTTCGGCAACGCTGATGCGCAGGTCGCGGCTCAGGCGATCGCGCACCGAGCGGACAACCGCCCGTTTGTCCTTGAGGCTCTCTGCCCCGGGGATGAGCAGCTCGAATTGGAGGACGCCAATGACCATGATTTACGCCGCCGAGCCGATCAAAGGGTTCGCTTCACCTCGACCTGCTTGTAGCACTCGAGGATGTCGCCTTCCTTAATGTCGTCGTAGCCGTCGATCTTCATGCCGCACTCCATATTGGCGCGCACTTCCTTGGCATCGTCCTTGAAGCGCTTGAGCTGGCTGAGCTTGCGGTCGTTCTCGATGACGATGTCGCCGCGCGTGACGCGGATGAGCGCGTCGCGCTGCACCACTCCGTCGGTGACGTAGCAGCCGGCGATCGTGCCGACCTTGGATACCTTGAACACCGCACGCACCTCGGCGTGGCCCAGGACTTCCTGGCGAAGCTCGGGCTCGAGCAGGCCCTCGGCGGCCTTCTGCATGTCCTCGGTGATGTGGTAGATCACGTCGTACGTGCGGATCTGCACGCCCTTGCTCTCGGCCACCTTGCGTGCCTTGCCTGACGGGATGACGTTGAAGCCGATGATGACGGCCTTGGACGCCTCGGCCAGCAGCACGTCGCTCTCGGTGATGCCGCCGACGGCCGCGTGGATGACGCGGACCTTGATCTCCTCGGTCGACACGCCCTCGATCTCGGCCTTGAGTACGTCCACCGAGCCCTGGACGTCGGCCTTCAGCACGACGACGATCTCCTTGAGCTCGGCCTCGGCCATCTGGCTGAACATCCGGTCGAGGGTCATCGCCGGCTGTGCAAGTTGCTCCTCGCGCTCGCGGCCACGGCGCTGCTCGGCGGCGCTCTGTGCTTCCTTCAGACTGCTGGCGATGAAGAACTTGTCACCCGCGTCGGGTAGCACATCGATGCCCGTGACCTGCAGCGGCATGGGCGGGTGCGCTTCCTTGAGGCGCTTGCCCTCGTCGTCGGTCATGTCGCGTACACGGCCGAACGCTCGGCCGGCAACGATGAAGTCGCCCACCTTTAGCTCGCCGTCCTGGAGCAGCACGTTCATCACGGCACCGCGGCCGGGTTCCATCTGGGCCTCGATGACCGTGCCGCGGGCCGCACCGCCGAAGTCACTCTTCAATTCGAGGATTTGGGCCTGTAGGTCGAGTGTTTCGAGCAGTGTCTCGATGCCCTCTCCTGTGTGGGCGCTGGTGCGCACGACCTCGATGTCGCCGCCCCAGTCGACGGGGTTCAGGTCGTTCTGGGCGAGCTGACCGAGGATCTCCTGGATCTTCGCGTCGGTTGCGGCCGGGCGATCGATCTTGTTGAGTGCGACCACGATCGGCACGCCCGACGCCTTGGCGTGGCTGATCGATTCGATGGTCTGCGGCATCACGCCGTCGTCGGCGGCAACGACCAGAACCACGATGTCGGTGACGTTCGCGCCGCGCGAGCGCATGGCCGTAAAGGCCTTGTGGCCCGGCGTGTCGATGAACACGATCCGCTTGGTTTCCTGATCATCGCCCACGCGTACGGGCACCCGGAAGGCGCTGGTGGCCTGCGTGATGCCGCCGGCCTCGCCGTCGGCCACCTTCGCGTTGCGGATCTTGTCCAGCAGGCTGGTCTTGCCGTGGTCGACGTGGCCCAGGATCGTGACGACCGGTCCGCGCGGCCGTTCGTCAACGTTGGTGCGCTCCTCGAATTGGGCGGCGACGGCTTCCTCGGCGCTCTGGGCCTCGGTGACTTCGAGTTCGATGTCGAAGTCCATCATGATCTCTTGGGCCTTCTCGACCTCGATGCCGCCGTTGATCTGGGCCATGATGCCCTGCATGAACAGCTTCTTGACGATCTCGGCGCCCTTGACACCGGTCGCCGCCGAGAGGTCCTTGATCGTGAACGGCGCGGAAATCTTTACCGTGCCGCCGGTCTCGGCCGCGGTCTGCGGGCGGTTCTGCTGCCCCGTCCCACGGGCCAGATCCTGGCGACGCTTGCGCAGATAGCCGCCGGCCTGCTGCAGCTTGGCCTCGCGTTCGATGAGGTCCTGCTCGCGCCACATGCCGCTGCCGCCCTGCTGGGGCTCGTTGCGGCCACGACGGCGAGAACTGGGTCCGCCGCGTCGTCCACCGCCGCCGTCCATTGGGGGCATGGGGCCGGCGGGCCCACCGAAGCCGCCCTGGCCACCACCGCCGCCGCCACCACGCGGCCCACCGCGGCCACGCGGACGCGTGTCGACTTGCTCGGGTGCTTCCACACGCACGATCTTCGGGCCGCTGAGTTTCACCGGCGTCTTCTCGTGCTGGTCGATCATCGGGCCGGCGGGCTTAACGACCGTCGGCCTTGTCGGCACGTTTTGCGGAGCCGGCGCAGCTGGCTTCACTGGCTCGGGCGTGATCGCGGCGGCTTGTTGGCCGCCATCGGCATCGCTGACCTTGGGAGTCGGCGACTGCACAGTCTCGGGCTCAGCCTCGGGCTCGGTTGGGGCCGGCGGGGGTTCGGTCTCAGCGGCCGGTACTGGCGCGGGCTTGTCTTCGAGCGTTGGGGTTGGCTCGTCCTCGGGTTCGCTGGGGCTCACCGCGGTTGACGCTGGCCGGCTGGCGCGCTTGGGAGGCTCAGCAATGGCGGTGCCTGTGGCGCTCTCAGATGTCTCCGTCTTCTTGGAGACCGCCTTCTTGCGGGCGCGCGGCTTGGCGCGCACCTTCTCCAGGTCGACCTTGTCGGACGTCTCAACTGCCGTGGTCGCGGGGGCTTCGCCTTCGCTGAACCACTCGCGCACCGTCGCCTCGAGTCCGACCGAGATGGTGGACATGTGGTTCTTGATGACGCTCTCGGGAATGCCCTCGTCGCGGCACTTCTGCACCACGGCTTTGGAGGCAACCCCCAGCTCCTTCGCAACCTCGAACACACGCTTAGCCAAACGTCACTCCATGCGCCCGGGCCCCATCCAATCCACCGGGGGCCCAATCGGGTGCTCTTCGTCTACTACTCAGCCGCCGAGAATCTCCGCGGCACGGCTGTCGCCGTTGCTGTCGCTCTCTTCGCTCTGGGGCTGCTCCTGCGTGCTCTGCTGTTCAGAGCTCTCGGGAGCCTCGGTCCCCTCGGACGAAGCCTCACCACCACTCTCCATGCCACCACCGCCTCCGAGGATCGCCGCCGCCGCGCTGTCCGCGTCGGGCGTGCCCTCTGGGCCCAGCAGGTCCTCGCCAGCCGCGATCCGGGCTTGCTCTTCGGCGCGGCGCTTCTCGGCCTCTTCCTTCTCCCTGGCTTGCTGCTCGGCGACGATCTTCGCTTGCGCACTGGCCAGTTCGACGGCCTTGGCGGCTACCTCTTCGCTCAGTTCCAGTTCGGTGCCCAGCATCTCGGCGCCGATCTCTTCGACGTCGAACACGCTGATCATGCCCAAAGCCGCCAGGCGGTCGACCATCTTCTCGTCGATCTCGTCGATCTGTTGGAGCGTCGTCGACATGATCTCCAGGTTCTTGGTGAACTCCTCGGGCGTGAGGATGTCGACATCCCAACCGGTCAGCTTGGCGGCCAGACGCACGTTCTGCCCGCGCTTGCCGATGGCCAGGCTGAGCTGGTCGTCGCGCACCACCACTGTGGCGCGGCCCAGCTCGAAGCACAGGCTGATCTCGGCAACCTCGGCGGGCTTCAGAGCGTTCTGGATCAGGATCTGGCTGCTCTCGTTCCACCGGACGATGTCGATCTTCTCGCCATTCAGTTCGTCGACGATGTTCTTGATGCGGCTGCCTCGCACACCCACGCAGGCGCCCACGGCGTCCACGCGGCTGTCGATGCTGCTCACCGCGATCTTGGTGCGCTGGCCCGGCTCGCGCGCCATGGCCTTCACCTCGATGATGCGCTCGGCCACCTCGGGCACTTCGACCTCGAAGAGGCGGCGGATGAAGTCCTGGTGGGCGCGGCTGACGATGACGCGCGTGGCCGATCCGTCGCGCTTCACGTCCAGGATCATCGCTCGGACACGATCGCCCGGACTGAATTGCTCTCCGGGGATCTGCTCCTGCCGGGGCATCTCGCTCTCGCCGGCGTCGAGGGTGACGACCAGACGCCCGCCGCGCTCGTAGCGTTGGGCCGTGCCAGTAACGATCTGGCCCACGCGGGTGTGGTAGCGGTCGTACAGGCTGGTCTGCTCGTCCTCGCGGAACTTCTGGATCATCACCTGCTTGAAGGTCTGCGCGGCAATGCGGCCGAGGTCCTGCGGGTTGAGTTCCACGGGCTCGCCGTGGCGGGTCAGACTGATCTCACCACTAAGCTGATCAACCGAGCAGGCGAACTCTTCGAGATCGAGCGAGCCGAAGTGCTTGCGCGCCGCGCTCACCATGGCTTGCTCGAGATCGGCAACCAACACCGAGCGCTCGACCTTCCGGTCGCGTGCGATCGAGTCGAGGATCCTGAGCATTTCGGGGCCGTTCAAAGTCCGCTTCCTCCGACGCCGCCGTGGGGCGCCACTTTTGCAGATTACCAGCTTGTCGATTTCGATCCGAGGCTGAAAACTCGCCAACAACAACCCGGGCCACAAGACGCACAATGCGCTCATGACCCGGCCACAAACCGCTCGCTGGGGCTCTGGTCGTCCGCTTATCAGCGTCCGGCCGCCCGCCGCGGGCGATCAGGATGTGCCGAACACTCACATCATCGGCAGCAATCCTTCCATGCCCGGCCCAGCCCAGCCCCCACGCACTCACCGACAACGGGTGATTGCAGGAGACCGAAATGAGTCCCGGCGTGGCTCATAGCGGGGCAATCGTAGCGATTGGGGGCTATAAGAGTCAACCAGTTGTGGGGAGATGGGCTGATGAATCGGATGCTAGTGCCGATCCGTCTTCGTCACAGGCCGATCGATGCGCAGGGCTCGCTTGTTGCGATGCTGGCCGATGTGGGCCAGGAACTTGCGTTCACCCTCGACGGCCAGGACCATGGGCCTGGTCGCGGGGGTCTCTGTCATGATCAGGTCGCCAGCGGCCATGGTCGCCAGATCGCGCAGGCTGATGGTGGTACGGGCCAGCACGCCCGAGACCGAGACGCCCGCGCCGGCCAGCGACCCGCTCAGGCGGCTTTCCAGGCCAGCCGATCGGCTGCCTTGACCCTGAGAGAACCACGTCTGGGCACTCACAGCGTCCATCACGGGCTCGATGGCGTTGTATGGGATGCAAAGGCTCATCGTGCCAGCACGGTTGGACATCTTGAGTTCAAAGCCCACGACCACAACCACCTCGTTGGGCGGCACGATCTGGACTAACTGGGGGTTGCTCTCGGTGGCCTTGATCTCGAAAGTCATGGGCTTGACGCCGGCCCACGCCTCGCTCATTGCCTCGAGGCCGCGATTTGTGACATTGCTAATGAGCCGGGCCTCGATGAGGGTCATGGGCCGCTGGGGGATGAACAGGTCCTGGCTGGTGCCACCGAGCAGGCGGTCGATGATTGGATAGATGATGAGCGGGCTGAGTTCCATACAGATCTGGCCCGCGAGAGCCTCGCTCTCGATCAAGTTGAAGCTGGTGGGGTTGGGCAGGGCACTGATGAACTCGCCGTAGGTCATCTGCTCGCAGGTGGCGACCTTCACCTCGACGATCGTGCGAAGAAAGCCCGATAACGATGCGCCAAAGTTCCGTGCGAACTGCTCGTGCAGGGTTTGCAAGGACCGCATCTGATCCTTGCTAACGCGCTCGGGCCGCTTGAAGTCGTAGGTGCGGACCTCGATCTCGTCGAAGTCTCGATGGTGGCGGCTGAAGATCTGGGCCTGCGGGGCCGCTTCCTCGACCTGGTCGGAGTTCACCGCCGCGAGGAGGGCATCGACCTCGTTTTGGTCCAGAACGTCCATGGATGATCTCGGAAACTGGGCGTCGGGCGGGGCCACACCCGCGCAGCGGTTGCATCGGCCCCCGCTGGGGCGGGGCTTGAGGAACCCATCCGCAACCGGCGGGCCAAGAATCGGGAACAGGCGGCTGCCCGTGGCGATTACACTGGGCACTCCTAATCCCCAGCAAGGCGGCGCAGGAAGGCCGCGGAGGGCTCGTATGCGGAATCTCACGGTACTCGGGCTACTCTCGTTGTTGTTCGGGCTGCTCACGCCCGAATCGCTGGCCCAGCCCACGGGGTTCGGCGGTGCCGACTCGGTGGCTATTTCTGCCGAGGCATGGTGGGCTCCGCGGCAGGCCGACGAGGGCGCGTTGGTGGCCTTGGTGGCCGTCACGATGGACCACCCCAGCGGCTGGAAGACGTGGCCTAGCGCCCAACAGGACGTGTTGCCAGCGGACATTGCCGCGTTTGCGATTCGGACCGAAATCTCAGTCGGGACGGGTGGGGCGGTTCCGGCTGCCGGGGATATCCAGTGGCCCGCGCCCAAGCTGGCACCGGTGCCGGACATCACGGGTATGGGCGGCACGATCGAGGTGCCGGTGTATGCGGGTAAGTCGGTCGCGTTCGTGCCGGTACTCGTCGAGCGCTCGGCCGCGGATGAGGCCCGCACGCTTGAACTCGTCGTGAGCTACCAGGCGTGCGACGAGACGGTGTGCTTCCAGCCCGAAGAAGTGGACGTCGTTGCGAGCCTGCCCGCGTATGGCTCTGTGGAGGTGCCGGACGTTGCCTCGGGCCTCGAGCCTGCGACGATCGACAATGCGATCGCGATAGCCGTTGCATCGGACTTCGGCACGGCCGAGCCGACCGATACTGAGCCACAAGCAGAGGCCCAAGGCGAACCGGGGCCTCAGGACGATGCCGCTGCCCTGCCGCCGTCGGCTGATGCGGACACGCGAAACAAGTTCCTGGGTTTCATCCCCGTGCCCAGCCCGGAATCGGCCGGTGGCATGGTCGCTATCGTGCTGCTGGGGGTTGTCGGCGGCTTCGTGCTGAACCTGACGCCGTGTGTGCTTCCTGTCATCCCGATCAAGGTGATGACGCTCTCGCAGCACGCGGGCTCGCCGGGCAAGACGCTCATGCTCGGCCTGTGGATGGCCATGGGTGTCGTCGCGTTCTGGGCTGCGCTCGGCGTGCCCGCGGCGTTCTTCAGCCAGGCCGTTGGCTCAGTCTTCGGCATCTGGTGGTTCACGTTCGGCGTGGGCGTGGTCATCGCGATCATGTCGATCGGGTTGATGGGCCTGTTCACGCTGCAATTGCCGCAATCGGTTTACAAGGTGAATCCCAAGGCTGATTCGCCGTGGGGGTCGTTCGTATTCGGCGTGATGACGGGCGTGCTCGGCTTGCCGTGCTTCGGCTTGGTCGCGGGCGCGCTACTGGCCGGTTCGGCATTGCTGCCAACATTGGTCACGATGCTGATCTTCCTGGCGCTCGGTGTTGGCATGGCGCTGCCATACCTCATCTTGTCGCTGAATCCCAAGTGGGTTGATGTCTTGCCGCGCACCGGCCCAGCGAGCGAGTTGGTGAAGCAGGTGATGGGCCTGCTGCTGCTTGGAGCCGCTGCGTACTTCATTGCGACGGGCTTGCAGGCGTTGATCCTCGACATGCCATGGATCGGCCGGCAACTCCACTGGTGGGCCGCGGCGGTGCTCGTGGCTGTGGCTTCGCTGTGGCTGGTCGTTCGTACCTTGCAGATCACCAAAAACGTTCCCAAGCGTGGCGTGTTTGGCGTGCTGGGCCTGCTGGTTGGTGCCGGTGCCATCGTGTTCGCGCTCGACCTGACTTCGAGTGCCAAGGTGGACTACCTCGAACGCGAATCACAACTCGCCGCGGCGGAGGGCACGAGCGATGGCGCGATCATCACCAGCACGTGGGTCGACTACACGCCCGAACTGCTCGCGCGGTCGCGCGAGGAGGGCTACGTGGTCGTCGTCAAGTTCACCGCCGATTGGTGCCTCACATGCCGAGGCCTCGAACGCGGTGTGCTCGAGGCCGAGCCCGTGTACTCACGGTTGCGCGACACCGACGTGGTGATGGTGAAGGCCGACCTGACGAGCAAACGCGACCCGGCGTGGGACCTGATGCGAGAGCTGGAGCAGAACGCGCCGCCGGTGCTGGCGGTGTACGGTCCTGGCATTGCAGGTGATTCGCCCTGGACGCGCAACGCGTACGACCGCGGCGCGGTCATGGAAGCGATCGCGATCGGTAAGGGCGAAACCGACCCACAAGAGGTCGCCAGAGCGAACTGACCCTCGCGTTTGCTTCTAAAGAAGGAGCTTGACGCGAAACGTCCCGCGCCGGTTGCACGCCGGCACGGGACGGTCTTGTTTCTCAGTTGAAGTTGTTGGTTCAGTCGCCGCAGCCGATGATGAACCGGGACTGGAACAACAGGTAGTCGAACACGGTGAGTTCGCCGTCGCCGTCGAAGTCGGCCGGCGGATCGCCCCGTGTGAACGCGTCCTGGAAGGCGATGAAGTCGAAGATCGTGAGCTTGCCGTCGCGGTCGAAGTCGACGTGGCAGACTGGCTGCACGCCACCGCCTTGTATAACGAGCGCAAAGTGGGCGTCCATGCCGGGCGTGGCAAGGTTGGCGTCTTCGTTGATCTCTCGGGCGATGACCTCGACCGTCCAGGCTCCCGGTGCGGCAGATTGCACGAAGACGTTCTCGACGGTATCGACCGAGTTGCGCGAGCCACCCGGGCTGGAGAACAGCGCATCGTTGAGCCCGACGTTGCCGTGGTAGATCTCTCCGGTGGGCGCGGTCACGCGAAGATCGAGGTCGTTGATGCGATGGACGCGGGCGGCCGGGTTGCCCGCGGGATCGAGGTAGGCCATCGTGATGCGGAGTGGCTCGGGTCGCTGCGGCATGGTGACGTGGTACTCGGCCCGATCGCCCTTGCGGAGCAGTGTGCGGGACTGGTCGACGATGAACAGGTTCTGCCGAGCGTTGTACAGGCTCGCCGCATCGGGCGGGCCCCAGCCCTGATGGCGACGGGCGATCTGGTCGCTGATTGGCCAGGCGCGCGCGCTGTTGATCATCATGGCTTTTGCGGTCATGGCGCTGGGCCGATTGGAGAACACATCTCCGGTGGGATCGACGGCGTTGCCGAATGCGCCCTCCGACCAGAGCTGGTACAGCACTCCGAAGTGCCCGGCCACGATGGGCGTCGAGGCGCTGGTTCCGTTGAAGATTGTGTACTCGCTGGGGCCGGCGCTGCTGGTTGTCTCGATGCTGTCGTAGAAGTGCGACAAGTCAGGCTTGATGCGGCCGTCGGCGGCGGGCCCGGTGCTGGCGGCCCAGTGGAAGTCATCCTCGCGGTGGAGCGTGCTCTCGTGGTTGATGCCGCCGACCGAGACAATGTTCTTGGCCCAGGCCTGGGGGCGGGACTCGCGGGTGCCCGAGTTGGACTGGCTTTGGGTGATGAGGATGTCGTTGAGGAAGGCAATGTCGTCTATCTGAGCCGAGATGGTTGTGTAGTCGGTTTCACGTGGGTCGCCCCAGCTGTTGCTCTGGAATACGGCTCGGTAGATGCCGTTGTCGTCGACGAGTTCCGCGGTGTGTTTGTAGCGCGTGGGCGACTCGCCCAGGAAGCCGAGTTCAACGTAGCTGGCGAAGATGCCCTGGGCGTTCGGCAGCATGCCGGTGTAGCGATCGTCGGCTGTTCCATCGCCAAAGGCGATGCCGTAGACTGATGTGCCGTGCGCCGTCACGGGACTGTTAGCGCCGTGGATGATCGGTGGCTGGGCCTGGAAGTCCTCGTGGGTCATGCGGAGGCCGCCGTCGAGCACCTCGCCGCGCACGCCCTCTCCGGAGAACCCGATGCGGTGCAGCATGTCGGTGCCGCCGAACACCCGGACCACGTCCATGTCTTCCTCTGGGGCGCCCTTGGCGTCGATGAACAGGACCTCGGGCCGATGGGCGATCAGGGCGAGTTGGGCGAGGCTCAGCGTGGCCTCGATGCGATAACCCTCGGGCTCGGAGCCATGCACGAAGCCGCCGAGCCGGTCGATCTCTTGGGTGACCGTGTTCTGGTTTGCCGGGCCGCGCTCGAGCATCTGGATGGAGTAGCGTGCGGGGCTGTCGACACCCGTACCCAGCACGATTGCTTGGAGTAGCGGCTCGTCGAGTTTGTAAGCCGCGTGGTATGGGCCGACCCAGCGAACGTCCGGTATCGCGCGCACTGCGGTAGCGGTGCGCGCGTCCATGCGCACGATGTAAGCGTTGTGGGGCAGGAATCGGCCGAGACGTGCGCCGGTGCTCGTGATGGCTGCACGTGTGGCATTGCTGGCGCGACTCCTGAGTTGGACGATGTACACGCCCGGGTGCCGGTCGGATGCCAGCATCGCGGGGATGGCGGGCATGGTGTCGAGCGGATCGAACGCGGCATATCGCAGTTGCAGGGTGGTGGCGGGCTCGGGGGAGGAAGACAGGTCGCTGGCCGCGACAGGCATGCCGGCCAAGCTGAGCACGGCGGCAATACAACCCGACCGTGCCCGTTTCAGGGATGTGGGAAAGGCCATCTGGGGAGGAATCCTTGTTCGGCGTTGGCGTTGGGTGTCCGTTTCCCGTGGCCGAGCCGTAAGGGGTTTCCGATGCGGAGGGGCAGGCACCGGATGGGAGATTTAGAGACTAACGAAATGTCGCTTCGGACACAAGGCCAAATTTCGGAATTCTCAAGTGAAATTGGGCAATATTTGACCCGCTTGATGATGAAATGGGTGAAGACCGACGGGGTCGTGCCGGAGATTCCGGGGGTTCACCATCGTGCTTGTCCCGCGCGAATCATGACACTCCGATCTCGGTGTCCAGCCGGGCCCGCGCGGCATCGGCTGCTTCCCGCACGCGGTCGGGCGATGTTCCCCCGAACGCCAACCGTTTGTCCAACGTGGCCTCGATCGTGAGCACGGAGTACACCTCCTCGTCGATGGCAGGGTGGATTGAGCGGAGCGCGCCAATAGGGAGGTCTTCGAGTGGTTCCTGGGCGGCGAGTCCTGCACGGACGGCCTTGCCGGCGACCTCGTGCGCTTCACGGAACGGGACGCCCTTGGCGACGAGGTAATCGGCCAGTTCGGTCGCGTTGGCATAGCCCGCAGCGGCGCGCGCGCGGCAGCGGTCGAGATCGAAGGTGGTGGTCTCGATGACCAGGGAAGCGATGCGCAGGCACATGCTCAGTTCGTTCGCGGCGTCGAACAGGGCAGCCTTGTCTTCCTGGTTGTCCTTGTTGTACGCCAGCGGCTGGGCCTTGAGGAGCATGAGCAACTGGTTGTGCGCGTTTGCGATGCGGCCGGCCTTACCGCGGACAAGCTCGAGCGCGTCGGGATTTTTTTTCTGCGGCATGAGCGACGAGCCGGTGGTGACCTTGTCGCTGAGCTTGACCAGCGCGAACTCGGCGCTGTTGTAGAGAATCATGTCCTCGGCCAGCCGGGAGAGGTGGATGGCGCAGGCGGCGAAGACGGCAAGGGTCTCGAGCGCGAAGTCGCGGTCGCTCGCGGCATCGAGGCTGTTGGTGCTGGGGCGCGCGAAGCCGAGGTTGTGTGCCAAGCGATGGCGGTCGACGTCATATGCGGTGCCCGCGAGCGCGCCGCAGCCCAGGGGGCACTCGTTGACGCGATCGAGCGCGTCGGCAAGGCGTGCGCTGTCGCGCGCGAGCATGGCTTCGTAAGCCAGTGCCCAGTGGCCGATGGTGACCGGCTGGGCGGGTTGCAGGTGGGTGTAGGCGGGCATGGGGTGGGCCGCGTGCATGGCCGCGATGTCGATCAGCGCGCGGCGCAGGTCGGCCAGCTCGGCGCGGCGGAGAGTGATGCACTCGCGCGTCCACAGGCGGAAGTCGGTGGACACGAGGTCGTTGCGGCTGCGGCCGGTGTGCAGCTTCTTGCCTAGGTCGGCCAGGCGCTGCACCAATTCGTGTTCGACCCAGGTGTGGACATCTTCGAGACCGCTCTCGATCGGCGCGCCAGGAAGCGAGGCCGCGTGCTGGGCAACCTCGCGCAGGCCGTCGGTGATGCGCTGGCACTCCTCCTTGGTGAGTACGCCGGCCGCTTGTATCTCCTGAGCCCAAGCGATGGAAGCGGCAATGTCGTGCTGGACCATCTGCCAGTCGATGGGCAGCGAGTCATTGAATCGCTTGAAGAGCTCGGCGGGCGGCTCGTCGAAGCGTCCACCCCACATGGCCGTCGGCTTCGCATCGGTCACGGGATGATCCGGGCAGGGGCTTCGGCTTGGTCGGTGTCACGTTGGAGGCGAAGGGCCTCGACCCGCTGGGTGAGCGTCCACACGCGGATGAACCCTCCCGCGTGCTTCTGGTCGTACAGGGGGGTGTCGCTGAAGGACGCCAGGCCTGGGTCGTAAACGGCGGCCTCGCACTTGCGCTGCTCGACAGTGGCGTGTCCTTTGAAAAGCCGGACGGCGACTTCGCCAGTAAGGCGCGACGCCATCGACTCGGCCGCGGCGCTGATGGCTTGCCGAAGCGGCGTGAACCACTTTCCGGCGTAGACGAGCTCGCCGAAGGTGGTCGCCATATGCTCACGGTAGCGGCGGGTATCGCGGTCGAATGCGAGTTCTTCCAATGAACGCAGGGCGTTCACGAGCACGGTGCCAGCGGGCGTCTCGTACAAGCCGCGGCTCTTGATGCCAACGCAGCGGTTTTCGATGATGTCAACGCGACCCACGCCGTGCCGACCGGCGATTTCGTTGAGCCGTTCGATGAGGGTGACGCCTCCGATGGGTGTTCCGTCGAGCGCGACGGGCCGGCCGTCTTCAAAGGTCAGGCGGACCACCTCGGGCTGGTCGGGCGTGTCCTCGATGTTGTTGCTGAGCATCCATACGTCGGCGGGCGGCGCGCTCCACGGGTCTTCGATGGGTCCTCCCTCGTGTGAAATGTGCCAGAGGTTGCGATCGCGGCTGAAGATCTTGGTTGCGCTGGCCGTGCTCTTGATGTCACGAGCGGCAAGGTAGTCGAGCAGGTCCTCGCGCGAGTGCATGTCCCACAGTCGCCACGGGGCGATGATCTCCATGTGTGGCGCGAGCGCCGCGTAGCCGGCCTCAAATCGGATCTGGTCGTTGCCCTTGCCTGTGCAGCCGTGGCATACCGCATCGGCACCAACCTCAAGGGCATACTCGATCTGGGCTTTGGCGATGACCGGGCGGGCCATCGCGGTGCCGAGCAGGTAGGTCGTTTCGTACTTGCAGCCCGCGATGAGCGTGGGGAAGACGTAGTCGTCAACGAACTCCTGCTTGAGGTCGGCCACCTTGCAGCTCACGGCGCCGGTCTTGTGCGCCTTCTCGATGACGCCGTCGAGTTCGTCCTGCCCCTGGCCGACATCGGCGACGATGCAGTGGACCTCGAAGCCGTAGTTCTCGACCAGCCACGGCACGATAGCCGAGGTGTCAAGGCCGCCAGAATAGGCAAGGACGACCTTGCGTTGGGTCATGGATTGGCTCCGTTGGTGTTCTTTGTGTCGGGATTCAGCAGCATAGTGAGCAGCGCGTTCTGGGCGTGCATTCTGTTTTCGGCCTGTTCGTACACGAGCGAACCGGGACCGTCGATGATGGCGTCGTCGACCTCGACGCCACGGAAGGCGGGCAGGCAGTGCATGAACGAGGGTTGCTTGCCACCCACCGAGGCCCGATCCATGGAGGCTTTGGTCACGCGGTATCGCTGGAAGGCCTCGACGCGTTCGTCACGTTCGCTCTCGCTGCCCATCGAGACCCAGGTGTCGGTGTAGACCACGTCGTGGCCGGCGATGGCGCTCGGATCGCTCGCGAGCCTGACCGCGCCGCCGGCAGCTTCGGCACGCTGGCGTGCGAGTGCGACCACGTCTGGCTGGGGCTCGTACGCGCTCGGCGCGACGATGGAAACCGTGGCACCCAGTGCGGTCATGGTGAGCATGAGCGAGTTGCACACGTTGTTGCCGTCGCCGATATAGGCGATCTTGACGCCCTTGAGTCGGCCGTAGACGGTCTGGATCGTGAGCGCGTCGCCCAGCGCCTGGCAGGGGTGTTCGAAGTCACTCAGGGCGTTGACGATGGGCACGCGGGCGTGGCGGTCCATGTCTTCGAGCACGCTGTGCCGCCGCACACGCGCGACGATTGAGTCGGCGTATCGCTCCAGGGTCTTGGTGAAATCCTTGATCGATTCGCGATCACCGAGCGGCGAGCCCGACTGGTCGAGGTAGGTCACATTGGCGCCCAAGCGAGAGAGGCCTATATCGAAGCTGGTGCGCGTGCGCAGGGAGGGCTTCTCGAAGACCAGGGCGACGGCCTTGTCTTCAAGCGTGCGAGGCGGGGTGGGCCAGGCGCTTCGCATCTGGCGCGCGAGGCTGAGGATGGCCTGGATCGCCGCGGTGTCGAGTTGGGCCGAGGAGAGCAGGCTGGTGGGCATGCTCGCGGTTGGAGGTGTGGTTGTGGTGTTAGGCACGGCCGGCCCCTAGCGAGGCGGTCTTGCCGTCGCGGATGATGGTGCCGCCGGGTGCACCGGGCTCGCGCCACCAGGGCGCGTCGGCGTCGTTCCACGAGGCGATGCGAACGGGCGCGTGCAGGCGCGAGGCCATGTCGACCGCGGCGCGCACCTTGACGATCATGCCACCGGCGATGATGCCCGCGTCGATGAGGCGTTCGATCTCGGGCCGGTCGAGTTCCTCGATGAGGCCGCCGTCGGCGTCGAGAACGCCGGGGGTGTCGGTGAGCAAGACGAGCTGGCTGGCGCCGAGCGCGCCTGCCACGCCCGCGGCGGCGTCGTCGGCGTTCACGTTCAGCGGGCGGCCGTCCTCGTCGGCACCGATGCATGAGACGACCGGGAGCACGCCCGTGCCGAGGAGGGCGAGCAGGCCGTCGACGTCGTGCGCGTCCTCGTTCGGGTCGACCACGCCCACGCGTCCCAAGTCGACGCCATCAACGGGGCGATGCAGGCGGGCGCGCACGCCCGCGCCGGCGAGGGTGAGGCCGGCGCATGGGATATCGCGGGAGATGAGCGCTCCTACCAAAGCATGGTTCACGACGCCCCCGACCGCGGCGACGACCTCGTCCATGGTGGCCTCATCGGTGACGCGCAGTCCCTGCACACGGCGGATCTCGATGCCCAGGCGGTCGAGCCGGGCGTCGATGGCCGCTCCGCCGCCGTGCACGATGACCAGGCGCTCGTGGGCGGCCAGGCGGGCGATGGCGTCGATGATCGGCTCACGCGAGACGGCGGCGTCGACCCCGCGGCCACCGAGTTTGACGACGACGGCGTTCATGCGACCCCCTCTGCGGGCGTGCCCGCCACGCCGGGCATCAGGCCCGCGCGCTCATCGAGACCGAGACGGATGTTCACGGCCTGCAGCGCCTGGCCCGAGGCTCCCTTGAGCAGGTTGTCGAGCGTGCAACTCAGTACGGCGTGGTGTGATTGCTCGTCATATGCGATTGCGATGTCGGCGAAGTTCGTGCGTTCAACGGCGGCCACGCTGGGCCATGTGCCCTTGGGCAACAGCCGGACGAACGTGCTCGAGCCGTAGGACCTCTCCAGTAGGTCGCGGATGTCGTTCTCGGTGACACCGGGCTTCACATCGACGTGGACGAGCGCGAGCATGCCGCGAGTAAACGGGGCGACGCTGGGCGTGAACAGCACGCGGGTGCCGGCGTGCGCGGCGATCTCGGGCTGGTGGCGATGGGCAAACACGCCGTAGGGCTGGAGGCTTACGTCGCCGAAGACGTTGCGCGGTGTGGGCGAGCGACCCGCGCCGCTAATTCCGCTCACGGCGTCGATCAGCGGTGTGTGGCCCTCGGCGAGCAGCCCGGCGTCGACGAGCGGGCACAGCGGGAGCAGGCTGGCCGTGGGATAGCAGCCCGGGCACGAGAGCAGGCTGGCGGTAGAGATCGCATCACGGTTGCGTTCGGGTAGTGCGTACGCGGCGAGCTCAAGCAAGTGGGGCGTGGGGTGTTCGAAGCCGTAGTGCTTGGGGTACAGCTGGGCGGGCAGGCGGAAGGCACCCGAGAGGTCGGCAACGATCGGGCAGGCGTCCAGCAGAGCCGGCGCGAGAGCAGCGCTGGCCTCGTGCGGCGTGCAGAGGAGGGCGACTTGCGACGAGCAGGCCAGGATGGCTTCGGGTGTGCCGGCGACGAACACCGCGTCAGTGCGGCCCCGAAGCTCGGGGAACACCTCGTCGACCCGTTTGCCCACGTTGCTTCCGCCCGGCGACGAGAACACACCGGCCAACTCGAGGTTGGGGTGGGCCAGGACGAGGCGGACGAGCTCACGCCCCGTGTAGCCGGTGGCCCCGGCGATAGCGACGGGGGTGCTCATGCGGGGTTGGCTCGGAGTTGGTTAGGGACAGGTCGGGTGCCGGGCATGTCCTGGAAGCGTATTGGCGCGGTGTGCCAACAGCAAATCGGTTCTGGCCGGATCGTCTATGCTCCGCGAGTCCAGAGGAGGTCATCATGGTCCATTCGGAGAAGTTCCTGGCGATCGTGGACGACGCACGTGCTCGCATCAAGGAGTGCGCCGTTGACGACGTGCGTCAGATGCGCAACGCCGGAGAGAGCATCATGCTCGTTGATGTCCGCGAGGAGAGCGAGTACGCCAGAGGCCGGCTCCCCGGGGCGATGCATCTGGGCAAGGGCGTGATCGAGCGGGACGCCGAGGCCAAGCTGCCCGATCCCGATGCGGCCATCATCCTCTACTGCGGGGGCGGGTACCGCTCGGCCCTGGCGGCGGACAATCTTCAGAAGATGGGTTACACCAACGTGATCTCGATGGATGGCGGGTATCGCGGGTGGACGGAAGCGGGCCTGCCAATCGAAAGGCCTTGAGCCTGGGCTAGCGGCCGTCGCGGGCGACGCGGGGCTGGTTCAGGGCCGAGGGCGTGGCCTGCCACACGGTGGGGGCGTAGGCGCGGGCCTGCGGCGGCCCTTCGGGGCGATCGGGCGTCGAGCATCCAACCAGGGCACTGGCGACCAGGAGCGCGGCAGTGCCCTGGGCGATCCTGCGTGCGGGTCGTGCGGGTCGTGCGGGTCGTGCGGGCTGTCGGGGTTGGGTAGCCATCATACTTGCAGGAGCGAGATTCGCTTGAGGCGCACGCAACAAGCTTGGGCGGGACCTCAGGGTCATTCTGTTCTCAACGTCCCTTCCTCGTGTGGGTCTGTCCACCGTGAGGGCCGATCATCAGGCGATTGGGGCTCGCCGTGACGACATAACCGGGACGATTTGCCCGCGTTGGCGGGCCGGGCGGGCGTTGACCGGCCGTCGACCAGTCGTACCATCCGGGCCGGAGCGGCCGTCAGTCGGCACCCAAGGGGTTGTCTCTTGGGGAAAGTACCAACAGAGCTGCATCTTCGGGGACCAGGACTCACTCCATGATTCGCACGTCATTCAGTACGGTTGCCTGCCCCACGTGGACCCTCGAGCGAGTCGCTCGGACAGCGGCGGAGTTTGGCTTTGACGGTGTGGAGCTGCGCACGTTCGGGTACGACTCGCGGTCGTTCGTGTGCGACCCGTTGATGACCGGCGCGAGGAAGGTTGCCGGCACCTTCGGTGACCTGGGCGTCGATTTGTGTGGTCTGGCGACCTCGATCTCGCTGGACCAGCCCGTACGGCCGCACGTTGTTGGGCGGACGTTCCTGTTCGATCAGGAGCGCGTGACGCGACAGGCAACGCGTATCGTGGATTACGCCTCGATGGTGGGCGCGACGACGGTGCGCGTATTCGGCTTCGAGGTGCCCGAGGGCGAGAAGCGCATCACCAGCACGCGGCTAATCGCTGGTCGGCTCAGTGCCATCGCCGACCACGCACGGCACCGCGGCGTGACGATCGTGCTGGAGAACGGCGGCAGCTTCCGCACCGCCGAGGATCTGCGCGAGATCATTGACATGGTCGATAGCCCGCTGCTGGCGGCGTGCTACAACAACGCCGTGGGCCATGCCGCGGGCGACGACTACGGCAAGGCTATCCGGACGCTCGGGCGCCGCTTGAAGATTGCACGGCTGAAGGATGTAGGCGCTGGAGGCTGCGTCCCATTGGGCACCGGCGCCAGTGAGGCGAAGTCCTTTGTCGAGGCGCTGGTCGCGTACGGCCACTTCGACGGCTGGCTGAACTACGAGTGGGATGCTGCTTGGGACGGCTCGCTCGCACCTGCCGAGACGGTGTTGCCCGAGGTGATCCGCACGATCTACGGCTGGTTGGGCGCGACGGGTGGCAAGAAGGCCGGCGCGCCGCAGGCAGCCGGGGGGGTCTGACGCTACGAATTCAAGAGAGCGCACGAGGCTT